>Ga0209164_1002459_pt1 | contig 19719 bp, 18 predicted proteins | sample MTBNYHSulfiMetaG_FD_187458 | JGI IMG/M metagenome (GOLD analysis project Ga0209164, IMG submission 187458) | Enrichment culture microbial communities from rom New York Harbor, USA that are MTBE-degrading - MTBE-NYH (New York Harbor Sulfidogenic)... | ecosystem: Environmental > Aquatic > Marine >...
CTTTCATCTTTCTTGCCTACACCCAAACGTCCATTGTCAGCACTTTTTTCATCTGCGCCGGCACCTTTGTCGCGTGCAGCGTCTATGGATGGACCACCAAGAAGGACCTGACGTCATGGAGCGGGTTTCTGACCATGGGGCTGATAGGGATCATCATCGCTTCCCTTGTGAATATGTTTATCAGGAGCAGCGCCATGAGCATGATCATCAGCTATATCGGGGTCATCGTCTTTGTGGGCTTGACGGCCTACGACACCCAGAAGCTGAAAAATATGGCCCTGACCCAACCGGCCGGCGTGGACGGCGCAGTGGTCCGGAAGGGAGCCATCCTGGGCGCCCTCTCCCTTTACCTCGACTTTATCAACCTGTTCCTGATGCTCCTGAGGATATTCGGGGCATCCCGCGAATAGGCGGTCCTCGGATGTATCGACCAATCCCCCTGAAGGAGCTATTTCTCTTTCAGGGGGATTTTGTTTTAGGGGCGCCCGCAAATGAAAACGACGCAGCCTGTCATCCCGCATCGAGCAGGCGCCCGGTTTTGTCAGTCAAGAATTATCAATCGACACTCATCAATCGAATGAGTTCCAAATGAGCGAGCCGTCCTACGTGAGGCTTTACAGAGAGGGAGAATTTGCCCATCGCGTGGAGGAGGCGCTGCGTCTGATGGAGGCCTGTCGCCTCTGCCCCCGGAGCTGCGGTGTGGACCGGTTGAATGGCCAGACCGGGTATTGCCGCACAGGGCGCCGGGCAAGGGTCGCCAGTTACAACGCCCATTTCGGGGAAGAGTCCCCCTTGGTCGGTCGGAATGGCTCGGGAACGATATTCTTCAGTTCGTGCAATCTTCTGTGCAGTTTCTGTCAGAATTTTGAGATCAGCCACCTCAACGATGGGATTGAGGCCTCGCCCGACCAGATCGCCGGGATGATGACCGCGTTGATGGGGAGGGGGTGCCACAATATCAATCTGGTAACGCCGACCCATGTGATGCCGCAGATGTTGGAGGCGCTGGAGATCGCCATCGGAGATGGGCTTACGATCCCGATCGTATATAACTCGGGTGGATATGAGAGCGTAGAGGCCCTGCGCCTCCTTGACGGCATCGTTGACATCTACATGCCCGATTTCAAGTTCTGGGGGGAATCCTGGGCAGACAGGTTCTGCCAGGCCCCCGATTACCCGGACGTTGCCAGGGCCGCCATTCGGGAGATGCACCGGCAGGTGGGAGACCTGGTGCTTGACAGGGAAGGGGTTGCCGTGCGGGGGATGCTGATCAGGCACCTGGTCATGCCCAACGGCGTAGCCGGAACCGGTGACATTATGAGTTTTCTGGCCGAAGCGATATCCATCGATACCTATGTCAATGTCATGGACCAGTACCGGCCCTGCGGTCAGGCAGACAAAGACCCGGCGATCAACCGGAGGCTGACGTCCCTGGAGTACCGGGAGGCCGTGGCGGCAACCCAAGCGGCCGGACTGCACCGCCTGGATTCCAGGGAGCGGCCCCGCATCCTCTTCGGACACTGATGGAGCGAGAAAAGACATTTGTTATCGGAGACATCCACGGATGCCTTGATGTGCTGAAACGGCTCCTCGATGAGATTCCGTGGCGGCCGGGCCGGGACCGACTGGTTTTTGTCGGCGACTGTATCGACCGGGGTCCCCGTTCCAAGGCCGTAGTGGACCTTATCCTGGGCCTCATGGGAATGGACCCCCAGGTAACCTGCCTGCTGGGGAACCACGAGGCCATGCTTCTGGATTACTTGGCGGGCGTTAATCAGGACCTCTATCTTGCCAACAGGGGAATTTCCACATTAAGGGACTATCGGGCGGAAAAACCGGCAGGGGAGGGGCCCCCGGTACCCCCTGATCATATGGCCTTTTACCGTTCGCTCAGGCCGTTGATGGAGCTGGAGGCGCATTATGTGGTTCACGCCGGTTTTCGGCCGGGCATTGAGATCGAACGTCAGTCTGTGGAAGATATGATCTGGATCCGGGAGCCCTTCATTTCCATGGACTATGATTTCGGAAAGAAGGTCATTTTTGGTCACACGCCCTTTTCCCGGCCGCTCATCAGGGAACACAAGATCGGCATCGACACCGGGGCTGTTTATGGAAACCGTCTGACCTGTATTGAACTCCCTGAAGAACGGTTCTATTCTGTTGGTGCCTGAGCCCATGCATCAGGGGAGACTTTTTCTCCCACTGATAACCTCCTCAGCCAACGCAACATCTTCCCTGCTCCCGATATAGAGGGGCACTCTCTGGTGGAATTCCGTCGGGTTGATGTTGAGAATCGGCCCGTTGCCGTCACTGGCGTACCCCCCGGCCTCTCTGACCACCAGCGCAAGGGGATTGGCCTCTACCATCAGACGCAATTTCCCGGACGGCTTTTTGGGATCTTTGGTGTCCGCCGGATACATGAAAATGCCGCCCTTGAGGAGATTGCGGTGGAAATCGGCCACCAGGCTTCCAATGTACCTGGATGTGTAGGGCCGGCCGCTCCCCTTGTCCCTGGCCTTGAAATAGTTTACCAGTGCAAGGGTTTTTTCATCCCAGAAGGCATCATTCCCCTCATTGACGCTGTAGATTTTTCCCCTCTCCGGGATCCGGATATTCTCGTGCGAGAGGAGAAACTCCCCTACACTGGGATAGAGGGTGAAGCCGTGCACGCCGGTCCCGTTGCCGGTGGTGTAGACCATCATGCTGCTGGAACCGTAGATGAAATAGCCGGCGGCCACCTGGTTCATCCCCGGTTGCAGGACATCATTCATGAGCATGTCGATATCCGTCTCGTCGCTTTTCTTCTTGTAAATGCCGAAGATGGTGCCGATGCTCACATTCACGTCGATATTGGAAGATCCATCCAGGGGATCAAAAACAATGATGTAGTTCCCTTTCGGATACCGGGATGGGATATCGATCAGATCCGCGTCCTCTTCGGAACCCATGCAGCAGAGCTGACCCAGGTGCTGCAACCGTTCGATGATGACGCTGTTGGCAAATACGTCGAGCTTCTGGACCTGCTCGTCCTGCACATTGGTGCGGCCGGTAGCTCCCAGGATATCTGCGAGACCCGCCTTGTTCACCTCCCTGGAGATCACCTTTGCCGCAACGATCAACTCGTTGAGCAGGGTGGTAAAGCCGCCGGTGGCCTCAGGATTCTGACGCTGTTGCTGCAAGATATGTTGTGTAATCGTGATGCCAAGGCCTTTTCTTGCCATGTCCCCACCTCCTTCAAAGGCTCAGCGTTCAGGGTTGTCTTGGGCGTCTGATCCGGACGGATGCCTCGATCCCTGAATCCCTCAATTCCTCAATACTTCATGAGGGAATTCCAGAAGTCAGGATCATCATCCTTCCAGTTCGGACCGAATCTCCTGTCGCAAAATCCACTTAACCTTTCATACCATTTGACGACCACGTTTTTCTTTTTGTCGATGGCGTCGAAGATGTCGGCCAGAAAAATGTCCACCTTGCCGATTTCATCCTTGGGCACATAATAGGCCGCGCCCTTCTGAAACGACTTTTTCAGGTTATCCTGTGAGAGGGCGTGGGCCGTCAGCATCAGGGCAGGGACCTCCTTTTTATTGGCGATTTCCAGCAGCTCATATCCCCGGACCCCCATGATGTCCAGCACCGCCGCATGGTAATAATTGGATTCAAGCAGCTTCTTTGCCTCTTCAAAGCTGGATGCCCTGTCGATTTTGCAGATCTCCAGGAGTTCAGTCAGAAAATCGAGGATGTCCTCCTCATCGTCTACGATCAAGATACGTTTTCCTTTAAGAATCTTTTGAACGTCCATCTCTTGTCCTCCTTTGATACCCTCTAATTAAAAATTGCATTCTGTTCAGGTGGTGCGCTGTTGGTATTCGAGTCTGTATATCTCCGCCAACGTCAGGAACGTGGTAATAATCAGCGGACCGTAGATAATCCCCAGGATGCCGAAAAGCTTGATCCCCCCTAAGATGCCGATGAATACCAGAAGCGCATTCATCTGCATGCCCTGACCGATCATTCTGGGTTTGACGAGGTACTCTACAATGGAACTGTATGTCACATTGTAGATAAAGTAACCGAGCGCGAGGCCCATATCTCCCTGAATCAGCAGGATGGCGGTCGCCGGGACAAACACGGCCGTGGCCCCTACAATCGGCAGAAAGGCCATAAACGTGATAACCGTCCCCCAAAGGAATGGGGAGCCCAGCCCGAAGAAGTAGAATCCAAACCCTCCCAGGACTCCCTGAATGATCCCCGACATGCCGTTCCCCACAATCAGAGCCTTTCCCATCTCCTGGAACTTGTCGGCCACCTTTTCAAGCTGTTTTCTGGGGACCGGGATTAATTCGATGAGATAGGCCTTGAGGCGGCCGCCGTCCTGAAAAAGGTAGAAGATGGTCATCATCATCAGGAAGAAGTGGACCAGAAAACTGAGCATGTTGGAGGCCACGGATCGGATCTGGCTATAGAGAAAGAGGCCCACCTTTTTCCCGATGGCGTCCGCCAGTTCCTCGACCGTATCCGGGGTAATGACCAGGCCTGTCATTTTGCCCAATTTTCTGAAGCGCTCGGCCCAGACCGGATCATGCTCGATGATATCCTGGATACGGTCCACGTAGAGCTCGCTGCTGCTTCGTTTGTAGAATTCAAAGGCCTCATTGGACAGGGTCCCGACAAACCATCCCACCGGGACCATCAGTATCACTAACACCAGGAGCGTAACGCACAGGGCCGCCGCCGACTCCCTGTTCCGAAACACCTTTTTGACCCAGTTGTAGAGGGGGTAAAAAACACTTCCGATAAGAGCCGCCAGTACGATGGCCGACATATAGGTCCAGAAAAGCTTCAGGAGGAGGAAGAGAGAGCAGATCAGGAATATGAGAAATAGTGCGGCGCCGTACTTTTTTTCCATAGAAGAAACCCCTTGGAGGGATACTATAGTGAGAGAGCCATGGATAGTCAAAAAAAATCTACACTTCTATCCTGGCCCCGTTTCTGAGGGTGTCTCCATCCATGTTGAAGAGGGTGTCGAGGAGGGCGATCTGGAAAGAGCCGGGGCCATTTGAATGAACGGCCGCCCTTTCACCTGCCAGGCCGAAATATGCCAGTGCGGTGGCCGTGGCATCGACAGGTTCCCGGTCGACGGACAGAAACGCCCCGATCATGGCCGTGGCCGTGCAGCCGGTGCCGGTCACAAACCCCATGAGTTCATGCCCGTTTGAGACCCTTAAAACACGCCTTCCATCCGTGATCAGATCTACGGGTCCGGTAATGGCGAGTGTGGTGTTGAGTTCCTTGGCGAGTTCGAGGGCTGCGGTTTCGGCCTCGTCGACGCGGTGTATGGAATCGACCCCTTTGGTCCGCGCCCCCTCTTGGGCCAGGGAAAGGACCTCGGATGCGTTCCCCCGGATCACGCTGACAGAAAGTTCTTTGATGAGTCGTTTGGCAGATTCGGTACGAAGCCGGGTGGCCCCGGATCCCACGGGGTCGAGGATAATAGGGACCTTGAGTTCGTTGGCCTTCTTCCCGGCCATGAGCATGGCGTTCACCCAGGGCATACTGAGGGTCCCTATGTTGAGCACCAGGGCTCCGGCAAAAGACACCATCTCCTCCACCTCTTCGGCCGCATGGGCCATGACAGGCGAAGCGCCGCAGGCCAGCAGGGCATTTGCGGTGTAGTTCATGACCACGAAGTTGGTGATGTTATGGATTAACGGTTTCTTTGTGCGGACGGTCTCGAGATTTTCTGCCGCCTTTTGTCCCAGGGCTTGATCTGGCATATTTTTTCTCCTTATCGCGCGAAGTGGTTCCAACCGGACCGGCTTAGGACGCGGGTAACGCCGTCGGTCGATCTCATTTGGATCTCCCCTGATGCGCGGGTGATTTCTCCGATCATGCTGACTGGGATCGGCCCCAGCGCAGTGATCACGGAGGTTATCTTCTTTGCATGTTCGGGGGGACAGGTGATGATCAGCTCATAATCATCGCTGTCCCTTAGGACAAGGTCTATGGGGTCCTCTTTTAAATGGGCCGCCTCCTCTCGCAGGGCAGGGCTGATAGGGAGCTTTTCTTGAACGAGGAGGGCGCCCACCCCGCTCTTGTCGCAGATGTGACCCAGATCCCCTACGAGCCCGTCGCTGGTGTCGATCATGGCGGTTGCAAGACCGGAACGGGCAACGGCGCGGCCCGCGGCCGCCCGGTGAGAGGGCCTGTTGTAGGCCCGCACCAGGGGATGGTTTTCCAGGCCATGAACAGCCCGGCCCGACAAGAGAATCCGGAGTCCCGCAGCGGCCTGCCCCGGGTATCCGGTGACCAGTATGGCATTCCCAGGGTCCGCCGTGGAACGGCGTACCGATGTTCCTGCCGGGGTTTCCCCGATCAGGGTGATGTCGATGAAGTTGGCGCCCTCGGATTTGGTAAGGTTCCCGCCGACAATGACGGCATGGAACGGATTGAGTTCCTGAAGAAATCCAAGGTAGATCGCCTCCACATCCTCGACCGCTGTATCGGTGCGCAACCCGAGAGAGACCAGCGCATAGCGGGGGACCCCCCCCATGGCGCCGATATCGCTGATGTTGAGGGCCATGGCCCGCCGGCCCAGGTCCAGGGGCGAAATGAATTGTGGCAGGTAGTGCCGTCCCTCCACCATGACGTCACAGGTCACCAGGAGGTCAACCCCTGGCCGGGGCTGAAATGCGGCGCAATCGTCCCCGATCCCGACAGACACTTCCGGCGCCTGAGTGCCGGCCCTTTGAAGGAGTGCGTCGATCCGGGCGATCAATCCGAATTCGCCGATGTCAGACAGGGTTTCAGGCATGGGGCCCCCCGGAAGTTGCCGAGCGCAAGGTTTCACAAAGGGTGTTCGTCGCCTGACAAGGGTCGTCCTGGCAGCAGACTGCCGATATGACAGCAATCCCATGGGCGCCTGCATGGATGATGGAAGGGGCGTTTCCCAAACCGATCCCGCCGATGGCGATGATCGGCAGGGGGATGGTTTCAGCAATCATTCTCAGGGTGTCAACCCCGCTCACGGGGCCTGCGTCGTCTTTGGAACCCGTGGGAAACACGGGTCCGAACCCCACGTAATCGGCACCGTCCGCAAGGCATTTCCGGGCCTCCTCCAGGGTCGCTGCGGACCCCCCGATAATCCGTTCTTTTCCCAGGAGTTTTCTCGCCAGGGGGATGGGAAAGTCGTCCTGCCCCAGATGTACGCCATCGGCCTGGGCCGCAATGGCAACATCGATCCGGTCGTTTACAATAAAGGCGACACCCTTGTTGGCGCACGCCCGCCTCATCTGCACGGCGATCCCGATCAATTCACGCGTCGATCCCTGCTTTTGACGGAACTGGATGGCGTCCGCGCCGCCGGCAATCGCCATCTCCGCCAGTTCAACATGGGAGAACCGCGATTGCAGCAGGGTGTCTGTCAGGACATGGAGTTTTCCAATTTTTTGAATCATTATCAATGCCTCAAACGGATAAACCGCGAAAAATAACCAATGCGGCATAATCGCAACCAGAAATCCTCACACAGAGGCACAGAGCACACAAAGGATTTCTCATAAAAAAGGAAGCTCTTTATGGTTCCGTGTGGGTCAATGAAACGGCGCGTACCCTAAGCGTCCCGGCGTTTGGGTAAAAGAGTATCGAAATTATGACTCAGGGGCAAGTGAAAAGGCGCTATTTGCTCCCGGGAAAGAGGAGCATCCACACCCCCAATATGACAAAGAGGCCCCCGGCGCCCATCTTGATGTAGTTGGGCGGGATCAGCCGGCTTATGGCCGAGCCGAAGACCACTGCCAGCAGGGACGTCACGATGAGCGCCCCCGCAGATCCGATAAACACCGCCAGTCTGGTCTTGCTCTCAGCGGCAAAGGCAAATGTCGCCAACTGCGTCTTGTCGCCCAGTTCAGCCAGAAAAATCATTCCGAATGTGGTCAGCATGACCTTTAAATCCATTTCCATCTCTCCTGCATCGACATCGGTCCTTAAGTTTTTAGGCACAGGGGTGTCCCATTTTTAACTTCCCGGATATGCGCGGTGAACCCTCATTCCTTCTTGGCGCCCCTGTTTTGAGCAGACACAGCCAAATCCGATTCATCAGTAGGCTGCAAACGGATTTTCCCTGAACGATGCCGCCAGTTCAATGATCCGCATCTCGCCCGACGTCAGGGCGGACCTGAGGGCCTGTTCAAGCCCCTGGGGGGTATCGACCCGGTCGGAGGCAATGCCGAAGGAGCCGGCAAACGTCCCCAGATCGGGATTGACGAGATCCGTCTCGAAATCCCCCTGACCGTAGATCTGACGCTGCAGGAGGTCGATCATCCCGTAGGCCCCGTCATTGACCACGATCACGGGAAATCCGATGCCGTGACGCCGGCACGTGGCCAGTTCCTGGGCCCCGTAGAAGAAACCGCCGTCTCCGCTTAGGGCGACCACCGTTCGTTCGGGGCAGGCAATTTTGAGACCCATGGCCGCCGGCAGGCTGAAGCCGATAATGGACGACCCCTTGGCCGTCACCAGGCCGCCGGGCATCAGGGATTGGTAGAAGTATTCGGCCCAGTATCCCAGCAGGGTATTGTCTATCACGAGGCTGCCGTCACGGGGAAGGACCCGGCGAAGGACGTCGAGATAGCCGATTTCACGGCATTTTTTGGCGGCGTCGGCCCGCTCTTCACTGAGCCTCGCCCGCATGACGGAAACCTGTTGCCCCCTCTTCTGTCTGTCGGGGGAGGCGGATGCGACCATTTCTGCGAGGCGGCGGACGATGATTCGGATGTCGCCTGTGATCGTCACTTCTGCGGGATAATTTTTGTGGATCCATGCATCGTCCCAATCCACGTGGATGAGTCGGGGAAGGGCCACGCCCCGTCGGTGGTAATCCGCCCTCCGAAGGCGGGTTCCGATGGCCAGGGCGATGGTGCCTGACAGAAGGAACTCCCGGACGACGCCGCGGCGGGCGGCATTGCCGAACGCCAGTTCATGATCTTCAGGGATCAGACCCTTTCCCTCCGGCCCGGTGACCAGCGGCGCACGGAGTGCCTCACAAATGGCCCGGATCTCGTCCTGGATCCCTGCGCGCACGGCGGCCGTACCGGCAACAATCATCGGACGTTCGGCCTCGCAGAGGAGCCTGACTGCTTCATCCATGTCGCCCGCCCACGGTTTTTGATCTTGCACCCGTGCCTGGCAGGGGACATTCGTGTCATCTATTGAAATCTCCTGATCCCAGAGATCCGTCGGCACTTCACAGTAGACAGGTCCCGGGCGCCCTGAAAGGGCGGTTTGAATGGCCTCCGGGAGCATGGTGGTGATATCGGTCCCTGTCCGAACGCAGTACCGCCCCTTGGTGATGCTTTTGAAAATAAGGTCCTGATCCGCCACTTCGTGGAGCGTTCCCGTGCCCCGTCCGATCTCCTTTGCGGCAATATTGGTTGTGATGGCCAGGACCGGGGATTCGCTCCCCCAGGCCTCGATGAGGGGGGCCGTCATATAGGCGGCGCCGGGACCGGTGGAGGTGATGACCACCCCCACCCCTTTTCCGGCCCGTGCATAGCCGTCGGCCATATGGGTGGCGCTGGATTCATGACGACAGAGGATGTGTCGGATGGACGGCTCTTCCCGAAGGGCATTGTAGAGGCCGATATTATGGATGCTGGGGATGCCGAAAACATGGATTACCCCTCCGTTTTTCAACGCACGTACAACATGTTCTGAAAATCTGGTCATGGATGGTGGGTGAACGGCCTCCCTTCCAGGGCCAGGGCATTCCGGCTGCATCTTCCGTCTGTCTCTTTGAATCCCTTTAACACCCGCGGCATCCCGGCGCAAATACCCGCTTGCCTCGGTTGTAACCATATATATTCCATGTGCAACTCAACGCGTATCAAAAAATGGACCGCATGGAAAGGCAGCGGTAAGCGTTCATATGTTGCGTTTCCAAGCCCGGACTTATAGTCCTGCCATCAATCCCAGGATCCGGTCCCTCTCCTGGAGGGCATCAAGCCACGGTTGCGGCAGGGCCTCCGGTCCCAGCCAGGCCCCCAGCACCATCCCCACGATCATCCCTCTGGCTGCGCTGTCGCCCCCTGCCATGACCGATTGGATCAGGGCCTCCTTCAGGTCGCTTTGGTAGCGTGCGATGAGATGCACCGCCCCGGGAAAGGCCTCCGGGGTGTGACAGGTCTGCCCGAATGCCGCGATGGATGGGATACTGTCTCTCCCTTTCGAGGCCAGACCCGCCGCCACCCAATCGGATATGGGTGAGGCGCTGAAGTATTCCTGCGCGACCTGTTTCATTGCCTCAGCCGGGGACGTCCCGTGCAGAACCAGGTATGCAACCCTTGCAAAAAACAGAGCGCTCTCGACCGTAAGGGGGTCGCTGTGGGTCATTCGGGTCTGGGCTTTTGCGCATTGTAGAAGCGTGTCGAGGTCGTTCCGGCAGGCGTAGACCAGAGGGGCGATGCGCGAGGCCCCGGCAAGATCATCGGAAGGGGAGCCCGGATCTTCATGGCCGTTTCCCGAAGCAACCATTGAAAGGGTGATCCGTGTCGCGTTATCCACATATCCGGTATAATTCTCAAAAAGGGCGCGCCACCGTGTGGAGAAGTCGGAAAGGTCAAATCCATGTTTCGCAGCAAGGGATTCCAGCAAGACCAGGGTCTGATCCCCGTAATGGGTGAACGCCCCCTTCTCCTTGGTGGGGTGATAGGAATCGGGTCCGGGTTTCAGGAAGGCCTCGATCCGTCCGAATCTCTTTGAAATCGACGCTGTGTCGTAGATCCAGTGGGCGCCCAGGGCCAATGCATCCGCTGCAAAGGCGGCCAGGACCATGGCCTTTCCGTGACTATCCATGAGACGCTCCTGTCTCCTCCAGCAACTTTTAAGGATCGTTCAAGCCGCCTTTGCGTTTCAGCTTTAAGCTTCGAGCAAAGGGACGAAATTGGGTTGCGGGTACGTCCCGCCTTAGACAATTAGGGTGTAACGGTTCACGGGTTTAAATGTTCACAGGTTCTGCCGAACGGCCCTGTAACGTATAATCTGTGAAGAACGTTCCGTAAACAGCGGTCTCGGAAAGAGAGTCATCCACAGCGATTCAGCATGCCTTGTTCAGGCAGGATTATATATTTTTTACTGCCTTTCGCCTTTCTCTTCGTTCCATTCCGGCTTTTCGTTCGGAGGATCAGGAATGGTCAAAAAGAGTCTTAAAATTTTGTTCGGAGAAAGTGGTGACAGCCAGCGATATGAACGAAAAAGGACTTAAACCAATATGGCTAAGTCCTCTATTTTACTGGTGGGCCGTGCGGGAGTCGAACCCACGACCAACGGATTAAAAGTCCGCTGCTCTACCAAACTGAGCTAACGGCCCCAGCTGAAGGTTGTACCTTAATACCTCCCGACCTTTCTGTCAAAGTGTTTTTCACTAAATCCGACGGCCGTTCCCAAAATAGCATCTCGGATCAGATCGATTTCTTCCTGATTCGGAAGATAGGGATAGTTCCATTGCCTCACGTCCGGCAGGCAGTTGCCGAACGGCCGGTTGCAGGCCACTTTCCCGTCAGGACCCAGGCATCCGGTGGTCATGAAGGGTGTGCCCGAGCCCACGATGTCATCGATTCTCTCGGGGGAAAGACCGAAGTCGATGATCCGGCCGGACGCGTCAAAACCCATATCGTTAACACCTGTCAGACCTTCTTCAATCAGATAACGGGCCAATTGTATCTTCAGATAGGTGGGCCAGAGGGGCTGCGGCATGTGGGCCAGTGCGGAGCCTTTCTCGGCAAAAAAGGAGAAGAGATGATTGACGATCCCCATCCGCCTCAGCCGATCCATGAGCCCTGTCATCTCCTGTTCGGTCTCTCCCATGCCGACCATGAGATGGGCGCCCACATGGCCCGCTCCAAAGACCTCCGATCCTGCCTCGGCTATGGCCCAATATTTTTCCCATGTATGGGGACCTGAAACCCCTTTCCCCCTGAATTTGTCAAAAAGTCCCGGGGTAGCCAGGTCGATGGCCACCCCTATCTTATCCGCCCCGCATTCCTTCATGTCTGCGAGGTCCTTTTTGTCCAGGATGGTGGGGCTAATGAGGATGGAGACGGGGATCCCAGTCTCATGGGTGAGACGGCGCGTCATCTCGAGGGTGTGGGCCTTGCATTTGCCATTGGTGATCATGGAGATGCAGGTCCGCGTCACGTAGGAAGGGGCCTTATTGATGGCGTCGATGATCGCTCCCATCGAATAAATGGGCCATTCCACATGAATGAAGCTCTTCTCCGCATAGGTACCGGGCCGTTTCTTGGCGAGCCCGCAGTAGGCGCAGTTAGCCGAACACCCCTCGGGATAATGGACCAGGAGGTTGACGCACCGGTTGACCGCACCCCGGTACATCCGGCCTCGCATCAGACCGAGGGAGAGGGCGCTGGCATGACTCATCTTGGCGTAGTCTGGACTTTGTTCTTTGGACATGGGTACTGGTCGCTCGTTATTGCTTGCGGGTTCCTTGAGTTCGTCGGGTTTGTTGCGTTACTCCCTCTTTACCCAGATAATTATCAACCGATGAGTGGTGACACCTTTCCCCTTTCAGCTTTCAGCGTTCAGCCCCTCACGCCTTGTGCCTAATGCCTTGTTCCTTATCACAGTCTCACCTGGTTTTGCTTGGCCAACAAGATGGCGTCCGTGAGCGTAGATACGTCCAATCCGTAGATCATATCGTCATGCCACACGGAGGCGATGTTGGACTGGATGCTCTCTCTGCGGGCCGATGTCCATTTGAGGGCGTTTTCGATCCGATGAATATCTTCAGTGGTGGAGAAAAAATCGCCTGTAATGAGAACGTGTTCGATGGAACCGCCCGAGAGGGCGAGATATATCTCGACAAGACCGCCACGGGTCTTGAGCTGTCCGACGCCCATCCTTGCCCTCGGATGCCTGTGGGAGAATATCCAGTCGTCTTGAGTGTACCGTTCCTCAATGAACCGGCGGATGGCATCCTGTTCCCAGTCATCCGGGCTGTCCTCCCTGAAGGCGATGTCGAATTCCCTTTCAAATGCCTTCTGGATAGCGGCCATCATCTCTGCAACAGAGAGGTTCCGGCCCAGTTCATCGCGAACCGTGGTCATGCGCCGACTGAAGCAGTTGTACCCTTTGTCTTCCAGCTTGACGACCGGGGTATTCATGATGTCGGTCATCAGGGGGATATCGAAGTCGACCAAGAGGCTGGTGTGAAAGAGAAGACAGGTGTCTGCCTCGGACGCGGCCGACAGCCCGGCGATCTTCCTCCCTCTTACCTCCAGGTCGTTTTTGGGCTGGAAACGGGCATGGACGCCCACATGGTCCAGCGCCCGTATGAGGACCCGGCTGAGGGATTCAAATACGCCTCCCACGCCCTTTTTAAGCCCGGGATAGTCCATATTGATCCCCAGGCCCAGGGCCACGATCTCCGGCCCCATGATGACGGTCCCGCCGCCCGTGCTCCTTCGATTGTATTCGATCCCCCGGGCCTTGCACCGGTCGATCCTCAGGGCTGCCTCGATGTCCTGATATTTTCCCACAATAACGGATGGGACAAATGTATACAGGTGGAGGATGGGGACCGAACCGTGCCGGGCAACAGACTGGGGAAGGGTGTCGTCCACTGCCAGGCCCTCGGCCGTGGAGACCGACCGCATGAGATTCTTGAAAAGCCGCCACTCTCCGGACATGGTCTTATCCGACATGGACATTGCCCCAAAAAGGCGCAAGACGCGCAAAAAGCGGCGTTTTCAATCTGCAATAGGAGGAGTTACAAACGCGTAACCGCAGATTTCGGCCTCTTACGAGATCATCACCAATCATTTTTCCATATCTAATACGCAATGATCATCCCTGCTCGGCCTTGGCGCGTTCTTCCTCTGTCCTGGCGATTTCGCGGTCCACAAAGGCTGAAACCGCATCGCCGTGGATCAGGTTCTTGAGTTCGGCCTGAAGGTCGTCCTCGTCTTCCCCCTGGATCACCAGGATCCAGCCCTCCCCATAGGGATCCGAATTGATCAGGCTGGTGTCGTCCTCCAGGTCTTCGTTGATTTGGGTGATTTCGCCTGAAACAGGGGCCACCAATTTACCGATCCACTTTCTGGACTGGATTTTGCCGCAGGTCTCCCCCTGACTGACCTCATCTTCTTCCTCTGGCAGATCGACAAAGACAATGTCCCCCGCCTCTTTCTGGAACATATCGGTCATGCCGATCGTCACCTTGGTGCCCTCCACCCTGGCCCAACTGTGTTCCTCATGATAGTACAGTTCATCCGGCATGTTGTATCCCTTGATTTCAGCCATCTTTCAACCCTCCTTTAATTTTGATATTGCGGCAAAAAAACGCCCAACACATGAAACGTACAAATCTGGTACAATGACTCAACTTCAGACCTTTGCCCCGATTGGCATACCGGGCCGGACCCCCTATTTGAATCGGGCCTTTACGGCCCGTGCGTGAATCGGAAGTCCTTCGGCCTCGGCCAGGGTTACGACCGTGTCCTTGAGAGCGGCGAGTCCTTCTTTGCTCAGATACTGGAAGGTGGGCTTCTTGATGAAGTCATCCACCGAAAGGCCCGAGAACATGCGGGCGCATTGACCGGTGGGGAGGACATGGTTGGTGCCGGAGGCATAGTCGCCCACCGGGACCGGTGCGTAGGGCCCCATGAATATGGATCCCGCATGCTTGATCCGGTTGAGGGTGATAAACGGATCCCGGGTCAGGATTTGAAGATGCTCCGTGGCATATTCATTGGTAAACTCGATCGCTTGCTCCATATCCCTGGCAATCAGCACATAGGAATGTCTGGAAAGGGAGGACTCAAAGATCTCCTTGCGGGGAAGGGTGTCATATTCCCGTTCGATGATCTCACAGACGGCCGAGGCCAATCCTTGGGAAGGGGTCACCAGTACGGCCGCAGAGTCAGCGTCGTGTTCGATCTGGGAGAGGAAGTCAACGGCGATCCATTCGGCATCGGCTGTCTCGTCCGCCAAGATGAGGGCCTCGCTGGGTCCGGCAGGCGAGTCGATGTCCACCTGTCCATATACCAGCATCTTTGCGGCCGTAACGTATTTGTTTCCCGGGCCGACGATCTTATGGACCCTCGGCATGGTCTCTGTCCCGAATGCCAGCCCTGCGACCCCCCAGGGTCCCCCGACCTTGAAGATCTGATCGCAGCCGGCAATATCAGCGGCCACCAGGGTGGCGGGATTGGCCGTCATGCCTTTGCCGGGCGGGGTGACCGCCACGATCCTGCCGACGCCTGCAACCTTGGCCGGAAGAACGGTCATGAGGATGGAGCTGGGATAGGCGGCTGTACCCCCGGGTATATAACAGCCCACGATATCCATGGCCCTGGTCACCCGTCCCGCCAAAACGCCCGCTGATACCTCAATGGCCCACATCTCCCGTTCCAGTTGGGCGGTGTGGAAGCGGGTAATATTCTGTGCGGCCTTTTTGAGGGCTTCAACGACCCTCGAATCCACCTTGTCGTAGGCCTCCCGGATTTCAGCCTGGGAAGCCTCCAGGTCCGGGGCGGCGATATCCGGTTTATGCTTTCGGTAGTGGGCCAGGGCGACCGCATTGCCGCGATTCTTTACATCATTCACGATCCCCCGCACATCTTCAAATATGGACGAGATGTCCTCCATGGAGCGCTCCATGACCGATTTTCGTCTCTCTGGGCTTAAATCATCTATCTTTTCCGGTGTTATTCTCATTTTTGTCCTTTTCTCCCAATTTACGTAATCTCATGCTTGGGTGGTCATGCCTTCCGGCTGAACACCCGCTTGTCAACCAGACGTAATCCGCCATGTTTTTATTGAGGATCTGTCGTTCTGTCAAGGGATATAAGAGGAGGGTCGCCGTTTTTCCAGGGATGCGGCGCAGGACCCGGTTCGGTATGCCGAACCGCTCGATGATGTGGCCGTTACCGGAGAAAACCACCATCCTCCTCTGATCCTCTTTCAGGTATCGTGCAGTGTTTCGGGCCATGGTGTCTTCCCACACGCACTGGGCCTGGTAAAAATAGTCGAAATTCTGTAATTCACCATGTTGGTGGTCCTTGAATACCTCATGCAGGTATTGGCGATGCGCCTCATTATTGAGATCGATCTCTTCTGCCGCGTGTCCGCGTTCTTCCGGGGTGAGGCTATCGATGCCCGACCTGGCGACCTTCCGGACGATGCTGGCGGGCAGATTGATCCCCACCAGACGGTTCCCCATTTCCTTGGCCGAGAATACGAGGGGCCGATAAAAATGGTAGGGGAAGGACCACGTCTTGGCCCAGTTCACGTCTTCAAGAAACCGGGTTTCGCTGATCTCTTCTTTCATGTAGCGGTCCAACGCCGGCTGCTGTGTGGTGTCGAAAAACTCCATGGCAACGCTCAGCGGACCGTAACGGGCCGTGAGTGCCTGCAGGATCTGGACTTCTATCAAGTGGTGCTCCGGGTTATCATGCACCTCGCCCACAAAGATCAGATCGGCTTTCTGCAAATCATCCATCAACTCATCAAAAGATATGGATTTCCCGTTGTGAAGATCGATGATCCGGCCCTCCGCAAAGTGCCCCCGCACGCCTTCAACGGAGGCCAGGGGCGGCATTTTGGGCCCCATCGCGGAACACCCGCCCATGATGAGAGGGAGCGCGACGAGCAAAAGAGGGATCAGAAAAGGCTTCATGTTTCAACACATCCGGATAACGGCAGCGGACAATGACTTAGGCTCAATATGTATCTATCATGCGCGGCGAAAATGTGCAACCTTTAAGGGCCGCGGCCCATGTCTCGGTGTCGCGAAATTGTCAATCGTCACAGATGCAATTTTATGATATAGAAGAGTCATGACCCAAGTGAATACCTGGAACCAACCCCGTAAGGAGGTTTTGTACACATGCGTTCAGACATATTGAAAAAGGATATTGAGACGTTGCCGCACCGGGCATTGCTCATGTCGGCAGGCCTGAAAAGGACGGATTTTGATGCGGACAAGCCCTTTGTGGGCGTGGCCAACAGCCACAACAATATCATTCCCGGTCACATCCATCTCAATGAACTGACCCATGAGGTCAAGAGGGGCATTCGGGATGCGGGCGGGGTGCCGCTGGAATGGGGGGTCCCCGGGGTGTGCGACGGGGTGGCCATGTATGTAGAGATGCGGCTGAGCCTTCCCAGCAGGGAGCATATTGCGGACAATATCGAGATTATGGTCCTGTCCCACTCCCTGGACGGGTGGGTCGGGGTCACGGCCTGCGACAAGATCACGCCCGGGATGCTCATGGCGGCCGGTCGTCTCAACCTCCCTGCCGTCATCCTGACCGGGGGGCCCATGAAGGCAAATGTGGTGAACGGCTCGAAACACCATCCCATTGAAGGATTTGGTCTGGTGGGCCAGGTCAAGGGGGGGCGGATGACGGCCCAGGAAGCCGAGGCAATGCTCCCTGCCATGACCTGCGGGGCCGGTTCCTGTGTGGGGCTTTATACGGCCAATACCATGTCCGTGGTGACCGAGGTCCTGGGCATGTCTGTGACGGGGTGCGCCACGACCCTGGCAATCGATCCCCGGAAAAAGAAGGAGGCCTATGAATCGGGCAAGCGGATCGTGGAATTGATCCGGAAAGACGTGAGACCCCGTGCCATCATGACGCCCCAGGCCTTTGAAAACGCTGTCCGGGTGGACATGTCCATGGGAGGTTCAACCAATGCGGTGCTCCACATTCCGGCCATCGCCGGGGAGGCTGGAATCGACATCGGCCTGGACCGGTTTGACAGAATTTCGAGGGAAACCCCGCACCTGTGCGCCATCATTCCGGCCGGCACCCATGAGATGGCCGATATCGACAGGGCAGGGGGGATACCGGCGGTCCTCAGCCGTCTGCAGGATCAGATACAGGACTCTCCGACAATAAACGGAACATCCATCAGGGAGGTCGCCCTTGAAGGAAGGGTCCTGGATGATGACATCATCCGTTCCCATGACAAGGCGTACCATTCGCAGGGGGGCATTGCGGTGCTGAAGGGGAACATGGGAGACAGTGCCATTATCAAGCAGACCGCTGTGGAGCCGGAGATGCAGGTCCATTCAGGGCCGGCAAGGGTTTTCCATACGGAGAGGGACCTTCTCACTGCGATTGAAGCCAAGGAGATCAGGGAGGGGGACGTGGTGGTCCTTCCCTTCCAGGGCCCGGCAGGAGCCCCCGGCATGCCTGAGATGCTGACCCCGACCGATGCCATCAAGGGGGCCGGTTACCAGAGGGTGGCGCTGATTACCGATGGCCGGTTTTCAGGGGCCACATCAGGGCCCTGCATCGGGCACGTTGAAATGGAGGCCTATAACGGCGGGCCTATCGGGGCGGTCAGGGATGGGGATGTCATCGAGATCGACATCCCGAAAAGAAGCCTGAACGTCCGGTTGAACGATGAGGAGATCAGGAAACGCCTGGAGAACGTAGTGATTCCTGAAAGGGAGCTGACCCCCTTGCTGCGGCAATACAGGGAGAAATTCAGGGGAATCAATTGTTATGGCCATTAGGCCCGATTCCCATTAGGCTGGGGCCTTGGTTGTAGGTGCGGAATTATCCGCACGACCGTCGGGTTGCTCACGGCGCGGCGTTGGGTGTGCGAGCAAATTAGCGCCTGCCGTGTCTGTTTGAGGGTTCTTGACTGGAAGCCAGCATTCAGAGAGCCATGTTTCAGGGGAAACCCTATGGGGATGACAATCTTAACGGCATCCGATCCGGCCGATCTGGCGCGCAGGGGGGCCGACCTGTTCTCCCGCATCGGCAAAGAGAGCGTTCAGTTACGGGGATGCTTCGCAGTTGCCCTGTCGGGCGGGTCGACTCCGAGGCCTATGCACCGGATGCTGTGTGAGGAGCCTTATTTTTCAACCATCCCGTGGAGCAGGACCCACATCTTCTGGGTGGATGAGCGCTGCGTTCCCGCAGATGATTCGGCGAGCAACTATGGGGCGGCCAGGGCCGACCTTCTTGACCGGGTGCCTGTCCTTTGCGATCAGGTCCACCCCATGCCAATGGATCTCCCCCCCGGGGCAGGGGCCACGGCCTACCAGGAAGAGCTGATGCGTTTTTTTCAATCACCTCCTTCAAAGATCCCGGTATTTGATCTCATCATTCTCGGTATCGGGACCGATGGACACACGGCCTCCCTCTTTCCTGGCCAGAGTGTTCTAAACGAGAAGGAACGGCTCGTGGTCCCGGTCAGGGGAGGGGATCCCGATGTGGATCGCCTGACCATGACCCTTCCCCTGCTCAACAATGCCGGAGATATCGTCTTTCTGGTTTCAGGAAAGAAGAAGGCGCCGATCTTAAAGTCCATCCTCGATGGATCTCCCGTCCAATATCCCGCACAGATGATCCGGCCGGTCCATGGCAATCTTACCTGGCTCCTGGACCGGGAAGCGGCTTCCCGAAACCATGGGTGAAGATCCAAGGATGTCTCCTTGGTTTTTGCCTTGACCTCAAGATTCACGTCCTATTTTTTTCTCGCCCTATGAAAGATCGTAGAAAAATACCTCCTGCCGGTAACAAGGCCCAACCCAAATCGGAGGGACAAGGCCCTTTTTGATCTGATCCTCCCCGGCTACCTGGGAACGGACGCTGATTTTTACGACGGTTATATAAAACCGATCGAAACAGACCCCGAAGGTCCCAAGGCCGATGCCTTGGCCCGTCTCATTTCCCCGTTCACGCTTCGCCG
>Ga0209164_1002461_pt1 | contig 19706 bp, 19 predicted proteins | sample MTBNYHSulfiMetaG_FD_187458 | JGI IMG/M metagenome (GOLD analysis project Ga0209164, IMG submission 187458) | Enrichment culture microbial communities from rom New York Harbor, USA that are MTBE-degrading - MTBE-NYH (New York Harbor Sulfidogenic)... | ecosystem: Environmental > Aquatic > Marine >...
GGCACTAGTTCGTCGTACCCAAGGCCGCCGACCCTCAAGGCAGTCGCCTCGCGGGCGATCGCTACCTCCGAGTGGGCGTCGGAACTGGCTATAAGCGGGGTACCGGAGAGCTCGGAAAGCAGATCGGCCATCGCGGTGTCCGCGGAGAGGCCCATCTCCACGAAGTCGACGGCCTCGTTCGCATCGAGTCCAAGCAGCGCCCTCAGCGTAGTCTCTGTGCTCCCGTAGAAACCACGGTGCGGCGTGAAGGCGTGCGCCAGGCCGGCCACCCCGCCAAGTGCCCGGACGGCCCGCACGAACTCCACAGGACCGAGACCGTGGGCGCGCTGGCAACCGAGGTCGGGGTTGCGCACGTAGCCGGCAAGCCAGACCTTGAGCAGCCCCGCCTCCCGCACTCCCGGAAGGTAGCCCAGAAAGTGCACCGGCCTTCCCGCGGCCACCAGTTCCACCTCGCACCCGGGAACGACCAGAAGCTTACCCGGGCCGCCGTCCCCGGCCGGCCCGGCCCATAGGAGCCCACCGCCCCCGGCCGGCGAAAGCCCTCCGGAATCGAGCTGGCGCGATACAGCGTCAAGAACGGGGCCTGTGCAGCAATCAACCAGGCCGATGACCTCAATGCCCTTGTTGGCCGCGGCCTCCGTCAGGGCCGCCTCAAGGTCCAGGGACGGAGAGGCCGTGATCTTCACCGGCCGGCCCGAAGCCCGCCCGAGGTGTACGTGAAGATCCGCCAGAACGACGCGGTCCGGGCCGGCGGTCATGAAGCCGCCCTGCGTTTCCACAGAGCCGCGAACACCCCGGCGACCGTCTTTGCGTCGCGAATCCGCCCGTCAAGGCACATCCCGGCCGCCTCCTTTAGACCAAACCACCTGGCGTGAATCCGCTCGTCGGTGTCCGGCCGGGCGTCGGTGGCCGGCGACAGCCCTGTGGCCACGTAGACCGAAAGGTACTCCGTGCAATACCCCGGGCTTACGAAGAAACCGGCGAGCGGTTCGAGGGCGCCGGGGCGAAGCCCGGTTTCCTCCGCGAGTTCCCTGGCCGCCGCTTGGTCGGGAGCTTCGCCGGGCTCGACCCGGCCCGCCGGCAGCTCCCACAGCTCATCCAGAGCCGCGTGCCTGTACTGGCGGACCAAGAGCACGCGGTCCAGGCCGTCGACCGCGACCAGCGCGACCGAGCCTCCGTGGGCGACGATCTCCCGGGTGGCCCTCCCACCGTCCTCAAGCTCTACCTGATCGACGCGGACGGTGATGATCCGTCCCTTGAAGACCGTTTCGGACGAAGAAAGCTCCTCGTGCAAGCGGAGGACCTCCTCTGCATAGACTCTCAGGATGATACTCGTTTGCCGCAAGGATTCCCTGTGGGCGGCGGGCAGGGCCGGGGAGGTGCGGGCCTGGTTGGCTGCGGCTGCGCGCGACGCGGGTCAGCGTGCCAGCGCGGGCCCCACAGCACCGCCTTACAGGCACGGTTGGAGTAAGAACAGCAACGCCGGCGGCCCGGCACTGGCGCCCGCGGACCGCCGGCAGGTACTGCTACGGGGCTGGCTGGCCGACCAGGTCGGCGGCGGAGGTCTCTGACGCAGCTTCCATCCCCAGGGCCAGGGCCTTTTCGTTAAGCGGGATGAGGTTGTGGCGCCGCTCCGGCAGTACCTTGCGGAGCGACTTCTTGACGGAGTCAGCTCCCACTATCCCGGTGGCCGCAATCAGTGCACCGAGGACCACCATGTTGGCCACCCGGCCGTCGCCCAGCCCGTCCGCGATCGCCGTCGCCGGCAGGTCGAGCACCCTGATGTCCGTGCGTTTCGCCTTGCGGTGGCACATGGAGGAGTTGATGATCAGCAGGCCTCCAGGCCGGAGCATGGGCTCGAATTTATCCAGGCTGGGCGGGTTCATGGCTACCACCGAAGAGGGACGGCTCACCACCGGGGAGGCAACTTGTGCATCGGAGATCACGACGGTGCAGTTTGCCGTCCCGCCCCTCATCTCCGGACCGTAGGACGGCAGCCAGGAAACGTTCTTGCCCGCGAGCATGCCCGCGTAGGCCAGCATTTGGCCCATGGACATGATCCCCTGGCCGCCAAAACCGGCCATGATGATTTCCTCCTCGCGCGCGGCCGCGCTCATGGCCGGTCACCACCGTTCGGCGTCTGGTCTTCGTCGGGTCCGGCCTTGGCCGTCACATCCTTGTACACTCCCAGCGGGTAGTAGGGGATGAGCTCCCGGCCGACCCGCTGGAGAGCCTCTCCGGGAGTCAATCCCCAGTTCGTCGGGCATGCGGAGAGGCACTCCACGAGGGAAAACCCCACGCCGTCGACCTGCAGCTTTAGGGCTTTGCGGATGGCCTTCATAGCCTTCAGGGCATTGGCCGGCCGGTCCACCGCGACCCTTTCGATGTAGGCCGGCCCATCCAGGGTCGCCAGCATCTCCGAGACCCGGATCGGCCGCCCGGCTCTGGCGGCCTGTCTCCCGCCGGGAGTCGTCGTGCTCTTCTGGCCGACCAGTGTGGTCGGGGCCATCTGTCCTCCGGTCATGCCATAGATCGTGTTGTTCAGGAAAAACACGGTGAAGTTCTCGCCCCTGGCCGCGGCGTGGACGATCTCGGCCATTCCGATGGCCGCCAGATCGCCGTCCCCCTGGAGGGTAAAGACGATCGCGTCGGGACGCACCCTCTTGATACCGGTCGCGACGGCCGGGGCGCGCCCGTGAGAGGCCTGCAGAAAGTCGCACTCGAGGTAGTCGTACGCCAGGACGGTACAGCCGACCGACGCCACGCCCACGGTGCGTCCGGCAACCCCCAGCTCATCGATCGCCTGTGCGATCATGCGATGGATGATCCCGTATGTGCAGCCGGGGCAGTAGTGGGTACCCTTCTCACTCAGCGTCACCGGGCGCTGAAAAACGACGGTCACCGGCAGCACCCCCCCGGCCGGGTGGACTGGACCCCGGGCGCGGCTCCTGTCCCCGGGTCTGCCTTGCGGATCTCATCCAGTACTTCGGCGGGCGTCGGGACCACCCCGCCCGTCCGGCCGAAAAACGACACCGGCTTAACGCAATTGGTAGCCAACCGGACGTCCTCTACCATCTGACCGAGGCTCAGCTCAACCACAAGGAAGGCGTCGACCCTGTCAGCCGTCTCACGAAACGCCCTTTCAGGGAAGGGCCACAGGCTGACAGGCCGCAGCAGCCCGGCCTGGATTCCCTCCTGCCTCGCGAGGTCAACAGCCCGGCGGCATATCCGTGCGGCCGATCCATAGGCGACCAGCGCCAGGCTCGCGTCCTCAAGCCGGTAGCTCACGGAGCGTTGTTCGTTCGCCTGCATCCGCCGCCATTTCTCCATCAGCTTGAGGTTGTGCTCCTCGAGGAGCTCCGGATGCAGGCGGAGAGAGGTGATCACGTTCTTCGAGCGCTTCCCGCCCGTGCCGACCGTCGCCCAGGGCTTGGGCGGCATTTCTTCCTCCCGGACCGGCTCCGGGAGGGCGACTGGCTCCATGATCTGCCCGAGGACCGCATCCCCAAGAAGGAGGACGGGGCTGCGGTACTCGTCCGCCTTCTGAAAGGCAAGCCCCACGAGGTCGACCATTTCTTGAACCGACTCGCCGGCAAAGACAAGCAGGTGATAGTCCCCGTGGCCGCCGCCCTTGGTGGCCTGGAAGTAGTCAGACTGCGCCGGCTGGATACCGCCGAGGCCCGGGCCGCCGCGGACCATGTTGATTATCACGGCGGGCAGCTCGGCACCAGCCAGATAGGAGATCCCCTCCTGCTTGAGGCTTATGCCTGGGCTTGACGAGGTCGTCATCGCCCTGGCTCCGGCGGCCGCGGCGCCAAAGACCATGTTGATCGCCGCGACCTCGCTTTCAGCCTGGATAAACTGACCTCCGGCGTCAAAGATGTTCGCTGACATGTATTCTGGGATCTCGTTCTGCGGGGTTATCGGATAGCCTGCGTAGAAGCGGCACCCGGCTCGGAGCGCGGCCTCGGCGATCGCCTCGTTTCCCTTCATCAGTACCTTCTCGGCATTCACGCGTGCAGTTCTCCCTTTGCGTCTTCCTTGCTCCGGCCGGCCGCAGCGGCCCCGGTCTCGCGGAAGACCTGGATTACACAATCGGGGCACATCTGTGCGCAGATGGCGCAGCCCGTGCACTTCTCTTCGTCCGTTATCATCGCGGGCCGGTACCCGTGCTCGTTGCGCTCCTGGTCGAGGGCAATGATTTTGCGGGGACATACGAGCACGCATATCTCGCAGCCCTTGCACCTTTCCCTGTCGAAAACGACTCTCCCTATCAACCGCTAGCCTCCCCTGCTGAAACGCTCGCGCACCGCCCCATCCCCCGCGGTGGCCGCCGTGGCCGCCGTGGCCGCCTGCTCCGCCGCGGCTTCCCACGGAGGCCGCATGTAGAGGTCGAGCTCCAGCAGCCTGGTCCCCGGCGGCAGCCGGTCGCCCACCTCCACAGCTAGCCCGCGTCGTACCGAGCAAAACATGACCGCGACGCCGGCCAGGCAGGCCCCGCTAACAACCGTTGAGAACCCGTGCTCTATCCTTTGAAGGTCAGTCTCCACGGGCAGGTGTAGATTGGCGACTACCCCCTCAACCGGCAGGCGCGCGCTCTCCGCAAGGCGTTCGATCATCAGGGCTATCGCGGGCGGGCTTTCCGTGCCGGGCCTCCAAGGGTTGACCACCACCCACGCGACGGCGGCGCGGCAGACGGCGAGGTCATTGAGCGAGGAGACCGCCCGTGCCCCGGCAGGATCCCCACCGGCGTCCACAAGCATCGTCCGGGTGTAATCCCCCAACGCGGCGCGTACTTCGCCAGGTACCGCGGGCAGATCGGCATCGGCCAGAGCTCCCCCCGGAGCGATCAAGGACACGCCGGCGTGCTCGAGGGCCTCTACAGCTTGGCGCGAGCGGAACGCGGGCGTAACGGTATCGAGGTCGACAAGCGTTATCCGCCTGCCGGCCCGCGCCCAGGCGACCGCGCAGTTGATGGCCACTTCCGTCTTGCCGCTGCCGAAACCACCGAGTACTACGGTGACCGGCTTCAGCTCGGGAGCCCAGGTGGTGCCCAACCCCGATACCTTCTTTGGCGCCCCGGCTAGTCCGTCTTGGGCAGATAGGTCTGGTGCAACCGGCCGATCATCTCGATCCTCTGCTCGGCCATGAGGTCCGCGGCCTGGTAGGTCGGTATCCCACGCTCCTTGGCCAGACGAAAAACCGTCTTGACGTTGTCCCGGATGCGGTCGACATGCCTGCAAGCTCGCTCACTGTCGAAACCATAGAACTCATAGGCGACGTTGATCACGCCGCCGGCGTTGACCACGTAGTCCGGGGCGTAGAGAATGCCCCTGCGCTCAAGGGCCTGTCCGTCGCCTTCCGTCGCCAGCTGGTTGTTGGCGCTCCCGGCGACGACAAGGCACTTGAGCAGCGGAATCGTCTCCGCGTTGAGGATCGCGCCCAGCGCGCAGGGCGCAAGGATGTCGCACTGCTGTGAGAGTATTTCCTCCGGGCTGACCACAGCCGCGCCAAACTCCTTTGCCGCTTTGTCCGCCTTGTCAGGGTAGATGTCGGTCACGATCAGCGAGGCGCCCGCTTCATGAAGGTACCGGGCAAGGTTGAGGCCTACGTTGCCCATCCCCTGGATGGCGACAGTCCGGCCCCTGAGCTGGGCCGTCCCCCATACCTGCTCGGCACACGCCTCGATCCCGCGCAGCACTCCTCTGGCCGTCGCCGGAGATGGATCTCCGCTGCCGCCTTTGCCTAAGGTGCCCTTCACAAAGCGAGTTTCCTGCCGAATGATCTCCATATCATCTGTGCCCGTGCCGACGTCCTCGGCGGTGTAGTACCTGCCCTGTAGACTCTCGACAAAGCGCCCGAAGGCACGGAGGAGGGCCTCGCTCTTGTCCTTGAGCGGGTCCCCGATGATCACCGCCTTGCCGCCCCCAAGATTCAGGCCAGCCACCGCACTCTTGTAGGTCATCCCCCGTGCCAGACGCAGGGCATCAGTGATGGCCGCGTCTTCGGAGGCGTACCTCCACATGCGGCACCCGCCGAGCGCGGGACCAAGAGTGGTGTCGTGAATCGCGATGATCGCCCGCAGACCTGTGACCTTATCGTGGCACATCGAAACTTGCTCGTAGCCGTGTCTAGCCATTGCCGCGAAGATCTCCAAAGCGCGTCTCTCCTCCATCTGCCTTGCCGGCTTCAAAGTCACGTCTTTATCGTGCGTAGGGCCGGACGTCTGTCCGGCCCGGTTTCGACTATGCGCTGATCAGCCTTTTTCGCGGTGTACGGATGGTATACCGGCTCCCCCTGGTGCAGAAGGTTTCGCCGGATATCTCCAAGACCGCTCTCCGCTCCCGTAAGACCAAGTCTTCTAGGCCTCTGTCCGGGCGCCGGTGAATGCACGCCAGGCGCGCACCCGCCCCCCGCACTAGTGGCCCCGTGCGGGAACCGCTACCGGGACACCCAGGGCCAGCAATATTGTTACATTTTTCATGCATCTAAACAAGATGAAGCAAAGAAGGCCGAATTAACTGAACAAATGCACCTAGGCTGGGATTATACTGAAGCTGCCGTCGTCGTCTAAGGGCCTGCACGAGACCGAAACCCGCGTCAGCCGGCAATAACCCTCCGCTCGGTCGCCATCCGCATCCGATCGGCAACCATCGCGATGAATTCGGAGTTTGTCGGCTTGCCACGTTCGACGCTCACGGTATACCCGAAGAGTTTGTTGATCGCGTCGTAGTTGCCTCTGCTCCAGGCGACCTCAATCGCGTGGCGGATCGCCCGCTCGACGCGCGTGGCCGTCGTCCTGTACTTTGAGGCGATTGAGGGATAGAGCTCCTTGGTGACGGCTCCGAGCAGCTCCACACGGTCGACAACCATGATGATGGCATCCCGGAGATACTGGTAGCCCTTGATGTGCGCGGGAATTCCCACCTCGTGGATGACGTTGGTCACATCCAGCTCCAGGCTCCTCAACGACGGAACCGTGACAGTCCCGGTGGTCGCTTGTGCCGAAACGAGCTGGCGGATCCTGCTGGCCAGGACCTCGAGGTTGAAAGGCTTAAGAATGTAGTAGTCCGCCCCCAGCTCGACGGTGCGCTGCGTGATGTTCTCATGACCGAATGCCGTCAGGATGATGACCTTTGGCCTGGGGTTGGGAGACATCACGCTAAGCTGCTCAAGGACGCCGATTCCATCAAGGTGGGGCATGATGATGTCCAGAATCAGCACGTCAGGTTTCTTCCGGGAGACTATGTCGGCGACCTCTGTGCCGTTGTACACGACTCCCAGAACCTCGAAGTCCGGCTGCTCATGTAGAAACTGGCGGAGGATTTCGCAGAACTCGCGATTGTCGTCCACAACGACGATGCCGATGCGCCGGTTCAACAAGCATCCCTCCCTGGAACCTGTTTGTCGAAAGGTTTAACGTTTGGTGGCATAATCCTCCTCAGTTCCCAGGCTTTCTGTGGTCGAAAGTTCAACACGAAATGACATCTGAAGCATTGATTCGCCACCTACGACCATGCATTTTTAAGGAGGGCAGGCCTGCCGGCCTGCCCCTTTCCCATAGCCGGGAGTCTCAGGTCTAGAATGCTGACGCCACTCTTGCTCGCGTGATGGCGGGGGCGGGCACCTGACCTGTCGCCTGTCCCCGGCTCGTGAGCAGTCCCGCCTGAAGGGCCATCCATTCAGCGTAGATGCCGTATCCGCGTGTGGGATCGTTGACGAAGACGTGGGTCACGGCGCCAACGAGCCTACCGTCCTGGATCAGAGGGCTGCCTGACATGCCCTGGACTATCCCTCCCGTGCGCGCAAGCAGCCGGGGGTCGGTGACCTCGATGACCATTCCCTTCGGCGCCGGCCGGGCCTGGTTGTACACCCGGCGGATATTGACGGCGAATCGCTCGAGCTGATCGCCTTCCAGGACGGTTATCAGCTCCGCGGGGCCCGTGTGCACGTCCTTGGCCAGTGCCAAGGGCACCGGCTCGGGGTACAGGCCCCCTGCCGGCACCGCTGTCAGCCTGCCGGCGATCCCGGTGGACGTGTTGCTCTGGATGTCTCCAAGGACCCCGCGGCCTTCGACAAACGTGCCGAGCTTCTCGCCGGGCTCGCCGCGCTTGCCCGGTTCAACCCTCGATACGTACGCCTGGACGATCCTCCCCGATTGGATGTCCAGCGGCTGGCCGGACCCGGCGTCTGAGACGACGTGCCCCAGAGCGGCGTAGACCATGGTTTCCGGATCATAGAAAGTCAGAGTTCCCACGCCGGCGGTCATGTTTCGGATCAGCACCCCCAACCGGAAACGGCCGTCCTCTCTGGACGCTACTGCGCCGACCTCGAACTGCTGAACAACTCCCCGGCGCCGGACTTCAACCACAACCGGCCGTCCCGCGCGGCTTTCCCGCTCAACAATGACGGCGATCTCCTGCTCGCCGCTCACCTGTTCCCCGGATATCCTGAGGATCACATCGCCGACCTCGATCCCCGCGTCTCGAGCCGGGTTACGGCTCCGGCCCTGAACGTCCACAACCGGGGCAAGTCCGACCACCACCACTCCGTCCGGCTGCAGGAGCACGCCGATCGACTGCCCGCCGGGCGTCACCTGAACCTGAGGCACAACTTCGACCGCTACGCGCTTTAGCGGTATCAGGTCAAACAGTCTGAATTCAACGTTCGTCCTTCCCGGGCCGATAGGATCGAGAACCAGGGGCGACGACAGGCTTACGCGCCGGGATCCGCTTCCTAAAGCCGAGCCGTTGATCCCCAGGACTCCCTCGCGGTCGCACCGGGCGTATAGGTTGAGCGGGAGATCCAAGCTCAACTGTTGCTGATTCCCGACAATGACCCGGAGCTGCGCCGGAAAGGCATTGAAGGCCTGAAACCGCGGCGAAAGCACCACCGCCAGCACAATCGTGAGGACCAAGATCCCCGTCAGTTTCTTCTTGGGCATAGGTCGTTTCCACGCTCCCTAACTGGAAATGCTTGCAGGCAGCCAGCAGGGGAGCCAACCGTCGAATGCCCATGGTGAGAGCAAACGCGCAGGCAAACGAGCTTTTGCTGTGTCTAGCTTGTTCGGAAGATGCTTGTCCCTAACCTTGTGGCAGCGCTTTCGGGCGCGGAATCTTGCGGCAGTTCAGGTGGACTTCGCGACGTCGAGCTGGTTTCGCGATGCGCCGAGCAACTCTCTGGCGTGCTCCAGAGCGGCGGCCGAGCCGGAAGCCGATCCCAGCATTCGCGCCATTTCGCCGAGCCTTTCGTCGCCCGAAACCTTGCTCGCGGTGGTGGTCGTCCGGCCGGCGGCGGATTCTTTGCGGACGACAAAATGATGATCCGCGTAGGCGGCTATCTGGGGAAGGTGGGTCACGCAGAAAACCTGATGGGTTAGCCCAAGACGGGCGAGGCGCAGACCGACGGCCGCAGCCGTCGTTCCGCCGATGCCGCTGTCGATCTCATCGAAAATGAGTGACGGAATCCGGTCGGCCCTCGCGAGGACGGTCTTTATGGCCAGCATCGCCCTCGAAAGCTCGCCTCCGGACGCAGCCCGGGCAAGGCGCCTTGCGGGTTCACCGGGGTTTGGGGACAGCAGGAACTCGACGTCGTCGGCGCCTGTGGCGTCAAACGCAACGGTCCGGCCCGAGACCTCCAGTCCATCGGGATCCGGACGGGTTTCGACGCGAACGACGAACTGTGCGGATGGCATTCCGAGCGATCGCAGTTCCCGCGTAACGTCCGGTGCCAAGCGGCCGGCGGCCTGCTGGCGGGCCGCGGAGATCGCCTCCGTGGTGCAAGCCAGAGCGGCACGGACCCCGGAGATCTGCTTCCGGAGCCGTCCGGCGCTGGCCTCGCTGTTCTCCAGCTTCTCTAGCTCCTCGCGAAGCGCCCGCGCGTAGGCCAGGATGCCGTCGACGGTATCCGCGTACTTTCGTTTCAGCAGCGCTATGAGGCCAAGCCTGCTCTGGACCTGGTCCAGCCTTGCAGGGTCAAACTCGATCCGCTCCCTGTAGCGCCGCAGTTCCATCGCGGCATCCTCAGTCGCGTAAACCAGGGGACTCAAAGACTCGGCAACCGGTTTGAGCCTCTCATCCAGTCCCGCGGCGGCCTCAACCTGGCCTAGGGCTTGACTGAGGGCGTCGCGCGCCGGAATCCCGGGCGTTCCAGTCTGGCGCCGGGAGCCGGACGGAGCACCCGAGGTCCTCCCTTCCGGGCTGCTTGCCCCGTATAACAGCAGGTACGCCTCGTCAGCGGCGGCGGCCAGCCGCTCGGCATTGACCATCACCTGCCGCTCCTGGCGCAGCTGCTCCTCCTCGCCCGGCTTGAGGGAGGCCGCCTCGATCTCAGCCAATTGAAAGCGAATCAGGTCTTCGCGCTGAACACGGTCGCGGGCATCGCCGGCAATCGCCGCAAGTTCGCGCTGGAGTCCGCGGAGCGCAGCGTAGCCGGAGGCCATCTCGGAAATGAGGGCGAGCAGGTCCGCGCCCCCGTAGTTGTCCAGCACGTCACGGTGCCTGAAAGCATGTAGGAGCGCCTGGTGCTCGTGCTGGCCGTGGATCTCGACCAGCGGGCCCGTCAGGGCGCGAACCACCGCCGCGGTCGTCACCCGGCCGTTTACCCGGCACAGATTGCGGCCGGCGGTGGTTATTTCGCGGCTTATGACGAGCTGCCCGCCATGAAGATCAAACCCCGCCTCGGATGCCAGACTGATGATCTCTGGCACGTTCGCCGCGTCAAAGAGAGCGTCGACGGCAGCTTTGTCCTCGCCGGTCCTGACCTGTTCGACGCTCGCCCTTCCGCCGGCCACGAGCTCGACTGCATCGATCAGCATCGATTTTCCGGCCCCGGTTTCCCCGGTGATCACGTTCAGCCCGGGTCCGAATTCAAGCTGGAGGTCGTCAAACAGGGCGAACTTACGCGCCTCAAGTGCCACGAGCATGGCTAGCGCATGAGGTCCCGCAGCTTAGTAACCAGGCCCTCAACCTGGGAGTCGTCCCGCGCGATGAGCAAAATCGTGTCGTCGCCAGCCACCGTCCCGACAACCTCACTCCACTGCACCTTATCGATGATGACTGCCACCGCGTTGGCGGTCCCCGGCAGGCATTTGACGACTACCAGGTTCTTCGTGTAGTCGAGGCTCACCACCGAGTCGACCATGTAGCGGTGCAGCTTCTTCTCCTGGTCACCGCCTCCGGCGTCGGCTGGAGGCGAGTAGCGATACCTTCCGTCGCCGGTCGGTATCTTGACCAACCGCAACTCCTTGATATCGCGGGAAACGGTGGCCTGGGTAACCGCGATACCCTCGTTCTTCAGGAGCCTGGCCAGTTCGTCCTGGGTTTCGACCATATGGGTGCGGATAATCTCGTGAATTCTGAGCTGGCGTTTAGACTTCACCCGTTCTCACCCCGCAGACCCGCTTCTTGGAGCTTGCGCCGGAGGACGTCGTAGAAACTCCAGCCCTCGCGGCGAACGAGCCGTGCCGTAACCGCCGCGCGGCGGACCAGGACTTCGTCGCCAGGCTCGAGGGGACTGCCCTCCTGCCCGTCCACGCTGAGCATGGCCTCTCTGTGGGAGGCCGAGAAGCGTACGCGGACCTCTGCATCCGCCCCGACGGTGAGGGACCTGGCATATAGAGTATGAGGGCAAATCGGCGTCAGCACAAAGACGTCAAGGTTTGGATGGACGACCGGCCCGCCTGCTGACAGGGAGTACGCCGTTGACCCGGTCGGGGTTGCGACGATCAACCCGTCTGACGGGTACCTGGCCACTTCCTTGCCGTCCACCATCGCCTGGACGTCGATCAACCGTGCAAACGGACCCTTCCCGATCACCGCCTCGTTGAGGGCAAGATACTCGGTCCAGACCTTCCCTTCTCTGATGATCGATGCCTTGATCATCAGCCTCTCGTCGACGAAGTGCCTGCCGGCGAGGACTTCCTCTAACGCGGGGTAAAGGTCGGGCAGGTCGACCTCCGTCAGAAAACCCAGATGACCAAGATTGACGCCCAGCATCGGCGCCGGACATCCGGCGGTCCTGCGGGCCGTTCCCAACAAGGTCCCGTCTCCGCCCAGGACTATGATCAGATCCGCCCACGCCGCAAGCTCCGCTGACGAGCCGCCGGCGCCGGATCTGCCCCATCCGCCGGAAGGTTCGAGCGTACCGCTCCTGACCTGGTAGCCCCTGCCGTCGAGCCACTCGGTCACCGACCTGGTGATCTCCAGTTGGGGGTCCTTCTCGACGTTGGCGACGATCCCGATCTTTCTCATCTGAGCCATCTGCCTAGACCCCTAACGTCGACCGGGCAGCGTCGACGATCTTCTCCGCAAGTACAGCAATGCTGGCAGCATCCAGATGCTGCCTTATATTTTCCAGTTGACCGGTTTCGCTGCTCGGCGGCCTCTTTCCTGCACCCCCCGGCGTCTCGAGCAGAAGGAAGTACTCCAGGTTCCCGCTCGGACCGGGTGGGTCCGAGTAGGTCAGATCCAGCACCGCGAACCCCTCCTCACGGGCCGCCCGGGCCGCATCCACTATCGCCGTGACCTGGAGCTCCCGCCGCCGGACCACACCCCCCTTGCCCACAAGGCCCCTGCCAACCTGGAACTGCGGCTTTACCAGCGCCATCACGGGTGCGCCCGGGCGAAGGAGGGTTATGAGCACCGGGAACACCTTTTCCAGCCCGATGAAGGAGAGATCGATCGCTGCCAAGCCGGGAAGCGGCACTCCGCCGGGAAGAACGCTCAGGAGACCCTCGCGGGTGAGCTTGCGGATGTTCTGGCGCTCGAGGACCGTCACGCGAGGGTCCTGACGGAGTTTCCAGGCCAGTTGGGCGTATCCGACGTCAACCGCGGTAACGTGGGCCACACCCCGCTGCAGGAGACAATCGGTAAAGCCCCCGGTCGATGCGCCCACGTCCAGGGCGACCCTGCCGGAGACGTCGAGGCCGAGCCGTTCCAGCGCGCCTTCAAGTTTATCGCCGCCCCGGCTTACGAAGCGCCTGCGCGCCGTGACCTCGATGACCGCATCCGGCTTGACCAGGGTGCCCGGCTTGGAGGCAGACACGCCGTCGACCGTCAGCTCGCCGGCCAGAATCGCCGCCCTCGCCTTCTCCCTGCTGGGGAAAAGGCCGATCTCCGCCGCCAGCGAATCCAGCCTGCGCCTGCCCTTCCGTGGCCGCCGGGGCTGCGCGTCCATTCAGCCGGCCATTTCCCGGGCGACGTCCGCAATGGACCTCGCATCGAGCCCGGCGGCCTTCCTCAGGACGGCTGCCGGACCATGCGGGACCGGGTGATCGGGGAGGCCGATGACCCTCACGGTGAGGTCTCTGAGCTCGCCCCGGGCGGCCAATGACTCCAGGACCGCTCCCCCGAATCCTCCCTGGGCCACCCCTTCCTCAACGGTAAGCAGCCGCCCGGTCCGCGAGGCCAGCGCGGAAATCGCCTTTGAGTCCAAAGGCTTGACAAACCTGGCGTCAAAGACCGCCGCCTCCACTCCCTGGGCAGCGAGGAGTTCCGCGGCCCGCAGCACTTCGTATACGATGGGGCCAACGGCGCAAATGGCCAGGTCATTCCCATCGCGGAGGAGCTCGCCGCGCCCGATCGCCAGACCTTGAGGGTGGGCCATCGGGATAGGATCACCCGGAACGGTGCCGCGCGGGTAGCGAAGCGCGAACGGGCCGTGGTGGTTTAGCCCCAACCTGAGCATGGCTTCCAGCATATCCCCGTCGCGGGGCACTGCCAGGACCATCCCCGGCATAGCCCTGAGGTACGACAGGTCGTACGTGCCATGGTGAGTCGGACCGTCCTCGCCGACAATCCCCGCGCGGTCGAGTGCAAAGACGACCGGTAGACCCTGCAAACAGACGTCGTGCAGCGTCTGGTCGTAGGCCCGCTGCAGAAAAGTCGAGTAGACGGCCACCACGGGGCGGAGGCCTCCGCTGGCGAGGCCGGCCGCAAAGGTAACCGCATGCTGCTCCGCGATTCCAACGTCAAAGACCCGGCTGGGAAAGGCATCAATGACGGGGCGCAGGCCGGTGCCGTCCGGCATGGCGGCGGTGACGGCGCAGACCCGCCTGTCCTCCCTGCAAAGTTTCAGCAGGGCGCCTCCGAAGACCTCGCTGTAGGTCCGGCGCCCGTCCCGCCGGTCCGGTGGTTTGCCCGTCGAGGGGTCAAACGGCCCGATACCGTGGAAACGGTTCGGGTCCAGCTCCGCGGGCAGATAGCCCTTGCCCTTGCGGGTAAGGCAGTGCACCAGCACCGGTCCCTGGATTGCCTTGGCCTGGGCAAAGACCATCAGCAACTGGTCCAGATCGTGCCCGTTGACCGGGCCCAGGTAGGTAAGGCCCAGTTCCTCGAAGAGCACGCCTGGTATGAGGAGGTATTTCAGGCTCGTCTTGAGCCGGCCGATGAAGGTGGCAAGGCCGGCGCCGCCTGGAAGCCGGTTGAGGAGTTCCTTCAAATCCTGCTTTGTGCGGGAGTACAGCGGATGCGTCCGCACACGGCTCAGGTAGGCTGGAAACCCGCCCACGCTGCGGGCAATGGACATCGAGTTGTCGTTCAGAACGATGATCAGGCGCGTCCGGACCTGCCCGGCGTGATTGATGGCCTCAAAAGCCATACCACCGGTCAGCGCCCCGTCGCCGATGACCGCCACAACGTGATGCCGCTGACCGGCAAGGTCCCGGGCCTTGGCCATGCCTAACGCCGCGGAAATGGACGTCGAAGCGTGGCCGGTTTCGAACACGTCGCTCGGGCTCTCGCTGCGCCGGGGAAAACCTGACAGGCCGCCGGCCTTGCGGAGGGTGGAGAAGGCCTTCCATCGTCCGGTCAGCAGTTTGTGCACATACGACTGGTGGCCGACGTCCCAGATCAGCTTGTCCTCCGGGCTCTCGAAGGCCCGGTGAAGGGCGATGGTCAGTTCAACGGCTCCCAGGTTGGGCGAAAGATGTCCACCGTTGGCGGCCACGACCTCGATCAACCGGGCGCGGACCCGCCCGGCGAGGATTGCCAGCTTGTCCCTGTTGAGCGCTTTCAGGCCCGCAGGGCTGTCCGGGACCAGTCCCTCATCTCCGGGGTCCGGAACCACGCGGTCGCGCCCCCTTTACCGGCATCTGAAATCTACCTGCCCTTTTGCGTCCGGCCCGGCCTGAAGAGATCCAGGAACCTCGCGGGCAGGCTCTCAAGCGAGGCAAGTACCTGTGCGACGCCAAAGACGACGGCGTTGGCCCTGTTCAGAGCATACCCCTTGCCGGCCGCCTTTCCGCCGACGGTGACGGCCGCAACCGCGCTTACCGTCAGGGCGCTGAGCCAATCGGGGCCGAGTGGCGGCCTCAACGTCGCGACCCTGAGGACTATCGCCAAGGCCGCGGCACCGCTGACAGTGCCGCACACGTCTCCGACGAGGTCGTTGCAGAAACTGGACACAAACTCGGCGTTGCGGACGATAGCAAGGGCGTGGGCTGCGGCAAACCCCCGCTTGGCTGCCAGCGCGTGGAAGGGCGCCTCCGCGGCCGTCGCCGCGGCCAGCCCGATGACGTCAAAGACGATCCCGAGGGCGACGATCAAGATGAGAATGACGAAGGCGATCCAGGGATTGAGGTAGGTGAGCACGGCGGTGGAGAGCAGTGCCACAGCCAGCGCAATCAGGAACGTCCAGAAAGCTACCAGCAGGCTGCCCCGAACGGGGCCCCACCCGGTCCGGAACCTCCTGTTACGTTTCTGCAAGAAGGACTATGCCTCCCAAAGATGAGACAGGCGAGACGGCGGTGGTCCGGGTAAACTTTGTGGCTTCAGGTCTAGGAGGATTTCCCAGCGATTCACCGGCGCGTCGCCGCCCCGGCGGTTTCCCTTTACGATCGCCCCGCCGCGTCACCGGCGGCGGTGCTAGATTGCCACTTAGCCCACACCGTAATCCCCGGACCACCCGGGGTCCTCACGACAGCCTAGGGGTTTTCCCCGGCGGCACCCGCTATTCCTTAGCCTCTGTTGCAGCCTGGCTTTCGGAGCTCCGGCCGCGGCCACACGGGCCCGCGGGACACGGCCGTTCGCGAACACCTCTCACCAGGCCACTCAAGGCAGGCTACGCTGCACACAGCCAGCGACCTTCATTGACCGCCACCGCGTACAGGTACAACACCAAGACGTAGTCGCCTTGTCAAGCAACCGCTACTTTCTTGGGCCTCCACGGAGGCAGGGTCCACGCCCGCATGCCGTTGCGGATCGCCCCGTCCCCCTTATTCCCCAGCACCAGCCCCCGACTGGGCGTCGAAAGCCAGCACCAGGGACTTCATCGATATGCCCGTGGCGGATTTTTGGGCCCGCCTTCAGGAATAGCAGCACCGACTAGGATACTGCGCCGTCCCTAAGAAACTGCACCATTATAACATAACGCCGCTCGGGCTCAATTACGGAAAAATTCTGTACTAACTCTCGTTGCCAAGAAAGGCAACGATTTCTTCCAGCCAACGGGTCGGACCGGTCCAGTCTTTGCTGTCGAGAGCGGCACAGGCCGCGCTGCGCGCCTGGATGAGGATCCCGATCGCCACCTCTTCACCAAGCACAAACGCAGTATTCAAGCTGGCCGGCTTTCGCTCGTCGAGCTCTCTGTCGCAGAGGTCGTCAAGAATCTGATAGGCCAGCCCGTAGGTCGCCCCGAACAGGGTCAGCGTGCCCAGCTGGGAGTGACTTGCCCCAGCAGCGAGCCCGCCGGCCCGGCAGGCCGCGCGAAAGAGCGCCCCCGTCTTGTGCTCCGCCACGTACCGGGCAACGGAGTCGAGACCGCCCTCCGCAGGGCGGCTGGCGATCAGCTCCATCGCCTGGCCGCCGACCATTCCAAGGCTGCCCGCGCCGGCCGCCAGCTCCCGCACCACCGCCAGCCGCCTCGCCGCCCACTCCGCACCTTCCGGCCCGGCAGCCGCCGAGAGCACCGAGCTGCCCAGACCTGCCGCCCGCCCGGGCGGCGCCGCAAGGGTACCGAACGCCGCGGTCAAGAGCGCGTCGCCCACCAAGAGGGCCAGGCCCTCTCCGTGTTTTGCATGCACTGACGGCCGGCCGCGGCGGGTGTCGTCGTCATCGAGGGCCGGCAGATCGTCGTGTACCAGGGAATAGCTATGAATCAACTCCAGAGCGATCGCCGCCGGGAGCGCTTCTTCGAGATCGCCTCCGCACGCGGCCGCGGAGGCCAGGCAAATCAGCGGACGGATCCTTTTGCCCAAGTCGCACGCGTATCTCATCGCCGCGTGGAGAGCGCGGGGTTCGGCGAACTCTGGCGGGATCGCAGAGCTGAGCCGCGACTCGAACCACGCCCGCAACTCGTCCAGCGACGAGGTCCGAGCATCCGGCAGAGCCACGGGACCGCCGGAGAGGTACCCGTTCACGAGGGCTCCACCCCGGTGAACGGCTTGAGGCAGTAGGTTCCGTCCTCCCGGCTGACCAGCAGTTCTATCTTCTTTTCGGCCTCGGCCAGGCGCCTGGAGCACGCTGAGGCCAGCTTGACCCCCTCCTCAAAGAGTGTCATGGCTTCCTCCAGCGGCACGTCTCCTGCCTCGAGGCGCCGCACCACCTCCTCAAGCCTCGCAAGAGCGGACTCGAACGCCGGCGGGCCTGGGTTCTCCTCGCGGCACGGTGGGCCGCCTGCCATGTCCTTCAAATCAGAAAACCTCCTTGATTTCTGACTGCGGGGGCGGAGGGTTCCCCGCGGAGGTCCGGAGCAACTCGTCAACCGTGCAGCGGAGCCCGTCCTCCGCAAGGCGCACGTCAACGCGCCCGCCCGGTTGGACGGCCGCCGCGGTTCTGATAACCGCGCCTGTCACGGTATCCGTGCAGATCGCAAACCCCCTGCCCAGCACGTTAAGCGGGCTCAGCGCGTCAAGCCTTCCTCCCAGCAAGCCGAGACGCAGACCGTGCCGTTCCACCTGATGGCCGAACGCCGTGGCCAGCGAGTGAATAAGGCCGTCGACCCGCTGGGCACGGACCTCGACGATCTCTTGCGGCCTGCTCAAAGCGGGAGTCCGCGCCAGGTCATCCAACCGTTTTCTCAAGCGCTGGGCAAGGGCGCGCAGGCCGGCGCTCAGCCTGAAGCTCACGCCCGAAAGATGCCCGCTCAGGGCCGCGCAATCTGGGAAGACGAGCTCCGCCGCCGCGCTTGGCGTGGGCGCCCGCACGTCGGCGGCGAGGTCCGCGATCGTGACGTCGATCTCGTGACCGACACCCACAATCACCGGCACGGGGCACTTCCTGATCGCCCTGGCGACGCACTCCTCGTTAAAGGCCCAGAGCTCCTCCAACGAACCGCCGCCGCGCGTCAGGATGACCGCCTCCACATCCGGAAGGGTACCCGAAACGCCCAGCGCCCCGGCAATCTGGTCCGCGGCCCCGTCTCCCTGGACGGCCACGGGCACTATGACCGCCTGCATGCCGGGGCAACGCCGGCTCGCCACCTTGATCACGTCGCGAATGGCCGCCCCCGTCGGCGACGTCACGATCGCGACGCGCCGGGGCAGCAGGGGCGGGCGGCGCTTGATCTCCGCGGCAAAGAGACCTTCCGCTGACAGGCGGGCCTTGAGCTGCTCAAAGGCCAGGTGAAGGTCCCCCAGGCCGGCGGGACGGATTTCCTCGGCATAGAGCTGGTACTGCCCATCGCGCGGATAGACGCTGATGCGCCCGAGAACATCCACCTTCAGCCCGTCGTGGGGGCGAAACCGCAACCGGGACCCGGCGCCCCGAAACATCACGCACCGGACGGCGGCGGAATCATCTTTAAGGGTGAAATACAGGTGTCCCGACGCCGGTTGCCTTAGGTTGGAAACCTCGCCGCGAACGAGCACCGAGCTCAGCAGCGGGTCCGCTTCGAGCAGCCTCTTGACCTGCTGGGTCAGTTCAGAGACCGTGAGGACCCGGCGCTGCCACGCCGGGGACGTTACCCCGAGCCTCCAGCGATCATCGCCGACGTCTTGGCCATGACCTCTTCCTTGATACCGGCGACCTCGGGCAGGGCCTTGCCGACGAAGTCCTTCAGACCGCCCACCACGGCCGGGTCTTTGATGCTCGCCGCATTGATCTCCACATTCAGGGCCGCCCCGCGCAGCGCCGCCTCGGCCAGCAACACGGCGACGCCTACGTCGCTCACCAGGTTCGGATTCCCGATCCCGACGAGCTCCTGGTCAAGGAGGGCGACCTCCCGCGCTGCGCGCCCGATCTCCATGGGGACCGCGGCAGCGGCGATAAGCGCCTGCTGGATGGCCTCGCGGCGCGCGGCCTTCTCCTCGCCGGTAGCGCGCGGGAGCTTGTAGGCCGCGGTGACCTGTGCGTAGACCTGGGTATCCTCATCCACGAGCTTCAGCAGCTTGTCCCGCAATGCATCCGCCCGGGCAAGGATTCGCCGCACGTCGGCCTCGACGGCCGCGTACTTGACGTTGCCGGCAGTATAGTTGCAGACCATGCTGGTCAGACCTGCCCCGAGCGCGCCTGCCAGGGCCGCGACCGACCCGCCGCCCGGAACCGGCTCCCTGGCCGCCACAACCGCCGCATAGTCGCGGACGGTCTTGTCAGTGTACATTAGAATCCCTCCAATCGGGTGACCGCTGCCAGCCGCCCCTACGCCCCGTTGGCCCGCTCGCAAGCCGCGGCCACGTTGCGCAACACAATGACGTTGGTCAAAGGCCCGACGCCTCCTGGCACCGGCGTGATCGCCGCCGCTCGTTCCTTGGCCGCGTCGAAGTCCACGTC
>Ga0209164_1002463_pt1 | contig 19690 bp, 14 predicted proteins | sample MTBNYHSulfiMetaG_FD_187458 | JGI IMG/M metagenome (GOLD analysis project Ga0209164, IMG submission 187458) | Enrichment culture microbial communities from rom New York Harbor, USA that are MTBE-degrading - MTBE-NYH (New York Harbor Sulfidogenic)... | ecosystem: Environmental > Aquatic > Marine >...
CGTTTTTGGGTTGGGCAGATGGCTTCCAATAACCGGCAGGAGTCTTTTGGGCTGCAGAAGACGGGTGACCCCTGCCATCTGAAGCATGGCCTGATGAAGCCTTGGAGAGGGGTTTGTCCGGGCCGCCGGGGAGGAGAATGGAAAACTGGGGGTGGGCAAGCCTTTTCGGGTGATTGCATTTTTTACATAATCTGGGATAATTAGAATAAAAGATGGATACTTTAGATCAAAAGATGGATCGTCTACCCACCCATCCGGGGGTCTATCTGTTTAAAGATAAAAAGGGGACCATTCTCTATATCGGGAAGGCGGGAAATATCAAACATCGGGTGAGTTCTTATTTCCGGAAGCCGGCAGGAAAAGATTTGAAAACGTTAACGATGTTAGAGAAGGTGTCAGACATCGATACCATTGTCACCGATACGGAAAAAGAGGCTTTTATTCTGGAGAATAACCTCATTAAGACAAACCACCCCCGTTATAATGTGAAGCTGAGGGATGATAAGAATTACCCGTGTCTTAAACTGTCGATGGAGGAGGATTTCCCCACGGTCACTATTGTGAGACGGATCAAAAAGGATGGCTCACTTTACTTTGGTCCTTATCCATCCGCCACTTCTCTCAGGGAGACCCTGAGATTGATCCGACGCCTCTTTCCAATTCGTACCTGTTTTGACACGAAATTTTCAGGTCGTCTCAGACCCTGCATCAATTATGAAATGGATCGTTGCGCTGGGCCCTGTTATGGAAAGATCGACCGGGGCCAGTATCGGGAGCTTGTCCATCAGGTGAAAATGTTCCTTGAAGGGAAGAACAAAGACCTGGTCGAGAATCTGAAGAAAAAGATGGGAGAAGAATCCGAACGGTTCCATTTTGAAAAGGCCGCAAAGATTCGAGACCAGATTGACTATATTGAACATGTGATTGAAAAGCAGAAGATCATTTCGAGTGATTTTATTGATCAGGACGTGATTGGTTTCCATCGCCAGAACCATACGTTTGCCATTCATCCTCTCTTCATCAGGGGAGGGAAACTCTTAGGGGGTAAAGGTTTTACTATTCCCTCCAAAGGCCTTCCTGAGGAAGAGGTCCTATCTTCTTTTCTCCATCAATATTACCGCGAAGACAAATTCATCCCCGAACAGATTTTGATTCCGAAAACCCTTCCCGAGCAAAACCTGATCGAGCAATGGCTGACAGAACTAAAGGGCGAGAGAGTTCGGATATTTGTTCCATTAAAAGGAGATAAGAAACATCTACTCAAAATGGCCTGTGAGAACGCTCAGCAGTTTCTTCCCGGAAAAGATAGCCTCGAAAAGGATGAAAAGAAGCTTTTAGAGGGCCTCAAAGAGAAGCTTCGTCTCAAAAAAGTCCCTTGGCGGATTGAAGCCTTCGATATTTCGAACCTTCAGGGAGGAAACGCTGTGGGATCCATGGTCTTTTTTGAAAATGGGAAACCGGATAAAGGACGATATCGTCATTTTAAGATTAAAACGATAGAGGGAGCGGATGATACGGGGATGATGTACGAAGTCCTTATCCGTCGATATCAAAAAGCGGTTCAAATGAAGGATCTCCCGAATTTGGTTTTATTAGATGGGGGAAGAGGCCAATTGAATGTTGCGCTGGAAGTATTCAAAGAGCTGAAGATACAGGAAGTCGATCTCATCAGCCTGGCTAAAGAAAGAACGGTTGAAAATTCCCGTCTTTGGAAGACAAGAAAGACTGAAGAAAAAATCTTCCATCCTCAATATAAGGAACCCATCCTTTTAGGAAAATATTCACCTCTTCTTCACTTCCTGGACCGAATCCGCGATGAAGCCCATCGCTTTGCTATTACTTATCATAAGAAGGTGAGGGCGAGAGAGACGATCAAATCCATATTAAGAGAGATCCCAGGGATTGGAAAAATGAGGCAAAAGGAGTTGTTAAAATATTTTGGGAGCGTTGAAAAGATTAAAGAAGCAACAGAGGAAGAATTAGCGAAAGTTCCAAAGATGAATCGCACATCAGCCCAAATCGTCTACCATTTTTTTAGAAAAGGAGAAGGAGAGGATCCCTCCCATGGATAAAAAAAACGGTGCATTCATGAGAATGCACCGCATGATCCTTTCTTCACGGAAGGTAAGTTAAGTCTCTCAGGCACTTCCTGTTTCACAGCGAAACCATGCTGAATAGGTAACGTTAAAACCGGCCTTCTTGAAGTCTTTGACAATCGGATCGGGATCTGTTTTTTTTAATCGAAGCATGATCATCCAGTCCTTCTTTTCCGGCCTGGGCAAGGAGATCATACTTAAGATGACGGTGCCATGTTGGTTGACGATTTGAATAATTTTTTCGAGCTCCCCTAAACTTGCCCCCAATCCTTCAATGGTAATTCTCGCCCCTTCCTCCCTCACCCCCAAGGCAAGGGTCAAAAATCTGACGATGTCAGATTCAGTTGCGATACCGACCAATTTCCCTTTGTCCTCAACAGGGAATGAACCAATCTTCTTTTCCTGCCCTACTTTTAATGCTTCCTCAAAGGGTGTATCGGGAGAAAATGTTACAGGATTCTTATGCATGACCTCCTTCACTTTCATTTTTGAAAGGAGATAATTTAATTCGTGGATACTCAACGATGTGGCAGAAGAAGGCGAGGCGGCGAGGAGATCGTGCTGAGTGACAATCCCAACTAATTTACCCTTATCAACAATTGGAAGTCTTCGGATGTTATTTTCCTTCATGATTTTTTGGGCATCTAAAACATAGGTGTCACTATCGATGGTCATCGGATTTTTTGTCATGACATCCCGAATTCTCATTTCTCATCCCTCCCTCTCAAATTTAATTCTCCCTTTATAATATAATCACCAGCATCCCCAACTCGCAACAATAGTAAGAAAAACTGAATATTTCTATTATCTTAACAATTTCCGCCAGAAAGGTCAAGAACAGAGTTTGTCAATAGATAATCCCTTAGTATCAGGAGGTTTTGAAGATTTGGCGGGGATGCTGGAAAAACTTTGTAGTGCCACCTCTCAATGGACTCTACCGAGTTAAAACAGCTCTTACAAGGCTGAGTGAGGCCACAATGATTGTTGCCCATAGCTTTCGAACGTGCACTTGATAAAGTTTTGGAAGCATTCCTGCCGGATCGACTGTTTGGTACCTTATAACTGAGGGGTTACCTCAAAAGAGTTTCTCAAATCCTGCTACAAGTATTTCTTGATTCCTTTAATCCCTGTTACTGTTATTCTTCGTGCTGATTTCCAGATATCCTGGTCACCTGCCCTCGGTCTCCTGATGATCTGATAAACTATTTTTCTTCTTATTTTCGAAGGCTTGCGACCACCTTTTGGACCTTATCCTCAACTAACTTTTTAATATCTTGGACTTGTTTGTCAGTCAAGGCTTCAAATCGGAGGACCAGTGCAGGCTGAGTGTTCGAAGCTCTTACCAATCCCCATCCGTGTTCGAATTTGACCCTGACCCCATCCACATCGATGACCGGGTAGTCTTTCATCAATGATTCTTTTACTTTTTCGACGACTTCAAATTTAATCTCATCCGGGCAATCGACTCGGATCTCCGGAGTGATAGAGGTTTTTGGAACATCGCTGAGAAGTTGGGATAACTTCTTATTCGTTTTTGAAAGAAGTTCAATGAGACGACAAGAGGCATAGATAGCATCGTCATAACCGAAATAGCGATCCGCAAAAAAGATGTGTCCGCTCATCTCTCCACCGAGAACAGCTTTTTCTTCCTTCATTTTCTCCTTAATCAGAGAATGTCCTGTTTTCCACATAATGGCCTTCCCGCCATTTTTCTCAATGTCATTAAATAAATTCTGAGAGCATTTGACCTCCGCCACGAAAGAGGCCCCCTTTTTTTCCTTTAATATATCCCTGGAAAAGAGGATCATCAATTGGTCACCCCAGATGATGTTTCCCTGATCATCCACGACCCCAATGCGATCCGCATCTCCATCATATCCAATTCCTACATCTGCTTGATTTTTCTTTACCCGGTCGATTAGATCTTTTAAATTCCCAGGGATCGTTGGATCTGGAAAATGATTTGGAAATCGGCCATCGACCTCACAATAAAGCTCTTCCACCTCGCAGCCTAAATCCCTAAGTAGTGGGCCGGCCACAATTCCCCCTGTTCCATTCCCGGCATCGATGACCACCCTCATTCTTTTTTCAATGTGAATATTTTTTTTGATATAGTCTTGATAAGGTTGAATGATTTCTCCGTTCGAGACAAACCCTTGACCTGCAACAAATTCTTCCTTTTCGATCAATCGCCTCAGATTCTGAATCTCTTCTCCAAAGATGGTGCTTTTCCCTACGGAGACTTTAAACCCATTAAACTCTGGGGGATTATGACTTCCTGTGACCATTGCTCCGCCCTCTTTATCAAGATGGAAGATGGAGAAATAATAGGCCGGTGTGGGACAGAGACCAATATTGACAACACGACATCCTGTTGAGATCATCCCTTCGATCAAGGCCTCCTCAAAATCTTTTGAACTCAGCCTTCCGTCTCTTCCGACGACCAACTCTTTATGGCCCGAATTCGCCATATGGGTCCCAAACCCTTTGCCCAATATTCTGACGACATCAGGAGTCAAATCCTTATTGACCACTCCTCGGATATCGTATTCCCTGAAAATCTGTGGATTGATATGCATAGGTTCCCCTCTTGATTAAAGACGCTAAGCGCATAGCGCAAAGAGCAAAGCGTCAATTAAATCTTATCCTTTACCTCCACTTCAACCTTAACCTAATAACATTAAATTATCTTAAATTCACCCAAGAATCAACTTTTTGTATTTTGACTTTTCAGGATGAATGAGATAAATTATCCAAAATACTTTGGGAGAGGAAATTCAGCGTGGAGATCAAGGCCATTCGTGGGTTTAATGATATCCTTCCCGGTGAGATTGGAAAATGGCAGCATGTAGAGGAGACCGCCCGGAAAGTTTTCGAGGGGTTTGGCTTTTCAGAGATTCGAATACCTGTCCTCGAACGGACAGAACTTTTCTCTCGAGGGATTGGAGAAGCCACCGACATTGTTGAGAAAGAGATGTATACCTTTACTGACCGGAGCGGTCATTCACTGACCCTCCGTCCTGAAGCGACTGCCTCCATGGCGCGCGCCTATTTGGAACATCAGGTCTACACCTTCGATCCCGTGGCAAAACTTTACTGCATCGGACCGATGTTTCGTTATGAAAGACCTCAGAAAGGCCGCTACCGACAGTTCTACCAGATTGATGCAGAGGTATTCGGTGTAGAGAACCCCATGGTGGACGCTGAGGTTATTGTGATGCTCATCGATTTTTTGGAAAGGGTGGGGCTCGAGAAGCTTGAGCTTCATATCAATTCCCTGGGTTGCCGTGCCTGTCGGCCCCGATATCGAGAAGAACTAAAAAAGTTTTTGACGAAAAAAGCGTTTCAGCTCTGCGAAGACTGTCAAAGAAGACTTGAGACGAATCCTCTACGTATCTTTGACTGCAAGGTAGAAACCTGCCAGGGAGCCATTGTCAATGCACCCAAAGTGAGTGACTTCATCTGTTCGGAATGCCAAAAACATTTTGATAAGGTAAGGGAATATCTTGAGATCGCAGGGCTTACTTACATTTTGAACCCCAGAATGGTGCGGGGGTTGGATTATTATACCCGAACTGCCTTTGAGGTGGTTTCTTACCAATTGGGCTCCCAGAATGCTGTGACCGGTGGAGGACGGTATGACAATCTCTTCCAGGAGATTGGTGGCCTTGACATTCCAGGAATTGGTTTTGCTATCGGGATGGAGAGACTCGTTTCCCTTTTGCCAAAGGATAGAAAATTTGTTCAATTCCCGCACCTCTTCATTGCCTCGCTGGGGGAAGAGACGATAAAAGAAGCTTACCAAATCATCAATCAGCTTCACCTTCAGGGAATTCGAGCAGAGTTAGACTATGAGGGGAAGAGTCTGAAGAGTCAAATGCGAAGGGCGGATAAACTCAAGGCCCAATATGTTCTTATCTTGGGGCAAGATGAATGGAGAAAGGGAAAAGTCGTCCTGAGAAATATGGAGAATAAATCCCAGGAAGAAATCCCGATTCCCGATCTTCTGAATATCCTAAAGGAAAAAATTAAGCGTCAAGAGTAAAGCGCAAAGGGTTGAACGTCTAATGCGTTAGTGCTATGATGGTGTGGACCCTTGACGCCTTGCGCTTAGCGCATTGCGTGATTTTGAGATTGGGGGATCGTTCAATGGTAGGACAACGGACTCTGACTCCGTGAATCTAGGTTCAAATCCTGGTCCCCCAGCCATAAAATAAAAGACGGGTTTCGCTTTATTGAGCGAAACCCGTCTTTTATTACAAGAATCAACCAATAACTTATGTGAAGCGGATCATATCTTTTCGGCATTTAATTCTGCCTGTTGCCTCGTCTGTAGAAATTTACTTGACAACTCCAAATTTATATGTAAAATGGAATTATGTATTCCAGAATTATTAGCCCACCCAAAGCCAAAAGTTTCTTCTTATTTGGCCCACGGGGAACAGGTAAAACTACCTGGGTTAAGTCCGCCTTTCCAAAGGCTGTTTATATTGATTTATTAGAAGCTGAGCTATTTAATGATTTGACAGCAAATCCGCAACGATTGTCGAATTTTATCCCCCCTAATTTCATTGACTGGATCATTATTGATGAAGTTCAGCGAATTCCCGATCTTTTGAATGAAGTCCATCGTTTGATTGAAACAAAAAAATATCATTTTGTTCTCACGGGATCGAGTCCGCGGAAGCTGAAAAGAAAAGGTCCAAACCTTCTTGCAGGTCGGGCATTAACTCTTTTCATGCACCCTTTGTCGGTTGCTGAATTGGGAGATGATTTTCGATTAGAGCATTCCCTTCGTTATGGTCAATTACCCAGCGTCTACACAGAAGCCGATCCTAAAAAATACCTTGAGGCCTATGTCAGAACCTATCTTGAAGAAGAGATTCGTCAGGAAGGGCTTACAAGAAACCTGTCGGCATTTGCTCGATTTCTGGAGGCGGCGAGTTTTTCTCAGGGGTCGGTTTTAAACATTTCTTCTGTGGCACGGGAATGTCATGTCGAGAGAAAGGTCGTTGAAAGTTATTTTTCGATCCTTGAGGATCTTATGATCGGCTACCGGATACCCATTTTCTTTAAGAAGGCAAAAAGACGGCTTATCGTGCATCCCAAATTTTATTTTTTTGACGGTGGGGTCTATAGGACTTTGAGGCCCATGGGGCCGCTCGATGCTCCGGAAGAGGTTGACGGAATCGCTTTAGAAACAGTCTTCCTTCAAGAACTGATTGCGCTGAATAACGCCCTGGATTTGGGCTATAAGATTTTTTGCTGGCATACTTCTAACGGTAGGGAAGTGGACTTTGTCCTGTATGGTCCTAAAGGGTTGCTGTCTTTTGAAATAAAAAGAACATCGAGAGTCACATCAGCCATGCTTGGAAGCTTGAAATCGTTCTTGGCGGATTATCCTATGGCAAAGGCGTACTTCGTTTATGGGGGAAATCGGCGAATGTATGAGGGCAAAATTGAAGTTATTCCAGTTTTGGAGATCTTGAAAAATTTAAAAACATTATTATCATAAGAAATTGCCGAAGATTAAAACGTGACCCTTTTTATTTTCTTCCTTTCTCCGAGAGTTTAGCCCAGGAGTCGCGCAGGGACACAATTCGATTGAAAACGAGCTTCCCGGGAGAAGAATCTTTCGAATCCACACAGAAATAGCCGATTCTTTCAAACTGATAGTTGCCTTCCGGTGCGGCCCCCTTTAGGCTGGATTCCACAAAACATGAAGTGAGAGTTTCCAATGATTTCGGATTTAGGTGCTTTGTAAAGTCATCCTCTTTGCCCGTTGGGTCGGCAATCTGGAAAAGCCGGTCATACAAGCGTACCTCTGCAGAGAGCGAATGATCCACTGATACCCAGTGGATGGTTGCGTCGACCTTCCGGCCGTCGGGAGCAAACCCGCTTCGAGTCTCCGGGTCATAAGTGCAGTGTAATTCGGCGACTTGACCTGTTTGAGGGTTTTTCACAACACTTATGCATTTCATAAAATAGCCATATCGAAGACGCACTTCTTTGCCGGGCGCCAGGCGGTAAAACTTCTTAGGAGGGGTCTCCATGAAATCGTCTCGCTCAATATAGAGGTTCCGTGAAAAGAAAACTTTTCGTGACCCCATCCCGGGATTCTGCGGATGATAAGGACTATTAAATTCCTCTATTTGTCCCTCTGGGTAGTTATCAATCACCACTCGAAGAGGATGGAGCACAGCCATGACCCGGGGAGCCTTTTCATTCAGATTCTCCCGTACGCAGTATTCAAGCAGAGCCACATCGATGAGGCTATCGTTTTTAGCTACGCCGATCCTTTCACAAAAGTTACGGATCGCCTCGGGTGAATAGCCTCGTCTTCTCATGCCCGCTATCGTTGGCATCCGCGGGTCGTCCCAGCCGGATACGTACTCCCTGATCACCAATTCGATCAACCTCCGTTTACTCAAGACTGTGTAGCTGAGATTGAGGCGGGCAAATTCAATCTGCTGAGGGTGAGAATCCAGCTCCAACTGATCCAGAATCCAATCATAGAGAGGCCGGTTGTTTTCAAACTCCAGCGTACAAATCGAATGAGTGATTTTTTCGATGGAATCCGAAAGACAGTGAGCAAAGTCGTACATTGGATAGATGCACCATTGAGTCCCTGTACGGTAGTGTATGGCTCGCTTGATACGGTAGAGAATTGGATCTCGCATGGTAATGTTTGGAGAGGTCATATCAATTTTTGCGCGAAGGACATAAGCTCCATCCTCAAATTCGCCCGATCGCATTCGTGTGAACAGGTCTAAATTTTCTTCAATGGAGCGATTCCGGTCAGGACTCTCTTGACCTGGCTCGGTCAAGGTGCCGCGCTGCTCTCTTATTTCATCTGCATTCAAACTGCAAACATAGGCTTTGTCCACCTTGATCAACTGAACCGCAAATTGAAAGAGTTGCTCAAAATAGTCAGAAGCATAGAACAGGCGATCTTCCCAATCGAACCCCAACCAGCGGACATCATTGATAATTGACTCCACATATTCAAGCGATTCACCACTCGGGTCTGTATCGTCCAGGCGTAAATTGCAAGTACCTCGATACTGGGCGGCGATTCCAAAATTGAGGCAGACAGACTTGGCATGTCCGATATGGAGGTATCCATTCGGTTCAGGAGGAAATCGGGTGGCCACTCGTCCTTGAAATCTATTGGCTCTCAGGTGCCCATCGATCATTTCTCGAATAAAATCAGTTGGGGAAGGAGAAACATCTGTTGGAGTCATCTTGCTCACTTTCTTCTGTTTCCACATCCGTTAGAATTGGACCCCATCGTTTAGGACAACAGAGTATAGGGAATCCTTAAATTTAATTCAATATTTAATAGCGCTTTGCTGATTTTTTATCATAAGCTAATTCTTCTTTCAACCTCTAATTTAACCTCTTATTAAACTGAAGGAAATGAAGAGAGAATTTGTCTTGACCATATTTATGAAAGAACATTTTGCCATTATTCTATCCACCCCTGTAGTCAATAGAATCTTGCCACCCCGTTATGATAGGAGACGTGAAGAGCACACATTTATCCAAGGATTGGTAGTATATTAAGCCAAAAAAAGACACATTTTTCCTTTTAAACCGATTTTCAATAACCCTCAATGCTATTGAAATCAAATGATTAGCCATACAAATTGTTTTTGGCATTGAAATTGCTTCAATAATTATCAAAAAAATTAAATGGGGTTCGCCGATAAAGCCAAACCACGAGTAATCGTGGGACGGAAAGCCACGGATCCCGGGTTCTTGGGATAGCCGGGTTGCCGAAGCACCTGCCAACCGCAGGCAGGAAAGAAATTTTGCTAAACCCGTGGCCTATAAAATTAACCACGGGTTTTTTATTGTTGGGAATTACAAATTTTAAAGGAGGAAGAGAAAAATGAAAACCGTGTGGATCGGGACGATGGTCGTCACCTTTGTTTTAGGAACCGGGATGGTAGCCTTGATGTATATTTTAGGAAAAGTGGTTCTCTCCTATGCAAAGAGTATGAGTTAAAGCCTATGACCCATCACCCACCATATGATGATAGAAATGAGACTTCATCATCCCTCTATTCTTAATCTTCCAACAGTGTTTTCTTTCTCTCTATTTCTTGACAAATAACAAATCCATAAACATCTTTAAGTCGAGAGGTAATGGCTTTTTTAAAAAATGGTTCATCAATATTTAATTTAACGTGGCCATTGGAAGTGATGGAAATGAGAAAAATTTTTATTTTGTTTATGATGCTGATGTTTATTTCCATCAGTGGCTGTCAACGGTCCGATGTCGTTCAACAGGGAGGGAAAAGTGATATGACCAAAGGGGATGTGACCATAAGAAGGGCTACTTTCGCGGGAGGCTGCTTTTGGTGCACAGAGGCGGATTTCGAAAAATTACCGGGCGTTGTGAAAGTCTTATCAGGCTACACTGGAGGAGATAAAGAGGACCCTACCTATGAGCAGGTATCCTCCGGGAGGTCCGGGCACGTGGAGGCCATCCAAGTATATTATGACCCCTCTAAAATATCCTATGAAGATTTACTCGACTTCTTCTGGAAACATATCGACCCCACTGATAAAGGGGGGCAATTCGTAGATCGGGGTTCACAATATCGGAGTGCTGTATTTTATCATGATGAAGAACAAAAGCAATTAGCAGAAAAGTCGAGGGAGGCCTTAGACAAATCTGGAAAGTTTAGTAAACCGGTTGTGACAGAGATTATAAAGTTTGTTAAATTTTATGAAGCGGAGGAGTATCACCAAGATTATTACAAAAAACATCATCTCAAATACAGTTATTACAGACATGGTTCCGGTCGCGACCAGCTTTTGAGTAAGGTTTGGGGCCAGGATAAAGAAACTTCAACGGTCAAGAAGGAGGGAACTTATAAAAAGCCCGACGATGCAACCCTGAGAAATAAACTTTCTTCTTTGCAGTACAAGGTGACCCAGGAGGACGGTACCGAGCCATCTTTTCAAAATGAATATTGGGATAATAAGCGAGAAGGAATTTATGTCGATATCGTTTCAGGAGAACCCCTTTTCAGTTCTCTCGATAAATTTGATTCCGGGACAGGATGGCCGAGTTTTACTAAACCCCTTAAACCGGATCAAATAGTCGAAAAAGAAGACCGCAGTTTTTTTATGAAGCGTATTGAGGTAAGAAGTAGAGATGCCGATTCCCATCTCGGCCATGTATTCCCTGATGGGCCAAAGCCAACAGGGCTCCGCTATTGTATCAATTCTGCGGCGTTAAGATTTATCCCCAAAGAGGATTTGGAAAAAGAAGGATATAAAGAGTTTCTAAAGATTTTTGTAAAAAAGTAAGAGTTACCCTTAACGTTGCAAAGAAAAGGGAGGCAAGTATGCTTCCCAACCTTTACAATTGCGGATTATATCATAGGTTATGGGTAACATGCGATATCCCCTGAGGTGACCTTTGGATTTTGCTTGGAAACGGAGTAGCCAAAAGTTTAAAGGTGCCGCCGTAAAGGTTTTCCAGCACCCCCGCCTCCCTTTTTATATAATTTTTATGCAACTGCGAGGTTAAGAGAAAGGGCCCTATGGGCGGCAATACGTTAATCTTTTTCTAAAATTATTCTTGCATCGATAGCGACCGCCCTGTTTCGGTAAGCAAATATAGGGTTTAACTCCAGCTCTTTAATTCGGGGATATGCTTCTATGAATCTGGATATTTTAAGAATAATATTAACCAGAGAAGAGATATCGGCTGGTTCTTTTCCCCTGTAGCCCTTTAATAACGGATATCCTTTGATTTCTTTAATCATTTCCTGGGCGTCTTTTCGTTCCACTGGAATCACTCTGAAGGAAACATCTTTGAGCAATTCTACAAAAATACCCCCCAATCCGAACATGATGACGGGTCCAAATTGTGGGTCTTTACTGGTGCCCACAATGACTTCCGTCCCCGGTCGGACCATTTTTTGGACAGAGATCCCATGAATCACTGCGCGATGATATTGCTGCTTAACTTTTTTTAAAATTCCGTCATAGGCTTTTCTCACCTCGGCAACATTGTTTAAGGATAGCTGAACGCCCCCTGAATCACTTTTATGAATTACATCCGGGGAAGCGATTTTAAGCACTACCGGGAAGCCCATTTTCTGACTTAATGAAACGGCTTCTTTTTGAGTCTTTGCCAATTTTGTTTCCACAACCGATATCCCAGCCTGTTTGAGAATTCTTTTGGATTCATATTCGGTGAGGATAGCCCTTCCTTCTTTTTTTACTTTATCGAATATCGAGAACTTCCCCATCATTGTTCTCCCTTCTTTCGGTTTGAATATTGATAAGCAATACCGAGCGCTTTAATGGCCGTTTCAAGGTCTGAAAAAACTGGAAAGCCTAAATCTTCCATTCGACGGGACATTTCATTAATGAGAGGGATACTCGGACCATAGATCCAGGTGGCTATTGTTTTTCGATCGTTCCCCTTCAATGCTTCATAAAATTTTAGATACTCCTCTACAAACTCTTCAAACGGACTCGTCCAGATGACATTGAAGAGGCAATCAATGTTGTCATCCAACAACACGGTATTAAGAATGTCGGAATAGATCGTCATATAATTATTCACTGCCATGGGCGGGCCGATATCCACAACCGTTTTCCCCAAACCAGGGAAAATCGCATTCAACTTTTTAGCTATTTCAGGAGATAGCTGGGCAACGGTTAAACCATATTTCGCTCCCTCGTCTATGGCTAACACTCCAACCCCTCCGGTAAAGGTGACGATTCCCAGTCGATTTCCCTCTGGCAAGGGTTGGAGAGAAAATATTTTGGGCAACTCAAAAAACTCCCGAAATTTTTCCAGGCGAATAATTCCTGACTGTTTACAGGCAGCACTGAAGATCTGATCATCCACAGCCAGAGAGCCTGTGTGAGAAGCAGAGACCCTTGCCCCTTCTTTTGTCCGGCCAGATTTCAAAATTAAGATAGGTTTTTGGGCAGAAACCTTCCTTGATATGTTCAAGAATCTTTGACCATCTTGGATGCTTTCGAGATACATGGTAATGACTTTTGTCGCCGGATCGCTTTCAAGGTATTCAAGGAGATCACATTCATCCACATCGCATTTATTTCCGTAATCACATATCTTGCTCACCCCGTAATGAAGATCCGCATAAGGGAATGCCTGGGGATTGATCATGCCTGTTTGGGCACAGATTGCTACAGCCCCAGGCTTTACTGTTTTATATCCTGGTTCATATGGGTCAGGAATGAGGCCATTGGCTGAATTCACAATGCCTGCCGTATTCGGCCCGATGATCCGAATTCCTGCTCTTCGGGCGATCTTTAAAATTTCATTTTGCAGTCTGGCTCCCTCTTCATCCCTTTCTGCAAAACCATCAGCCACCACAATCACCGCTTTAATCTCTTTCGCAGCACATTCTTTGATGACATTGAGGACGGATCGGCGATTGATCATAATGATCGCCAAATCTATTCTCTCGGGTATTTCTTTAATGGAAGGATAAACCCTCAACCCGAGGACTTCTTGATAGGAAGGATTGATGGGATAAATTTTTCCTGCAAAACCGGCATTCAATAAGGTTTTGATCACCACATAGCCACCGAAATAACCTTCTCTCAGCGACCCGACAACGGCAACGCTTTGAGGTTCGAAAAAAAGGTTGAGGACACTTTTCACTGAATCCGAAAATTCATTTTCCATTTTAAGACCCCGTTCTTTGCTGGGCTCATTACTAATGGAATCAAAGGTAACAATTTTAGAGGACAAATTCAACTTGATTTTTCAATTGACATCCCGTGCTTCCTCTAATAACGTTTCCTAAGAGGTGATCGTCACTTTCATGAATAAAAAGGGCGCCGTTTACTCCGGTTGGTTCGTCGTAGGTTTCAGTTTCATCACCCTCGGTCTCGTCTATGGAGTCTGGTACTCTTTTTCCGTCTTTTTTGTCGCCCTTTTAAAAGAATTTGGTTGGAGTCGATCTGTTGGTGCGGGGGCATTCTCCATTTTCATTGTTCTAAGTGGCCTGATTGGGCCTTACGTAGGAAATATGGTTTATTCCACTAGCCCTCGAAAGGTTATTATCGTGGGATCACTTCTTCTCGGAGTGGGGCTTGTCCTGTGCAGTGCGACGCAAACCTGGTGGCAATTCTATATCTTTTTCAGTATTATCACGGCTGTTGGTTTAGGGAGCAGTGGATGGGTACCCCATGTCGTCCTCGTACAGCAGTGGTTTAAGGAAAAGAAGGGATTGCCTATGGGGATCATCTCCTCCGGAATAGGAACAGGAATTTTGATCTGTGTTCCTTTGATTCAGCATCTCATTAATTGGGCAGGATGGCGGGCGGCTTATCGAATCATGGCTGTTTTCATTCCTCTCATTGTGATTTCCTTGGCGCTTCTTTTTTTGAAAAAAGCTCCACACACCGCCTCCCGTCAAATCGAAGTAGGAATTCCTGTCAAGAACATAAAAGATCCATTGGTAATCAACGAAGGTTGGGCTTCACGGTCCTGGACAGTACGGCAAGCCCTCGGCACAAGGCAATTCTGGTTCCTTGCTCTTTCCTGCTTTTTAGGGAGTCTTATCATTCAGTCACTTTTCGTCCATCAGGTGGCATTTTTTGTGGACCATGGGGTGGAGGCCATTTTCGCTTCTTACATCGTTGGTATTGTAGGCATAGTCAGTCTTGGTGGTAAAATTCTGTGGGGAACACTGTCTGATAAAATCGGAAGAGAGGTAACTTACACAATGGGAGCCGCATGCGTCTTGCTCGGATTGATCACACTTATTCTATTCAGTGTTTTATCTTCGCCTGTTTTGACATACTTTTTCCCTATTTTTTTCGGTTTGGGATACGCTTCCACAGCGGCCCTTCCTCCTCTGATCACGGCCGACTTTTTTGAAGGAAGAGCCTACGGGGGTATTTTCGGATGGCTCATGATGTTTGTTGGAATCGGAGGAGCCTTCGGAGCCTGGTTTGCCGGTTTTCTTTTTGACCATTTAGGAAGTTATGTGCTTGTTTTTATCATAATGATTATCGGTTCATTTTTCCCTTGCCTCAGTATCTGGTGGGCTGGCCCCAGAAAGATCAGAGCGGTGCCTGGAAAGAAGATAAATGATTAGAGGATGATTGACACCGATCTTAAGCAAAGCTAATCGATCAGGTGGACATCCAAAAAAAGATCTCCCCGTTCCCCATCTTTCGCTTGTTTGCCTAATCCCTTTAAACGTAAGCGCGTTCCCTCTTCCACACCGGGCGGAATGGACACCATGAGGGCCCTCTTTTTTATTCCCTGAGGGATGGAGATCATCTTTCGGGTTCCCAAACGGGCTTCCCTACCTGTGATGTTGATGATCCCGTGAAGGTCAAGTTCATCCGGGATGGAGAGAGGGGTGAGAGGTTGTATACGAGGGGTTCTCTTGCGTTCGGTGTATTGTCTGAGTCCGCCACTTAAACCTGTCCTTGGAATCCAATCAAATATTTTTATAAAAAAGAGACCTGCGACAAAACCGCCGATATGGGCCCAGAAGGCAACGCCTCCAACATTCTTCGGGGCGAGGCTTGCGGAAAATAATTGTATGAGGAGCCAGTACCCGAGAAAAATAAAGGCCGGAATTTCGACGAATTGAAAAAAGAAAAAGATCGGGATCAATGTTAAGATCCTGGAACGGGGATGAAGGAGAAGATAAGCTCCCATGACACCAGAAATCGCTCCGCTCGCCCCGATGGTAGGGATATTGGAACTCCAGTTCGTAAAGAGGTGGACCAGGCCGGCTGCCACGCCACAGAAAAGATAAAAAACGAGATATCGAATGTGACCGAGCCTGTCTTCGATGTTATCTCCAAAGATATAGAGAAACCACATGTTCATGATAATGTGAAGGAATCCTCCATGAAGAAACATGGAAGTCAGAAAAGGGAGAAACTGCTGGAACCCTGTGAAGTGAGCAGAGAGTCCCGGATCGGAGTATCGGAGTGGGACAATTCCATATAGATAAAGGGCCTCTTTTAAAGCTGGACCTTGCGTAAGTTGCCATAGAAAGGCAAGCACATTGAGAACAATGATGATGACATTGACAATTGGAAAGGTTCTGGATCGAATAGCGTCTCGAATGGGAATCATAGGATAAAAATTTAAAGTTTAAATGTCAAAGTCCAAATGTCAAATTCTGGAATAGCTTTTTATTATTTCATAGTATAAATCCTCGAAATTTAGAAAACAAGAAAAATTGGAATCTCAAAAGGCAATGAAATAATGCTTGATTTTTAATATGTTGTAAGTTAATTTGAACAAGGTATCAATTCGAACTTATGACCAAATTCCTATTGGCAAAACCCATTTAGTATTACTATTTGCTTATTGATCATTGAATATTGGTCATTCATTCGTTAAGAATGGTCCCATCGTCTAGTGGCCTAGGACACCGGCCTCTCACGTCGGTAACGCGGGTTCGAAGCCCGCTGGGACCACCAAAAAATATCAAGAGGGGGTGGGTGATTCGCCTAACCCCTTTTTTCCAATGTCCTCAGAGAGTTCATCCCAGTTTTACAATCTCTCAAAATCTATAAAATAAACAAAGAGTCTTCTCTTTGTTACCTCCCTTGATTTGACCTCTTATTTCCTTTATGATGAAAAAGATGAAAGGCTTTTTTAATCAGCTTCTCCGGATCAATCTCTCTAAACAAAAGTTCACGGTCGAACCCATCCCCGAATCCATTCTTCGAACCTACCTGGGTGGAAAGGGGTTGGGGTCTCACCTTCTTCTTAAAGAGAATCCACCCCATATTGATCCCTTCTCACCTCAAAATCGCCTCATCTTCACATTGGGTCCCTTGGCGGACACCCCATTTTATGGGTCCAGCCGTTACGCCGTCTTTACCAAATCCCCTCAGACGGGTATTTATTCCGAATCCTATTCTGGAGGAAAGATTACCCTTCCTCTTAGCAGGACAGGCTATGACGCCATTGTCATTGAAGGAAAATCGGGGTATCCCATATTTCTTGAGATCAGTGATAAAGGTGTGACTTTCCACTCAGCCTCAAGGCTTTGGGGAAAAGAGACCTATGAGGCAGAAGAGGCGATTCTCAAGAAGGTTGACAGAGACTCTGGGGCTTTGGTTATCGGTCCGGCGGGCGAGAACCTGGTTAAATTTGCAGTAATTGACAGTGAGAACTGGCGTTCCCTTGGAAGAGCAGGAATCGGTGCGGTGATGGGGTCAAAGAAGCTGAAAGGGATTGCCTTTCATGGTAAAAAACGCAGGGAGGTTGCTGATCTTTCCTTGCTTAAAAAATTGTCGCAGGGGTTTAAAGAGCGGGTCAAGGATAACCAGACTGTTCGTATTTATAAAAAATATGGGACCCCCATGTTGGTTTCGATCATGAACACGATTGGCGCCTTTCCTACCCAGTATTGGTCCAAAGGGACATTGGAGGGTTGGGAGGGAATCAGTGCGGAGAGCCTGATGGAGCGTTGCCGGGTGAGTTCAATCGCCTGTCCATATTGTTTCATGGCTTGCGGGAAGATTTCTGAGATCAAGCAAGGAAGACATAAAGGCCTTCGCATCATGGGCCCGGAGTACGAAACCATTTATGCCTTTGGCGGGCTCTGCATGGTGAAATCCATTGAGGAGATCATCTATTTGAATGACCTCTGTGACCGTCTGGGGATGGATACCATTACTGCTGGAAATTTAGCTGCATTTGCAATCGAGGCCTCAAAAATTAAAAAGATTAAAGAGAATCTCCAATATGGAGATGTCGATGGAATCGCTGAAATCTTAACCAAGATTGCGCACAGAAAGGGAGTGGGCAAAGTTTTATCAGAAGGGGTTCGCCATGCAGCAAAAGTCTGGGGGATGGAGGAGAAGGCAATCCATGTAAAGGGGCTGGAACCAGCGGGTTTCGATCCCAGGGTACTGAAGGGAATGGGACTTGCCTATGCGACCTCGGACCGGGGGGCTTGCCATCTCAGGGCCACTTTTTATAAGTCTGAGCTTTCCGGTCAGATTGGCCCTGATAAAATAAAGGGGAAGGCCAAGCTTTTTGTGGATTATGAGGACAAGATGACCCTTTTCGATGCCCTGATCCTCTGCCGGTTTTATCGAGATTTAATCACCTGGAGGGATATTCAAGAGATACTAAAATCTACCTGCGACCTATCGCTCAAGAAGAAAGAACTTAAAGCCATGGCCTCTGGAATTATCAATCTTGCCCGGACTTTCAATCAACAAGAAGGAATGACGAAGAAAGAGGATAAACTGCCCCGTCGATTTTTCCGAGAAGTCATTCAGGGAACGGGAAAAACAATCCAATCTGAAGACCTCAATTTCATGTTGAAGGAATATTACCAATTAAGAGGGTGGAAATAGAATCTTTGCCCCGTTTGAAAGTGCAGCTGCCCATGGTCGGGTCTTACCGACTTGCAGCAGGGATGAAAGTAATTTCCTTATCGGAGCGAACCCCGGTAGAGATTTATCTCGAAACGGGGCGAACATGGGTTTACTCCCTCTCCTTGAAATGTTAAGTATGACTCGTGAACGGTCGGGGAGTCGCTGATGAAACCGCACGGTATATAGAGTTCCGTCGGACTGAACGGTAAGAAAATGATACGTTTCCGAAGCTTAAAAACAAAGATTCTCCTCAGCGTCATTATCGTCGTTTTGGTGATCGAAGGACTTTTCCTCTATCTCAATATCCGGTCTCTCTCGACACAGATTCTCGACAAAACGGAAGAGGAGGCCTTTAACCTCAGCGAGACCATCCGTCTGAGCATTCGCAATGCCATGATCAAGGACCGAAGAGACGAGTATCAGAGAATCATTGACGATGTGGCCCAGAGAAAGGGTATCGTCGAGGTTAGAATTTTCAATAAACAGGGTGAAATCACCGTCTCTTCTGATAAGGCCAAGGTCGGAACGGTGGTTGATAAAAAAGCCGAGGCCTGCTATGGATGTCACCGGGAAGATGAGGCCAAGGTTCTCCTTCCATCGGACAGCAAAACCCGCATCTATCATACAGAAAAACAGAGCCTCCTGGGTTTAATCAATCCTATCTATAATGAGCCCTCCTGTTATGCCTGCCACCCCAAAACCTTGAATGTTCTTGGCGTTCTGGACACAACGATCAATCTCGAGGGTTTTGAAAAAGAAAGAAGACAAATTTATAACCGGATGATGATTTCAGGAGTTGTCAGTATCATTGTCCTCAGTTTCCTGTTGGGCCTTTTTCTCACTCGAGTCGTGAACCGTCCCATCGATAAACTCTTGGCTGCTACCAAGGAAGCGGCTCAAGGAAATTTGAATCAAACTGTGTCGATCCGGTCTCATGATGAGCTCGGAGAACTTTCTAACTCCTTTAACAATATGATTTCAGAGCTAAAGCGGTCCCGTGATGCCATTGAAGAATGGACTCAAACCCTGGAGCATCGAGTTCAGGAAAGAACCCAGGAACTTCAGCGGATCCAGGATCAACTCATCCGTGCGGGTAAAATGGTTGCCCTGGGCGAACTGGCGGCTGGGGTGGCTCACGAGATTAATAACCCTCTCACTGGCGTTCTCACCTTCAGCTCATTGATGCTTAAAAAGGTTGACGGGGCCCATCCTTG
>Ga0209164_1002466_pt1 | contig 19684 bp, 22 predicted proteins | sample MTBNYHSulfiMetaG_FD_187458 | JGI IMG/M metagenome (GOLD analysis project Ga0209164, IMG submission 187458) | Enrichment culture microbial communities from rom New York Harbor, USA that are MTBE-degrading - MTBE-NYH (New York Harbor Sulfidogenic)... | ecosystem: Environmental > Aquatic > Marine >...
CCCGATTCCTTACATCCTCCCTGTCCCTCGGGAACAGCGTGTGATTGCATTCCATGCAGATGGTAAAAGGCCTTAATAATGGCCGCAGTTTGAGTGTATCTATTACCTGGAACATCTGCTTTTCTGAATCGTCGCCTTCGATCAGTATGGCCCTCACCTCTCCGCCGGTGATGAGCCTCCTTTTCATTATCTGGGTATCCCTGGTGAGTATCACCCTGTCTTCGTCGCTGGCGATGGACATCATTTCGGAATCGTCGCTGCTGTTGAAAAATAGGGTGTCGTACCCTGCCATTCTGAGCCACCTGGCGAGCTTTCCCACATTGGCATCCACAATGAACCTGGGTGTATTCATAGCGCTTTTTTCCGGGCGCATTTTTAACGATGATATTGCTATTTGGCAGGGATTCAGACTTCTATCTGCATCCCTTCGTAGGCAAGATCAATGGGGTGATCGAGAGAGCGGGATACCTTGTCTATTTCATCCCTTATTTCTTCTTCGAGGTCAGGGTAAATATGGATCAGCGTCACCCTTGGTAGATAGTTGTTGCTCTCCCTGAACGACTTTAGCTCGTGTTCGAGAAGCGAGGGGGTGAGATGTCCTTTTTCCCTGGCGAAGCCCTCGTAACGGTTTGAGGCTATTACTTCCGTTATCAACAGGTCCGGTGAGATGTGTTGCCAGTATTCTAGGTCCACCCCGGTATCGCCCGTATAGAATACCGATTTTCCGTCTTCCGAGGTTATCTGGTAACCGAGGGTTGTGACCGAGTGATTGGACAGGGCGGTAAGCACGCTATATCCACCGATGTCGAAGGTCTGGTAGGCATCAACTGTGGTAAAGTTTATGGTGGGGTTTTCTTCCGGCTCCGACATAAATTTGGGGTAGACCCTCCCATTTAAAAGACATTCTGCAAGGATTTCATGGACCGCCTGGGAGGAGTAAACATGGATTGTTTTCTCATGGAGGTTAAAATTCATTGCCAGAGAGGGGATGTCCCTGATGTGGTCGTAGTGCTGATGGGTAATAAGTAGCGCTTCTATTTTCAACTGCTCGGAGAGCGGAAGGCTGGAAGTAAGGCTTCCGGCATCGATTGCCAGGATATTATCGATTAGAAAGCTGGTCAGCCGTGTACCTTGCGTCTCACAATTGTGTGCGCCGAGAATTTTGACGATCATAGAAATACTACAGCCACTTCTTAGTGCGAAAGAAAAAGAGCATTCCGCCGATTATGCTTGCAATGATTATCCCGATATAGGTAAAGGCGTGTTCCGAGTTCTGGAATGGCAGTCCGATGTTCATCCCCCAGATACTTGCGATCAGGGTGGTCGGGAGAAGAATGGTGGAAATAATGGTAAGCAGCCGGATGATGGTGTTGGTCCGGTTGGTCATCAGGGAATCGTGCGTATCGTTTAGTCCCTCGATCAGCTCCTTATATTCGTCTAAAGCATCCCATATCCTGTCAAGGTGATCTACCATGTCCCCGAAGTACACTGACATGTCCATGCGGGAAAAGCGCCGCACGTTGGGCTCCATGCTTCCTATAACTGCCCGCATCGGCCAGATAATGCGCCGGAAGGAGATAATATCTCGCCGCAGGGTGGATATTTCCTTGATCTGGCTCCGGCGGATATTGGAGAAGATGCTGTCTTCTACATCCTCAATATTCCCCAGCATTTTGTTGGATATCGGTATACAGGAGTCAACCAACCGGTCGACAATCCGGTATAGTAGGTAGCCCGAGCCCTCGCTGAAGTTTTCCTGGCGGGACTCCTCGTCTATTTCACATTCCTTGAAGAGCTTTACCAGCGGCTTCAGGTCCCCACGGTGCAGGGTTATGAGGTAATCCTGGCCGATAAAAACAGAAAGCTGGCTTGCCTTGGTGACCCTCGCTTCCTTGTTGAATACGGGAAAATGGAATACGAGGAAGAGGTAGTCCTTGTATTTGTCTATCTTGGGCCGCTGGATACGGCTGAGGACGTCGTCGAGATCGAGGGGATGGAAAGGGTAGTGCTCGGCAAGGTATGCGGTCTCCTTCTCCGTGGGGTTCTCGATGTTTATCCAGGTTAGATCGTTCCAGGAGACTGACTCCATATTCAGCTTTTCTTCCTGTTTTACGGCCATGGCGCTTGCTCCTAAAATAACGCCTATATTTTATCACAATATTATGCCGGATAGTATACGTAATAGTATATTAACCGATTTCAGCGCGGTTTTAAATACGTGGAAGAATGAAACGATTTGCGCGAAAGCCCTGTGTTTTGCTAGACTTCAATAAGGAAATGCGGGCCGTTAGCTCAGTTGGCAGAGCACCTGACTTTTAATCAGGGTGTCGCAGGTTCGAGACCTGCACGGCCTACTCTCAACCCTCAATCCCAGAGACTGCTCAGTGAATTTCTCCGTTCAAGACGGCAGGGCACATCGCCAAGGACCATAGAGTTCTACAAGGCATGCCTCAGTCCTTTCATTGATCACTATGACCTCACGTCCAATGACATAAATACTTTTCTATCCCATCTCGCCTGTGGAAACGGCCGTAACGCCTATTACCGCGCCATAAGGGCCTTCTGTAACTGGCTATACCGGCAGGGGTACATAGATGATAACCCGATAGAGAGGGTAGACCCTCCCAGGATAACGAGGGTGATACTCCCAAGCTTAAACTGTGAGCAGGTGGATTACCTCATCCAATGTGCCGATACCGTAAGGGACAAGGCCATCGTGAGCCTCTTTGCCGATAGCGGAATAAGGCTAAACGAGCTACTAAACATCAAACCACATGATGTAGACCTTGAGAGGATGACGGTCACCGTCTGGGGAAAGGGAGGCAAGCAGAGGGAGGCGCCGTTCACTGAGAGGAGTAAAGGACTGCTTGAAGAGGTGATTAAGAATAAGGCGAACCCTAACATGTGGGGCTTAAATAGACGCGGCATACAGATAATGCTCTACCGTCTGCAAAAGGAAACTAGCCTACCCTCTAATCCACACACCTTCAGGAGGACCTTTGCCTCCAATCTTCACAGGCGTGGACTTGATATCGAGCACATAATGAGATTGGGTGGGTGGGAGAGCCTGGACATGGTGGTGAGGTATACGAGGAGCGTGAGGTTTGAGGAGAGCTTGAGGGTGTATAGGGGGATGGAGGGGTAGTTATATATTATTAGTGTTAGCAGTGCTAATGCGCTAACAAGCTTTCTTTATTTGACGCGCTACAATACGCGTGTTTGCATTTTCAAAACATCGATTGGCTTACGCTACTAGCGATGTGCAGATTTGCATTACAGTGCAGCAGGATGTGGTCAATTTGGTTGGTGCTAATGTGAAAGGCTTGTCCCTTTTGTGCATATATTAATGTATATATTGTTAAAAGGGACAATATATATTTATAGTATTAGCAGTGCTAATACTATAATGGCCTATCATCCTCCACCCCTCCTCTTCTATTAGATTGAAGATTCAGCTTTCCATTAAAAGAATATTGAACAAATATTCTTTCCTTGGATAGGCCAATCAATTCCGACAACAATGTTGAAAGCCAAGTCATTTAAGTCTTATCAGATAAATGTTAGGTTAAATGAGCAAGCCTGATAGCAATAGTAACAAATAGTCTAATCACACTTTTACCTTTTTCCACCCGAAGCACTTGCGATTGCAAAAGCACCAGTAGCCATTGAACTTTTTAGCACTTGATCATTGACGTAAATTCTGACCACTATAGAGCCGTCTTCACCTGCATTCTGAGCAGAGATATATACAAAGTCATCTGTGTAATTACTATATGTGCGATCCCAAGGTATACGGGCATCATTGAATTGCTCATATCCACCCTCGGCATTGGAAATAGATATATTTGCCCTTTCAGCCGTTCCAGTTACTTCATATTTAACCTTATCTACTGATGAGCACGATAAGAAGTTACATGAAGTAGAGGAGCAAGTAAGTGCCCATAAAAAAATGGCTACGATTGTAATTATGATCCCAGCAACTCTGAGTTTACTCATGGATTTTGCACGCTGCTGTCGCTATGGTATAACCACCATCACTTCTCGATGATTGCACGGGTTTCCCATTGTAATAGATAGTTACAGCAATATTCCCTCGCCAACTCTGATTCTGTGCAGATACAGAAGCTACATTTGCCATAAAATTAGCACAAGTGTATTTATTGGGCACAGGACTATTATATTGCTCGATACCACCCCCTGAATTAACTAATGTAACCAGTGCTTTACTAGTTTTTCCAGTAATCTCATATTCAATCGTATTCATTATTTCAGCCTCCTGATGATTTATGTGATAGGTACCATTACCGATAACCACTCTGGCTTAGATGGAAATGGTACCTGATTGTGGTTCTTTCTCTGTCTATCCCCCACGAGAACCTTTAATCAAATATCGTGCTGAGGCTTTAGCTTTTCAACCCGGCTTATATTTTACTCCCATCTATGCATCATCCTCGCCAAGTGATGTTGCTTTCATGCGGAGTTGAGTATAATTCTACTTTAAGAGCTTGTCAATACTAATTCATATTAGAAGCACTGAAATACGCGTGCTTGCATTTTCAAAACATCGATTGGCTTATGCTATTAGCGTTGTGTGGATTTGCAATACAGTGCAAGTAAGCTGTAATAGTTTATTGAGTGCTAGTAAGAGTAGTTTGCCCCTTTGCTATGTTGATTTATTTTCCTTTCCTACGCTTCTCTATCTCCTTTGCTTTCTCGATTAAAAATAGAAGGGTACCTAAGCCCGCGAAAAAGGCACCCAAACCAATAGGGCTTCCCCAGTACAATGATAACCACAAACTATCCATTTGTCCCTCCTTTTATTGGTTATTTACCTTAGCTGTAGCTCAATGATCTGTGTTTAGATTAATATCAGGACAAATTGCAAGATAACTAAATCACATACTGTTTACTGGTACAATGTGTTGCTACTAACCTGACCCCCAACGATCGTTCTTCTTGCCTCTTGGCTCCAGGGTTTCACTTCAGGCATCTGGAACCGCTCTGCCAGTTTTCGGAACCACAAAATTACGACTATAAAACCGACACTGAGTGTAATCTGAAATACCGCCATGTCAGAATCAAGGCCAGCGATCGTCCGAATGTGAGTCATATTCTGCACAGAGTTATTGATAGTATGCGCAAGCCAAGGGGCCCATAGATTATCAGTTTTTAGGTACAGATAGCCCATGGCGAATCCAAACATACCAGTAGCGGCAAGCACCATAACGGACTGTAATGCCGAACCGGTGAGATCTATCTGCCCATTGAGAAAACTTTTTATCGGGATAGTGAGATGCCAGAGTGCGAAAAGTAGTGCCTGTAAGAAATTTGCTTTCCAGAACGAGAGAGATACTCGGAAATGACGGAGCATTACTCCTCGAAACAACCCTTCTTCCATGAAAGAGTTAATAAAATTACCGAAGATGAGAAAAACCGCGAATTGCAAGGCGCCGGTCATTCCCGTCCTAGGGTCAATAGCAATTATTTCGAAAATTGGGTCCTTGTTATTCCAAATCAGGGTGCCGTATTGTGATCCATAACTAGTAACCAGGATCATTGCCACCCCAGTAGCTCCAATTATGAGAGCTCTCTTGGCCGATTTCCTATGTAAACCGATAGCTGTGACAGTTATCCTAACGAGTCTAAGGTAAAGGATAATCATCAGGAAGCCAATTGACTTGGAAAGAATAATCTCACCTAGTAACTCGTCTAGATGTAAAACGAAAATATCTAGAATCTTAAAACCTAAGGCAATAAGGAAAAGAATTGCCGGTACTAGAATGTTATATCTTACCGAAAATTCATAGAGGGTTCGAGGGGATGGCCACCTTTTATTTATTGCTGGCATCAAATGGTCCGGCAAGCTGTTTGGAATCAATTTAGTTTATGTATTACCTATTGTCAATACCCCAGCAAGCCTTAGTTTAAAAGTACTCAAATAAAATAACTAATACATTTACAAACATCGATTGGCTTATGCTATTAGCTTTGTGTGGATTTGCAATACAGTGCAAGTAAGCTGTGGTGGGTGAAGGTGAGGTTTGAGGAGAGCTTGAGGGTGTATAGGGGGATGGAGAATAATACAAGAGGGAGCTCATTTTGTGAGCTCCCTCAAATTTGACTGAACATAGCAAAGGAAAAATTTATGGCACTGGCATTTCGGGTGGGTGAATCTGGAAATTACCACCATCTAGTTCGGTTCTCACGCCAGCACATTCAGCTTCATCGGGGAAATCACCAGGCCGATCAGTAGCACCACCTGAAAGACCATCATAAGAATCATATTGGATGTCCCCATCATCGTCCCATAAAAGGATTCTAATGCTATCCAATTCTGCTCGGCCTTTTTTACCCTCACCATGATCCGCAAGTCTGACTTCCATTACCCAACCGTCTTCGCCATTGAACCGACCAGTAGCCTCAAAATTAGCTCTGTTATAGTCGGCCACTGGCGGATCGGGTGATGGACAATCACTTACATTCATGAACTCCAACCAGTTGATAGCCGTTGAGTGGAAGTGCCCTTTATCAAGATCATTATTTTTGACGTTGTGGAAGTTAACATTCCACTGACCAACTGGATCACCTGCTAGGTCAAAACCAACATTGCCGCCGAAAGTAATCTTGGCTACATCTTTTCCATGACCATTATTGATGTTACCACCTCCGGTAACGAAGTAAGGCATCCAGTACTTGTCCAGAATATTAGTCGAAGCAGGCTCTTCTGCGTCATACTGGTCATCACAGTCTAGGTCAATAAAGGCCATGATTTGATCGGGGCCAGGATTATTGCCAGTGTATGTGAAAGAAGCCTTTCCGGTCCCATCAGTAATAGCCGTACCAGTCTGTGGATTTGCTCCAGTTACTAAGAACTTAACTGTAACACCCGACACAGCTGGATCGATGTAGACTTCGACTGTATGGTCGGTGCCCATAGGGTTGTAGTCCCAATCTTGAGTAAGTTCACCGAGACTTGGTATGGTGTACTCAATGACTGCCCTGTACATGAAACCGGCTGGATTCGAGTCAGGATTATCTCCGTACCAGTTACGGACCACAAATTTAAGAACATTAAATCCGCCGACAGGTTCGAAATCGAACGGGCCATACCAATTTCTGAAGAATTGAACATCTGAAGATCTCGGTAGCGAGGGGGCAGTATCATATACATAGGAGTTATCGCCCGCATCTTCGGTAGCACCGACTGGATTATCAGCATCATTGTTAAGGTAGGCTTCTACGGTATTGTCAGATGTCATCCAAAGTTCGGCCGAATCAATAATAACTCCACAAGGAACATCAAACCTCTCTCTGAAAAGCCTCCATTGATCCTCAGTTTTATCCTCATCGTTTCCCACATCCGTTGCTGTATCAGATACCCAAACCTCTGACCCTACTGGGCTGAAGTACCAACTAGCAGGATAATCTGCCTGAGGTATGTCCGATGCGGCTACCCATGCATTCTCATAGCTAGCTCTTACCAGTGGATCTGAGGATGGATTGCTGTTAGTATAGCCTGCAGTTTCGGTGCTACTTGAGGAACTCTCTAAAATTATCGTCCCGGTACCGGTGGCCGCCCCCGCTGACCCTGCGAATACCAGTCCTAGACTCAGCGCCAATACTGTAGACAATACTATTGCCAATATCTTCTTTTTCATATCTTCTCCTTTCATTTATTCTTTTGCCTTACGCCCTCGACTTAGGGCCTGTGGCATAGGATTACCGTTTGTATATATCTTGTAGAAAGCACCCACCTCCTATTATCTCTCTTAAAAAAGCGTAAACCGACCTTCATTCGGCCGGTTTCACTACTGGCTCCCCACCACCAAAGTGACCACATCAAGGTGGTAGTTCAAAGCTTCCGTCTATATTCAATTACATCTAAATACTTTGTCGCTTGAGACCTTAAATATCCCTCATTTGTCGTATGCGATTAAGAATGTACTCCCCCATGCAGGTGATGTCAAGGTCACTGAAGCTTACTTATCCTATCAAAAGGTACATCGGGCTCACTGATTATTATCAACAGTTAAAGATATTACGTTTTTACTTAGCTGTGGTATCCGTAAATGTACGTAATTATGAGGGCGTTTTGAAGGAAGTTTGAATAGGTTAAAAGGGTTAGTTAGGTTAGCTATATATTATATAGTGTTAGCAGTGCTAATACGCTAATGAGCTTTTAAATTTGATGCACTACAATACGCGTGCTTGCATTTTCAGTACATTGATTGGCTTATGTTACTAGCGATGTGTGGATTTGTATTACAGCGCATGTTAAGCAGTGGTGGGTGAAGGTGAGGTTTGAGGAGAGCTTGAGGGTGTATAGGGGGATGGAGGAGTAATATATTGTGTTAGCAGTGCTAGTGTGCTAATAAGCTATTGAAAAATGTTGAGTGAGTTTTGAAAAACTTGAGTCATAGAGCATAGAAATTACTTGTTATTGCAGTCAAAATTGTTAACGATGTAAACTATCTCCGAAAACATTATTGAAGAAGATTAATTTGAAAAAGCTCACAATTCCCGATGTCATGTATCACTATACTACCCAAGATGGTTTATTGGGGATCCTTACAGAGGGTTCGTTATGGGCGACTAAGATACACTATATGAATGATGCTAGTGAATTAGTCCTACCATTCCAAATTGCGAGTAGTATACTGAAAGATTTAGTAAAACAAGAGGATGCGGAAACCAAACGAGAAGAAATTCTTGACATTCTTGATGATATAAATTTATCTGGCGAAGTCAATATATGTGTTGTCTCATTCTGTACGTATGGCGATTTGCTTAGTCAATGGCGTGGCTATGGATTTCCTAGTTCGGCTTATTCTATTGGATTTGACACGCGAAGGATCCTTGAAAATATAGAAAGTCAACCTTTTCAATTGTTGCACTGTCGTTACTATGATAAAGAGGAATATCATAAAAAGATTAATGAATTTATTGTAGAATTCCTTAAAATAAGTAAAGAAGAGAGGCGTGGCTTCATAGGCAGCTTTATAGAAATGGCAGCTACGATGAAGCTAAATTGTTTCGAAGAAGAAGATGAATGGCGTATTGTTTCATCGGAGCCCATCTCCTCTTCTGAAAATGGATATAATTTTCGAATTCGTAAATCTGTGATAATACCATACTTCGCACTACCAGTGGATTTATCATCTATTGTTGAGATTGTGATTGGCCCATGCAGACACCCAAAATTAGCCGAGGATTCACTTTGGGGTCTAAAGCACAAGTTTGGCCTTGAGAATCTGAATTCAAGTACATTGAAGTTGTCTGAAATACCTTATCGGGTTCCGTGATGGTATCTTCAATCTTGGTTAATTTGTATATAATATTTAATGAAGTTTTCTTAGGCCGAGTGTAAATGTTAAAAGAAAAAAAATGGCTATTAATAATAATAATCGTTATTGCCGTACTTATAGCCCTTGGGTTGTCAGTTGGGTGGAAGCTAGCTGGGATAATAGCTAGTTTTATTCTTGCTGCAGGTGCGTTTGTTGTTTTTTACCAGATTAGACAAGCGAGGTTAAGTACTAACGCTGAAGTCGCTTTGGAGATGTTTAAAGAATTGCGAGATGAGGAGACTATCGATAAGATTCGTGATATTTATAGGCTTAACCTGGTACTATATCAGGATTTCACTCAATACTATAAAAATATAGTGGATTATATCCTGGATAGGCTTGATACGTTAGGGGCCTTAAATAAGAATGGTATTATAGATGATACCCTTGCAATAGAAGCATATGGTGGTCCTGCAATATTGCGGTGCTGGTATCAACTGGCTCGTTATATAAGAGTAGCACAAAAGAACCGCGGTTTTTATGCTGATAATTACGAGATGCTGACGTATCGTACATACAAATATTTCAAAGATAGAGGGATACGCGTTGCGTTTGTAAATAGATTTAAACCTGTACCTATAAAGGATCTAATAAGCGAGTTCGAAGAGGACTATTTTAAGAAAGAACTAAGAGAAGAATTTGATAACATACCTCTTTTCCCTCGAAATGAAGAAAAGATTAAGGAATATAGGAATAAATATCGAAAGGCTGGATAGTATTTTATTGTGTAAGAGGAGTTGCAGTTTATAAGGGTGCTAAAATGGAAATGAAATTCGAAAAAGGCAATATTATACAGACTAATGATAATGCATGGGGACGTGGTTTCCCACCGGAAATTATAGGAAAGATTACCTGCATTGATAAATTACATGGTCTGGATGATGCAATGTTAACCCCCCGAGATTATCTGTGTAAAATAGAGTTTATGAGTTCTCAATTCGAAACTAGCTATTTAAACGGCGACGAATTCGACGTTATATGTGAAGGAATTAATAATACCAAGTGCGATAATTGTTCACTAAAATTCTACTGCTGGACCTCTGGATAATTATCCTATTTTCAATTACACACAAATCTAACCCCTTTAGCCCATCAAACCCTTAAAATCACAATTCCAAAGCGCTAGAAATACGAGTGCCTGCATTTTTAAAAACATCGATTGGCTTATATATTAGCGATATGCGGAATTGCAATACGATGCAAGTAGACTGTGGTAGATTTAGTGAATACTAGTGGGAATGACTTGTCCTTTGAAAAATGATTCATGTTATGGGATTTAGAGAAATTATCAGAGGCAGATATGACCGTATCTGATTAGAATTACACAAGGTTTGATACCACATGAAAATTCCATATGCATACGGCGCTCATTACGCCGACTGCACCAACCAAAGCTGAGAAATGCCCTCTATCGAGCATAATAGCCGCAAAACCCGCTGATATACCAAGCTTAAAGGCGATGGACTCAAAGAAACCGAGATTTAAGACCTTACCCATAAAGAAATTGAGTTCGATGCTACCCATCGATATACCTTTCCAAGTGAGAAGTATATCGACGACGTTGAGTGCAATAAAGGCCAACGCTAGTACTATAGCCGCATTGACCTTTCTCTCGAGTGTCATATCAATATCACCCAATAGAATAGATGTTTATACATATAGAATCAGTATACCCCGACTAATGGGGGATGACAAGATAACTTATCCTATCTTTAGCATACAATCTGTGGGTTTGTTTATATTTTTTCCAAATCATTAAAATATTTGGGTTATATCGGAAAATGAAGATATACAATTGATATTTACTATTCCATAAAAACGCATTTTTTGATTTACGTTAGAGTTTTTAACACGTTATAATAACGATAACAAGTTATCAATAATATACGACTAATGGATTTGGGATTATATTCATCGTTAAGCGGCTCGAAGAGAGTACGTTCGTTTAAAGCGATTTTACTTGATTGGTACTCTCGTAACGCCCGTAAGTTTCCCTGGCGAGAAACCAATGATTCATTTAGAATCCTTATAGCAGAAGTTCTACTCCAACGCTCACGTGCGAAAACGGTTGCAACTGTTTACAAAGTTTTATTCGAGATTTGGCCTGACCCCATATCATTGGCTAATGCTGAGATATTAGATGTTGAGGAAATTATCCGGCCTCTAGGTCTGATAAGTAGGGCAACCACCTTGGTCGCACTTGCCAAAGAAGTAGTTAAATCTGGTGCTGTACCAGATTCTTATGAAGGAATGGTTAGCCTTCCTGGTGTAGGGCGATATATAGCTTCGGCCACACTTGCGACGGCATTTAATAAACCGAGTTCGCTCGTCGATTCAGTAACTGCTAGAGTATATAGACGATTTTTCGGTATAGAAACAAAGATAGGAATTGATGAGGATATATGGAGTTTTGTCGATACAATGATAAAATGTGATGAATCTAGAGATTTAAATTGGGCGGTGCTAGACTTGGCAGCTATTAAATGTCTGCCGAAAGTCCCACGGTGCGATGATTGTCCATTAAAAAAGCGATGCGCTCGGCATATCAGTTCTATAGAAATACGGACCGAAAGTTTCTCTCAATAGAAGTAGGAAGGTAGTAAAAAGTGCCTGGAAAAAGTTTGGAAGGAGATTATCAGAAAAGGCGGGTAGTTGAGTTATTTGCTGGTGTTGGTGGCTTTCGGCTAGGATTAGAGCGAACTGGTTGGGAAGTAGTTTGGAGCAATCAGTGGGAACCTTCTGTTAAGCGACAGCATGCTTCTGAAGTGTATGTAGCTAGGTTCGGCTCAGAGGGTCATGTAACTCAGGATATCGAGAAGGTCTTAGATAATGTTGAGTCTGGAATAGTCCAATTACCCGATTATGAGCTCCTTGTAGGCGGATTTCCATGTCAGGATTATTCTGTAGCCCGTACCTTGAATCAAGCCCATGGTATACAAGGGAAAAAAGGTGTTCTATGGTGGCAGATATATCGCTTTATTTCCTTGGGGCGACCTCCCCTAATCTTATTAGAAAATGTTGATCGATTGTTGAGTTCACCTGCGACTCAAAGAGGCCGTGATTTCGCTATCATGTTAGCCTGCTTATCTGATTTAGGGTATGCCGTTGAATGGCGCGTTGTCAATTCAGCGGAATACGGCTTCCCCCAGAAGCGACGCCGAGTATTCCTTGTAGGAAACCTCGTTTCCAAGGATTTTATAATGAGAAACCCTATTGAACTTCTCACAAGTGATGGTGTGCTTGCTAAGGCATTACCAGTCAGATTAACGGAAGATCAGCCTATCTTGAACCTAGGCGGATTAACGTTTCCCGATTTCACGATCGAAGGCGATATAAAATCTGTAAGTGACCATTTCGGCAGTGAGGATATTAGGAGCCACTTTCTGAACGCGGGGATTATGTATAAAAGAGATGTATGGACAAGAAAGGTAACTGCTGAATTCGAGGGGAAAAGGCAGGTATTGAAAGATGTATTACTTTCTGAAAAGGAAGTAGACGAGATGTATTACGTACCAGATAGTGAACTCTACAAATGGAGATACCTTAAGGGGGCGAAGGATGAGCAAAGAGTGCATAAGGCGAGCGGATTCCAATATAGTTATAACGAAGGAGCTATTCCATTTCCCGATAACATAGAAGGACCTTCTAGGACCATCCTAACAGGTGAGGGAGGTTCAACACCCTCTAGGTTTAAACATATAATTCCGACCCCAAGCGGTAGATATCGAAGACTCACTCCCATTGAGCTAGAAAGGCTAAATGGGTTTCCTGATGACTGGACCGCTGGAATACCTGAAGCGAGACGAGCCTTTCTGATGGGTAACGCCTTGATAGTTGGTATTGTCGAACGTATAGGCATAAGCTTAGCGAACAAATATTACGGAAGCGCATCTGCTCAACCTGGAAGCATAACAAAACATGCTTTTTAGTATACCTGATAGAATGGATTGTCAGGAAATGTTGTAGCGAGTTTTTTGAAACTTACGAGAATCTCTCCCGCCATTACCGGTTCAGTTCCGTTCATATCCTCAAGTTCGGTAAAGTACCTCTTGTATATAGAGGGGTATGTTTGATACCCATATCGAGATTCGTCCTTGTCGTAGAACCAAATCGTTCCTGGCGTGCTCTTCATCCAGTATTTCATCTTATCGATGCCCACCGCGAATGCTTGTCTAACATATCCCATAATCATGTCTCTGGGTCTCCGCCGTACAGGATGTCCCCCCAAGGGGTTGAAATTACTGGATTTCTGCCATTCATTCTTTCCCCAGTTTATTTCTTGCTCAAACATTAATAATGCGAGTGCGATTAAAGCTTCTTTCTCATCATCGTTTGTATCTATTATCCTTGGGTCTTCACCTCTCCAAACCTCAAGGCACTTCTCTTCTGAGGAATTTTGCAACAAATCGGAAAACAATTCCCTGTGAGTTACGCTTCCATAGCGTCTACCACAGTCTATCACTATGTCAAAAAGTCCCTGTTTAGATTTTGATACTTTTCCTTTGCTTTTACCTGTCTTGGCAGGTTGTGCCATTAAACCAGTATAGCCAGGCCTGATATCGAAACCAAACCTGCCGTTTATAGACGAATAGTAAAAAGAATAGTTCTTCATAAACAGCAAATTTTCAGCCAGATTTAGAAAAATATTCATATCTTGAAAACCTTTAGAAAATTTATTTATGAACCAAGCCTTTTGTGATACTTTGGATTTCACTACTAGCAGCTGGTGCTACCCCTGCACCAGTAGAAAACTTATAGAATATATCGAAAGGCTTTAAATCCCCTAAAAGGTATCCCAGAACACTAATGTGTGTTAGTAGATTGTTGATGCGTCCCGTGGCCCCCATCCAAGGTTTGCCCTTAAGTCGAGCCCGGTAATAATATTTGCAATCTTCATTCCAAGCTAACAGGTTGTTGTAATGGAGAAAAGCTTCAAAGCTTAACTCTCCACAATTGATTTTGCCATCTAAGTAGGCTATTACTGCATCTGGAGGTTGGTAAACGAACAAATCTCCTAATCCCTCCACAGTCGATCCAACTTCGACCTCTTCTGCATGTTCATTATAGCGGATTCTCTTAACTGTGCTATTGAAATCGATTGTTTGGTGGTCAATCATGAATGCCATTCGATAAAAGGTAGTGGCTAGAATTCTCATTTCCTCATTCAAGTCATCTTTCCGAGGTTCAAGTTGTTCGAATAGTAGACGCCAGATATCCCAGAAAGACATATCAGGAGCATAACCATGTTTTGTTATGACTCTAGGAAAGAAATCGTGAGGACGTTTTTTATCTCCTTCGCGGATAGATTCTTTTCCTGGATATTGTATGAAAATCATTTCATCAGCCAAGGTACGATGAAGCAGTACCTGCTTTACTTCAGACTGAAAAAATAAGTCGTTTTTCGGAAGGCTGAAAAGCCAATCGATATTATGGTACCTTTTCTGCCCAGCGTCTGATTTTTGACTGGGACTCTGTAACGTTGTTGAAAAAGATGATTTTGAAAAATAAACCATTATTTAATTTCAGGCTTCATTGATTATATAAAAGAAAATGTAAATTTACGGATATGGTATTTACTTTGGTGTAATATAACTTTGGTGAAATATCTCTGTCAAGTGTAGATGATATAGCAGATAAAGAATTGATATAACCTACTATGACTATAGTTCACTTGCATTATTTTGTTGTGTTAGCGTCCCTGGAGGGATTCGAACCCACGACCCGCTGCTTAGAAGGCAGCCGCTCTATCCACTGAGCTACAGGGACGTATCTTGTTAGTAAAATTTAGCATGGCTAACTGGAATGGTCAAGGTAGCTTGAAGTTTAACACTTAATCCTTCCACAAACCTCTCCCCTCATCCCTTGCTTCCCTCTCCAACTCACTTAACACCTCCTGATACTTCACATCCGGCGGATAGCTCACCGCCTCCGCATACCCCAATCTCACCAGCTCACCATTGACGAACAGATCATCTACATACACGTAGCGAAGGAGCCTTCCGTACTTGTCCGTCTCTGAAATGTCCTTTTCCAACGTCACCGTTTTGCCCTCCACCAATTCCCTGTTCTTGAGGGTAGCTTCTAGACCGTATGGCTCTTCATTGGGATAGACCTCGGGCGTGTCAATGCCTATGTAGCGGACTCTGTATGATTGGCCGTAGATGGTGACGTCGATGGTGTCGCCGTCTATGACGCGGGTGACTTGGGCTTGGATTGTGGTTGTGGAGGGTTCAGAAGTGTATGTCGGGGAAATGCATCCGGTAAGGCAAAGTGTGAGTATAAGAGGTATTAAAAAATATCTTCGCATCAGATACGTGGCCGTGATTTACAGATTTCACCCAGTGCTTCAACGGCTCTGTTATAACTAATAGGGTCGTCCTCAATAACGTCCCAATACACGGCGGGCTCGTCCCACCATCCGTTGTCATCGATTCTGTCCGCCAATCTCTCTACTCCGGCTTCGATGGCTTTCCTTTTTGACGCCTGGATGGGGAAGCACCTGTCGGGGACGACTTGCCCCTGGATCACCTGCCGAGCCCAGGCAAAGACGCCGTCGCAGGACAGGTGGTAGCCCTCTTTTATCTGCTTCTTCTGCACCGAGCAACCGGTTTTAGTTTCGATATCGGAGCACAATCTATCGACGAAATGCGCCAAGTCTTCCATATTTCGCCTCCGAACTAAGCTTAATACCGGCCTTCGTTTTTGTAAAGGGAAGAGGGCGTTGTTTATAAGAAGTAATAATTTACACATAGTTTAGATTGCTACTTATATATTAGAAGCGCTGTAATATAACATACACGTATTTTAAGCACATGTTAGTATAATACTTTTAACGCTGCGCAGATTTGCATTTTAGTGCTAGCTACATATAGAGCGCGTTTATGGAGTTAATGAAGAAAAACGTTTGTCCCTTTAGTTACTATATATAATTACTTATAGCGCTTAATACTATGTGTTGGACCTAGCAATATTATCCTTGGGCTGACTTAAATCCAGAGCCAGGTTTGTGGAAATGGGTGTAGCGGTATTCATAATCACAGTCCCATTTTGATCTGTGCCTAGCTTCATGGCATATATATCCATTGTTCAGAAGGTGTTCTTTTATATGAAATAAATAATGATAACCTCCCGAGTGCATTGGCTGCAGTTCTATAAAATCTCGAAAAACCACTATTGGTTTTCTTCCAGCTATCCGTAGAACTTGATCTTCCTCTATCATTATTAAGTCACCTCCGATTTTACTAAGAAAAACACACTTAATCGCTGCTACTACATTCTTGACACTTACCTGCTTCTATATCCGCGCTAATGATATCGTCATCCAAGTCATCATAAACCTGCTGAACGAGCTTTTCCAGCTGACCACAATGCTTATCGAGATTGGGGTAATAAGCTCTGAATTGTTTTACCGTATTATCTACGAAGATATTTGAAACCGGAAGATTGTTTATAATCTTGTCGATGGTTTTATTCGGAGTGATTGTGTCTGGTTGGAATGCTTTGCAATCCACAAAAGATACGCCTAGATAACTATCGAACGCATCCCACTCTCTGCCCCATTGAGGGTCTTTGGCCTTTGATTGACTAATAAAAGCATCCAATATTTTTTTGAGTTCACCGGCGCTCTTTTCAAGCATGTCGTAATTTTTTTTAAACTTGCTGTCCTTAAGGTGGTTAAGCAGGTTTTCATAATTAGGTATCCACGCACCAATAAAAACATCGTTGAGCATCGGCACCACCATGCCGAACCATATCATCGGCGCTACTCGCCAATCGAAATCATACAAGTCCCAAAGTGATTTTTCCTGTGTGAATGGCCTACGCCGGAGATCAGGATTAATAATCCGACTGCGCAACCTTTGTGCAGATTCGGCCATACTGTTAAGATGCATTTTCCTGCTCCATCCATACTTTGAGCGCTGGTAATCCTCCCACCATTCACGCATCTTACTGATAGCATTTTCAGGCCACTCGTTTGTTGCTAACTCCTCATTGGTCTTTTTGTCTTTGAAGCCATTAAGTAAGGCAGAAAGGCGACCAATGGTTCGAACTTCGACGGCTCTTTGTATGTAAGTAGCTATGTTGTCTTGGGTTTCGCCATCTTCAATGAACTGCCAGACTTTGAAGGCTATCCTCTTAGGAAAATGTACCATCATCATATTATCAATCAGAAAGATGGGAGTTGGCAAACTGGCGAAACTGGCAATCTGGTGGCAGGGACAAATACCGATATATGGTGCAGACTAAAGGTGATTTAAACGAACGTTAACAAGTAAATAGGGAAAGAAAGGTCGAGAGCGCGCTCGATGAAAATATTAAATAAAGGAGGAAATACCATGGTTAATGAACATGTCCCTGACGATTGGGATCCCGAGGATGATGCTGAGGACATCGATGCCGATAGCATCACCCCCGAGATACCGCCAGAGATGTACAAGACATTCGTCTGGCGGTCTATCCGGGCCGCTATGGACATCGTCCTGGATAGAGACGAGGTCATCAGGATGGTGAAGAAGTGGAACCTGAAGAATAACCCGAAGCTTTCTGAGCCGCAACTGGTGAACATGGTGATATGGGCGTTTAAGCATTGGCTTATCGATATAGATACGGCTTAACGTCCGTAGAAACGGGTATCCCTCTCTTACGCTAATCACCAGCCTGTTTTGTAGGAGGGGGATGCCCGTAAACCCCGAACTAAGGAAAGGAGGAATCCGATGGGTGACAGCAAAGAGGATCGGAGTTGGATGGAGGAAGGCGGCGGGACAGGGAGCGTTAGCCGCCCTCTCGGCGCTTTCGATGGGTGGAGGATCGAGCCGGAAGAAGATAGCGGCGATTTCGAAGCGGCGGTCTTTGACGAGATGGGCATCGAGGCCGGTAGCTCCGAGAGCGGGTGGATACTTGAGCAGGGAGAGATAGACAAGCATCCTTTGGACGACATCTTGGATGAATACTATACGAGGGATGATGTCTCCAAGACGGGGATCAGGTTCATGCCGGTGGGGCTAAAGACTTTTTTCCGGCGCATCAAGCAGCGCAAGAAGTGCTCCCAGCAGACGGTCCAGTACCACGCCTCCAGGCACGGATGCCTTATAGCGGTCAAGGATGGGAGGGTCAGGGAGCTTATGCGCCTTTACGAGCACAAGCTTCGGAGGGCGGAGGAGGGCGCCGACGTGGCTCTTCTCAAGCGCCTGGAGGAAAGGAACGAGAAGGTGGACTACACCTACCCCGAGGAGTGCAAGACGTCCGTCGTCATGGCGAAGGACATGACAGGGCTCATCTCGAACATGGCCGACGCGATAGGGGTAAGCAGCATCAAGCTTTACTGCTGGCTGTGCATCATCTCCGCGCTGACCCTTACGAAGCCCGTTGCGGGAAAAAAGGTTTTAGCGGACGAAGCCAAGCACTTCTGGGATGTGGTGGAAGAGAGGAGGGCGTGGCTAAGCCAATAGAACGCCGGAACGCAAGAACGCTAAAACACAGGAACGCGACAAACCCGTGTTCTAACTATATTATAAAGGAGGATTATATAAAATGAACCAAGATAGACACCCATACGATGCGGTAGCCGTGAGATGCCAGATAGAGCGGTACCTCGCTCTTGGTCTTCATCCCATACCTCTTAAGGGGAAGGTGGCCAAGTACCGGTGGAAGGAATTTGCCCTGACCGAGCATAACATCGAGAAGTACCTCAGGCCCGGGGTCAACTGGGGCCTGCGAACCGGCCAGCTTAAGAGCGGTGGGTGGTTCTACGCTCTGGATCTTGACAGCAAGAAACTCTTGGCCGAGGTTGGCGAGCGTTGCCCCGAGCTGCTGGACGCGCCCATCGTTTCCACGGGCAAGGGGTTTCACGTGTACCTTACCTGGAAAGAAGAAGCAAGGACGCGGCATTTCGCCGGCGTTGATATCATCTGCAATGGGTACGTGGTGGCGCCCCCGTCGGTACACCCCGAAAGAGGCAAACCATATAGATTTGTCAGACCTCTGAATGCCGTGCCTCCGCTCGTAGACCCTGAAAGGATTATTTTAGATGAGTGGAAAGAGCCACTCCCTTTAGTTGTTACAGGACTTACCGGCGGACCGGCTAACGATGAGGTGAAGAAAATGGGGAAGGGACTTACAGAAGCCGGCGTCCCTCGGGGCCAGCGCCACAATGCGCTCGTTCGCTATCTTGGAATACTCTTCAACGCTTGCGTGTCGGAAGAGGAAGCCCTGGCTTTAGTGTTGGAGTGGAACAGGCTTAACCGCCCTCCGCTATCTCCTAGTGAAGTAGCTTACACTGCCGGTAATTGTTACAAGAGTTGGGGGAGAAATGGCGCAAAGAATGGCATTGGAAAGAATAA
>Ga0209164_1002467_pt1 | contig 19684 bp, 19 predicted proteins | sample MTBNYHSulfiMetaG_FD_187458 | JGI IMG/M metagenome (GOLD analysis project Ga0209164, IMG submission 187458) | Enrichment culture microbial communities from rom New York Harbor, USA that are MTBE-degrading - MTBE-NYH (New York Harbor Sulfidogenic)... | ecosystem: Environmental > Aquatic > Marine >...
TGAGGGAATCGGCCGGGATGAGGCCTTGCTCGGCCATGCCTTCGCAGGCGGCCAGCTCCACATCCAGCCATTTGGCAAAGCGGTTCTCATCTTCCCAAATTCTGCCCATCTCAGGGCGGGTATAGCGGGGTATCACCTTATTTATCCTTGCGCTAATTATAGTATACTTTAGATTAGTTATCTATAAATGAAGCACAGCAAAATGTCAAGACAATTAAAGAACGTTTTTGACTGCATTAAGAAAAAAAAAGCTCAATTTGCCCTGTTTCGAATCCATAGAACCGGTCCATTGAATTTGCCGGTTGCAAGAAGCTTGGCAGGTAGTATATATAGCCTTTTGCGCATTGCGGAGCAAGCAATTCCGTGAACAGGGAGGAAGACATGGCATTCAATCTTAAAGGAAGACACCTTTTAACACTCAAGGACTATTCCGCCCAAGAGATCGAGTTTCTGCTGAACCTCTCCATCAAGCTGAAGCGGGACAAGGGTGCCGGTATCAGGACGAGGAACCTTGAAGGGAAAAACATTGCGCTTTTGTTTGAAAAAACGTCCACAAGGACGCGATGCGCGTTTGTTGTGGCCTGTGTGGATGAAGGCGCCCATGCGGAGTACCTGGGAATTGAAGACATCCAAATCGGAAAAAAAGAGACGGTGAAGGACACGGCCCGAGTCCTTGGACGCATGTTTGACGGCATTCAATTCAGGGGTTATAAACACGAGACCGTGGAAGAGCTTGCCCGCTATGCAGGGGTCCCCGTCTGGAACGGCCTGACGGACAAATTCCATCCCACTCAGGCTCTTGCGGATCTCATGACGGTGATGGAGCGCAAGGGATTCCTTAAAGGGATCCGATTCGCCTATGTGGGGGACGGAAGAAGCAATGTGGCCAACTCCCTTCTCGTGATTTCGTCCAAGATGGGTTTGGATTTCAGGATCGTCACTGTTGAGAGTCTTTTCCCTGAAAAAGGACTGGTCCAGGAAGCCGAAGCGCTTGCAGCCGAAAGCGGGGGAAAAATCGTCCTGACCACCGATGTGCAAAGGGGTGTGCAAGGGGCTGATGTGATTTATGCGGACGTATGGGCGTCCATGGGGGAAGAGAGCAAAATATCGGAGCGCATTCAACTTCTGAAACCCTATCAGGTCAACCGGAGCATGATCGAGAAAACGGGCAATCCGGAGGTCATGTTCCTGCACTGTTTACCCAGCTTTCACAATACCGATACGGAATTGTCAAGAAACAATCCGGATATTTGCGAAGTGACGGACGAGGTGTTTGAAAGCAAGCGCTCCAGGGTTTTTGACCAGGCTGAAAATCGCATGCACACCATCAAGGCCGTTATGGTGGCCACGCTAATATGAAATCCGCTCTTGCGGATTTCATGAGAGGAACGCGGTTATGAAAGAAAAAGTGATCTTGGCCTATTCGGGCGGACTGGACACCTCGGTCATCCTGAAATGGCTCATCGACAAGGGATATGACGTGATCGCCTACATTGCGGATGTGGGCCAGACCGACGACTTCGAAGCGGCCCGGGAAAAGGCTCAAAAGGTGGGCGCGAGCAAGATCTATCTGGAAGATTTGAAAAAGGAGTTTGTAACGGATTTTATCTTTCCTGCCATCAAAGCCAACGCGGTTTACGAGGGAAAGTATCTCCTAGGCACTTCGCTCGCCAGGCCCCTCATTGCTAAGCGACAGATCGAGATCGCCGGGAAAGAAGGGACCCACACCGTGGCTCACGGCGCAACCGGCAAGGGCAATGACCAGGTGCGCTTTGAGATGACCTATCATGTGCTGATGCCTGAGGTGAGGGTTATTAGTCCGTGGAAGGATGAAGCTTACTTGACCATGTTTGAGGGGCGATCGGACATGATCCGCTATGCCGAGGAAAAAGGCATTCCCGTGCCCGCCACCCAGGACAAACCCTACAGCATGGATGAGAACATCATGCACATCAGCTATGAGGCAGGCGTGCTGGAGGACCCCAGATTCGAGCCCCGGAAGGACATGTTTCTGAAAACAAGAGATCCAGAGGAAGCGCCGGAAAAAGCCGAGGAGATCGCTATTGAATTCAGGCAGGGCGTTCCCGTGGCCGTTGAAAATCTCTCGGATGGGACTGTGAAATCAGACCCTCTGGAGCTCTTTCAATACCTCAACGCTTTGGCGGGAAGGCACGGTATCGGCCGGGTGGATCTGGTGGAAAACAGGTTCGTGGGCATGAAATCCCGGGGGGTGTATGAAACGCCGGGAGGGACGATCCTGATGCAGGCCCACCTGGATATGGAAGGGTTGACCATGGACAGGGAAGTCAAGCTCATCAGGGACGGCCTCATTCCCAAGTACGCCCAATTGATCTACTTTGGATTTTGGTACAGTCCTGAAATGCAAGTGCTCACCGCGCTCATGGACAAGGCGCAGGAGCATGTCTCAGGCAAGGTCTATGTCAAGCTCTACAAAGGAAACGTGATTATCCAAGGCAGGGAGTCGAAAGAATCCCTGTACGATGAAAACATCGCGTCCATGGACGTTCACGGCGGCTATGACCAGAAGGATGCGATTGGATTTATCAGGCTCAACGCCTTGAGGTTGAAGGCCAGTGCAAAGCGGATCAAACAACAGTGAGAAGTAAGCAGCAGGCAGACAAGAACGGAATATGATCGTTACGCCGATCAAGGCGGGCTTCGAAAATGCCTCCCCTTCTTTGCTCCTTACTTCCTCCTAGGTTGAGCGGTTCAAAGTTCTGGGTTGAAAAACTTTAACCACTATGTATCAAATGAGATTTGCTTTTTGTTACTATACGGCCGTTCAACCCTGAACCTGGAACCGATCAGTTTAGATTCCTACTTCTTTATAGAGGTTGGCAGGAAATTCCCATTTCCCCTCTTGCTTTTCAGTTCTCCCTTCTCCACCACGATTTTTCCTCGCTGCATGACCATCTCGGGGGCGCCCAGGCATTCCAGGCCTTCATAGAGGGTGTAGGGTGCATTAGAGTGCTGGGCATTCTGCGAAATCCTGTGTTTCTTGGAAGGATCAAAAAGCACAAGGTCCGCGTCCGATCCTTTTCGGAGAATTCCTTTCCGAGGGAAAAGGCCGAATATTTTGGCGGGCGTTTCGCTCATGGCCCGCACCAGCGTGCAAAGATCCAGCCGCCCTTCATTGACGCCCCGCTGATAGGTCACCGTGAACATGGTCTCTGTTGAAGGCGCCCCAACAAGGGCCTCCAGGAAGTCATCGCTGATGTTCTTGTTCTTTGGGGCGTGATCGCTGGCGATCACGTCGATGAGCCCTGCCTTGAGCGCTTGCCAGAGGGCGTCATTGTCCTGAGCGGTTCTCAAAGGAGGCCCGATTTTTGCCAGGGGCCCCTTTTCCTGCAGGTCTTTGTCCGACAGGCAAAGATACTGGGGGCAGGTTTCAGTGTAAACGACCCGGCCCCTCGCTCTCGCCCATTGGATGGGCCCGAGGGTCCGCATAGAGCTCACGTGGACGATGTAGAGCGGGCAGTTCATGACTTCGGCAAGGGATATGGCCCGGAACGCGGCATCGGCTTCCAGGATGTCGGGTTTGCTCTTCAGATACACTTCTTTTTGAGGCAGGCTGCGATACTTGTCTTCCAGGTAGTCGATCACCAACCCATCCTCGGCGTGGACCATGGCCAAGCCCCCGAGTTGAGCAAGAACATCCATGGCTTCGGCCAGGTGATAATCATCGGTCATCCATTTCTGCTTCGCGTAAGTCATGAACATTTTAAAGGACGTCACGCCCATCTTGAAGCACCGAGGCAGATCCTGGATCTGGTTTCCGACGTCAAACATGGCCCCATGGACGGCGAAATCCGTGTGAGAAATCCTCTTGCCTTCGCCGATGCTCTGTTTCACCGTCTCCGCCAGTTTCGTACCGGGCCTTGCAAAGGCATAGTGAATCATGGTGGTGATGCCGCCGAAGGCGCCTGAAACCGAAGCATCTTCGATGTTGTCCACATAGACCGGATGGACATGGACATCGATAAGGCCGGGAAGAATGTATTTACCGGTCCCGTCGAGGACCTTCCTTGCCCTGGTTTCTTTCATGTGGGAAGCCATCCCGGCAATCCTTCCGTCCCGGATGGCCAGATCCAGTTTTCTGATATTTCTTGGTCCCACAACCAGACTGTTCTTGATCAGAAGATCATCGACCGACTTCATGATCCGCCCTCCTCGATCTTGATGGCCCTCAGTGCTTTTTCACCCTGCCGGCGACCCCTCGATGTTCGCCCGCCAATGTCGCCTTTTTTTGTACCAGCAAAAGGGGTGGCGAAGCAAGGGTTCCTTTCATCAGCCTATCAAACCTTGCTTTCCTAACAGCCTGCCGGATGGGGGGAGGATCTTCAAAAAATGTCCTACATACCCCTTGACTTAGCATAACCCTCTGGATTATTTTTGGGACGAGAATGACCTGTCTTTTTCTCTATCCCGGTTCTCTGAACCCCCTTTTTGCCTGGAGGCCCCATGACCATTCTTGACGAACAATATGCGGAATTTGAAAACCTCCCCAACGACGAAAAAATCAAGTGCTTCGAAAAAGACGGCCGGCTGTATGACATGATCATTTCTCAGCAGTTCAATCGCCGGATTCTCGACGACCTGTATCGGATCACGAACCAGATTCGCTCCCTTTCAAAAAGCAAGAAAGGGTCCCAGTTTCTTCAGAGTCTTCTCTGCCATAAACGGGCGATGCTCTACTTTGCCCAGCCCTCCTCCAGAACCTTTCTGTCTTTTGAAAACGCCTGCCACCTGATGGGGATGAAGACCTCTGAGATTCGGGACACCAGTGTATCCTCTGAGGTCAAAGGAGAGAGCTTTGACGACAGTTTGAGGACCTTCTCCACCTACACCGACCTCATCATCATGAGGCACAAAGGCCAGAACATGGCCGAGCGGGCCGCCTGGCTCCTGAATACCCATACCTATCGGCCCGTGCCGGTCATCAACGGCGGTTCAGGAAGCGATCAGCATCCCACCCAGGCGCTTCTCGACGTTTTCACCTTGCAGCAGTCTTTCGAATACCAGGGGGGCCTGGACGGAAAAACCATCCTCATGTGCGGGGACCTGAAAAGAGGAAGGACCGTGAGGTCTCTGAGCTATCTTTTGAGGAATTTCAATGACGTGAAAATGATTTATGCTGCGCCCGCGGCCTTTCAGATGAAGGACGATGTTTGCAGCTTTCTGGAGAGGAACGGCATACCCTACTATATTGAAACCCAGAGCCTTGAAAAGGTCCTGGGCGACGCGGATGCCGTCTACATGACGCGAATTCAGGATGAGCATGACACCGCGCCGGGAGAGTCGGTGAGAACCGATGTCTCGCAGTTCAAGCTGACCCTGGCCAGCATGGCGACTTTGAAGCCCAATGCGGTGCTCATGCACCCCTTTCCCAGAAGGGACGAGATCGATGTGGCCATTGATCCCGATCCAAGGGCCATGTACTGGCGGCAGGAGCGAAACGGGATGTGGTCCAGGGCCGCTTTGATTGCCTATATGTTTCGCGTCGATCAAGAAGTCATGAGCTATTAACTCGCCCCGTGCCTGTTGCTGTCCTAAGCCTGAGAAGTCATCGATCGTATCACCCGCAATAAGGAGGTCTCGGGATGTCTGTCGGCCATTTTGAAGCCATTGAAAAGAAAATATGGGAAGAAGAAAAGCGCTATCTCATGAAGCACATCTCCCTGAGCCTGGTCCGGAGCAAGGCCCTCAAGATCGGCGACTACACCCTTGCTTCAGGGAAGAAAAGCCCCTATTACGTCGACCTCCGCCAATCCATCTCCGACCCCATTGCCATGGACTGGATTGCCAACGCCCTTGCCCGGATCGTGGCCAATGAGATCGGAAGGGGCAAGGTGGACAAAATCATGGGCGTTCCCACGGCGGGTGTTCCTTTTGCCACCCTGGTAAGCCAGAAGTTGGCCATTCCCATGCTCTATTACCGCAAGGAAAGAAAGGAACACGGGGTGCGCAAAAAGGTGGAAGGGGACATGGAAAGAAACGACCGGATCGTCATGATCGACGACTTGATCACCACAGGGCAGAGCGTGATCGAGGCTGCCGTGGCCGCCAGGGATCAGGGCGGCATCGTCAGCGAGCTCGTAGTTCTTCTTGACCGGGAACAGAAAGGAAAGGAGTTTCTCAGGTCACAGAACATCGAGCCCCATGTGCTCTTTAATATTTCCGAGGCTTTTGACTGGATGCGGGAGGTGGAGCTTCTCAGCGCCCAGGATTATCAGACCATCATGGCCTATATTGAAATGGAAAAAAACCGGGCGCCGAGTGGAGGATAGCCCCTTGTTTGATGTGTGTTGCCCTTCCTCGCCTGTGGCCGGGTTAAAGATGAACGACAGGGGCGGAAAATGAACCAGCGACCGGCCGTCCTGGCCATTGGGGGCAATTCCCTCATCAAAGATCAAACCAAGATCGCCATGTGGTATCAGTACGAGGCGCTGAAAGAAACGGTGGCGTACCTTGCCGACCTGATCGAGGAAGGCATGAACATGGTCATTACCCATGGAAACGGGCCCCAGGTGGGCTTCATCTACAGGAGGGGAGAAATCGCCGTTCAGGAACTTCCTCTCATCCCCCTCGACATCTGCGGCGCGGACACCCAGGGCGCCATCGGATACATGATCTCAAAAGCGCTGATGAACCAGTTCCGGAAAAGGGGGATTCGGAGACAGGTCCTTGCCGTAGTCACCCAGACCTTGGTGGACGGAAACGATCCATCCTTCACCAAACCGACAAAACCGATCGGCTCCTTCATGAGCCGGCAAGAGGCCCTTGAAAAACAAAAGGGAAAGGGCTGGAGGGTGCTTGAGGACGCAGGTCGGGGGTTTAGGCGGGTGGTGCCTTCGCCTTTGCCCAGGCAGATCCTCGAAGAGGAAGGCATTCGAGACCTGCTTGCGCAAGGCTATGTGGTCATCGCTGCAGGAGGCGGCGGAATTCCCGTGGTGCGAAATGAAGAAGGGGACCTGGAAGGGGTCGAAGCGGTGATCGACAAGGACTTAGCATCTTCTCTCCTTGCAAACAACCTCGGCGCCGACACCTTTATCCTCACCACGGCGGTCGATGCGGTCTATCTCAACTTCGGTGAAGCGAACCAGAGACCCCTGGGCCGTGTCACGGCGGCTGAAATTAGGCAGTATTTGGGTGAAGGCCATTTCAAGCCCGGGTCCATGAAGCCGAAAATGGAAGCGGTTCTTCAGTTCTTGGACGGAGGGGGAGAAAAGGCGATCATTTCTTCCCCGGAAACTCTGTTCAAAGCGGTTCGAGGCGAGGCAGGCACGACCATCACGAAGTAAAAGAAAGGCGGTCCCATCATGCATCCAACTCAAAGGGTTGACGGCATCAGCACGGAGGAGCGCCGCTTCCCTAATGCGGCCTGTTTCCGCCAAGCCCACAACCTCGCACGTGCGCGCGCGGCCTTACACGGCGTGATCATGGGCCGCGCATGAGGAATCCGCACCTCATCTGGATCGACCTGGAGATGACGGGTCTTGACATCCAAAAGCATGTGATCCTTGAGATCGCCGTGATGGTCACCGACAGCACGCTCGAGATCGTGGCTGAAGGCCCGAGCCTCGCCATTCATTATCCGGAAAGGGTTTTTTCCAGGATGGAGGCCTGGAGCGAATCCCATCACAAGAAATCGGGCCTTCTGAATCGGGCCGGGAACTCTCCCTACACCTGCGCCCGAGCAGAGGAAGAAGTCGTGACGTTCCTGTCCAAGCACTGCCGGAAAGGGAGATCTCCGCTTTGCGGGAATACGATCTGGCAGGATCGACGGTTTCTGATCAAGTACATGCCCACCCTTGAAGCCTTCTGCCACTACCGCAACATCGACGTGAGCTCCATCAAGGAGCTGGTCAAACGGTGGTATCCCGGCCTACCCGCCTACAAAAAGAAAAAAGCCCACCTGGCCCTGAGCGACATCAAGGAGTCCATCAACGAGCTCCGCTACTACCGCGACAAGGTTTTCGTCCCTTCATAAGGCAGAAAAGGCCTTTTTATTGACATTAATAAACCATTTTGTATAATATAGTAAATGTTATTTCTTTGCATGCCTTCAGCGGGTGGAAGAACCGGCTTGCACCGGAAGAGAGAGGACCATGTATAAGGAAAGGCACGTCAGACGATCGGAACAGCTCCAGCTCCTCCTGCTGGACAATCTCTACGCCCGGTCGGGTTCAGAAAAAATCATATTTCAGGGGGGCACGGCGCTAAGGTGGGTGTACGGCGGAATGCGATTCTCGGAAGATCTCGATTTTGTCACGCCCTTGAAGGAGAAAGAAATCGAATCGATCCTAACGGGCGCCCATGAAAAGGCGGTTCATGCTTGCATCGCGCAATTCGGTCCCGGGTCGGCGGAAGGGCGGAAAAAAGGGGGCAGAAAGAGTGCCTATAAAACCATGTTCGTCTTCCATCCTGAAGCGCAAAGGGAGCGGATTGCCGTGAGAATGGAATTTGAAATGCTTGCACCCGGAAAGGGGCCGAACTTTGAGCGGTATGTCTTACGAGATCTTCCGCAGGTTGCAGCATTGGTGACGAGCGGCCGACTGATTTTACCCTACTCCAGCAGCATCATGTTGGTCGAAACGCCGGAGGAACTGTTATCCGACAAGGTGAGGGCGCTTTTTGAAAGGGACTACCTCAAAGGGAGAGATATGTATGACATCTGGTGGATCGTGAAACAGATGGGAGTCAAGCCGAGTTGGTCCGTGACGGAGAAAAAGCTTTCTATGTATGATGCGCCCTTTGTGCCTGCGCGCAAACCCGACTTTTTCCTGTCCAAAGCTTCATGGGACGAGATCATCGCGGCCTTAGATGCCGATTTAGGCCGTTTCATTCCTCAGGACCTCTTTTCTGTTTATCGGAATGAGGATTTCCGGAACTTTATCCAAACGCTCAAGGAGGTCAATAAAGAGCTCCTGGAGCAGGGTATGAAGGATTACTTTCGGCACCATGGTCGATGAGAAGTCCACACTAAAACGGCTCAGATTGCTTCCAAGGCTCTTTCGAAAGCAGGATGTGGAAAAACTGACGCCCCACAGCGCCATGTTTCTTTCGCGGGCCGTACAAAAGGGCTTGATCCACCGCTTGAACCGTGGGAATTATGTGAATGCCTTCCTGTACGGGCCTCCTCGCGTGGAAGAAGTGGCCTGTTTCCTCAGGCCGCCGTCATACGTCACATGTGAATGGGCGTTGAACTTTCATGGAATCAGCCTGCAGTCGCCCGTCGTATGCACCGCCGCCACATTGAGCTCCGCTGTAGGTCGGGAGAGGAGGATCGAGTACCAGGGGATCACCATCGAGTTTTCAAAAATCACTCCACACCTGTTTTTTGGATTTACGCGCATCGAAGACTTCTACATGGCCACAAGGGAAAAGGCCCTCCTGGATACGCTCCATTTGCGAAAACGCCTTGCGAATCCCGATGAGCTCGAATTGGAGGGAATCGATATGGATGCTTTGCATGCGATGGCCGGTAAATTCCCATCAACGGTATGGAAAAGGATTGCGGCCCTGATGAAGGCCCACGCATATCAGAGTATTCTGTGATCGGTGATATCTTCAGCTTGTGGCTGGATATCGACACAGGTGAGCGAAAGTGCCAAGGCTAATGAACTCGTAAAAAGCCCGAAAAACGCCGATATGTCATTGCGAGCGAAGCGCGGCAATCCAGTGCGAAGCACTGTCCCGAGAGAAACGAGGGATCTCCTCTTGATAGGGAAAGATCCTTCGATCCACCTCCGGCGGCCTCAGGACGACTTGCATTGCAAGTCGGATTGCCACGGTGCGTTGCGCCTCGCAATGACGGTACGGGACTTTTTACGAGATCACCAAGGCTAATCGCCCGCAGGTTTCAACTACAACTCACTTACCAGCTTGAGGAAAGCATCTCTTTCTAAGGCTGCCATAGTATTGCTTTTGGCGCCGATGAGGTTGCCTACTCTGGCTGCAGCCTTCATAGCTGCTCGATTGTCGGGAAAGTCGGTTACCGTCAATAAATCATAAGCACCTAGAAGGCCGTAGACACTCAGGATATCCCCTTTTTCTTCGGTCACAATCTGCTTGACCTTTTCAAATCGTTCAGGTCCACCACCCTTAATAGGCCCCGTGTAGTTGTACAAAGTGACATAAGCTGCCATAATAACCTCCTCTCAAGTTCAGGACCCTAAGGGGGTCCCGCTTAAATCCAAAGTTCCAAGGGAAGAGCATAAATACCCAGCCGCAGGTGTCAGACGAAATCAGACCCGTAGCTTTCCCTCCCCATCTTACGGTGGCTTTATGACGGACCGCAAAGAGGTTGTTCGCCTCCCTCAGGCCAAAGGCCCGGGGAGGCATTGCTTGGGCATTTTGAGGCAATCCAATTTCATGGCTACCTCGCAAACTGGGTGGAGTAAAAACTTCGATGGTGGGATTACTGGCGCCTTTTTAGCACAGTTTTAAGCATGTCAACAAGACAATTTCAAGAGGTGTTCTGCGTTTCAGATAAAGAGCCTGCAGCACTCAATCCAGGATGCGGGCCACGCTCAGAGCCCTGATAACCGCTTCCGAGGCAGGACAGGAGGGCAGGTCGAAGAAGGAAAGGTTTTGGCCGTCGAACTTCCTAATGGTCTCATCCTCCGGGACCCTACCGAGGACGTCAAGGTTCGTCCGCCCTCGGATTTCCTCAAGCTCTTCCACTGAACGAGCCCTGTTGACGAGCAGCCCCGCCTTTCTCTTATCGCCGTGCTTGAAGGCAACACCCCTGATGGTTTCAGCGACCTTGACAGCCTTCGCAGAAGTGTCGGAAACGAGGAGCAGATAATCGACCGCCTTCATCACGTTGCGGTTGACCTGCTCGATGCCCGCCTCGGCGTCGATCAGAGTCAAGTCGAACTTTCCTGAGAGCTCCTCGATGGCTTCCCGGAGCAGGGTGTTGACCGAGCAGTAGCACCCCACCTCTTCGGGCCTGCCCAGGGAAAGGAAGGCCAAGTGGCCTTTTTCAATGAGCGCCCGTGCAAGCATGTAATCGATACCTCTTGCCAGGTCTTTTTTGTCCCTATTCTTTTTCTTGATTTCGCTGATCGTTTCCACGCGCACCTGATTGATGGATGTTCCCTCCGGGAAGTGGAGCGCCATCTGGAGGCCTCCTGCGGGGTCTGCGTCGATGATGAGAGCCCTGCGATCCTTGCGCCGAAAAAGCTCGTGTGAAGTGATGGCCGACACCGTAGTCTTGCCCACTCCGCCCTTCCCGCAGACGGCGATGACCCTGGGAGTCAAGTTTCTTTTTCCTCCTTCAGCCTGTTGCGAATCTTTTTGAGTTCGGCCACCTCGCTGCAGACGTCGCGGTACTCACAGCCGTCACAGTCATAGCGCATCTCTTCGGTCATTTTCATCATGGCGCCCACGATCCTCTCTATCCGGGCAGCGGGGGCGGAAAGCTTTGCCAGGTCATGTTCGCCCGAAGTGACAAACACGACCCTGACGCCCGAGACGGTAGGGACTTCGCTCAAAGCTTCAATCAAGGCGCTTCCAAGGTGACCCAAGGATAGCCCATGGTCCAGGGCGTCTTGGTTTATCCGGATCCAGATCATTTGCCGGCTCGGCATGACCCGGAACATCATTCCCTTGAGCCGGGCGTCATAAACCGCATCTCGAAGTTCGCAAAAACAATGGTACCCTTCATCGAAGCATCCACTGACCATCACGATCTGAGCGAAGGGAGCGGTCCGTTTTCCTATCTCAGCGAGGTCCGGTCCGATCAGAACCACCGAGTCTTCCTCGAACTTTTCCTCCGCCCATGCAAGGAGCGCCAGCGATCCCTCCTTCGGGTTGCCCAGCTCGATCGCGGTTTCTTCTTCCAGGATCAGAGTGTCTTGAGAGGGCCAGCCCCGGTAGCGGCGGATCGGCAGTTTCCGGCACCCGGCCGATTCGCACTTCCCGGCCACGAAATTTTCAATCTCTCGAACCGGCCCATCAAAGAGTCCCATGTCAGTCCGGGTCACCCAAAAGCGATGCTCCGACGGCGCCGGCCAACTGAGGGTCAAAGGGAAAGGGATTAAAACGGCCTCCCAATTTCTCGTGCACCCTCTTGGTGATCGCCTCGATTTTGGCGACACCCCCGAGAAGGGTGAAATGTCCGGAGGCCCCAAATCGTCTTCCCTGGGCCGAGACCATCTTGGCCACGGCCGCACACACCCCGGCCATGATATCGCTTTTTTCCTCGCCGTTGTTCACATGCGTGATGACTTCGCTCTCAGCAAAAACGCCGCACTGGCTGCTGATGTTGACGACGTTTCTTGCCTCGGCCGCGATCTTGTCCACGTCACGAAGGCTTAGGCCGAGCTTTGCGCTCATCATTTCAAGGAACCTCCCCGAGCCGGAAGCGCACTTGTCGTTTCTCATGAAGTCCGTGACCGTTCCCTCATCGTCGATGGCAATGGAGGTGATGCTTTGTCCTCCCACGTCGATGGCGCATCGCACTTCAGGGATGAAATACCAGGCCGCAGCTCCGGTGCAGGTTATGGTGTCCTCCACAAAGGCCGCGCCTTTTACCAGGCCCGCGCCGTTGCCGGTCGCGCCCAGGCAATCAACCCTGTCGGCCGGAATCCCCGCCGATTTCATCACCTCCTGTAAAAGATCGTGAACCTCGACGGCGATGCGGCCTGTTGTGGCGATGATCTTTTTTGCGATGATATCATCTCCGTCCATGACCACCGCCTTGGAAAAAAGGCTGCCCACATCGCACCCGATGGTAATCATGTTGAGCCCCCCTTGCGGGCCGCATAAACGGCGGCGCCGTAAGCCCCGATAAGCTGAGGGTCCAGGGAGGGGTATGCGATCTTCACTCCGAGAGCTTTCTCCAGCGCGGCTTTTACCGCTTTGTTCTTGGCCACACCGCCCGTGATCATGATTTTGTTCTTAGGCCCGATTCGGCGGGCAAGGGCGACCACCCTGTCGGCCATGGCCATGGTGATGCCTCCGGCCACGTCCTGTCTCGACGCTCCCCGCTGAAGATAGTGGATGACCTCGGTCTCGACGTAAATGGTGCAGCGGTTGCTCATGGCAATAGGTTTTTTGGCCTTCATGGCAAGGGGGCCCAAATCTTCGAGACCCACCCCAAGGGCCCGGCTCATGGCTTCAAGGAAATGACCGGTGCCGGCGGCGCACTTGTTGTTCATCACAAAGTCATCCAGCCCGCCTTTGGCGTCCAGCTTGATCACTTTTGCGTCCTGACCGCCGATGTCGATAATGGTGCGGACCTCGGGATCGAGGGTGTGCGCGCCCGACCCGTGGCAGGAGATCTCCGAAAGGGTTTCCTGGGCCAGACCGTAATGTTGGATTTTCTCGCGGCCGTAGCCCGTGCTGATGGTGTACTTCAAATCCTTCCAGGTAAGCCCCTTGCGGCTGAGCAAAGCATCCATCACCACGCGAGCCGAATCGACCGGATTGGGAAGAACCGAAATGATTTCACTTCCAACGATCCTGCCCTCATGGATGACCAGCGCTTCCGCGGTGAGAGAGCCCACATCGATTCCTGCAAACATGCTTTATCCCTCTTCCTCCCTCATCCATATCACGAGGCGGCTTGAGCCTCCAATTTTTTCTGACGGCGCTTCTTGATGCTCCTCTTTGGCCTCGATTTGTTGAGGACCACGTTCTTGACGAACTCGTCGATTTCCTGCTGAAGGACGCTGATGGGCGTCATGCGTTTGATCCAGGAATCACCCTGAAGAATCAGGAGCGGGATGCCGAGCCTTCGTTGGAGTTCGCTGCGCAAAATCGAGACCACGCTCCAGGTCTGTTTGCACGAGTGATGACCGCAGTAGATGACACAATCGGCTTTGAGGTTCTTGGCCGCGTAAATCATGTCCTCGGTCCAGGCCTTCGACATGGACTCGGCGCCGACCTGGCGGGTCATGGGCATGTTCCAGGCCGACCCGGCGAGACCTTCGATCATGGAGTCCATGGTCGAGGTGTCCACGGGCGAGGGGAAATACAGATCCAGGCCGTCGCCCAGGTGCGAGTATCCCTGTTCCTCCATCCAGTTGAAGAACCCGAGAAAATCCCAGTAGTAGCTGGTGTAAGCCCACACGCAGCGCGCCACTTCCCTGCGGGCGGGATAGGCTTTTTCTGCGAGCCGGCGCTTTGAAACTTGGACCATGGCTTCCAGGGTTTTTATGCCCTCGTCGGTTCCCCACATGGTGAACCGGGTACCGTAAAGGAAGAGGGAAAAGATGTTGGGAACGGGGCAGGGAACGGCTTTTTGCAAGTCGAACAATTCGTAATGCAGTTCCGTGCAGCGGTTGGCTTTTTCCAGAACCGACCTGAGCTTGTCTTCCCTCAGCGCTTCGCCGAGAAAGGCCTCGAGCTTTTTAATCAGGCTTTTCAGGTAAACACCATACTGCTTGCGCCCTCTGCCTGTGTCATCCGGAGGCTTTTGCAGGAAGAAGTGCGGAATGTCGAGGTGGTGGGCCACGAACTCGTGCATTTTTGCGTTCACGTCGCACCCTCCCGGCGCCGAGGAAATGATGGCCTGGGGGCTAAAATCCTTGCAGCCCAGCATGGAACCCAGTTCGATGGTGTTGGCCGAACAGAGGTGATCTGGCATGCCCATGGCCATGGCCATGTCCCAGTATTCCTCGCCCTGCCCCACCAGACAGCTCGCGGCCAATGTGGAAAGCACTTCGCTCGTGAGCGGCTCGGCGCTTTCAAAGGCGTGGATCAGCTCGGTGGGGAAGTTAAAGGGGACGAGGATCACCTTTTTCCCGCGCCCGGCCGCCTTGCGGGCGTTAACCACCCACTTGGCGATCATCTTGATGAAAGGCGCGGCGGCCTCCCCGGCCTGTGGGCTGAACAGGCCGGCAAGGGCCGAGTGAATTTCGGGCGGCCCCACCTTTAGAGAAGCGAGAAAAGGGCCGGCCTTGGCCACCACCGGAGCCGGAAGCAAGTCGACCAGGATGAGCCGTGACGACAGGCGGTTAAAAAGCCCGGCGGATTTCTTAACCATGCCTTTCCTCGATTCTTTCCAGGAAGGCCTGGAACCGTGTTCTCATCCTGCCCAGGTCGGCCTTGGCACCGTATTCCTTCTCAATCTGGAGAACGGGAATTCCGGCCTTTTCCAGGGACATGCGCAAGGCCACGTTGTCCACGCCGTGGATGTCGCAGAACTTGTTGTGCACCAGAACGACCCCGTCCACCTTGGCCCTTTTCACCGCATCGAACAGGAAGCGCTCGCGGGATTGGAAGTCTCCGAACATCCTCGGGCAGAGCAGCTCGCCGAGGTAAGCTCGGGCCAATACGTTGATGGGGTCGCGCTCGGTGTTGCCGGCCGGCCTCGGCCGAAAGGCCCTCGCGCCGTAGCAAAGCGTATCGGTGACGACCATAGCGCCGAGGCTTTCGATCTCTTTGACGAAGTCGATCTCGTCGGTGGCCGCGCCACCGAGGAGCAGCCTGGCCCGAACGCCTGCGAAGGCGTGGTCTTTTCTGTCTTCAACGATTTTTTCGAGGATGGGTTCGAGATCCCTGGAGGGGATTGCCGTGGCAAGCAGGAAGATCATCAGGGCCTCGGCCCCGGTGACGGCCGGATTCTCCTGCTCCCTCAACTGATAGATCTTGTGCAGGTTTTCACGGATCCGGTCCTGGGTCCGGATCTGCTCCCAGAGGTCTTCCTCGGTAAGGGTTTTGCCGAAACGCTTTTCCACCGCCTCTTTATACAGCCTTAGCTCTTCCTCGAAGAAGGACATCGAGTCTTGGTCCACGATGTGCGGGACCTTGAGGTAATGGAAAAAGGTAAAGTCCTTGACATAGTTCCAGTTTTCGATCATTCCCCGGAGATGATCGCATCCATTGGTCTCGATCATACCGTCGAGAAAGTCGTAGGCGCCGGTGAGTCCAAGGTGAAGACAGGAACGGCAGAAGCTGCAGTTGAACCGTGAGAGGTGGGCGTCCGCCACCTCGGTGTCGGGAGCGCCGAGGGCCCTCACCCTGTAAGGCAGAACGCCTTCTGCTTCCAGGATCTCTACGGGGGTGGCCACGCAGGTATAGCCCACCACCATGCCTCCGCCGTGCCTCCATTTTCTCACGTAACGGTTTTCGAGGACGGCCGCCTCTTGTAGAATCCCTTCCATGGGGTTTTGCCGGATCATTTCCACTTTGCCAGGATCCTCTCGGCCGCGTAACGCCCCAGGCACAGGGCCAGAAGCACCACCGGCGTGCCTAGTTCATCGGGCACGACCGAGGCGTCACAGACGTAACAGTGCTTGATCCTGCTTTCCAGGTCGGCGTCCACCACCTTGCCGATGGGAGCGCTGCCGCCGGGGTGAGCCGCCCTGACCGGCGAGGTATAGAGGGACGATTTCTTGCACCCTGCAGCCAAAAGAATCTCACGGGCCCAGCGGTCACCCGATTCGAGCCTGTTCCGGACCTCGGGTTCGAGTTTTTTTCTCAATTGACCGTCCCTGGAAATGGTCCCCGACACCGGGTCCCTGGCCTTAGTCATAATCCCCATGTTGGTGAACACGCGGGGCGCCTGGTCGACTCGGGGCGGAAAGTGAAGCATCCGGGAAGCAAGCTGCAGAAGCCGTGGCTCGGAGAGGTCGGTCATCATGAAGCCTTCGTCGCCATGGAACTGCCAGGTGCCCGCGGTCATGGGGATGTCGAAGGAGGAGCCGAGCCTCTGACCCGAACGGTAACCGTAGGTGAACAAGAGCGGGTCTGAGAAGAAGCCTTCACCCGCCTCTTCGATTCCTGATCGCTTGAGGATGACGGGCGTGCCCAGACCCCCGGCTGCAAGCACTACCCTCCGGGCCCGGATCTCAAGGGGACCCCTGGGGCCTTTGCCGCGCACGCCCACGGCCATGCCTTTCTCCTGGATCACCTCGTCCACCGATGCCCCGGCAATCAATTCCATGCCCATCTCCTGCGCCTGCCGGACGAACTCGCGGGCCGTCCACTTCGCGCCGGTCTTGCAGCCCAGCATGCAGTCGCCGCAGTTGGCCTCGCACCTGTCGGGGTTGATGAACTTGGGCAGAAGCTGCCAATCGATCCCAATCCTGTTGGCCGCCTCCATGATCCGTCGGGCCGAGTCGCCCACCAGCCGTTCGGGCAGCGGAGCGATGTTCAACTCCTTCTCGAAGGCTTCGGCATAGGGCATGAGGTTGATGCCGGTTTGCTCCTTGATGAAAGAGGGCGGCCTTACGGCCGTGGCGCAGTAAAGCAGCGTGGTCCCTCCCACGGCAACCCCCCGGATCATGGAGGCGTGCCCTATGGGGAGGGCGTAGGCCATGTCCGCGTGATAGAGCGCAGCCAAGCTGTGGCCGGCCCTTTTTGAATCCGGCCCCTTTTCGATCAGGATCACTTTCCTGCCGGCCCGGCAAAGGTCGCGCGCAACCGACGCGCCTCCCGGCCCGGAACCGACCACAACGGCGTCATATTCTTTTGCCATGGCATCATCCCTTTGCATCGATTTGCCGTGAAGGCCCAGCCATTTCAGAGGGGGGATCGGAGTTTCTTCTGCGCCAGCAGGGCGGCTTCCCATATGGCTTCATAGCCGGTGCAGCGGCAGAGATGCTCTGAGAGAGCCTTGCGGATCTCCCCCTCCGAGGCGGCGGGGTTCTTGGTAAAGAGGGCGTGAAGGCGCAGGATAAAGCCGGGCGTGCAGAAGCCGCACTGGACCGCACCGGCCTCGAGAAAGGCCTTTTGAATGGGATGAAGGCTCCCGTCCGGATCGGCCAGCCCTTCTATGGTCATGACATCGATGCCGTCGAGTTTGTCTTTGCCTCTCAGCACACAGGACTTGACGGCCTCCCCGTTCACCACCACGGTGCAGGTCCCGCAGGACCCATACCCGCATCCTTCCTTGGCGCCCGTGAGCTCGAGGGTGTCCCTGAGAATTTCCAGAAGACTCTCTTTGCCGGTGCAGACCACCGTGTGCTTGATCCCGTTCACGGTGAGGGTGATTGTCTCAGCCATGTAGCACCTTCAAAATATCCTCCGGCAGGACCGGGACGTGAAAGAAGTCATGGCCCAGGGCATCCTGAAGGGCATTAAGGATCGCCGGCGACACGGCCACCATGGGGTGTTCTGCAACACACCGGGCTCCGTAAGGGCCTCTCTTTTCAGGGGTCTCCACAAAGAACGTTTTCTGCTCTCCGGGAATATCCTTGATCCGAGGGATTTTGTACTTGGCCCAGGTGGTGTTCCTTATCTTGCCTTCTTCAGAGAACTCGATTTTCTCCTTGAGGGTTTGGCCGATGCCCATAACCACGCCTCCCACGGTTTGGCCCCGGATCATCTGGGGACTGATAACTCTGCCCACGTCAAAGGAAGAAACAAAGCGGTCAATGATCACTTCCCCGCTTTTCCTGTCCACCCTGAGCTCGCATCCCTGGCTCCCGAAGGTCCAGGTGCCGCCGGCCGGGCCCATGCCGAACTTGGGATCAGGCTCCACGTAGCCGGGGAGCCTGTTACCGGCCGTGGCCTCGGCCACCTCTCCGACGGTCAACCCGTTTTCGTGCATGTAGCCCCTGGCCAGGTCTTTCACGGCCACGCTCCGGTCCGGATCCGTTCCGACAAACACCAGCTCGCCGTTGTACTCGAGTTCATCCGCGGCCGCCTTCAAGACCTGCGCGGCCGTTTGCTTGAGGATCTCGATGGCCCTTGCCGCAGTCTTGAGAACGGCGTTTCCGCCGCGGTAGGTGAACATGGAGGCCACGGTCTGCCACTCCCAGGGTGTGTGCTGGGTGTCCACGTCCCGGTAGACGGCGATCCGCTCCGGCGGAATTTTGAGGGCCTCGGCCGCGATTTGCCGCATGGCCTGCCGGGCCCCCTGTCCCATTTCAATGCCTCCCAGATTGACTTGCACACTGCCGTCCGCGCAGAACTTGATCTGGCAGCAGGAAGAGGCATTGGGCGCCCCTTTGGGCGACTTCATCATGGACGCAATGCCACGGCCGTAAAAGTATTTTTCATTTCCAGGGGGCTTGGGAGAAGAGAAGATTTCCTTTTCCACGTGGTCAAGACACGCATAGAGGTTCCCGTTGTGATCCCGGATGGTCTCCCCCAAAGAATTTATCTTGCCTTCGCAGAGAAAATTATTTCTCCGCAAGTCCAAGGGCGACATGCCCAGCCTCCTGGCCATGAGGTCCACGAGGCGCTCGGAGACAAAGCACCCTTCGGGGTGGCCGTAGCCTCTGTAGGCGCCCACAGGAGGGGTGTTGGTGTACACGCCGTAGGAATCCACGCAGCAGTGCTCGACGGCATAGGGACCCACACAGTTGTGACCCGCTACGGTCACGATGTTGGTGGCCGCATCCCCGTAAGCGCCGTCCGAAAAATAGAGCTCGGCCTGGAAAGCCGTAAAGATGCCGTCTTTTGTTGCCGCAAGTTTGGCCCTGGCTTTCATGCCCCGTCCGAGAACGGTGCTTGTCATAACTTCCTTGCGGCTGCACACGAATCGCACCGCATATCCGGGCACGGTTCGCGCCGCATAGGCGACCATCGGCTCGATGGTCACGTCCGATTTGCCGCCGAAAGCGCCGCCAAGGTAGGGGATATGGACCCGCACGTTTGCGTGGGGGAGGCCGAACATGTCGGCCACGACCTGCTGAAGCACAAAGGGCGCCTGGGAACTGCTCCAGATCTCAACCCGGTCCTTTCCCTCCCACCGGCAAATGAC
>Ga0209164_1002468_pt1 | contig 19682 bp, 16 predicted proteins | sample MTBNYHSulfiMetaG_FD_187458 | JGI IMG/M metagenome (GOLD analysis project Ga0209164, IMG submission 187458) | Enrichment culture microbial communities from rom New York Harbor, USA that are MTBE-degrading - MTBE-NYH (New York Harbor Sulfidogenic)... | ecosystem: Environmental > Aquatic > Marine >...
GGGCTTTTCCTGTTTTTACCAAAATCTGCAGGGACATGTTGTGAACATTCCAGAGCGTAGCGGACTCCTCCCCACAGAGGGTTCTGCACAGGGGAGAAATCAGAACTCCGTCCGTGGCTTTACTTTTCAGCCTGCAGATTTTGGTAAAAACAGGAAAAGCTTCAGGCTTTGGAAGGGCACTCTGCGCATCATGGAAGGGGGCTACGGTGCCCGGGGGTTTGTCATGGCCTCATTCAACTCACGGCGCAGACGGCGGGATTTCTCTGCTATTTTCTTTCGTGCTTCCTCCCCGAGAACGGCTATGGTTCCAGCAAATTCCAGGGGAGTAAACAAGCCGTAATAGTTCTGCCAGTAAACGATGATGTGATTGTCCGAGGGCAGTAACTGCTGGCGGATACGAGGTGGGGTCTTTTTGTTCAATTCCTTGCGTGCTTGGCGCAAGAGGTAGAGCTGAAGCAGATTGTAGCTCAGCATGGTAAAGACGACTTGGTTGACCACCATCGAGAAGGCACGAGAGGTAAAAGCGGTTAGATCCACAAAGCATTTAAGCTGGCGGTACCTTTCTTCCGTCGCTGTTCGAAGATGGTAATCTTCTCGGGCCTGGCATGGATTGTGGGTCTCTTTAGTGTCGATCAGCAGCCAGATCTTTTCATGGCCGTCAGCGTAGTGCTCACGGTTTGCCACAACACTGAGCGGCACAGTACAGGACTGCCAGCTTGTGAACTGCCCTATGGCCGCCGTCTCCGTCTTTACCAGAGTCTTTTCCAGGGGCAGGGGTGGCCTTGCCTCTTTGAACTCCTTAAGCTTTTCCTGCCGCTTTTTCTCCCTCTTTACAATCGCCTTGGGTCGGGGCCGGGCCGGCTCCTTCATCTCTGCCGGAGGAGGGTCTTTACAGCAAACCCACTCCACTTCAGGGAGCCGGAAAAGGGCCATCGCGTCCCCATAGATATCCATGTTGCGCCGAACCGGAATAAGTACATCAATGCCATAGTCCTTTTTACACCTGGAAATCGCCTCCCCATCTATGAAACCGCGGTCCAGAATGAGCCGCTTCACTACCCCCTTCCCCGCCCCCTCCGCAAACTCTCTTATAAGTTCATAAAGGATCGGACACTCGTGCTCGTTACCCGGAACCACCATTACGGCGACAAAGATAAAAAACTCCAGAGCTCGGTTCGTATGCAACAGCGTCACCATCTTATAGCAGCGCCGCCACTGGCATCGGAGCTTCCCTTCATCGCTCAAGTCCTTGTACTGCTCCAAGCTGATAGGGTGATCGTGCTCATCGAAAAGAAGCTTCACCGAGCCTTCATAATTTGGGTTGTCGGGCACAAAAAGATAGGAACCGTCTCCTATGAAAATCCCTTCCTCGTCAAAAATACGCTGGTTGCGAAACACCCTTTGCGCATCATCACAAAACCACTTCATCAGGGCTTCAGCATCCGTGTCCTTCGCCATCTTGCGGAGAAAATCCTGATCACAGGGGGTCTCCCGGTCAAAGTGGTTTTTCTTATTGAACCCTTCGCAGACAATGGTGATATCTCCGCTGTCTGGATGACTCACCTTTCGCCCTGCCTTGGGTCCAAAAGCATTGAGCATCCCTCCAGCCCGTACCATCAGGGGATAACTGTTGAAGGAGTGAACTCCATGCAACCGCATCGAAAGGTTGCTCGCTACATATACCCATAGGGGCACATCTTCTTTCTTTCGGGGACTGGGGTAACTCTGGGAAAGTTGATCCAGGATTCTCTTCCCTTTAATAAAACGAAAAAAATCCGTCTCAAATACCTCGCTGGCAGCCTCTATGTAGTCAAAATCTCCATCTCCAAGGGCCTTTAGAACCAAAGGTTTGTTCTGCTCGAAGATCACTAAATCCACGCCCGATCCTGACAAGTCAATTATTTCTCTTTGGAACCAGGAATCTCCTCCCGCCGCATTGCCTCCATCTCGTCCATCACCTTCACCATCTTCCGATAAATCTCTCCCAGCCGGGCTCGAACCTGCCGCAGTTCCTGATAACGTCTCACCTTCCCTTGAACCTCAACAAGAAACCCATCGGGAATAACCCTTAATCGGGTCTTGCCTCCTTCGCTGGCACTGACCACCATACGCCCATGCAGCTCCCCCCGAGCACATTTACATCCAGGCTTTCCGCATCTGCGCTTCAACTCATAGACTGTCCCCTTGATCACCGGCCGATCGGAAAAAAAAGGTTCCACAAGCCCCCTGATCTCGCTGGCCAGATGAAGAAGACTCTGCCGAAGCTGACTGAATTTTTCTCGATCCCCTTTATTCTGTATGCCCATGTTTTAATAGCATACAGATATCTGAAAAAAGGTCAAGGAAAAAATGAAGACACTCAAAAATCTTTTCCTGGGGATCTACCGGAAAACACCTGGTTGTTAGAATGGCGATCTGGGGCGGCTTACACGGGCTCGCTCGATCTCCTCTCGGCACGCCCCGCTACTGTCTGAATTGCAGTGCGGGGAGGCGGCCTCTCCTTCGAGAAGCCCGGCACAGACTCTCCGCCAAAGGGAGGAGTGGTCCCCCAGCCTCTCCTCCAGCCTCCGCAGTGGTCTGCTACGGAGGACGGTCGCCAGGAAACAAGAGGCTTGGTTTACTCATCCGAACCACCGAAAAGGTTCAGGTTCATTCCCCGAGAAGGTAACCCCACTCCGCTATCAAGCCAATCCGTCCAGCCCACTCCGCCAGGTGTTCGAAATCCAATATCTTCCGCGACCGTTCCAGCACCGAGAGGGCATCCTCGAAGTCCCTGGGACGCCCCAATTTGAGTTTCTGCAGGATGAAATCCTCCGGCGCGATGACCCGGCAAAATCTGCCGGCCACCTTCTTCTTCTTGCCCCTCTCATAAGCCCGGCTGTCGTGGACGTCACGCGGCCGCATGAGATCGACCGTGACCCCCTGCAACTGCATTCGACGCTGCAAGTCCTTCAGCCTGGGATTCCATTCCAGCCATGTTTCATCGAGCGAAAATCCTTCGTGAATCAATTCTTCTTCGAGGCGACCCAGGCCTTGCTCATCAACCATGACCTGGAAATCAAGGTCCACGGTCGCCCTGGGTCTGCCCCACACGGCAAGCGCCCATGCGCCGATTATCATGAATGGGACTGTCGTTCCCTTCAGGGAGTCAATGACGGCCCCGAGAACATCCAGAACCCTATTGTCCTTTGGCTGCGGCACGCTCCTTCCTCCAACCTGCCTTCCACCTCTTGTCCATGCTGGAGAAACGGACCATGAGGCGGCGAATCTCCAGATCGACCGTCTCCTCGTTTCGGGTGCCCAGGGACCTTCCGACCTGCTCCTTGAGGACTCTCATGGATGCCTCCGACAGCTCGGCACACTCTCTTATCCCTTCCTCCGCCGTTCGGGGAAAACGCGCGCCGCGCAGCTCGGCCCTTACGAGATCAAGTTTTGCCAGCCACCAGGGGATTCCCTCACGCTCCTGCTTCTTTTCGTCATGCTTCATCTGCTCTGTTTCCTCAGCCCCACACCTTCCCGCCTCGCCCGGATCGAGCGCCCTGGACCTTAAATGACATATCCTGTTTTCTGCTTTCGTGGATAACGAATATTTTATCACACTTGGTCTGCTCAGGGAACGCTGCATCTCCAGAAACAGCATAAGGCCTGCAGGAAAGGAAGGTTTTTCACCCATTTGCCGGTTCGGGCTTTTTCATGGAAAGAGCCAGGAGGAGGGTGGCAACTGATGCGGCCGTGCAGGTGACCCACACGTTCCTGTATCCTCCGTACCCGTCGAAGATTGCGCCGGCAACCACCGGGCCCATGCTGCCCCCGATCGTGCTTGCAAGGGTGATAACGCCCAGGATCGAGCCATGATTCTTCAGGCCGAACAGCTCCGCGGGGAGGAGGGGCATCATGCACAATATCTGGCCGTACACCACTCCGAAAAACCCCGCAAACAACAGGAGCACGCGGGTGTTCCCGGACAACACTATCATAGAAAACAGGATTGCCATCAGGATCGACGCGGCGATCATCATCAGCCTGTTCCCGAACCTGTCGGAGGCGGCGCCCCCGAAAATCCTGCCGGCGAGACTGCCGACGCCCATTACGGACAAGAGCATGGCGCCCCGGGCAGGGGAGGCTCCCAAAGAGATCGCATAGATTGTGGTGTGAACAAGCGCAATCTGGACGCAGAAACCGGAGCAAACATAAATAGCGAACAGGGTCCACAGTTGCACGGAGCGGCAGGCATCATGAAGGGAGAGGCCTTCAATGTTATGGTCATCCTCATCGGATTTTGCGCTTTCGGAACCATACGGCCTTAAGCCTTTTATGACCGGATCCCGCACGAAAAACTGTGCGAACCCTACGATCAGGGCGAAAGTCGTGATCCCCATGATAAAAAAGGATGCGCGCCATCCATGGGCGGAAATGAGCGCATTCGCAACAGGGGGCACGGCCAGGGTTCCCGTCCCGACGCCTGCCACTGCAAAGCCGATCATTAACCCTCTTCTCTTGTCGAACCATTTGGCGATCGTGGAAAGAACGGGAGCGATGCCGCCGCTCATCCCCACTCCAACAAGCAGCCCCAGGTACAAATAAAGTTCTACAACGGTGGTCGTAGTCGACATCAGCACGTAGCCCAGGCCGATCATCGTGCCCGACCACGATATGACCACTCTCGGGCCGATTGTATCATTCAGCCGACCGGCGGCGACGGCAAGAGCGCCGCTGAGGAAAAAACACAATGAGTAGGACCCGGAAACAGAAGCCCTGGTTTGCCCGAGCTCTTTGAGTAGCGGCTTTAAAAAAACGCCGAATGAATAGAGCGTGCCGTACATCGACAGCATGATAAGAAATCCCGAGAGAACCAGGATGTGTCCATAAAAAACCCTGCTCTGCTTCACGACCTTCACATGCCTCTCCACCCGGCATTGGCTAGGACTACGGACGTCTGGATCTGGCGTTTGGGTATCGTCCAGTACTTCTTCAACAGGCGATCCTTTTCCTCTTGCTCCAGGAGCCTGAATCCGTTTTTCTCATAAAAAACGATTGCCCAGGAGGCTGCGGCCCATGTGCCTATGAGTATGGGTTTGGCTGTCATGGACTCGAGAAACCTGAGAATCCGTCCGCCTATCCCGTGATTCCTCCGCGACGTCCTAACATACGCATGACGGATAAGCGTGACATCGCCCTTGTCCTGGATGCCCATGACTCCGGTAAGCACGCCGTCTTCCTCGTATCCCCAAAAGACTACGCCGTCTCCCATCTCGCCTCTCAGCTCTTCGGCGCTCATGTACGGTTCTCGCCATCGGTCTTCCGGTATTGTGTTCCTGTATGCCTGTGCCCCGTCGTTGACGATCTCGAGGATCACCGCGAAATCATTCTCACGGCACTTCCTTATCATGAAGAAACCTCCCCTCTTTAACACTCGCGCCCTCCTCACCCTTTTCCGCTCCCCCCGATCGGGTGGAGAGAGGACGTTTTTTCGTGCACACAAGAGAAATGGACAGAGATACTGAGCATTCCAAATATCCTATAAGTAAACGGATGCTCACGACCTCTCAGGAGACCATCCGCCGGATCTGCCGGTTTGACAGGGTGCGCGGAATTATGAAAAAAAGTCACTATTATGAATTATGATGAAGTAATTTCTTCAAATCCATGAAAGATATCCTTCATCACATATCGTCCATCTACAATACACTCACCCCTCGTCAGCGCAAGCTTGCGGAATACCTTTACGAAAATTTGAACCAGGCCATCCTCCTGAACTCCAGAGAGCTGGCCGTGAATGCAGGCGTCTCCGAGGCAACCCTGTTCCGATTCATCACCGGCCTCGGTTTCAGCGGTTTTCCGGAATTCAAGAAGACCGTCGGTCATTACATCCTGGAAAACTCTTCGACCTCCGAGCGATTGGCCGAGTCGGCCAAGGCAATGAAAGGTCGGACGCCCATGATCAAGCGCATTCTCAACGACGACGTGGAAAACATCCAGATGCTGAGCGCCCGCGTGACCGAGGACGCCTTCGAGAGCGCCGTCGGGAAGATCTGCGCTGCCCGGAGACTCTACGTGCTGGGGCTCCGGTCCAGCTATACCCTTGCTTTCTATCTGGCCTTCAACCTCAGGTTCTTCCTGGCCTCCGTGACCCTGATCGATCTGGGTATCGGGGATATCCCCGAGCAGCTTCGCGATCTGGGCTCGTCGGATGTTTTCGTGGCCATCAGCTTCAAGCGCTACACGAGAGAAGTGGTCAGGATCACTGAAAAAGTGAAGTCCAAGGGTGCCCACGTTCTCGCGGTCACCGACAGCGAGCTGTCGCCGTTCACCCGGCTCGCCGACGAGATCCTGGTCGCGCCGACGGGCATTGCATCCTATTTCGAGTCCTTTGTCGCACCCATGAGCCTTTTGAATGCCCTGATCACGGCGGTTGCCGTGAAAAAGAAGGAAAATGCCGTATCGGCCCTGGATCAGTTGGAAAAAGAGCTCGATCGGTTCGAGACTTTTGTGCAGTAACAGTTTGATGCATTCGAATTTGTCAAGGGAGCAATTCAGGGTCAGTTTCAACCAACGGGCCTGAATCGTGTGGACATTAACACAAAACAAAAAAAGGAGGTAGTTATGAAGAGGGTGAAAGTTTTGATCGTGGCGATTGTGGCGCTGGGGTTGCTGGGTTTCGCACCTCAGGCTATGGCAAAGACGGATGTCCTGTTCGGAGGCGCGGCCATTGTCGGTGTGTACTATCAAGTGGCCCTTCAGATCAGCAACCTGATGAACAAGCACATGGGGCAGAAGTACAATTTCGTCGGCAGGCCCACGGGTGGATCTGTGTTCAACATCAATGCCATGATCCGGGAGACCTTTGACTTCGGCGTGGCCCAGTCGGACCGCAATTTCCAGGCTTACAACGGCCTGGCGGAGTGGGACGGCAAACCCGTGAAGAACCTGCGCAGCGTGTTCAGCATGCACCCGGAGACGGTCATGCTCGTCACCCGCAAGGACACAGGAATCAAGAAAGTTGCGGACATCAAGGGAAAGCGCGTCAACATCGGCAATCCCGGCTCGGGTCAGCGCGGCAATGCAGAGGAGGTTCTGAAAATCTACGGCATTGACCAGAACAAGGATATTATGGCCGAAGGCCTGCAGCAGGGTGAAGCTTCGAGAGCCCTGGTGGACCGAAAGATCGACGCCTTTTTTTACACGGTCGGAAACCCCAGCGCTGCAATCGAGGAGCCTGCCCAGTCCGTCGATATGGTAATGATCCCCTTGGATCATCCCGACATCAAGAAACTGGCCGAGGAGAAGCCTTATTACGTTTACACCAAGATCCCCGCCGGTCTCTACAAAGGTGTGGATTATGATGTTCCCACCTACGCGGTGACGGCCACGGTAGTCACCCATGAAAAGGTGGCTGATGAAATTGTCTACGATATGGTTAAGACCGTTTTCGAGCACCTGGAAGAGCTGAAAGCCTCTCATGCCGCTTTCCGAGTCCTTGATCCCAAGCAGATGCTGAAGGGCCTGTCCGCTCCATTGCATCCCGGGGCGATCAAGTACTACAAGGAAAAAGGCTGGATGTAGCAAAAACGATGAAGGGGCCTGAGTGCCCCTTCTGATTTTCCTCGATGCTTTCTTGGCGGCCGGCGCTCCCGTTTTTTTCCGGTGCGCCCTTGTGTTTCCGGTATCCCTCATCCGGCTCGACTGCGCACATTTTCCTTTCGGGGCATGAAAACCATCATGAAAACCACGGAGCAGACACCAAAAGCCTCCAATAAGGACTTGACGAGCGAAGAGAGACCATCGCGTACGGTTAAAGAATCGGCGCAGGAGATCATGGCCGAGGCCGAGTCGGGCAGCAGGGCGCCCAAGAGCCGGATCGCTTCATGGGTCATCACCCTGCTCTGCCTCAGTTGGTCGGGCTTCCAGCTCTATATAGCCTACCATCCCATCGACTCTCACGTGGCCAGGGCCTGGCACCTGGCTTTTGCCCTTTCCCTGGCCTATCTCGTGTACCCCGCCTATAAACCGCACCGCCCCCCTTTCTGGATGAGGGGCCTGCAACGCCTGTTTCCTTTTCTCGGCAGGAGTTCCATCATTCAGAGAATCCCGATACCGGATATCCTGTTGGCTCTGGCCGCCGTGGTCGTCTGCCTTTACGTATGGTGGGATTTCGATAAGCTGGTCTGGCGGCAAGGAATCCCCAGCACAACGGATATTGTCCTGGGCACCGCCCTGATCGTGGTGCTCCTCGAAGGGGCCAGGAGGTCCCTGGGGCCTGCGCTGGCGGTCCTTGCGAGCCTCTTTTTGCTTTACACTATTTTTGGGCCCTACTTCCCTGAAATCCTGCGGCACAGGGGAGTGCCGATGGACTTCATCATCAGCGACATGTACCTGACCACAACGGGCATCTTTGGAGTCCCCCTGGGCGTTTCAACGGATTTCGTGTTTCTCTTCGTCCTTTTCGGAGCCATGCTGGACAAGGCTGGAGGGGGCAAGTATTTCATCGACGTGGCTTTTTCAGCTCTGGGCACATTCCGGGGAGGACCGGCCAAAGCTTCGGTCGTGGCTTCGGGACTGACCGGCCTCGTCTCCGGATCATCCATCGCCAATACAGTCACAACAGGGACCTTCACCATCCCGCTAATGAAGAAGGTTGGCCTTCCCCCTTACAAGGCCGCGGCCGTGGAGGTGGCGGCCTCCACCAACGGGCAGCTCATGCCTCCCATCATGGGAGCGGCTGCTTTCATCATGGCCGAGATCCTCGGCATCCAGTACCTCGACGTGGTCAGGGCGGCGGTTATTCCCGCGTTTATTTCCTACATGGCCCTCTTTTATGTGGTGCACATGGAAGCTCTCAAGCTCAACCTCAAGGCAATTCCAAGGGCGGAGCTGCCCCGCTTTTTCAGCACCTTTATACGGGGATGCCATTTCCTGATTCCTCTGGGCGTTTTGATAGTCTACCTGGTCGTCCTGCGGCGATCCCCCATCATGGCGGCCCTCCTGGCCGTGGAGTCGGTGGTGGTGATCATGCTCATCCAGAGGCCTGTGATGGCATTCCTCAAAATAGGCGCCGAGCGCAGGGCCGGCACGCTGGACCCTTCCGTGGACCTGGCGGCCACCCTCTGGAACGCATTTCTGACGGGGATTCGGGACGTCTGGAACGGCCTCATCGGCGGGGCCAGGAACATGATCAGCGTGGGGGTAGCGACGGCGACGGCAGGAATCATCGTGGGCGTGATCACCAGCACCGGTCTGGTGGGACGATTCATCATTCTCATCGACACCATATCAATGGGAAACGTGGTGCTCATGCTCATTTTTACGGCCTTGACCTGCCTTATACTGGGCATGGGGATGCCCACAACGGCCAACTACATCATCATGGCCACTCTCACCGCTCCCGTGATCGTGCAGTTGGGCACCGACGCAGGCCTGGTGTTCCCCCTCATCGCGGCCCACCTCTTCGTTTTCTTCTTTGGAATCCTTGCGGACGACACGCCGCCGGTGGGACTGGCCGCCTACGCCGGCGCCGCAATTGCCCGGTCCGATCCCATCCGGACCGGGATCCAGGGGTTCACCTATGATTTGCGCACCGCCATCCTGCCCTTCATCTTTCTCTTTAACAATGAAATGTTGATGATCGCCGGGGTAACGGAGACAGGCGGCATAATCTGGCTGGATAATCCGTTCAAGATCGGCTGGGTCTTCCTCTCCGGCCTCATTGCCATGTTTGCCTTTGCCTCCGCCTTGCAGGGACAACTGGTGGAGCGCTGCAACGTTCTGGAACGGATTTTCCTCCTGGTCATCGCCGCAACCACCTTCAAGGCGGCAATCATCGAGACCCATCTTCCCGTGGGTCCCATCACCATTCAGGTAATGGGGATATGCGCTTATTTTGCCTTGTGTGCGTATCAGAAGTTGAGAGGAAAACGGCGCCGGGCGGCAGTCCGCGCCGGATAGCGAATGTTCTACATCTGGAAGGAGACTGAGTTATGGCGCACTCACTCGAAAAGGTTTTTAACCCCCGTTCTGTGGCGGTGATCGGGGCCTCGGAGGTTCCGGGGAAGGCCGCCGAAAGAAGAACAAGGAGCCTGATCCAGGGAGGATATCGAGGTGATATTTTCCTGATCAACCCCAAGCGATCCGAGCTTTTCGGCAGAAAGGCCTACCCGAACATCACAGCGGTTGAAAAAGAAGTGGACCTGGTCATGATCGTGGTGGCCCCGAGGTTCCTTGTGCAGGCGGTTGCGGACAGCGCGAAAATGGGCGCCAAGGGGATTATCATCATCACGGCCGGCCTTGGAGAGTCCGGCGAGGAGGGGAAGAAGATCGAGGCCCAAGTTCTCCAGGAAGCGGCCAAGACCGGAGCCTACGTGATCGGCCCCAATTGCAGCGGCATGTTCAGCGCTTCTGCGCAGATGAATCTCCTCGGCGTCCCCCCTTTGAAGGAGGGGGCGATTTCTGTCCTCGCCCAGAGCGGGAACGTCATCGATTCGCTCACCCACTATGCCGGAGTCAGGGGAGCAGGGTTCAGCAAAATCATCAGCCTGGGCAACGCGATCGGGGTCAGTTTTCCCGAATACATCGAGTACCTGAAGGACGATCCGAACACCAAGGCGATCATGATATACCTGGAGGGAATCAAGGACGGCAACCGCCTCGTCCAGGTGGCCCGGGAGACGGCCGGGGAGAAGCCGGTCATCGCCCTCAAGGTGGGGCGATCCAAGGCCGGGGCCAGGGCGGCGGCCTCCCACACGGGGTCGCTCGCAGGGGATGCGCTCATCGTGGACGCTGCCTTCAGACAGGCGGGAATTGTGCGGGTGGGCAACGTGGACGAATTGTTCGACATGGCCCACGTCTTCAGCACCTGCCCGATTCCGAAAGGCAACCGTGTGGCCATCCTGTCCGAAGGGGGCGGGGACAACTCCATTGCGGCGGACAATGCGGAGATCTGCGGCATGGAAGTACCCGTGCTTTCCAATGAGACGCAGGAGAGGATGAAGCCTTTCCTCCTGGAAGGGATGCCTGCCTCCAACCCGATCGACTACGGCGGCACCGCGGAAGAGAACCCTCACATGATCACGGAATGCGTCAGGGTGTGCATGGACGACGACCAGATTGACGGAATATACATCACCGGGTTTTTCGGCGGTTTCAAAGACATCATCGCACCCCACGTAGCCGAACTGGAAGAGCAGACTTCGAGGGACCTCGTGGCCCTCGTGAAGGAAAAGAAGAAACCTGTTTTTGTCCACACCAGCTTTGCCAGAGAGCCGATCACCTCGCTCGACATCCTGAAGGCGGGAGGTGTCCCGGTGTTCGAGTCTTCCGAGAGGACGGCCCAGTGTCTGAGCGCGTTGATGAAATTCGCTTTGAACCGCGAGAAGTTCGAAGGTACGCGCTTTCTCGCAACAAAAGGGGAGGAACGGCCTTCCGTAAAAAACTTGCTCCGTCAGGCACGGGAAGAGAAAAGAAACAGTCTTCTCGAAACCGAGTCAAGAGCGCTCCTTGCGGACTATGGCTTGGTCCTTCCCCGATCGGAACTCGTGCGAAGTGGAAAAGAGGCGGCCGAGGCGAGCGCGAGAATCGGATTCCCTGTGGCCATGAAGGTGGTCAGCCCGGAAATACTGCACAAGTCCGATGCAGGAGGCGTGAAGCTCAACGTGGGATCCAGGAAGGCCGCGGCGGCTTCTTTCAAGGAAATCATGGACAATGCCTCCGCAGTGGCCGCGAAGGAGCGAGTCCTGGGAGTGATGGTTTCCCCCATGGCTCCCAAGGGGCAGGAGTGTATTGTCGGCATGATCAGGGACAAGCAGTTCGGGCCGGTGATCATGTTCGGCCTCGGGGGTATCTTTGTTGAAGTGCTCAAGGATGTTTCCTTCAGGGTGGCTCCCTTGACGGAGCAGGATATGGACGAGATGATCGGGGAGATCAAGGGGTACAAGCTCCTCACAGGAATCCGGGGGGAGAGGGGCAAGGATATCGGAGCCGTCAAGGACATCCTTGCAAAGCTGAACGAGATTGCCGTTGACAACCCCGAGATCCAGGAGCTCGATCTGAATCCGGTGATCGTGCACGAGAAGGGAGCCTCTGTCGTGGATTCCCGGGTGATTCTTGTGTAGGAAAGAGGAGGGCAGACATGGAATTCGAGTGTATCATCTACGAAAAGGAAAAAGAGGAAGGCATCGCGGTCATCAAGCTGAACAGGCCCAAGGTCATGAACGCCATGAACAAACAGCTTTGGCTGGATTTTCAGGCGGCTCTGGAAGATGTAAAAAACGACCCGGACATGAAGGCCCTGATCGTCACCGGCGAGGGCAGGGCCTTTTCCACGGGAGCGGATCTGAAGGAATCGAAGAACAGGACTGTCGAGCAATACCGGGATTACCTGGTGGAGCTCCAGGAAACATCGAGGAAGATCATCCGCTTCGAGAAGCCGACCATCGCCGCGGTCAACGGGTACGCCCTGGGATCGGGGTATGAGCTGGCTCTTGCCTGCGACATCCGGATCGCCGCAGATGAAGCGCAGATCGGATCTCCCGAGGCCAGGGTCACTTCTTCCGTGACCGGCGGGGCCATGCGGCTCGTGCAGGATCTGATCGGCCCGGGAAAGGCCAAAGAACTGCTTTTTACGGCAGAGTACATCGACGGGAAGGAGGCCGAAAGAATCGGCCTGGTGAACAAGTCTGTGCCGCAGGAAAGGCTCATGGACGAGGCCAGGGAGATGGCTCGAAAGATCGCCAAGAATTCCTCCTTTTCCATCACCATGATCAAGCGGGGGCTGAACATGGCGCGGGGCGAGGTGAGCCTGGAGGCCTTGATGGATTTCGAGATCGAGGCTTGTCTGGCCTGCGTCTTCACGAAGGAAAGGCAGGATTCCTTGAAGGCTTTCGAGGAAAGGAAGAAATAGGTTCGATCACCGAGGCAGGTCTCCGATCCTTCAAGCAGGAGTTTATCCTGAGCAGAGTCGAAGGCCGGGGAATCCGTCAATCCCGGATCATGAAAAGAATCCGATCCTTGTACTCCGGACTCAGGGAAAGGATGGAGCGGGCCTCCTCCGGGGTGGCTAGTTCCCGGCCTATTTCTCTTGCTATGCGAACTACTTTTTCAACCAGCAGCGGGTTTGAGGCAGGGGACCCGTCCGGCAAGTAAAGATTGTCTTCCAGGCCCACCCGCACATGGCCGCCCATGGTGATCGCCGCAGCGGAGAGGAGGATCTCGGACTTTCCGATCCCGGCGACGCTCCATGTAGAGCCTGCCGGGATGCTTTCCGAAAGAAATTGCAGGTTTTTCACGGTTCCGGGCATGGACCCGGCCGCGCCCAGGACAAAATCGAAATGGAGCGGGAAATTGATCAGTCCCTTTTTCTGCAGGAAGAGGGCGTTGTTGATCATCCCCGTTTCAAAGACCTCTATCTCGGGTTTGACGCCCGTTTCCTGAAAGACCCTGGCGAGGTACTCTATGAACTGGGGAGAATTTTCATAGACTATGCCGGGAAGGTTGTTCGAACCGGTTGTGAAGGACCCCATTTCAGGAAGCAGCCGGATCGGCCCGGCCCTGTCTTCCCATTCCTTGCCGGCCCGGGCCCCGGTCGACAACTGGATGACGACTCTGGGCGCCAGCTCCTTGATCCTGGCCACATTTGCCTTGTAGACGGCGATGTCCAGCGTCGGTTTCTGATTGGAGTCCCTGGCGTGCACGTGGAACACGGAAGCGCCTGCATCGAAGCACCGCTGAACGTCGGCGGCGATTTCATCCGGTGTTGCCGGCACGTTGGGGTTCATCTCCTTGGTCGGCACGTTTCCCGTCAGGGCGGTTGTAATGATGAGCTTTTCCATAGGTCATGCATCCTAGAAGAAAGAGATGGATTTGGCAAGGCAGGCGCGGTTGTCCACCTTACACTCTGCATGACTTCACGAAGTCGTGGACGATGTAGGCGAGAGTCTTGCCCGCCACCGCCTCATCCCTGGTGCCTGGGACGGGAGCTCCTTCGGGTAGATGAAGGTAGGCGATCCTGAACTGCGAGGCCATGGCCCGAACGAAGAGTCGCACCTCTTCGACCCTGAACCCGCTGGGCGTCATCGCGCTTGAGGGCATGTCTATCATGCTGTCCATGTCAACTTCGATGCCCACGGGCAGGTCGGCCTCGCCCAGGAAAGCGGAAGCCCTTTGCAGGTGGAGCGCCACATCGGCCTCTGTGTCAAAGGAGGAATATCCGATGTCCCGCTTCTCTTCCATATCCTCCATTACCTTTTCCGAATTGTAGCTCTCGTGGAGCCCGAAGACGAAATAGCGCTTCAGTAGTCCCTCTTCGAAGGCATAAGAAAAACCGTTGCCGCTGTGCCTTCCTTCGAGAGGCCGAAAGTCGGCGTGGGGGTCGCAGTTGACTGCCTGAATCCCCTCGGCATAGCGGCGCGATCCGCTCAGGCCCTTGAGGATCGGGTAGGCGTTGTTGTGCCCCCCGCCGACGACTACGGGCACCAGGTCTGCGTCGGCTATGGATCGGATTGCGGGCCACACCGTCCCGTCGAGTTTCGAGCACAGGGTCCTCAGCTTCTCGATGTACCGGGGGTCGACGAGAGAAAGGGCCGATGTCGCAGCGTTAAGTTCTCTTGTGTTCACGTGACCCAGGCAGAGGATGTTCTCGCCTCTCAGGAACCGGTTGCTCTGCATGTTGAGGAAGGAGTCGAGAAACACTTTCCAGCCGAATTCCGTGCAGCATTTTCCGTAGTTTGCCATGGGACCGATGGATTCGGGAATGCCCAGCAGGACGAACCTGACCCCCCGGGCTGAATAAGAAGGGAGAGCCTCCAGCCCTTCTCCATTTTGAAGAAAGGCCATCGCCTCGCCCAACTTCTTCTCTCCTGGCCGCGCCTGGATCACGGAGGAGAGATCTTCTCTTCGATAGATCACCACGTTGTCCATAATTTTCCCCGACATGCTGCCACCTCCATTTAACATCGGATGAGGCACGTTTCAAGGTGTCCGTCCCCCTATTGTCGGAGAGCAAGCGTGGGGACCCCCCTGGCCCTCTCCCCCCCTGAAAAAGCGGGTTCGAAAGGGATTTTCATGCGCGGGGGCGGCAAGATTCCCATGTCATGAGCGTTTACGAACCCATTCGTTTTGAATTTTGGAAATTTGAATTTGGCGATTGTCCCGTATTTCGGGTTTCGATATTCGGATTTGAAATTCCGCACCATTGCAGGGTCTTAATACCAACGGCTAAACTTATCAGAAGCTCGCTAGTTGCTTGTTGACGGTGAGAGCCGGGAACATTATGATTCTAAAACAGTCGACAGCGTGAAACCCGTTCTGATGAGAAGATAAGGAAGAGGGAACCAGTTCCGATGCGGATCATATTTTTTGCAGGCAAAGGGGGGGTGGGAAAGACGAGCGTGGCTGCCGCCACGGGCGTGAGGGCGGCGGAGATGGGGCGCCGCACAGTCATCCTGTCGCTTGACGTGGCCCACAGTCTCTCGGACATCTTCGATCTTGAAAAAGGTCTCCTCGACCTGAACCGGGGAAAACCTCTCGAGGTGGGCAAGAATCTCTGGATCCAGGAACTGGACGTCCAGGAGGAAGTTGGCAAGAATTGGAAGGAAATACACAGGTACGTTTCTCTCCTCCTCAACACCACGGGGCTCGACGAGATCCTGGCCGAGGAACTCGCCATACTTCCGGGCATGGAAGAGGTGAGCCTTCTCCTTTACATCAACCGCTATGTGAAGAGAAAAGACTTCGACGTCATCATCCTCGACTGTGCGCCCACGGGTGAGTCGATCCGGTTCATCAGCATACCCACGGCCCTCGAGTGGTATATCAAGAAAATATTCAAGATGGAAAGGACCCTGGCCAAATATGTCGGCCCCCTGGCCAAGAGGGTCTACGACGTTCCCATTCCCGGGGACGAGTACTTCGCGGCCATCGAGGATCTCTTCGGCCGTCTTCAGGGCGTGGACGCTATCCTTACCAACCCTGCCATCACATCGGTGCGTCTCGTCGCAAACCCGGAGAAAATAGTCCTCAAGGAGACGCAGCGGGCGTTCATGTACTTCTGCCTTTACAAGATGAACATAGACGCCGTCATCATGAACAGGCTCCTGCCTCACAACGTTACCGACGACTATTTCCGAAGCTGGCGGGAAAGCCAGAGGCGGTACTTCGAAAAAGCGGAGGACTACTTCCATCCCGTGCCCATATTTCCCGTGAACCTTTTCAGGGAAGAGATTCTCGGCTATGAACGGATCAGGGAACTGGCATCTGAAATATACGGAGAAAGAAACCCGCTGGAGAGGTTTTTCGTGGGCGAGCCTTATGAGCTGAGCAAGAAGGATGGAGGATACGAACTCAAGATGAACCTTCCCTTTGCGACCCGTGAAAACGTTGAACTCAACAGGGTTTCCGGCGAGTTGATCATCCGGGTAGGAGCATTCAAGCGCCATTTGCTGCTGCCGAGGCAGGTGGCGGCCTCCGAATCCGCCAAAGCCAGGCTGGAAGGCCGGCATCTCACTGTATTTTTCCAAGGAGGAGACCATGGCCAGGAAGCAACATGAAGAAGAAATGGTCGTTTGCCCTCTGGGCAAGCTCTTTGCCGACATCGAAAAGACATACTGTTCTTCGAAGAAGTCTCGCTTCTTCGAACACCTCGATCAATCCAGGATCGAGTTCCTGAAGGCCCTCCGTGCCCTCCTCGACGAGAGCATCGAAAGAGTGGAAAAAAGGACTCGTCCCGGCCGGGAGAAAAAGGCCACCAGGATCGAGGTGGCCGAGTAAGGTGTTGACGCAGCAAGACCGGCTCTGATAGAAGACCCCGGACGCGAGAAGCGTAAAAGATATCAGGCGATTGGTTGATCCGGCCTTTTTCGTCGGTTTGGTTGGGGACCGAATAAGATGGTCTCCTAAACGCCCATGACACGGAGCCCTTGTCGACCCCGCGCATGAAAACGTAGGGCCGGCCGCCGTGCCGACCCTACCCGCCCCGGAGGCTGGAGAGGGGGCAATTTTCATGCGTGGGGTCGACCGAAATAAGGTCATGCGTGTTTGCGAGTCCGTCAATTTTGGTTCCCTGCGTTCTTTGCGGTCTCTGCGGTGAGCAAAACGGGCTGCGGCCCGTCAAAGGGAAAGGGAAACAGCGTTGGATTTTTCTAGCATCAAAGGCTTCAGGGACATCCTGCCCTCCGAAGCCGGGACATGGGACAAGCTGCAAAAAGAGGCGAGAAAGATTCTCCGGTCTTTCGGCTTCAGGGAAATCATGCTCCCCCTGCTGGAGATGACGGAACTTTTCAGCAGGAGCATAGGCGAGGAGACGGACATCGTCTCAAAGGAGATGTATTCCTTCACGGACAGCAAGGGCAAGAGCATCAGTCTTCGGCCGGAAGCAACCGCTTCCCTTGTCAGGGCTTACATCCAGCACCGTCTTTACGAGAGAAACCCGGTCCAGAAGCTCTTCACCATAGGCCCCATGTTCAGGCACGAAAGACCCCAGAAGGGCAGGTTCAGGCAGTTCCACCAGATAGACGCCGAGATTTTCGGGGATCCGGGCCCGCGCTCGGATGCTGAGATTATTGTCCTTGGCCTGAACATCATCGAATCGGTGGGCTTGACGGGCCTCTCCCTTCAGATCAACTCCCTCGGGTGCCCCGAGTGCAGGTCGGGATTCCGCAAGGAACTAAAAACTTATCTTGTCGGGAAAAAGGAGGCTCTCTGCTCCGACTGCCGGAGAAGGGCGGAAACCAACCCCCTCAGGGTTTTCGACTGCAAGGTGGAAACCTGCAAGGCCGTCGTTTCGGGCGCTCCCTCGATCCTCGATTTTCTCGACGAGGTCTGCCGGGAGCATTTCCTCACCCTTCAGCAAGACCTGCACACTCTCGCCATCCCCTTTACGGTGAACCACATGCTCGTGAGGGGCCTGGACTACTATACCCGCACCACCTTCGAGATTCAAACGGACAGACTCGGAGCACAGAACGCGGTGCTGGGCGGAGGAAGGTATGACGGCCTGTGCAGCCAGCTCGGAGGCCCCGATCATCCCGCCATCGGTTTCGCCCTCGGCATGGAAAGGCTGGTGGCCCTGCTGGAGGAAGAGACCCGACCTGATGAGACCGGGCCCGACCTCTTCATGATCGGCCTCGGAGAAAAGGCTGAGAAGGAAATCTTCAAGTGGGTCTATGCATTGAGACGGCAAGGCGTTTGGGTTGAGATGGATTATGAGCCACGGGGGCTCAAGGCCCAGATGAAAAGGGCCGACCGCCTAAGGGCAAGGCGGGTTCTCATAGTGGGAGAGGACGAGCTCGCCTCCGGCAGGGCCCTCCTGAGGGACATGGCCGCCAAAACCCAGGCGGAAGTCCCGCTTCAGGATCTTGTCCAAAACCTCAACAAGATGGTGTGATTCATGAAAGAATCGTCGGAAGTTCTCGTCGATCCTATCGGCGAGTGGAAGCGAACGCACGATTGCGGAAGCCTGCGGAAAGAAAACATCGGCGGGAAGGCTCTTCTAATGGGGTGGGTAAATTCCAGGAGAGACCTGGGAAATCTCATTTTCATAGATCTGCGGGACAGGGAAGGAATCACCCAGATCGTGTTCGATCCTCAGGTCGGCGAGGAGAGTCACAGGAAAGCCCACGTGTTGAGAAACGAATGGGTCGTGGCCGTGGAAGGAATTGTGCAGGCCCGTATCCCGGGACAGGAAAACCCCAGGCTTCCCACCGGAGCCGTGGAGGTCAAGGTCACGGATCTCAGGATACTCAACAGAAGCGAGACGCCCCCCTTCCAGGTCGACGGGGCCGTCGACGCCTCTGAAACCCTCAGGCTGAAGCACCGCTACCTCGAACTCAGGCGGAACAGGGTCTTCGAGACTTTCCGCCGCCGGCACCTCATGGCGGCTGCGGTGAGAGACTACCTCAACCGCCACGGATTCGTGGAGGTCGAAACGCCATACCTCACCAGGAGCACCCCGGAGGGCGCGAGGGATTATCTCGTCCCCAGCCGCATCCACAAGGGGCTCTTCTATGCCCTGCCCCAGTCTCCCCAGCTTTTCAAACAGATTCTGATGGTCTCGGGCTTCGATCGCTATTACCAGATCGTGCGGTGCTTCAGAGACGAGGACCTCCGGGCTGACCGTCAGCCCGAGTTCACCCAGGTTGACCTTGAAATGTCTTTCACGAACGAGGAAGGGGTCATAGAGATTATCGAAGGGCTCATGAAGGAGCTCTACGAAAAGATCCTCGGAATCCGTCTTTCCCTTCCCCTGCCCCGGATGGAATACGGCGAGGCAATGGAGCGATTCGGGACCGACAGGCCGGACCTTCGCTTCGGCATGGAGATCAGGGACATCACTGAACTCGCCGGGGAATCTGAATTCAGGGTGTTCAGGGCGGCAGCCGGCTCGGGGGGCTCGATAAAGGCCCTAAATGTGGAAAAGGCGGGGCCTGTGTTCTCGAGAAAGATCCTGGATGAGCTGTCTCGGCTCGTCGTGGCTTGGGGAGCCAAGGGGCTTGCATGGGTCAAGGTGACTGAGCAAGGCTGGCAATCGTCCCTTGACAAGTTCTTCACCCGCGAACTTGAGGCCCGGATCAACCGTGCCGTAGGAGCCGCGCCCGGGGACGTGATCTTGATCGTCTCGGATCAGCCCCGCCTCGCCGGCCAGGTGATGGGCATGCTGAGGCTGGACCTCGCCAAGCGGCTGGACCTCCTGCGAAAGG
>Ga0209164_1002469_pt1 | contig 19680 bp, 15 predicted proteins | sample MTBNYHSulfiMetaG_FD_187458 | JGI IMG/M metagenome (GOLD analysis project Ga0209164, IMG submission 187458) | Enrichment culture microbial communities from rom New York Harbor, USA that are MTBE-degrading - MTBE-NYH (New York Harbor Sulfidogenic)... | ecosystem: Environmental > Aquatic > Marine >...
GGCCAGAAACGCTTCGCCCGGCTCGGACTCCTGCCGGATCCATTGCAGCACGTCTGGGATCGCTCCGCCCGATACGACCACGCTCGCCTCTTTCTCGGTGCTCTGCCGGATACCGATGGCAAACAGAGCGCGGGCCAGCTGGGACTGGTTCCAGGCCACAGTGTGATAACCCTGCGCCAGGACGGCCAAGAAGATCAGCACGCCCAGGGCGAAGCGCTGCGGGATACGAAAGCCGACAAACGTAACCCGCCCCCAGAGGATCAAAACCACCACTCCCCCTGCCGCAGCCACGAGCGGCCCCCAGATGAAATTCGCCAGCGCGATCAGGGCGAGAAAGCAAAGTCCCAAGCTCACCGCCGCGCCGGGACGGAGAGCGAGTCCCTTCCAGCGCATCCACGCCAGGCCGACCCAGGGAATCGAGAAGAGCAACAGAAAGGTCTTGATCTTGTAGAACAGCAGGTAGAAGACCAGAAAGGCGACGAAACCAAGCAAGAGAAACGCTTGCTGCCGCCGCTCGGGAGGCATCGGCCTCGGCTTCCAAGCGCCGGGCAAAAGCAGATAGCCGGCGAAGGCCACCGCCGCCGGCAAGGCCAGCGCTACCGGCCAGAAGACCTCGTTGAGGAAGGCGAACAGATTCGGCGACACGTACGGCGGCACCCAATAATGTCGGACGTCGAACGGCAACAGCGCCGGGTCGAGGGGCTTGTGCCAATACCAGAGGCGATAGAAGAAGGTTTGCCACACATGGCCATAGCGACCCGTGTCGGGCAGCAAGCCCGCTTTGAGGGCAAGCAGCAGGAGCGCGACCGGCACCGCGAGCCACTTCCAGCGCTGCCCCTTCTTCCACACGACCGCTTGGGTGATTAGCAAGGCATAGGCGGCGAGCATCCCGCGCGAGACATAGAACCGGCTATAGCGGAGGTGAACGTCGAACAGGGTGCTGGTCAGCAGCACGCCCAACGTGATCAGCCCGAGCAGGCGCAGCTCCCGGCGCTCCATCCCCACCCCGAGAAACATCAGGAAGAAGTAAAGCACCAGGACCAGGAAGTAGAACTCGATCACTTTCCAGGTCAGCAGAGCGCCGAGCAGAAACAGCGCGCACAGGACCGCGTTCCAGACCGATTCCCGTCTCTGGGCGCGAAAGAAACACCACAGGTGAACTCCCAGCAGCGGCAAGGCGACGTGCTCATGATAGAAGGTGTCGCCGAGCGAGCGGGAAATCGCGCCGAAGGAGAAGGCGTAGAGAAGCGCCGCGAGGATGCCCGCCACCCGGTTGCGCGTCACTTCATACGTGATGAGGTAGATCCAGAAGATCAGGCTGCACATAGACAAGCGGACAAAGTAACGAACGAAGGCCGACAGCGTCGGCGTCCTCACCGGCCAGAACGGGTCGAGCCACTCGTCGAGATAGAGGCCGAACAGGGCACGCCGGTGGGCCAAGCGGCTGATGCCCTCCAGCGGCAGCACGCGCGCCAGCAAGCCGATGGCATATTCGCCGAGGATGGTATGCGAGCGGGTTTCGAGGCCGTCGGGATACTCGAGATCAATATCCTGTCGCGGGATGCCCCGGCCTTCGGCCACCATGCGCACGTTGCGGAAGTGCTGGGCCGACTCAACCCAGAACGGGTCGCTGTGCCGGTGGCCCCGCGAATAGAAGGACACGGTGCGCACCCACACGCCGCCCGCATAAAGAATCAGCAAGACAAGAGCGACCGCCAAGCGCGGCCGCCCGAGCAGCAGACGGCGAAGCACAGACACAGGAGAAGCGGGCCGGGCCTCCATCGGGCGCTCCTCTTCGGCGGAGGGCGAAGGCGGCGGCGAGGTCATTCTTGCGGCGGCTCGGCGGGCGGCCGCTGCATCTGCTCAAGCATCATCCGGGCGCGGGTTTCCCACGGGGTCCCACCGCTGATGCGAATGACTTCCCGCAGCTGGGCGATGCTCTCCTCGCGGGCGCCCTGCTGATCGAGAAAGCCGGACAGGGAAAAGCGATACTGCGGGTTGCCGGGTTCCTTTTCGATGGCCTGCCGTAACAGGGCAATCACCTCGGCTAGGGGCTTGTCCTGCTCCTGCTGAAACTGGGCCAGCTTGAACAGGTACAGGCCGCTGCGGGGCGAGAGCCGGTCAGCCTCGCGCAGCGACGCCTCGGCCTCGGCCGTTCGGCCCTGCGACGCGAGCAGGCCGCTGAGGGTGTCGTGGTAAAGGGCGACTTTCGGCTTTCGCTGGATGGCTTTTCCCAGCGTTGCGATCGCTTGTTCGACTTGGTTGTCCTTCGCTTGCAGCTGGGCGAGAACAAAGTAGAACTTGGCCTCATCCGGATTGAGCGAGATCGCCTTCTCGATGGACTCCATCGCGCCGGGGGGATCGCTCTCGAAGAGCTGGTGCTGCCCCAAGTCGAAGCAGACCGAAGCGAGATAGATGTTGGCGGAGGCCGCCTCGGCGCCTGCGGCGAGTTGCTGTTCGAGCAGGCGCTGTGTTTGTTCCAGAAAGGCGCGGGACTGCTTGACGAAGCTGCGGCCGGCTTCATGCCGCCCGGCCACGATGAAACTCTGCCCGATCTTCAGATAGAGAGAGCCGAGTTCCCAGCTCAGCGCCGGGTCGTTCGGGCGCTCGGCCAGTTGGGCTTGCAGCTCACTGATGCGCTGCTGCTGTTCCTGGGCGTGCACGAGCACCTCCAGAGCTTGCTGGTAGCTTTGCCGCTCCTTCGGCGTGGTGGCCGAAGCGGCCAAGTCCTCATAGATGACTCGCGCCTGTTCAAAACGCCCCTGCCGGACATAGTAGCGGGCCAGCCGCAGGTGAGCGACCGTGTTGAAAGGCTCCAGCGTCACCCATTTTTCCAGCAGCGGAACGGCCTTCTCGGGCTGGTTTTTCGCTTCGTAAATCCGGCTCAGGTTCCGGTAAGCGCCGACCAGGTTGGGGTCCTGTTCGATGGCCGCCTCGAAGCGTTCCTGCGCCAGGTCGAGATTACCCTGTTCGAGTTCGAGCAGGCCGTCTTTGTAAAGGTCCTGGGCGGATTTGGCGCAGCCGGCCAAGGCGAACATTGCCCCGAGGGCGAGCGCCCAGAGAGCCGGTGAAGGTTTCAGCCGGCGTGCCAAGGAGGACAACATAGGATTGATCCTTCAAGCGCAAACGGATCGAAGCGTCTCATCCGCCCCGCTCGGATAGGCTTTGGCGTTTCCTCACCGCCGGTCAGGCACCGCTTGGAACTAGTAGGCATTTTTGTTGGAGACCGGGGTGCGAAGCAGAATCTTCAAGTCCAGCAGGAGCGACCAGTTTTCGATGTAGAACATGTCGTACTCGGTGCGCTCCTCGACGGAGGTGTTGCCCCGCAGGCCGTGGATCTGGGCCCAGCCGGTGATGCCCGATTTGACCATATGCCGGCGCATATATTGCGGAATGGACTGCTTGAACTGGTTGACAAAGTAAGACCGCTCGGGCCGGGGGCCGACCAGGCTCATCGAGCCGTTCAGGACGTTGAACAGCTGGGGCAGTTCGTCCAGGTTGGTGCGCCGCAGCCAGCGCCCGAAGCGTGTGCAGCGGGGGTCGTTCGCTTTGGCCCAAACCGGGCCGCCCTTCTCGGCGTCCTTGTGCATTGTGCGAAACTTGTACATGATGAACGGCTGCCCATCGGAGCTGATTCGCTCTTGTTTGAAGATGATCGGCCCCTCCGAGTCGAGCTTGATCAGGATGCTGAACAGAAGCATCAGCGGGGAGGCGACCACAAGCGCCACCGAGCCGATGACGACGTCCATCATCCGCTTCAGCGTGATGCAGTCGCCGGCCAGGGGCGTTTCCCCCAAGCTGATGACCGGCAGCGCGTCGATTTTGGCCACGTCCACGTTCAAGGTCATGGACTCGAACAGCTGGGGCACGACGCAACACTCCACTTTCCGCTGGCGGCAGGCTCGAAGAACCTCCCAGGCCCGATCCCCGTGCTTCTCGGGCAGGGCGACAATCACCCGGTCGATCTTGTGCCGCCGAAGCACTTCCGAAATGTCGCTCAGGGTCCCCAGAACCGGCACCCCGTTGAGGCCGTCGGGGCGTTTGCCATTCGTGCCGACAAAGCCGATCACCTGATGGCGTGAGCCGTGAGCCGAGCGCAGCCGCTCGAGAACCTCCCGGCAATCGTCCTCCCCGCCGACGAGCAAGGTTCGCGTAAAGCCGATGCCGGAAGCCACCAGGTGACGCATCGCCTCCCGCAACAGTTTGTGCGAGGCCAGCCCGATGCCAATCGTGAAAAACAGCCCCAGCAGCACCACCAGACGGGAATGCGCATAAGCCCCGTGGACGTACAGAAAGAGCCACGCCATCAGAAAGACATAGCAGACGATGACCGCCAGGACGAAGGCGATCGGGCGCCTGCCCCGGTCCAGCCCCTCCCGGTATCGATAGAAGCCGAAGCGGTCCAGAATAATCAGCCCGAAGACCACCGCATAGAGGGCCAGCGACCCATAAGGCCCCGGCGCCGGCCCGGCCGTCCCCTGGGGCGGCGCCCACACCGATTCGGTAAACCAGGCACTGAAGCGAACCTGGTACGCCAGCAGGATCGCCCCCCCGAAAACGGCTATATCAATCAAGACGAGCAGAATCACAGGCAACCAGTAACGATCTCTCGTGCTCAATCGTTCACCTCGGACAAGAAAATATTTCGGTACTACCGCTGCGTTGGGAAGTGCTAACTGAGGTCAGACCGCTTACCCCCCTGGCCCGGGCTGGTCAAGCCCGGACTCACCCGAACACCTTAACTCTTGTCTGCTTTACTTAATTGGTGGCCCGAAGTTTATCCTGCCGGGACCTTCTTGTCAACAGATTCTATTGCAACATTGCGACGATTCTCGATGACTTTCTTATATAAGTATAGCAATGCCTTTCCGGCGGCCTCGCCGCTGTGGTATTCCATCACATACCGCCGGGCCGCCTCGCCCAGCCTCTGCCGCCCTTCGGAGGAGCCGAGCGCCCAGCTGATTTGTTCGATGAAATCCTCGGCGCTCTCGGCCTGAAGGTAATGAATCCCCGGCTGGACCGAAAGCCCTTCCACACCGATGGGGCTGCTGATGACGGTCATCCCGGCCGCCATCGCCTCGAGGACCTTATTCCGCAGGCCCGCCGCGACGCGCAGGGGACAGATGAAAAGATCGTGACCATAGAGGTGTTCGGCCATATCCGGCACGTTGGCAAGAACCCGGATGCCCGGCTTGCTTCCAAGCGCCTCCACCGAGCGGGGCGGTCGCGCCCCGATGACATCGAGCGAGAGGGCGGGAAAGCGCCGGCGCAGCGGCGGCCATATCCCTTCCATGAAGTAAAACAGGGAGTCGAGGTTGGGGAAGTAGCTGAATGTGCCGGTGAAGACCAGGCGCGGGCTTGGGTCCTCCCGCCGGCGAGGATGGAAATGCTCCGAGTCCACCGTGTTGGGGATGACCTCGATCGGGTCAGCCGGGTGATACCGGCGAAAAACCTCCTGATCCACTGGCGAGCAGCACAAGGCGGCCTCGACGCCCGACAGCAACTTGGCCTCGTAACGGGGGATGGTTCGCCGCTCCCAGGTATCAATCAGCCGCCCGAAGGCCGAGCGGTAAGGAGTCCGGGTCCGGTCCAGATACAGCATCAGCGCATCGGTAAAATCCACCACCCGGGGCGCTGCCATCAGCCCCAAGGCGAAATGCCCCATGCGCATTCGGTCGAAGTGGGCCACCTCGATAGGATACCGCTGGAGAAACTCGGCGATGACCTTCTCAAGCGGCCGAGACTGAACCCAGAGCGACCGCAGCGGTTCCAGCCGGTACAGCCCTCGGGCGCAGTTGAGCGCCCCTCGCCACCTCGGGTGGGGCACCGTGCGGACAATCGCACCCCACTCAGCCAACTGGCGCAGGTAAGCCGGATCGCGCTTTTCATCAGTGAGAAATGTCGCCACATAGACCCGGTGCTCCCGGCAGAGGTAACGGATAAAGTTGTAGGGACGCCTCCCATAGGAGGGTGAGGGCACCACCGGCGTAACGAACAGGATCTGCATGGGTCGGATATGCCGCGAGCGTCTTTTCCTTGAGAACCCCAGCAGGGAGTATAGCGGAATTCCGCCCGATGAGGCAAATCGGGGCTTTGGGCAGAGGGGCAGAGAAGCAAAGGGGCAGAGGGACAGAGGGGCAAAGAAGGAGCGGAAGACTGAGCAGGAGAGGAAAGCGTTACTTCCATACTTTGCCCGGAGACATTCTTAACTGGAGCTCTACTGGGTGCCTGGAGCGCTTGCCAAGCTGTCGTTTTTGTGGCAACCTTGAGGGTAAGGGATACGTTCTCAGAGGGGGCATGCGCAGGGTCAAAGCGGTTGCCGGCGGCAGAACCCGCTGGATTATCATAGGATAGATTCAGACTCGAATCCCGCGAACTTGGACTGGAGCCGTGTCGTCTAAAGGGGTAGAAGCAGTTGACGTGGACTCGGGCAGTGCTGAAGCGGCTCTCATCGGGCGCATTCAGAATGGCTCCCGCGAGGAGTTCCGGGTTCTCGTTCAGCGGTATCAAAGCCGCGTTTACAGTGTGGCCTGCCGCTTGATGGGCGACCCGGAGGAGGCGGAGGATATCGCTCAAGAGGCCTTTCTGCGGGCCTATCGGAACTTAGGCCGGTTTCAGGGGCAGGCCTCGTTCTACACTTGGGTTTACCGGATCACGACTAACCTGGCCCTGAGCCGCTTGAGGTATCTCGAACGCCGGGGCCGGGGGAAAACCGAGTCGATGGACCAGACGCGGGACGATCCCGAGCAGAGAGGATTCGACCCGGTGGACACCGGGCTGAATCCCCGGGAGCAGTTGGCCGAGCGGGATCTGGAGAAGAAGATTGGAGAGGCGTTGCGGCGGCTTCCAGGGGTTTTTCGCACCGTTGTCGTTCTTCGGGATATTGAGAACAAGTCCTACGAGGAAGTCGCCCGGCTGACCGGGCTCCCTCTGGGGACGGTCAAGAGTCGGCTGCATCAGGGTCGGGCGAAGCTGCAACAGATGTTGGCCGAGTTTCTTTAAGGAAGTGGTGTCGTGAGTCATTCGCATTTCAGTACGGAGCAACTGTCGCGGTACATCGAAGGAGAGCTTTCTCCGCCCGAGGCGCAGGAAGTCAGCCGGCACCTGGAGCAGTGCGGCCGCTGCCGGGAGCAGATGGAGAGCCTGCGGCGGATGCTGGCGACCTTGGGCCGCCTGCCGGATGTCGCGCCGTCACCGGGATTTCTCGCTCGCGTGGAGGAGAGAATAGCGAGCCGGCGCAGCCTCTGGCACCGGCTGGCCGAAGGGCTTTCGCTCGGGTTTTTGCCGCTCCCCGTCCGGGCGGCCGCTCTGGCCGTCGTGCTCCTTGCAGGGGTGGGCGTCTTCTGGTACCGCGGGCAGCCGTCTACTCCCTGGCGCTCCAGCGAGGTCCACCGGCTCGCCAAAGAGCAACGCCCCCCAGCCGCCAGTTCCCCTCAAGTGCTCTCTTCCGCGCCAAAGCGGGGAGTTGCCTTGGAGCACAGTCTCGATGAGTGGCAGGAAACCGCAGCACGGAAGCAGTGGTTTGCGGATGAAGCCTCTGATGCAGTTGCCCCGGCCGTGCCTGCGCGCGAAGTGCCGAAAGCCCCGGCGCTTACGGAGAAAGAAGCGCGTTTCGACCAACCCGTACGGGCCGGGGAGCCTTTGGATCGCTTGATCCGGGCAGAAAGGGCAGCGCCGGTGCCTGAGAAGCCCCCGGCACTTGAGGCCGGGCGGCTCGCTGCACCGCAGGCCATCGAGGATCTTGACGTTATGGGTGATGTTGCGAGCGAGGAGAAAACCGCGGCGACACTGAGCCTGGGAGAGATAGAGCGTCAAGAGGTGGCGGCCTCGAAAGCCGGCGAGCCGGAGGTGGGGTCCGCTTCCCAAGTGGCCTCCACCTCAGTACCCAAGGAAGGCACCGAGGTTGCCTTCTTTGGCTGGGAGCCATCGGGATCGCCCGAGGCTCCGGCTGCGCAGCCAGCAAAGGAGCCTGCCCAAGCGCGGGATGGGGATGCCGATCTTCCAAAGGCCGAGGATGAGGCGATACGCTTATACTATGAGACGGCGGACGCGGGAGACCTTGCCACCCCGGAAAGCGGGACTTTGTTTGCAGGCTATGCCGGGGTCGCCCCGGGGGAGATCCCCCCTTCCGATAGTAAAGTCGAGCCGGAGGCGGTCAAACTGCTTGTCTTCAGCTCTCAACCCCAACTGACGGCCGAGGCGCTGCAAGCCTGGCTGAAAGAAAGGAACTGGTTCGACCACGAACCCGGCCAGAGCGTCGAAGATGGGGCGGTTGTCCTCACCGCTCGAGTGCCGGCAGGCGCTGTCGAGGAAGCCACCCAGGCCATTCTCGCTCAGACAGAGAGGTTTAAAGCCTACTTTGCTGCGCGCATGCCCGCCATGTATGATTTGATTGGAACCGGTGAGGCCAAGCGATATCCGCCCGCCCGGTCTGCCGGCCGCTATGAGACCTCGGACGTTGACTGGTGGGACCGGGAAGAGCGATTGGATGCCTCCTCAACGTTGGGGACAGTGTTAAGCCCGAGCCGCCGGGATCCTTCAGAGGTTTACCCTGGACTTCTCTCGCCGGAAACATACCGGCAAATCCACATTCACATCGTGACCGAGTAACATCGGGCCGCCGGGATTGCCACGCTCCCTGTGGTCGCCTGCAATGACGAGGAGGGCAGTGTAGCCCGGCAACTCACTTGCCGGGGTGATTTGACGCTTTCCGCCCCCAGAAAAACGACTCCCGCCCCGGAACCAGGCAGGCGCCCGTTTCCGTGCCAAAGAACAAGCGAAGAACCGGGGCGAGCCACGCCCGACGCGTCGGCTCGGCATACACGCCGAACGCCAATCCGGCTCTCTCACACAGCCCGCGCAGCTGCCGGGCGCTCGATAGGAGCTCCGCCCGTTCGTAGGGACCCAAGCCCTTGCGCTCGACGATCTCCTTCTGCCGTTCCAGGCTGCGCAGGGCAAGCCCCCAAATCTTATAGTGCGGGTCGGGCAGAAACCGGGTCAGCCAGGGCCTCACCGGCGTGGTCCACAGCGCCAGCCCTCCCGGTTTGGTAACCCGAGCCATTTCTCGGACCAGGACCTCGGGCGCTTCGACGTGCTCGAGGACTTCAAACGCGCTGGTGACCTCAAAACAGCCGTCCCGAAAAGGGAGCCGCAGCCCGTCGGCTTGAATGACCTGCAGGGGAAGCGCAAACGATCGGGCGATCCCCAGCAACCTTGTGTTGCGGTAGAGCTCCACCGCAATAGTCCGCACGCCCGCAGAAGCAAAAGCCAGGACCTCTCCGCCAAACCCGCTGCCGATATCCAGGAACCGGCCTCCACCCTCGGGCGGAACCCCTAGTTCCCTCAGCGCCTCCAGGAGCCAACGCCCGTGATCAAACCTCCCCAGAACCCACTGCCGGTGCTGGCGGTGAATCGGCCCCTGCTCGAGAAGGCTTTCATCAATGAATTGTCGTAGAGCCTCGCGGAGGGCTTGGTCCTGCGCTTGTCCGGGCGGTTGTTGCTGCAATCGTTCACCTGGTCGATCGGGGATGGAGAATGCGGCCAAGCAGCCCGCGTTGTGAATCCTGAGTAGTTCTTATGGGTTGCTCGGAGCCGGGGCATTCTAACATGGATCGATCCCGGCAACGACTCCGGGCGCAGGCCGCGGTTGCGAAAGCTTCGCTTTCGCACTCCACATGAACGGGTTATCGCTTCAGGGCCGGTGGGAGAAAGGAAGGGGGGCGTTTTCCGCGGGCTTCGCCCCCGGCTATTCACGTTTTTCCCCTGCGGGGAAACAGGATTATTTCGCCCAGGTCCGGCCGCCTTCCCGGTCGTCGTATTCTTCCCCTGCGGGGAAAACAGCTAAGAACGGTCAGGAGACTACGGCCTACTATCTGTGGCTTCTCCCTTTGCCCCTTTGCCTCTCTGTCCCTCTGCCCCTTACCCTAATAGCGCATCCAAGCGTCCACGCTGAGAAAAGCGTCTCCCTCGAGGTCAATGCTGATCTCGGCCTCGTCCGCATCGTCCGTAGTGATCATGAGCTGCGCCTGTTTCAGGCCAATGGTGTCGGGGTCAAACGCGACCTGCACCGCCCGGGTCGCTCCCGGCACCAAGGGCGAGGTGTCCGTCGCAGCGAGGATAAAGTCAGCGCTGTCCGCCCCGTCCAGGAAGATGCCCGTGCCGGTAAAGCTCAGCGGCCACCAGCCTTCGTTGGTGATGACGACTGTTTGAGGGGGTGTCGGCCCTTCCTCGATATCCTGGCTGCCGAAATTGAGCAGCCCGCTGGTCGCCTCGACCTCGGCCGTCGCTTGGACGATAGTAAAGAAGGACAGGGAGGTAAGGCCTTGCGCTGTGATCGTATTGCGGGTTGCGTCTCTGACCTGCGCTGTCCCTGCCGGTGTCCAGCTACCCGCCGCGCCCGTCGGTGAGGAGGCGATCAGAAGCCGTGACTCAGCCCTGCCGCCTAGCTCTGCATCGGTGTACTTAAAGCGGACGTCCGCTGTGAAACCGCTGCGCGTCGTGGAAAGCTGCCAATACACCGCAAGAACGCCCGCGACCCCGGCCCCGGAGGGGGGATTGGCCGCCGTCGAGCGAGTCAGGCTGACCGTATCCGTCGAGAGAGCCACCCCGCCGGCATAGTCAATCCCGGCGCGGGCGACCGGGCCGAAGTCGGTCAGGGGCGCATCCCCCGCCCGAGTGTGCCGGATGCGCATCGCCTGCGTCGCCGGGCCAATGCCTAAAACCGCGACGGCGTACCCCTCATTACTGGTTGCACTGCCGCTTCCCGGGTTGTCTCCTCGATAAGCCGAGGCGGCAAACTCGGCAAACCCGTCCCGGTCGAGGTCGCCGCCCGCAGCACTCGCGCAGCCCAGCTCATCGTTGTCATTGTCTCCGAGAACGTGCACGTCGGCCGAGGCGCTGCTCAAGTCGATCGTCGCGCTCTGAAGTATGGCGCTGCCGTACAGAAGGTATGCCCTGCCCGCATTCACCCTGGCTGCGGGGTCCCCGTAGCGCGCTCCTAGGACGATGTCGTCGAGGCCATCGCCATTGACGTCGCCGCTCGACACCGACCAACCAAGGTAGTCCCCTGCGGCAGCGCCCAGGATCCGCGTTTCCCCGTTCGTGCCCGGTAATGCCCCCAAGTCAATCGTCGTGCCGGCGGCGAGCGACGCGCTGCCATAGATCACATATACTTCCCCCGCATCGGCTCCGCCCGGCGTGTCAGCCCGGATGGCCCCAAGGATAACGTCATCGTATCCGTCCCTATTCACATCGCCCGCTGCCAGGGAAGCGCCGGCCAAGTCAACCGCGTCGTCGCCGAGGATCCGGGTCTCGCCGTTGGAGCCGGGCGAGCTGTTTAAGTCAATCGTCGCACTGGAGACGATGGAGGCGCTACCGTAAATGAGATAGACTTCCCCGGCGGCATTGCGCCCCGGCGGATCTGCTTGGTGAGCGCCGGCAATCAAGTCGTCGTAGCCATCCCCATTGATATCGCCGCACGCCAGGGAATACCCGAAATAGTCACTCCCATCATCCCCCAGAATGCGTGTCTCGCCGCCTGAGCCTGCGGGAAGACTGAGGTCAATCGTCGCGCTGGAGACGATGGAGGCACTGCCGTAAACAATGTACACCTCGCCGGCCTGAAAGCCACCCGGCGGGGAGGCCCGATATGCCCCAATGATCACATCGTCATAACCGTCTCCATTGAGGTCGCCGACCGCCAGCGAATGCCCCGCCCGGTCATCCAGGTCATCGCCCAGAATGCGGGTCTCGCCGTTTGTGCCCGGTACGCTGTCCAAGTCCAGCGTCGCGCTGGAAATGAGGGCCGGGTTGCCATAAATGATGTAAACCTCACCGGCGGCAGCAGCGCCATCCGCGGGGGTGGCGAAAGGCGCTCCCAAGATGACATCGTCGTAGCCGTCTCCGTTGACGTCGCCGCATGCGACCGAGTGACCGGCATAATCCCCGGCATCGTCGCCTCCAATCCGCGTCTCTCCATTCGCGCCCGGAAGGCTGTTGAGGTCCATCGTGGGACTGGCGACCACCGTGGCGCTGCCGTAGAAAACATACGCCTCGCCCGCCGAGGCGGCCCCTTTCGGGTCCGCCAACGGGGCTCCCAGAATCAGGTCGTCATAGCCATCCCCGTTCACATCGCCGCACGCGACAGCCCCGTACAGATAGCCCAGTTGATCCGCGGCGTCATCCCCATAGATGCGCAGGACCGGCGTACCTTCGGTGCCCGGCGTCGTGTCCAGGTCAATCACTTGTGGCAACTGGGCCTGGGCCGGCCAACTCGTTCCGGCGGCAACAAAGGCCAGGAGGATCACGCCTAAACGCCGACTGCTCCATCGGGTTGGATTGATCAGGTTCATGATTGTGTCCCCGTTTCGATTGGATTGGGAGCTGCGGGCAGAATGTGCCCGGTCTGCTTCGTCGGGAACATTCTGACCTCTCGCCCCATTGCTTCAACTTGGCAGAATCAGGGGGCCAGGGGACAACTCTGAGTGCATGAAGCCCGGCTTCCCACGCTTGAAGTGTATTCCGCTCAGAAGACTCTGTCAAACGGGAAACACCGGGGCATCAGAATAATGGTCGCAAGGATGGGACAAAGGTTTTGCCGGACGTCTAACTTATTCAATATCAAGAGATTACGCGAGGAGATGGGCACAGCTCCCCCGGCTGTGTACAGTGGCAGACTCCAGGAAGGTAGGCCACGCGAGCCGAGCGTGGCCCTCGGGAGAGAAAGAAGCGGGTCCGCCTCGGCTCGGCGGACCTACTCACGCAGCAGAGCTATCGCTCCCGCCACCGAATGAATCCGGTGGCTGAGCGCTGCGGCGAGCTGAAGCCTCGCCCCTCATTGCCTTTGGCGTTGCCGGGCTTCAGCCGGCTCGGAGCTTAGACACCTCCTTCAGGGGGTGACTTAAGGCTCGGAAAGCAGGAACAACCGGCCGAAGCCGTCCAGGACCCAGATGTGAGGCTCGCCCGCCGGGACCGGGGTCATCGTGGGCCGCGGTGTCGGTGTCGGCTGCGTAGGGGTGACCGTCGCCGTCGGCGCCGGGGTCCGGGTCGGGGGGATCACGGTCGAAATCTCCCCCGGCGCTACTGCGCCCAAGGCGGCAATTTCGCTCGCTCCCATCGCATAGTCGCGGAACTGAAGATTATTCACGTAGCCGGTGCCGACCCAGTCGTCCGGGTCGCCGAAGTTCTCCGTGAACAGCAGGAAAGGCAATCCCGAGGAGGCCGATTCGATGGCCCAGCGCGCGTCAATGCCTTCGTCGAGAGCGGTGGTGCCGATCCAGACTCCGTCCACGTACTTGTCCATCGTCCGTATCGTCAGGTCCACCGCGCAGGCGATCCGGTACCAGGTGTTCAGCTCGATCGGGGGGTCAGCATCGTGGTAATCGCCGAGAATACCCAAGCCCTTATCGGGCTGGAGGCGGCCGCCGCTGTGCGTATAGTAAAAGTCGGCGTCGTTGCTGAAGGGTTGATTGTCCGGGTCTGCCTGGTAGAGCGCCCACCAGTCGGTCGGGCTGGAGGCGAACAGGATGTCCCAAATCAGCGTGTACTGGTTGAGCTTGGTTCCGCCTCCGTTCGGCTCGGCGTTGGAATAGACCGCCAGGCCCTCGTTTACGTCGTAGGAGCTGTATTTCAGCACCCTCTCATTGGAGTCGCTGATGGTGGGGATGCCGAAGCCGCTGCAGGTGCCGAACGTCGTCTTGCTCTGCGAGCCTAGCGTCGCGCCGGGGTCAAAGTACTCGATATCCTGCCCGACGGTCGCGGTCAGGGTGCCGTCGAAAGCCCACTGGCCGGTCACCTGTTGAGCTAAGGCCCCGCCGGCGAGCAAGAGGCAAAGAACGATCAAGGTCAATCCACGAAGAATTGTCGGGTGGTTCATAATTCTCCTCCCCTTCCGGGCAACGTCATGGAATGCTGTACACGGTAGTTTCCCCCCGGCGCGATGTCAAGCCCAATCGCCGCTGCGGGCGCCTGCCATCGTCCGAAAACCCTCAACGCCGGCACGATCAGCGGCTGCCGGAGTTCCTCCCGGGAGGCCACAGGTCCTGGGGACCTACCTGGGCCGGGGATACGTCTCCCGCCTTTCCGCCCATGAGGATTGAATCTTATCTCTTTCTGGCAAGTTCATCAACAACATTCAGCCCGGCTTTCCAAGGCCGCTGCCATCAGAAGCCCCGAAAAGTAGGTTTCCTTCCGAAGTGCCCGAGCGCCGCCTCTGCGGTATGAAGGCGGATTTCTGAGTCTTTTCTTCCCGCCCTTTTTCCGCTTGACTTGGAGGGCGAAAGGGCCTAGCCTTTGACGCTCGTGGCCCGGCGCGGGCCTCGTCGAGCAGGGGCCGTGTGTGAAAGGGCAGAGGAGGGAAGGAGGTGGAACGGATGAGAAGCAGAGGCTTTACCCTTATCGAGCTGTTGATTGTGGTAGCGATTATTGGAATCCTGGCGGCGATTGCCATTCCGAACTTCTTGCAGGCGCAAGTGCGGGCGAAAGTGGCCCGCGTGGTGTCTGAACTGCGTAACCTGGAGCTGGGGCTTCTGCAAGCTCAGGTTGATGGCGCTGTCCTTCTTCAGGGCGTCGATGAGGGCGGCGGATTTCCCATCGAGGATGGCACCTATTCCTACATCCTGCCGAAGGCGCCGCCGGTACTGACCACGCCGGTGAGCTACCTGACAAACGTTGTCCAACTTTATGATCCCTTCATCAACGTCGATCAGTTTACCTCGTATGGCTTTTCGATCGCCATCGAGGAATTCCTGCGCCGGTATGACTATTGGCTGTTCGAGGAGCACGAGGTGTTGTTCAGCAGTATCACCGCGACCGGCACGCGACCGGGCGCGGGCTGGAGCCGCGGGGAAACGGGCGAGGTGGCCCGCAAGCGCCACGGCAGCTATGCGCTTGCCTCGATTGGTCCGACGCAGGCGTGGAATCCCAGCACGGTGCAGCCGCTGGCGGACTCAATCAGCGGCAATAACATTATCGGCCCGAGGTATGACCCGACCAATGGCACCATCAGCTGCGGCGCTATCTATCGCACGATGACCTCCACGGACGGGGCCTCGGTCGATGCGCCCTATGACTAGCTTGCCATGCCAGTCGAGCCTTTGGAGCAGGTGGTCCCTCCTCACGGCCGGGAGTAGCGCGCTTCGGGCCGTGAGTTTTGTCTTGTCTGGGCTGTGACGCCGTTGCTCAAGCCCCTGGCTTCTCCCGTCGCTCGAAGGCTTCTGCGGAGGCCGCGTGGCTCCGCTTGAGCTGGCCGGAAAGCTCCTGTACAATAGGAGGCAAAGCAAAGCGTACCGAGGAGGGAGGTCCATCATGCCGAAAGTGGGAGTCGTCTTGTCAGGCTGTGGAGTGTTCGATGGGGCCGAGATTCATGAATCGGTGCTCACCCTGCTGGCGCTGGACCGGGCCGGGGCCGAGGCGGTCTGCCTGGCGCCCGACATTGACCAGATGCACGTGATGAATCATCTCATCGGCGAGGAGGTCAAGGGAGAAAGGCGCAATGTTCTGGTCGAATCGGCCCGTATCGCCCGGGGCCGGATCCGGGACCTCGCGGGGGTGAAGGCGGATGAGCTGGATGCGCTCATTTTCCCCGGCGGTTTCGGGGCGGCAAAGAATTTGTCTACCTTCGCCGTCGAGGGGGCCGATTGCACGGTTCATCCCGACGTGGAACGCCTGGCGAAGGCCATGCACGCGGCCGGCAAACCGCTGGGCTTCATCTGCATCGCTCCGGCGATGGCCGCCAAGATCTTCGAAGGGGCCGGGCCGCTGACCTTGACCATTGGCAACGACGCAGACACCGCGGGGGCCATCGAGCAGATGGGCCAAAAGCACCAGCGTTGCGCGGTCAGCGAGATCGCCGTGGATAAGAAAAACAAGATCGTCTCGACACCGGCCTATATGCTCGGCGAGCGGATCTCGGAAGTGGCCGAAGGGATCGAGAAGCTGGTCGCGTCAGTGTTGAAACTGATTTGACAACTTCGGGGGCAGTGCAGTCGGGAAGGACTAACTGAGGGAAGTCAAGAGCAGTCTGGGAATGACGGCGTTGCCCGGGGGCTGACGCCGCTTGGGGGAAGGGGAAGGTGACGCAACTGAAGATCATCGTGGAGAAGCATCCGGACGGGTACATCGCTTATCCGCTCGGCCGCGGGGATGGCGTCGTGGGAAGAGGAAAGACCAGCGAGCATGCGCTGTCCAACGTGAAGGCGGCACTGCGCTCTCAGGCTGACAGCGTTGAAGAGCAGGCGTCTTCGCTTACTCCCGCGATCATTGAAGCGTTTGTGAGCGAAACCGGGGTCAAAGTCTGGTGGTAAGAAGCCCGGCCGTCCCGCCTCGCCGGCCGGGGCCTGTTTCGGAAGGGATTTGAGAAATCCGATGAAACGTTCGCCCGCTCTGCGGGTTCTTCTTTTTGATATTGACGGCACGTTGCTGCTCTCCGGCGGCGCGGGAAGCCGTTCGCTGGAGCGGGCGATCCAAAGGATCACCGGTCGCCGCGGGGGGATGAACGACGTCCTGCCCGATGGAAAAACCGACTATCTGATCATCGAGGAGGCTTTCCGGGTCAACTTTCCCGATTTGCCGCTGGGACCGAAAGACATTCAGGCCGCGCTGGAAGCCTACCTCGAATTCCTGGAAGAGGAAGTGGTCGCCAGCGAGGGTTTCCGGCTGATGCCGGGCGTACCGGCCGTTTTGGACGCCTGCCGGGCGCGGGAGGATCTGCTGCTCGGCCTCGCCACGGGCAATCTCGAAGCGGGGGCGAAGATCAAGCTGGCCCAGGCCGGCCTTGAGAGTTACTTCTCCTTCGGCGGCTTCGGCTCAGACGCCATCCAGCGCACCGATATGGTCAAGGTGGCGATGCACCGGGCGAGCGACAAAGCGGGCTTTGAGATTGCCCCCGAGCAGATCTACGTGATCGGCGACACGCCGCACGATATCCTCTGCGCGCACGAAGCGGGCGTGCGGGCGATTGGCGTCGGCGCGGCGCGCTTCAGCTGCGAGGAGCTGGCGCACTACGAGCCTGACGGCCTGCTGGAGGATCTCTCCTCGCCCGATGCGCTCTTCGAGCTGATCGGGCTGGGCTGATCTCGCAAAGACGCCAAAAGAAAAAACTCCCCACGGCTTCCCGCCGGAATGCGCTGAGAGACCGATGTGGAAACTGGATCGCGAGAAAGCAGCGGCCCGCTGCGACGAGATTGAGAACCGGTACTTCCCGGGGCATCTGTGGCCCGCCGAGGTCTACCAGAAGGTCCTCGCGGAGAAGAATCGCCCCGGGCTGCGCGTGGCACACCTTGGCTCGGGTCACGACCGGGTCGGCATTCGCAGCATTCTGGGAGATGCCCGGGTCGTGGGATTTGACCTCGACCGCCCCGCGCTCAAACGAGGCACTCCCGGCAAATGCGTTCTGGCGAATCTCGAAGCAATGCCAACTCAGAGCAATAGCTTTGATCTGCTGGTGAATGAGTTCGTCTTTGAACACTTCGAGCATCCCGAGCCGATTGTCGCCGAGTGCGCTCGCCTGCTGCGCCCGGGCGGCGAGCTGGTCTTCCTCACCATCAACAAAAACTCCATCCCCGGGCGAGTCGCCGCCTGGACGCCTCTCGCCTTCCATCGCTGGATTAACCGGCGGCGACCGATGCCACCGGACGAAGCCGACATTTTCCCCACCTTCTATCGCGTCAATACCTATCGGCGCATCTCCCGGCTGATGCAAAGATATGGCCTGGAGGAAGTCGAGTTTCGCTTTCTCGAAGCCAGCTTTCCTTATGTCGAATTCTCCCCCTTCCTCTACCGCCTCGGCTGTCTGTTCAACCTTTTCCTGTTGCGCCATGCGTCGCTTCGCGGCCTGCGAACCGCTTTGCTCGGAATCTATCGAAAGCCGTAGTCCTAGCCCCAGCCATTTTCCTTAAGGCGAAGAAAAAGCAAAAATAGTCTTGACTTTCGCTTTTTCTTCGCTATACTCTCTGTGGTGATTTGAGAAGGAGAAGGCGATGTATCTCACCCGAAAACAGAAGGAAATGCTCGAGTTCCTGGGAAATTTCATTTATGAGCACGGCTTCTCACCCAGCCTGGACGAGATAGCCGAAGGGCTGGGGCTTTCCTCCCTCGCCACGGTTCACAAGCACCTGAAAAATCTCGAGGCGAAGGGTCTGGTGCGGCGGCGATGGAACCACAGCCGCGCCCTTGAGTTGACCCCTTCCGCCCTTGGACTGGTCAAGACTCCGGCGGCGACAGCGGTCGAGCTCCCCCTTCTCGGCCGCATCGCCGCCGGCCGTCCGATTGAGGCGGTGCGCGACGAGGAGGCGGTGGCCGTGCCGGCGGAGCTGCTGGGCCGGGGACGCACCTACCTGCTGCGGGTGCAGGGCGACTCGATGGTGGACGAGCACATCTGCGACGGCGACCTGGTCATTGTCGAGGAGCGCCGGACGGCAGAAAACGGGGAAACGGTCATCGCCCTTATCCGAGGCGAGGAGACGACGCTGAAGAAGTTCTACCGGGAGCGTGACCATATCCGCCTGCAGCCGGCCAACGCGGCGATGGAACCGATCCGGGTCAGCCCGGAGGAGCTGGAGATTCAGGGCGTGGTGGTGGGGGTGATGAGGAAGTATTGAGGGGAGGGGCAAAGTGGCAGACGGACAGAGTGACAAAGGGGCAGAGGGGCAAAGGGACAAAGGGAATGAGAAAAACCGGGTACGGACGTACCGGGATTTGATCGTATGGCAGAAGGCGATGGCGCTGGTTGCTGAGATTTACAAGCTGACGCGAGGTTTTCCGCGGGAAGAGACGTATGGCTTAACCCCCCAGATCAGGCGCTGTGCGGTGTCAATCCCGAGCAACATTGCGGAAGGCTTCGGCCGGCACTCATCGCAGGACTACCTGCGGTTTCTTCAAATCGCGATGGGTTCCTTATTTGAATTGCAGACCCAGGCCGAGATCGCCGTGCGCCTTTCTTACCTGCCGCGAGACGACTTCGAGCGCTTGTACGAAGCCAGCCGGGAGATCGAGCGAATGCTGTCGAGTTTGATGAGGAGGATTCCGGGCAAGGTGAAGCATAGGAAGTGACTAGGTGGCAAAGGGGCAAAGTGGCAGAGGGGCAAAGGAGCAGAGGGCAGAGCGGGCACGCGAGGAGGATGTAACCGCGCGAAGCGCAGGAACTTTTGCCCCCTCACTCTTTGCTCGGTTGTATGTTCCCACTTTGCCTCTTTGTGCCTTTGCCCCTTTGCCACTCGACCGAAAAAGGAGCCTGTCATGAAACAAGAACGAGTCTACCTGCACCTCCACATTCCCAGCCTGCCGGCGCTGTTGTCGCAGCAGCAGTTTCCCGCCGCGCAGGGGCGGCCGCTGGTCGTCGTGACCGATACGAGCGAGCGGGGCGTCGTGCGCTCGGCCAGCCCCGAGGCCGAGGCGCTGGGCGTGCGCACCGGGCTGAGGGTCGGGGACCTTTGCCGCTGGAACGGCAGCCTTGACCTGATCCCCGAGCGGCCCTCACAGCGCTTGGGAACGGCGCAGGCCGTCACGGCGATGCTGCGAAGCTACACCCCGAGCGTGCGGGTCCTGGGGGAGAACCGCTTTGTGCTGGATTTGACCGGCACCGAGCGTTTGTGGGGGTCCCCGTCACGAGTAGCCGAGCAAATTTTGCGCCGCTTGCGGCATCAGTGGAAGCTGGCGGCGGCGATCGGCGTCGGGCCGAGCCGG
>Ga0209164_1002470_pt1 | contig 19674 bp, 16 predicted proteins | sample MTBNYHSulfiMetaG_FD_187458 | JGI IMG/M metagenome (GOLD analysis project Ga0209164, IMG submission 187458) | Enrichment culture microbial communities from rom New York Harbor, USA that are MTBE-degrading - MTBE-NYH (New York Harbor Sulfidogenic)... | ecosystem: Environmental > Aquatic > Marine >...
CCTGGCGTTCGTCTTGAAATCCACGCCCAGGTCGTGAAGATCCTGAAGCTCGTTCTTCAGGAAGGCCTTGTCGAAGCGGTAGGCGGGTACCCCGTAGCGGATCACGCCGCCGACCTCCGGCCTTTCCTCGAAAACGGTCACCTGGAAACCCTCTTTGGCCAGCTCGGCGGCGCAGGACAGGCCCGCGGGTCCGGAGCCGACCACCGCCACCTTCTCTTTGCGCGGTGCGGGCTTCTCGAACACCTTGAAACCGGTCTTCCAGGCGTGCTCCACCAGGAAACGCTGGATTCTGCCGATCTCGATGGGCCGGCTGATGCCGGTGGCGCTGCACTCCTTCTCGCACAGATCGGGAGTCGGGCACAGCACCCCGCAGGCGCCCCCGAGAATGTTGTTCATCTTGACCGTGCGGATGGCGCCGGTGATGTTCCTCAGGCGCAGCTTGCGGATGAAGGTCGCCGGATCGGTCTCCGCCGGGCAGCCCTTGGAGCAGGGTGCGTCGTAACACAGCAGACAGCGGTCGGCCTCCGCCAGGGCGTGGGCAAACCCGATGCCCTGCTCCATATCCCGGAAACTATCAGCATGACTCACAGTGATGCCTCCTTACATTGATGTGGTTTCATCCATCATCTTTCATGTGTCTCTCGTACCGGTTCTAAACCGTCTTGGCCCGCGTTTCCCGGGCGGGGACGCGCTGAATCATGAACACCGAGCCGATCACCACGGCGGCGCCCACGTACGTGAGCACCCCCGGCCGCTCGCCCAGGAGCAGGCAGCTCAGGGCGATCCCGAAGACCGGGATCAGCAGCTTGAAGCCCACCGCGCGTATCACTCCGGCGGCCTTGAGCGCCAGGTTGAACAGCGGGTACACCAGGGCGGTGCCCACGACCCCGATATACAGGAGCGTAAGCCACTGTGATCCCTGAACCCCCCTGAACGGCGTTCTCCCGAGCACCACCAGGGCGACGACGAAGAGGGCTGCAGCGCCGGCCAACATCGAGAGAAACGTCGGGACAAAGCCTCCGTAGCGGATCACGTAGCGCTTCAACAGGATCGTGTAGATGCTGATCGACAGCGCCCCGCCGACGAGGATCAGGTTGCCCCAGAAGAACCGCTGGGTCACCAGGGAGCCCAGCGTATCGAGCCTGCCCCCGCCGGCCACCACGAGGGCCACGCCGACAACCCCGCTCAGCGAGCCCGCCAAGCGTAGCCCGGAAAAATCTTCCTTGATTATAAGGGGCGCCAGAAGGGTTGTAAAGATCGGCTGGCTGTTGGCCAGCAGGGAGCCGTTGTAGGCGGTGGAAAGCTTGATCCCGAAGGTCAGGCAGATCGAAAAGATCGCGATCCCGGGGATTCCGAGGAGGCCCATGAGCCAGCGATCCCGGCGCAGTGCCGACGCTTGCTCCGTGCCGGTCCGGCGGTCGCGGGGGCGGCCCTCCGCCCCATCTTGCCGGCCGTCTCGACCCCCCTGCCGCTCGTGGCTGGCGACTGCCCGTCGCTGGAGCAGGTACAGGGGGACCAGGGGCAGGACCCCAAAGAAATACCGGAAGAATGATATCCACAACGGACTCAGCTCGCCGGTCAGGCTCTTGGTGGCCGGGAAAACCGTGGCCAGGATGAACATCACTGCAACCAGAAGGACGGTCCACAAGCCCTCGGGCCGAAGTCTCGATGGAGGCATATACGACTCTATTTTAGTAGATTACTCAGGAAAATCAAGGCTTTCCCATCCGCATTCCAACTCGTATTTCAAATCTCATTGGGCCTGCAGTTGCCGCTTTAAAAACTCCTTCGGTCGTGGTATTATTGTAAAGAAGAGTGAACGCAAAACGTGGGGCCGTCATAGTCCTTCTTCTCGCCCTGATCGTGGGAGGGTGCTCGGACATGTCCGTGTTTTCCCCCTCCGCTGAGACCACGACGGCGGTGGAGGTGCGCTCCCTCAACCAAGGCGGGGTGATAGGCCCCGGCCAAAGCCTCAGCTTCCTGATCCACCAGGAGGGAGCCGCGGCCGGGGATCTGCAGCTCGAGATCATCCTCACCGACAGCCGGGGCAACGGCGTCTGGAGCCGGACTCTCAGCGATCCGGCTGTCAACGAGGAGCTGGAGCTTCTGCTGCCGGAGCTGGAGCCCGGGCAGTACGAGATCCTCTTCCGGGTCGGCGGGGCAGGCTCGACCGCCGACGGCCAGCAGCTCTCCTTCTTCTATGTCCGGGGCAGCTACGCCGTGACCGGGCTGAGCTCGTACCCGCCTTCCACGCTGCCGGGAGCCGAGATCGTGATACAGGCCGATCTCGATGTCCCCGAAGATGCCGACCCCTACGTGCGCTGGACCCAGGGCCCGCGGGTGTTGGCCCGCGGACTGCTGAGCGAGGGCCTGGAGGCGATCACCTGGAAAGCCCCCCGCGAGCCCGGCGTGTACCCGGTTACGGTGGAGCTGTTTCCGGTACCCCCGGTCGGTGCGGGCGACTACCCCTTCTCCTCTGCCCTGGCAATGACGGCCCGCCTGTACATCGGCCCCGGCGCGTCGCTTTCCGCCCGGACACTGCTCCCGCAGGGCTCCTACTACAGCCTCTTCCACTTCGACGGCTCGCTCCAGGACAGCGGCCGGGCCGCGGCAGGCTCCGACGCGGTACCGGTCGCGGAGCTCTTCGGCGGCGCCGGCCTCGTCTCCACCCCTCCGACCGGGGGCCTGCGCATCGGTCCCGGATCCGGGATGCGCTATCCCCGCCTGATCCTGCCCATGCCGGGGACGGGTGACTCGGACTCCGGGACCCAAACTCAGCGCGAGGGAGGGGCGGCGGCGGTGTCCTGGACTCTCACCCTGGCCCTGCTCCCGGACGGCGAGCCGCGGGAGGCGATGCTGCTCACCACCCGCTCCGGCGACGGCGGGTTCGGACTTGCCTTGCGCTTCGACCCGGCCGGCAGCCTGAGAGCAACCCTGCGCACCTCCGCGGGAGCCGCCCTGGAGCTTCCCTCCGGGATGCCCCCTCTGCAGGCCGGCGCGATCCAGCGCATCGACCTGTCGCTGTACGCGCGCCACGACACCGTCACCGCTGTCTGGTTTCTCGACGGCCTGCAGACCGCAGCCTTGGTGCGGACGGCGGAGATTCGGCCGATCACCGGGGCCGGAGAGACCACCCTGGGCGGGGAAAACGGCTTCTCCGGTGTGGTGACGGAGCTGGGGGTGTACTTCCTGGACGAGCTGGGACGTCGCGCCGTAGACCCGGCAATCTACAAGGCCGCCATGCAGGCACGCTTCGGTTCGTCCCTGATCCTGGCCGAGGGGTTCGAGGGCCTGTACCTGCCACCGGGGTTCCTGCTCGAGGGCAGCGCATCGCTGGGCCGGGGCGCCCTGTCCCTGGGGTCGAGCGCGGATCCGGCCGCCGATGCGGCCGGCGGTCCTGCTGCCACGGCTTCGCGCCTCGCGACCCCGTTGTTCGAGCTGAGGCTTCCGGCGACGCTCATCGAGATCGAAGCCCGGTCGGGGTTCCCCGCGGGCAGTCGGATCGTCCTGCAGTGGGAGGAAGAGGACCAGGGCTTCGCCGAAATCCGGGCGCGACGCGGATCCTCCGGTGCCGTGTCCGGTGTTCTGCTCGACCCGCGGGCGCCGGAGGCCGGCGGCGCCTTCGATCGCCTGCCGGACAGCCTGCTGCTCCGCCTGGACGGGCAGACCCTGACCGTCGGGGCCGGAAAAGACGGCACCGGCGGGCAGGGGGAGCCGGTCTCTCTCGAGGTTTACGGTCCAGGGGAGGGGGGCGGCTGGCTCAAGGTGTCCCTGCTGGCTCCCGCAGGAGGCGCCGTCCTCGATGTGGACCGCATCCTGATCTACAGCGCCTCGAATCCCTGAGGGCTCCGCACCCTTACAAGCCCAGGATCCCGTCGACCTCCCGCCGCATCGCCGCGATGTGCTCGGGCGTCGTGCCGCAGCACCCCCCCACGATCGACGCCCCGGCGGCCACGAGGTCGGGCACCCGCCGGGCCATGAGCTCCGGCGTTTCGCGGTACACGGTTTCGCCGCCGACGATCTCGGGCAGCCCGGCGTTCGCGTGCACGAGCAGGGGTTTGTCCGTCAGGCTTCTGAACTCCCCGATCAAGGGGACCATCCCCGCGATGCCGTTCCCGCAGTTGGCTCCCAGCACGTCCGCCCCCGCGGCGCCCAGGACATCGACGGCCCGGGCGGGGTCCACCCCCATCACGGTCCGGAATCCCTGAGGAGTCGGGCCGAAGGTCATGGTGGCCATGACTTCCAGGGCCTCCCCCGTTTCGGCCTCCACCGCCCTGGCCGCTGCGACCGCGCAGGCGGCTTCCTCGACGCTGACCATGGTCTCGATGCAGATCACCCGCACTCCCGCGCTCGTGACCGCCCGAATCTGCTCTGCGAAGAGCTCCCGCAGGGACTGCTCGTCGTAGTCTCCCAGGGGCTTCAGGTACTCCCCGGATGGTCCGATCGAGGCGGCGACGATCGAGGATGAAGCCCCCTCCAGGGAGAGCCTCGCCCCGGCTGCGTTGAGCCCCGCCACCCGATCCGCCTGCCCGTATCGCCTGAGCACCGCCGCGCTTCCCCCGAAGGTGTTGGTGAGCACCATGTCCGCGCCGGCGGCGGCGTAGCCGGCGGCCACCGCCCTGACCCGCTCGGGATGCTCCAGGTTCCACAGCTCCGGACAGCTCCCGGGCTCCAGCCCCTGAGCCTGGAGCATGGTTCCCCACGCTCCGTCGGAAACCAGGATCCTCTTCTGCCGTAGCCGCTCCTCGAGCCTCCCCATGGGTGCCTCCCTGCCTCCGGCGGCAGCGCGCCGCGAACGGCAACCTGCCGCGAACGGCAAGCTGCCGCGAACGGCAAGCTGCCGCAGGCACCCGATTATCCCACAACCCGGGGCAGCGCGGCTACCCGGGCACGTACAGAGAAGGTGTGAGTGCGAGTGTGCAGGTTTCGCGGGCCCGGCTCAGCGCCTGCCGGGGCAGGCCACGAAGAGGCCGCGGAGGTGACTGTAGACGGGGAGGCGCAGGCGCGCTTCGAAGCGCATGCGCGCGCGCTCCTCCTCGGTGCGCCCGCACAGGTAGTCCTCCAGAAGATGGTCGATCTCCTGGACAGCGGGCTCGAGGCAGCGCCGGAATCGCTCCTCCGCCTGGGAGGCTGCGGGGGAGCGACCCGCGGGCGCTGTGTTCATCTGCTCGATCCGCCGCCGCAGCCTGTACTCGCGGCGAAGCAGGTCATTCAACCATTCCATTCCATCCCTCACTACCCATATCGGCCGATCCGGCGGCGGGGCTTAGGCCCTTGTGGCAGCCGGCGAAACCGAGCGGCTTGACATATATCAGGATATATTGATATAGTAATACCAGTGTCCGACGCGCGCGTTTTCAGAGCTCTCGGGGATGAGACCCGCCTTCGCCTGCTCAACCTGCTGCTCCACCAGGAGCTGAACGTCCAGGAGCTGACCGACATCCTGCAGATGGGCCAGCCGCGGGTGTCCCGGCACCTGAAGGTACTCAGCGACGAAGGGTTCCTGAGCTCCCGGCGGGACGGACTGTGGGTGTTCTACCGGGCGGCCGGCGGCGGAGAGCCCCGGCGCCTCCTCGAGTCAGTCGCGTACCTGTTCGAGGACGACGAGCCGTACCGGGCCGACCTGAGGTGCGCCCGGGGTCTGCTCCAGGAAGGCCGGCAGGCCACGCGGCGGTTTTTCGACGCCGTGGCCGCGGACTGGGAGAGCCTGAGGTCGGACATCCTGGGGGAGCTCGACCTGGGCGGCTCGATCACCGCGAGCCTGCCCGACTGTCGGGTCGTGAGCGACCTGGGATGCGGCAGCGGCGCCCTGCTGGCGCCCCTGAGCCGCCGCGCCCGGACCGTGATCGGAGTCGACGCCTCCGAGCGCATGCTGTCCGAGGCCCGCAGGCGCCTGGACAGGCAGCCCCTCGCGGGCGTAGAGCTGCGCCTGGGAGAGCTAGAGCACCTGCCCATGGGAGACGGGGAGACGGATTGGGCGGTAATCAACCTGGTGCTGCACCACCTGCGGGATCCCCAGGCGGGCCTGCAGGAAGCCTCCAGGGTGATCCCCCCGGGAGGAGGCCTGATCGTGGTGGACTTTGCCAAGCACGGCGAGGAGCTTCTGCGCAGCCGTTACGGCGACCGCTGGCTCGGCTTCACGGATCGGGAGATCGCCGCCTGGCTGGCGGGTGCCGGTTTCCGCCTCGACGCCCGCCGGGAGCTTTCGGCCCGGCTGGGCCTCACCGCCGTGCTCTGGCGGGCGACAAAACACGAAGAATCGAAAGACGAATCAACACACACGAGGAGCAAAGGATGAGCACACTTCCCTTGGACCCGAAGCTTTCCCACAAGGTCGCGGACCTCTCGCTGGCCGAGTGGGGGCGCAAGGAGATCGAGCTGGCGGAGAAGGAGATGCCCGGCCTGATGGCCGTCCGCCGCAAGTACGGACCGGAGAAGCCCCTGAACGGGCTCAAGGTCATGGGGAGCCTCCACATGACCATTCAGACCGCGGTCCTGATCGAGACCCTCCAGGAGCTCGGGGCGGACCTGCGATGGGCTTCCTGCAACATCTTCTCGACTCAGGATCACGCGGCGGCGGCGATCGCCGCGGCAGGTACGGCGGCCGTGTTCGCCTGGAAGGGGGAGAGCCTGCAGGAGTACTGGTGGTGTACCGAGCAGGCCCTGACCTGGCCGGACGGTTCGGGCCCGGACCTGATCGTCGACGACGGGGGGGACGCCACCCTGTTCGTACACCAGGGCGTGAAAGTCGAGGAGGACCCCTCCCTGGCCGACAAGGGGGGCTACGACCCCGAAATGGCCATCGTGATGTCCCGCCTCAAAGACGGCCAGAAGCGCAACCCCAGGCGCTGGAGCGAGGCGGTGGCCAGGATCCGCGGCGTGTCCGAGGAGACGACCACGGGCGTGCACCGCCTGTACCAGATGATGGACCGGGGCGAGCTGCTCTTTCCCGCCATCAACGTCAACGACTCCGTGACCAAGAGCAAGTTCGACAACCTCTACGGCTGCCGCGAGAGCCTGGCCGACGGCATCAAGCGGGCCACGGACATCATGGTCGCGGGGAAGAAGGTCGTGGTGTGCGGATACGGCGACGTGGGAAAGGGCTGCGCCCAGTCGATGCGCGGTTTCGGCGCCCAGGTCTACGTGACCGAGATCGACCCGATCTGCGCCCTCCAGGCCGCGATGGAGGGGTATCCCGTCCTGACCATGGAGGAGGTGGCCCCGGTCGGGGACATCTTCGTGACCGCCACCGGCTGCTGCAACGTGATCCGGGGCGAGCACATGGAGCAGATGAAGGACGGGGCGATCGTCTGCAACATCGGGCACTTCGACTGCGAGATCGAGATCCGCTACCTGGAAAGCACCCCGGAGTGCACGAAGCAGACCATCAAGCCCCAGCTGGACCGCTGGACCCTGCGTTCGGGGCGCTCGATCCTGGTCCTGGCGGAGGGGCGCCTGGTCAACCTGGGCTGCGCCCACGGCCACCCGAGCTTCGTCATGAGCGCCAGCTTCACCAACCAGTGCCTGGCGCAGATGGAGCTGGCCGGCAAGCCCCACGAGCACAAGGTGTACGTCCTGCCCAAGCGCCTGGACGAGGAGGTGGCCCGGCTGCATCTGGACCACCTGGGCGTCAAGCTGACGGGCCTGCGCCCCAACCAGGCAAGCTACCTCGGCATCCCGGCCGATGGTCCCTTCAAGCCCGAGCACTACCGGTACTGAGCATGAGTGCCGCGCCTGCCGCAGCAACCACCGTGCGCGTGGGCATTCTCGGCTGCGGTGCCCTCGGGGGCGTCATGGCGGCCCGCCTGGCCGACAGCCCGGGGGTGGAGCTGGAGGTCTACAACAGCAACCCGCAGATCGCCCAGGCGGTCCAGGAGCGGGGCCTCGTGCTCCGGGACAGGGGCCGGCGGACGACGAGGCGGGTTCGCCTGCTCACAGGGCCGTGGGACCGCGCCAGAACGGAGCCCCCCCTCGATCTGGCAATCCTGGCCGCCAAGTCCGTGGGCCTGGTGGAGGCCGCCCGGCGGATCCTGCCGGCCCTGCGGGAGGACGGGGTCTTCGTGACCACCCAGAACGGGCTCGTGGCCCTGGACCTGGCGGTGGCCCTCGGGCCGCAACGGGTGGTCGCCGGTGCGGTGCTGTGGGGCGCCTCGATGGACGCCCCGGGGGTGTACAGGACTACCGCCCACGGGCCCTTCGTGATCGGCCGGCTGCCCCCCGAGGCGGGCCCCGAGTCCGCAGCGGCTGGCCTCCCGGGACCGCAGTCCGCCGGAACGGACCCCGGCCTCGAGCGGGCGGCTGCGGTGCTCAGCCGGGTCTTCGCGGTGCGCATCTCGGATAACATGCCGGGGGTTCTCTGGTCCAAGCTGGCCATCACGGCGTCGCTGACCACCCTCGGTGCCATCACGGCCCTGCGTTTCGGCGAGTTGGTAGGCCGCCGGGACATCCGCCGGGTGCTGCTGGGGCTGGGGACCGAGGTTCTGGCCGTGGCCCGGGCACTCGGGGTGTCGCTGGAGCCCCTGAGCGGAGGGCTGGACGTGGAGCGCCTGCTCTCCCCGAGCGGTTCACCGGGCGCCTTCCCCCTGCCTGTCAGGCACCTGCTCATACGGGTGGTGGGCTGGAAGCACCGGAGCACGGAAAGCTCCATGCTGGACTCCCTTCGCCGGGGCCGCAAGACCGAGATCGAGTCCATCAACCTTCGGGTCGTGGAGCTCGCGGAGAAGTTCGGTGTTGCCTGTCCTCTGAACCGCACCGCGGTCGGGCTGGTGCGGGAGCTCGAGGCCGGGACGGCCCGGCCGGGCGTAGAACACCTCGAACGCTTTGCGGTAGGATGAGGCCGATGGCGGGAAACAAGCGGGAGCTTTTCCTCAAGGTGGGCGAGCAGCTGTTCAGCCGCTACGGGTACAAGGACGTCAGCATCGAGGACATCGCCCGGGAAGCCGGGGTGGGTACCGGAAGCTTCTACACGTACTTCTCCGCAAAGGAGGCCTTCTACGAGGAAATCCTGGACTCCCTGGAAGGCAAGGGAATCAGGGAGATCGACCGCCTCGTGGCCGGCTTCGACTCCCCGATCGGCAGGCTCAAGGCCGTGTACCGTTTCGCCACCCTGGGAATCCGGAAGAACCCGATCCTACTGGGCATCCTGAGCGGGAATCGCAAGTACATCTACCCCGGCCAGCAGGAACGCCTGGAGCGCGGCCGCACCCTGCGCCAGCACGTGGAGAAGGTCATAGCCGGCATCATCCAGGACGGCGAGCAGAGGCGCCTCCTGCGCATCAGGCCGCTGCGCAACCCCACCGCCCTTCTCCTGGCCGTGTACGATGCCATCCTCATGAACCTGGACTCTCCGGGAATCGAGGAGCTGATGGACGACGCCCTGCACCTGCTGGAACGGGGGCTCAAGCGTCGGATCCGCCTGCGCCCGGCAGCCCGGAGCGAAGGGAGCCGCCGGCGCGCCCAGAAGGCCTAGCGGTTGCGCCGGGAGGGCTTCTCGGACAGGTCCAGCTTCAGACGGTCCCGGAGGTTGCGGAACGCCTCCAGGGTGCGCTCCACGTCCTCGTCGCTGTGCGAAGCGGTCGGGATCATCCGGAACATGACCACCCCCAGCGGCACCACCGGGTAGGTCACCCCGGAAACGAACACCCCGTAGTCCTCGCGCAGCATGCTGATCATGGACATGGCCATCTGCTCGCTCCCCGCCGGCACGTACACGGGGGTAATCGGCGACTGGGTGTCGCCGATGTCGAAGCCCAGATCGAGCAGGCCCTTCTGGAGCTTTCGGGTAACCTCCCACATCCGCTCCCGGTGCCGGGGCTCGTTCATGATCGCCTCGAGGGTGGCGCTCAGCACGTCCACGTACACCATCGGAAGGCTCTTGGCGAAGACGTTGGTCCGGGAGTTGTACTTGACGTACAGGATCGGCTCGCGCTCCCCGGCGGTGACCCCCCCGATGGCCGCAAAGGCCTTGGCGAAGGTCCCGAAGTACAGGTCGATGCGGTCCTGGACGCCGAAGTGCTCCCCGGCCCCGCGACCGTTCTCGCCCACGACCCCGAACCCGTGGGCGTCGTCCACGAACAGCCGCGCCCCGTAGCGCTCCTTGAGCTCGCAGATGCCCGGAAGGTCCGCGATGTCCCCCCGCATGCCGTAGACCCCCTCGGTCACGATCAGGATGCCCCCCTTGCGCTCCTTGTTGGCCCCTTTGAGGTGGAACTCCAGGTTGTCCAGGTCGTTGTGCTTGAAGGACCGGAAGCGCCGCCCGGCCGAGGCCAGCACGGTGGCATCCACGATGCAGGCGTGGCTCAGGCGGTCCATGATGACCACGTCCTCCGGCCCGACCAGCGCGGACACGGTCCCCAGGACCCCCAGGTATCCGTAGTTGAACAGGGCCGCCGATGGCTTCTGCAGAAAGGCGGCCAGCTTCTCCTCCAGGGCGATGTGGGCGTCGGTGTTGCCGGTGAGCATCCGCGAGCCCATGGGCGTGAAGGTTCCCCACCGCTCCACCGAAGCCCGGGCCGCCGCCTTGATCTTCTCGTTGCCCGCCAGCCCCAGGTAGTTGTTGACCGCCCACATGATCACCTCTTTGCCGCCAAAGCTCATGCGGGGGCCGGGAAGCCCGCCCAAGACCGGCCGGGAGAAGTACTGGTCGTCCCGGGCGCGGAAATAGCCGAAATAGCCGCCTTCGCCCTTGCACTTGTCGAACAGGTCCACCGCCTGCCTGGTCTGCTCCATATGTCTTTGCTCCTTGCTGGTCTATACCACCGCAACCGCCGAACGGCAGAGGGCTTCGACAACCGCCTCGGCTCGATCGATCTCCTCGACTCCGACCGTGCAGTCGGGTTCCACCGCCACGAGAGGCCGGTCCGCCTCCAGCCGGCGCCTGCCTCCGCCGGTCAGGTTGAGCAGCACCCGGGCCTGCGGGTCGATTGTGCCGAGGCTCAGGGCTTTCATCAACCCCGCCAGGGCAACCTCCGCGGCCGGATCCAGGTCGCAGCCTTCCAGGCTCTCGAAGAGCTCCCCGGCTTCGGCAGCCTCCCGGTTGGAGACCGCGCTCATGGTTCCCTTCGTGTCGGAGAGGGCATCGAAGACCCCGCCGGTCAGCCCGAAGGGCGGTTGCCGGTTGCTCAGGACCCTGGAATGAAGGGCGCCGACGAGCCGCCGGGAGGCTTCTTCCGGGAGCGCTTCCAGGGTTCGCCTGCCCGCCCTCCAGGCGTGGGTCATCGGGGCAAATGGCTCGTTCTGCACGAGATGCAGCCGCAGGCTGCCCCCCGCAAAGCGCCGGTCCTGCGCCAGGCGCCGGCTCATCTCCCACACCGCGATGGCCCCCGTGCCGCTGCCCACGGCCTGCACGTAGTGCTCGGGCATCTCCCCCAGGGCCTCCACCGCGGCCAGCAGGACCGTGCCCATCCCGTCCCGGCGGGCCACGTTGCGCGCACCCCCCTCGGGGAAGAAACCCTCCTGGTGAGCCAGGTTTGCCCCCAGGCGGATGGCATCCGCGTAGTCGCCCCCCGCCAGGGCGACCAGGCGGACCTCCGGGTGGCGATCGGCCACCAGCCACATGTCCTCCAAGGCGAACTCCGGCACGACCACCACCATCGGGGCTCCCAGGGCCGACCCGGCCTGAAGGAACGCCCGGCCGGTATTCCCGGCCGAGGACACCACCAGGCTCCCGGAACCGCTCTCGGGGACTCTGGCCAGCACGGGCAGGGCCTCCAGCTCCTTGAAGCTGCAGGACTCCATGTACGCACCGCGCTCGGGCCAGTAGCCGCTGAACACCACCGAGAGACCCCTCATGCCCAGGCGCCTCCCCAGCCGCTCGGCACGGAACACCGCCGGCACGCTGCGGTTCTCCCAAACCCGCCTCACCGGCAGCCAGTTGCGGTAACGGAACAGCCCCGGGCTCTCCTCGCTGACCGAGAAGCTCCGCTCCTGGTACTCCGCCCGCAGCAGCGCCGGCCCGTGAGCCTCGTCGCAGCTCAGGACGAAGGATCCGTCGGTGGCATCGGCGAAGCTCTTCCCGCAGCCCAGACAGACCAAGCGATAGTGTGGATCCATAGGTTCCGGCCTCCCGAGGTGGTTGTGGGGGCGCAGGGGATCGGACTCCCCGCAGGACCGCCGCCCGCTCGCTCGGGGCACACGCCCCGACTCCGGCGCCGGCCTCAGCGCGCGCGACCCCGCCCGCTCGACCCTGGCGCCCTCGACGGCCGAGAGTATAGCCCGGAACGCAGAAAAAGGGAAGACATCAAAAACCGCCATGTCGAATATTTGAACAAGATATTCGGTTTGTTCGGTCCGCGGCGAACACCCCTTCGGGAGGGATTCAGTCCCTGACGCGGCTCCAGGACAGGGTGCGGAGCATCCAGCGCGGCAGCGGCTTGCCGGGAGGCCGGCGCCGCAGGTCCATGTACAGCCCCAGCCCCTTGAAGAGGGCCAGGCGATAGGCCTCGACGAACTCCACCAGGGTCCCGTCGGGGTCCTCCACGTAGCAGAAGCGCCCGGAGCCTTCGCCCATCTCGAAGTCCCCGGCTGCGGAGCTGTCGACGGTGAATGCGAAGCCCTCGGCCGCGCACCGGGCCTTCAGGGCGTCCATGCCGCGAACGTCGAAGCACAGGTGGATGAACCCGAGGTCCCCCCACAGGCGGTCCGCGAAGATCCTGCGGGGCTCACGGTCCAGAGCCTGCACGAGCTCCAGGCGCGAGGGCCCCAGCAGGGGGCTGAAGGGTCCCCGGCGCTCCGCAGTGTGGCCGAGCAGGACACGGCGGAAGCGCCCTCCGCCTCCGGGCAGGGCCGCGAAATCGGAAAACTCCCCCCGAGCGTCGTAGATCACCTGGTCGTACCCCAGGATCCCGGAGTACAGGCGGCGGGCGCGCTCGACGTCGCTGACCCCGATCATGGCTCCCGCGGCCCCGCCGGTGGCCCTGGTTCCCCGGGTGAACCAGCTGTGCCCCGGCACGATCTGGAAGGGAAACCCGTGAGGATCCCGGAGAAAAAAGCACGGCTCTCCGCCGGGATCGGGAGCCGGCGGGGCGAGCCTGTGGTCCCGGCGGGGCTCCCCGGGCGCCAGGCTCTCCTGGGCCAGGCTCTCGGGCGCCAGGCTCGCCCAGGCCGCCTGCACGTCCCGCGCCTTGATCCGGGGGCAGAAGATCCCGAGATCCCCCACCTGGATCTCGAAAGCGGCCGGTTGGGGCTCCCGCTGGGTGTACTGCCAGATTTCCAGAGCCGCCCCACCCTGCATGCTCGCGGCCATGACTGCGTGCCGGGCCCGGGGCTGTCCTCCGGTGTAGGGCAGCATCAGGGCGGCCACCCCCTCGTCGTCCACGATCGGAACGTCGATGCCGAAAGCCTTCCGGTACCACCGGAAAGCCCTCGACAGGTCGGGGATCCCGACTCCCACCTGCTGAATGCCGCAGATCAGGTACTCGTCCATGGCCCCCAAGAGTAGCGGGAACCGTGCGGGGGCGTCAAGAAAAACCCGTGCACCGGCTCTCGGCCGCTGCCGATATGAGAACTGTAGGACTCGCGGACTCGTGCCCGTCGAGCCCCGAAGGAGGGGGTCGTATATGGCAAAGGCAGCTTCCGAGGACCGGCAGAAGGCCTGGGTCGTCACCGTCGACATGGGGCTCGGACATCAGCGGGCCACCTACCCGCTCAGGCACCTGGCAGAGGGGGATATCATCACCGTGGGGGGCTCCACCGCCACCGACCCTGACGAAAAAAAGATGTGGGACCGCATGCGGAACACCTACGAGTTCCTTTCCCGGGTTCGAACCGTCCCGCTGGTCGGAAGGCCCCTGTTCAGCATGCTGGACGCCCTGCAGAGCATCCCCCAGTTCTACCCGGTCAGGGACATGTCCAGCCCATCCTTCCAGGTCAAGCTCCTGAACTCCTTCATCGACAAGGGGTTGTGCCGGGGAATGGTCGAGGCCATCAACAGGAAGCCGCTGCCTCTGGTGACCTCCTACCTGGCCCCTGCGCTGGCCGCGGACAAGGCCAAGTACGGACGGATCTACTGCATCATCTGCGACGCCGAGATCAGCCGGGCCTGGGTGGCCCTCGAGCCCGGGAGGAGCCGGATTCACTACCTGGCCCCCTGCGGCCGGGCGGTCATGCGCCTCAAGAGCTACGGGGTGCCCGACGAGCGGATCTTCCTGACGGGCTTTCCCTTTCCCCGGGAAATCCTGGGAGACCACAACCTCCACCTGCTCAAGGCGGACGCAGCCCAGCGCCTGTTCTACCTGGACCCCAACGAACGCTTCTGGCCCCTGCACGGCCGCAACGTCGTGCACTTTCTCGGAAAGGGCAACTGCGGCTTCAAGAAGGAGCGGGCCCTTACGATCACCTTTGCCGTGGGCGGGGCCGGGGCCCAGCGGGAGATCGGATTCCACATCGTCAAGAGCCTGCGCGAGAAGATCCGCAAGGGGGAGATCATCGTCAACCTGGTCGCCGGGGTGCGCGAGGAGATCAGGGAATACTTCGAGCACGTCAGGCTCGAGCTCCTGCCCCGCTCCAAGAACCTCCGGGTCATCTACAGCCCGGACAAGGCGGGGTACTTCCGCCAGTTTTCCGAGGTGATCCGGAGCACCGACGTGCTGTGGACCAAGCCCAGCGAGCTGTCCTTCTACTGCGGCCTCGGAATCCCGATCATCATCGCACCGCCCATCGGGGCCCAGGAGCTGTTCAACCGGCGGTGGCTCCTGGAGATCCAGGCGGGCATCCCCCAGGAGGATCCGGAGTACACGGGCGAGTGGTTCTTCGACCTGCTCCACGAGGGGCGGCTGGCGGAGAGCGCCTGGGACGGCTTTCTCAAGGCCCGCAAGTACGGCACCTACAAGATCCAGGAAATCCTGGAGACCGGCACCATGGCCCGGGAGACCTCGCCGCTCAAGCGCTGAGACCTTCGCCTCCGGATCGGCCCTGGAGCCCCCGGGTCTTTTCCGCTACACTGGACCTCGTCATGCAACACTCTGCCAGCACACAGGGCACGACCGTTCGCCTGGGACGAAGTGAAATGAGGGTCACCGCCGTAGGCTTCGGCGGCATCCCGATCCAGCGGGTAAGCGAGGCGGAAGCCGTTCGCGTGGTACGCTGCGCCCTGGACGGGGGGATGAACTGGATCGACACGGCCAACGCCTACGGAACCTCGGAAGAGCGCATCGGACGGGCTCTCGAAGGGTACGACCGCGCGAAGCTCCTGCTGTTCACCAAGGGCCAGGCCAAGCGGCCCGACGAGCTCGAGCGGCAGATCGAGCTTTCCCTCCGGGTCCTGCGCACCGACTACCTGGACCTCTTCCAGTTTCACCTGGTGCCGGACGCCGCGACCTGGGGCGAGATGCAGGCCAACGGCACCGTCGAGGTGGTCCGTTCGCACCGGGCGCAGGGGACGATCCGCCACGTCGGTGCCTCCGCCCACACCCTCGAGGGGGCCAGGGCCGTGCTCGCCCACCCGGACATCGAGGTTCTGCAGTACCCCCTGAACTTCGTCGTGGAAGAGGAAGGGCTGGAGGTCCTGGAAGCCTGTCGGCAGGTCGACGCCGGGTTCATCGCCATGAAGGCCTTTGCAGGGGGCGTCCTCGAAAGCGCCCCGGCCTGCATCCGCTTCCTGCTCCAGTATCCGGAGGTCGCCATCGACCCCGGCTTCGAGCGACCCGAGGAGGTCCGGGAAGTCCTGGCGCTCTGGCGGGAGTCGGCTCCCCTGTCCGAGGAGGACCGGCAGCTCATCCGCCGCCTCCGGGAGGAGCTGGGCACCCGCTTCTGCCGGCGCTGCGGCTACTGCTCGCCCTGCCCGGAAGGGGTGCAGATCATTCCCCTCATGACCATGGATTCCCTGATTCGCCGCTTTCCCGAGGAGGCCCTGATCGGAGACGCCTGGATCGCCGAGGCCGGCCGGAGCGCCGAGCTCTGCACCGCTTGCGGTCAGTGCGAGGAACGCTGTCCGTACAAGCTCTCGATCATCGACGGGATCCGGGAAGGAGCCCGGCTGTGGCGCCAGGCCGCCGGCGCCTCCGGGTGAATCCTCCCGCCGCCGGCAGGCGCAGCCCCGAGGGCGGAAAGCCGTGAGCCGCAGCACGGCGGCGCAGCAGGAGATCCGGCTCCAGGGGGTCTCCTTCTACTATCCTGAGACCCAGGAGCTCGTATTCAACCGCCTGAGCCTGGACCTGCCCCGTGGAGTCACCTCCCTGGTCGGCCAGAACGGCACCGGCAAGACCACGCTCCTGCTCCTGGCCGCGGGCATCCTCCTCCCGGCGGAGGGAACGGTTCTGCTCCAGGGAGTCGACACCCGGACACTCCGGCAGGAGCGCAAGCGGCAGCGCTACGTCTCCTTCGTGTACCAGAACATGGAGTTCGAGACCGAACAGCCCATCGGCGAGCTCCTGGAGCAGGTGCGGGCCGGCGGCTTTCTCGCCGAAGACGACGACGGGCTGCTCCGCGAGCTGATCGACGTCTGCGAGCTCCGGGCACTGCTCGGGCGCCGGCTCCAGGAGACGAGCAAGGGAGAGCTCCAGCGGGCGATCGTGGCCTTCAGCATCCTGTACGGATCCAGAATCCTGATGATGGACGAGCCGGTCTTCGCCCTGGAAGACCATCAGAAGCGCAGGATCATGGAGTTCCTGGTCCGCTACGTCCGGGAGCGGGAGATGAGCCTGTTCTACTCGGTCCACGAGCTCGAGCTCTCCCGCAGCTACTCCGACCACCTGCTGCTGTTCCGCAAGGCCGGCCCGCCGATCCTGGGCCCGACGGCGCAGCTGTTCACCCGGGAGGCCATCGAGGAGGCCTACCAGGTCCCCTTCACAATGCTCAAGGCCCGGGAACAGCTGTACCGCCGGCACCTGCTCGAGCGTTACGGCCCGCAATGATAGAGCTCCTGTACGACTGCGATCTGACCATGGGCCTTGCCGACCGGGACGTCGACGACGGCCTGGCCCTCATGGCGCTGCTCGGCCTGCCGGAGGTCCGCCTCCTGGGGGTGACCAGCACCTTCGGCAACGGGACCCTCGAGGAGGTGCATCCCTGCCTGGAGGCGACCCTGCGGACCTTAGGGGCCGCCGACATCCCCTGCTTCAAGGGCGCCGCGTCTACAGAGCTCCGCTCGAGCCCCGCCGCGGGATTCCTGGCGGATACCGCAGCCCGCCTGGCCGCCCGGGGACGCGGAGGCCTCCGAATCCTGGCCACCGGGGCCCTCACCAACCTGCACGGCGCGGCGCTCCAGGACCCGGGCTTCTTCGCCCACGTGGCCGAGGTCGTGGTCATGGGCGGGATCACGGCGCCCCTGCAGATCGGCGGCCGGGTCATGAAGGAGCTCAATTTCGCCTGTGACCCCGAGGCGGCGCACCAGGTTCTTCAGTCAGGCGCCCGGGTTACGGTGATCTCCGGAAACCTCTGCCTCGAGGGGTTCCTGCCCCGGGAACGTCTGCTCGAGGGCCTGGCCGGCCTGCCCCGGACCCTGCGGGCCTTCCTGACCGCGAGCCTCGAGCCCTGGGTCGCCTGGTATCGCCGGGAGTACGGGCTGGACGGGTTTCACCCCTGGGATGCCATCGCCGCCCTGTACCTGACCGAGCCCGGCCTGTTCGACTCCCGGGAGCGGTTCCTGCTGTCGGATGTCGCGGACCTGCGCTCCGGCTGCCTCAGGACGGCGGCCGCCGCCTCGCCCGGGAAGCACCCCCGGATAAACCTGCCTGCGCGCCTGCGGGACCCCGGGAAGCTCCACGCGAGCCTGTTCGCGGCCTGGCGGCGCCTGGGAGAGCGCCTGGAGCAGGATCCGCGAGCGCTCGCTACGGGGCAGCCCGAGGGTCGACAGTGAGGGCCTCCACCTCCGGGGGCGGATCCTCCGGGGGGGGGAGTTTCCGGAACGCCCTGCCGACCCTGGTGCCCCTGATTCTCGTCCTGCTCTTCCTCTTCGCCGCCCGGGTCGTCTATGCCCCCCTGCTCCTGAACATCGAACGGAGCCTTTCCCTCACCCATGCCCAGGCGGCCAGCTTCTTCCTGTTCGTGACCCTGGGCTACAGCGGGTCCATGGTGCTCTCGGGATTCGTGGCCGCCCGGCTGACCCACCGCGGCACGATCGTGCTCGCGGCCCTGGTGGCGGCCCTGGCCCTCGGCCTGATCGCTGTGAGCCGCTCCCTACTGGCCATGCAGGCGGGCCTGATCCTCCTCGGGGCCGGCGCAGGGCTGTACTTCCCTTCGGGAATCCCGACCCTGACCAGCCTGTTCGATCGGCGCGACGAGGGCAAAGCCCTGGCGCTCCACGAGCTCGGGCCCAACCTCGGGTTTGTCGTGACCCCGATCCTGACCGCCCTGCTTCTTCCCGCATTCCCCTGGCGGACCATCCTGGGCCTCTTCGGGGCCTTCGGGGTACTGACAGGCATCGCCTTCCTGGTCTTCGCCCGAGGCGGACGCTTTCGCGGCGAGCCGCCCCGGCTGGACAACGCTCGCCTCGTGCTGGGCAACCGATCTTTCTGGATCCTGGCGGCCATGCTCGCCCTGGGAGCGGGAGCCGGGCTCGGGGTGTTTTCGATCACCCCGACCTATCTCGTCGTGGAGCAGGGCCTGCGCCAGGAGCTGGTCAACACCCTGGTGGGGGTCTCCCGGTTGTCGGGACTGGGGGTGATCTTCGTGGCGGGCTACCTGGTGGATCGCCTGGGTGCGCGGCGGATCATGGCCATCGTACTGCTGCTCTGCGGGGCGACCACCGCCGCCCTCGGACTGCACGCCCGGGCGCTGGTGCTGGCGGCCCTGTTCGTGCAGCCGATCCTCGCGGCAAGCTTCTTTCCCGCCGCCTTCGCCGCGGCATCGCGCATCACGGAGGGGCGCCTGCACAACCTCACCATCTCCTTCCTCCTGCCCATCGGCTACGGGTTCGGGGCCGGAGCGGTGCCTCTGTTCTTCGGAATCCTGGGGGACCAGGGGCGCTTTCCCCTCGGGTTCCTGATCTACGGAGCCCTCCTCGCTCTGGGAAGCGGGCTGCCCTTCCTGCTGCGCTTCGCGGTCAGGGAGGCGAGAGCCCGGGGCTGAGGCGGCCGCCTCCGAGAATACGGCCGGCGCGGAAGCGCCCCCGCGGCGCCGCCCGCCGCGGGCCTACAGCCCGAGCAGCCGCCGGGCGTTGTCGTGAAGCAGGGCACGGAGTCGCCCCTCCTCAGGGAGAAGCCTCCGCACCCAGTCCAGGATGCGACGGGGATCCGACCAGGGGGCATCGCTGCCGAACAGCAGGAACTCCGCCGGGTGGCTGGCCAGGAAGCGGCGTGCCCTGTCGTCGCCGATCTGGTCTTCGGAGTGCGACACGTCCATGTAGACCGGGCGTCCCAGGAGCAGCTCCTCGACTCTCTCCCAGTCCTCCCACCCCCCGAAGTGGGTCGTGACCATCTTGAGCCCCGGAAACCGCTCGATCACCTTCACCACCCGGGCCGGACCGGCTCTCTCCAGCCGGGCAAAGGCCAGATCGTAGCCTGTGTGCATGAGCAGCACCAGTCCCAAAGCCTCGATGCGACCGTACACCGGGAACAGCCGGGACTCGTCCAGGTCGAAACCCTGGTAGTACGGGTGCAGCTTGACTCCCCGGAACCCCTCGGCAGCCACGTTGTCCAGCTGCTCGAGGGCCTGTGGGTCATCGGGGTGCACCGACGGGAAGGGGATGATCCTGGCGGAGCGGATCCCCCGGCACCACCCCAGCAGGGTGGCGAACTG
>Ga0209164_1002472_pt1 | contig 19662 bp, 16 predicted proteins | sample MTBNYHSulfiMetaG_FD_187458 | JGI IMG/M metagenome (GOLD analysis project Ga0209164, IMG submission 187458) | Enrichment culture microbial communities from rom New York Harbor, USA that are MTBE-degrading - MTBE-NYH (New York Harbor Sulfidogenic)... | ecosystem: Environmental > Aquatic > Marine >...
CACCGGGCCGGGCACCCCGCGCGAAGTCCTCGACGGCCTCATCCGGAACTTCATCGAGGGCCTGATCGCCGACCGCTGGATCTCGGCGGTGATCATGCGAGAGCGCCACGCCCTGGCTCCCGATACCCGGCGCTGGGTGGACCGGGCGGAGCGACGGCACGTGGCCGCCTGGGTCGAGGCCCTGGGCCGCCTGCGCTCCGACCTCGACGACCGGGCCGTCCGCCTCATGGTCCATGGCGGTCTGTGGATGTGCCTCTGCGTGGCGTACTACGACAGTGGCATGGACCCCCAGCACGAGGCCGAAATGCTCATCGCCATGGTCCAGGCCGCCTTGCTGGGCGATTGAGGGCGACTCCTCTCGCTAGCGCAAGGTGACTACGGCGCTGGCCAGCACCGGGGTGCCCCGTTCCTTGTCGGCCGCCGTCAGGTAGACCCGATCCCCCCGGCGCCACATCGAGGTGACGATGGTATCCCCCGGCACGACCGCGCCGGCGAAGCGGGCCCGATACCCGGCTACCGCCGTCGTGTCGCCGGCCAGCATCCCGTCGACCACCGCCTTGCAGGCAATCCCGTAGGAGCACAGGCCGTGCAGGATGGGCCGCTCGAATCCGGCCCCGGCGGCAAAGTCGGGATCGGCGTGCAACGGGTTCTTGTCTCCCAGCAGCCGGTAGAGGAGGGCCTGCTGGGGCAGCGTGGGGGATTCGACCACCAGGTCGGCCGGGCCCTCGGGAGCCGCCTCCACGGTCTTGGGCCCGGGGTCGCCCCCGAAGCCCCCCTCTCCCCGCAAGAACAAAGAGAAGCGATTGCGCAACATCACCTCTCCCGAGGCGCTCGAGGTATCCACCTCCAGCACCGCCAGGGCGGCCTTGCCCTTGTCGTAGATTGCGGCCACCTTCCCCCGGCTGCGCACCTTGGCGGCCGTCGGCAGGCGAGGGGCGAGCACCTCTATCTCCTGCTCCCCGTGCAGGAGCAGCATCGGGTTGAAGGACAGCCCGGGCACCCCGAAGATGCCCCCCAACACCCCCTGGGCCGGAATCACCCCGAACGAGGGCAGCACCTTGAGGCGGGATTCGTAGCAGTACTCCAGCTCGCCGGGGCCAACGGGGTCGCGCCCCGCCCCCACCGCCAGGTGGTACAGGATCACCCGGTCCTCGTCCCAGGAAGCCGTGGTGTCGCCGACCAGGGCCCCGACGGCCTGACTCGGATCGACGGGCATGGCCCCTCCTCGCGCTCGGCGCCGCGGTAGTAGATTAACTGCGGTTCACAGAGCAGGCCGATCGAGTCCGCCGGCCCGCCGCCGAAAAACGGCACCGGGGAAGGGGCGTTATGAGCGGGATCCTGGGGTATGCCACCTATCTCCCCCACTACCGCCTGGAGCGGAAGTCGATCGGGGAGGCCTTGGGCGGGCCGCCGGCCAAAGGCACCCGCACGGTGGCCTCCTACGACGAGGATTCCACCTCCATGGCGGTGGCCGTCTCCCGCCGACTCCTCTCCCGCCTCCCCGGCGACCTGGCGGCCCTCCAGTTCGCCACCACCTCCCCGGCCTATCTCGACAAGACCAACGCCTCCGCCATCCATGCCGCGCTGGGGCTTCCCCCCGGCGTGGCGGCCTACGACATGGGCGGCGCGGTCCGCTCCGGGGTGGGCCTCTTGGCCGCCGCCCTGGCCTCCACCCGGCGCAACCTGGTGGTGGCGGCCGACATCCGCAGCGGCCTCCCCGGCAGCGAGGACGAACGGGAGGGGGGCGACGGCGCCGCCGCCTTCCTGGTGGGGCCGGCGGACGCGGACCACCCGGTGCTGGCCGAGTGCCTCGCCGTCGCTTCGGCCACGGGCGAATTCCTGGAGCGATGGCGGGTGCCGGGTGAGTCGTTCTCCCGGCGCTGGGAGGAGCGCTTCGGGGTACACGCCTTCCTGCCGCATGTGGGCCGCGCCGTCGCTGCCGCCCTGGCGCAAGCGGGAGTGGCTCCCGACGATGTGCAGCATCTGATCGTCACCGGCACTCACGCCCGGGCCGCCGGCGCCTTCCTCCGCATGAGCCGGGCCAAGGCCGAGGTGCTGGTGGACGACCTGGCCGCCACCGTGGGCAACACCGGGGCGGCCCACCCCGGGCTGCTGCTGGCGTCGACTCTCGATCTTGCCCGCCCCGGGGCGGTCGTCGCCCTGGTGGTGCTGGCCGACGGGGCGGATGTCTTGGTGCTCCGGGCCACGGAGGCGTTGGCGGAGAACCGCTGTACCCCGACGGTGGCCGAGCAGGCCGCCTCCGGTCGCCGGATGGCCTACGCCGACTTCCTCACCTGGCGGGGCATGCTCCCCCGCCAGGGCCCCCGGCGCCCCGACCCGGTGCCGCCGGCAGCCCCCCCGGCGCTGCGCTCCGAGGAGTGGAAGTTCGGCTTCACCGGCTCACGGTGTCGCGACTGCGGCACCCGCCACCTGCCGCCGCAGCGAGTGTGCGCCGGGTGCGGGGCCGTGGACCACATGACTCCGGAGCGTCTGGCCGACGTCCCCGGCACCATCGCCACTTTCACCATCGACCGTCTCGCCTACTCCCCCAGCCCGCCGGTAGTGGCGGCCGTGGTGGACTTCGACGGGGGCGGCCGCTACCGCTGCGAGCTCACCGACGTGGATCCGGCCGCGGTGGCCATCGGCCGCCGGGTGGAGATGACCTTCCGCCGGCTCTTCGCCGCGGGCGGGGTGCAGAACTACTTCTGGAAGGCACGGCTCATCGGCGACGGCGCCGTTCCCGAGCCGCAAGGAGTGTGACATGGCGTCGAAGGGCATTCGCGACCGGGTGGCCATCGTCGGGATGAGCTGCACCCGGTTCGATGAGCACTGGGACAAGAGCACCGACGATCTGCTGGTGGAGGCCGCCGGCGAGGTGCTGGCCTCCGCCGGAGTGGCCAAGGACGACATAGATGCCTACTGGCTGGGCACCATGGCCTCGGGGATGAGCGGCATGACTCTGGCCAAGCCTCTCAAGCTGGGCACCAAGCCGGTCTCCCGGCTGGAGAACCTGTGCGCCACCGCCTCCGAAGCGTTCCGCAACGCCTGCTATGCCGTGGCAGCGGGTGCCTACGACATCGCCATGGCCATCGGCGTGGAGAAGCTGAAGGACTCCGGCTACTCCGGGCTGGTGCTGCCCCTGCCCCCCAACGACGGCACCACCGCCGACCTCACCGCCCCGGCCCTCTTCAGCCTGCTCGCTCCGGCGTACGCCAAGAAGTACGGAGTGACCGAGGAGAAGCTCAAAGAGGTGTTCACCCGCATCGCCTGGAAGAACCACCACAACGGTTCGCTGAACCCCCGGGCCCAGTTCCGCAAGGAGGTGGCCCCGGAGGTCATCTGCAACTCGCCCCTGGTGGCGGGACCCCTGGGCATCTTCGACTGCTCCGGGGTGTCGGACGGGGCGGCCGCCGCCATCATCGTGCGGGCCGAAGATGCGCCCCGCTACACCGACAAGCCTCTCTTCGTGAAGGCCCTGGCGTTCGTGGCCGGGGCCGGCGGCGGGGCCAACGACCCCGGCTACGACTACACCACCTTCCCCGAGGTGGTGCTCTCCGGGCAGGACGCCTACGCCCAGGCCGGGGTCACCGACCCCCGCGCCGAACTGGCCATGGCCGAGGTGCACGACTGCTTCACCCCCACCGAACTCATCCTGATGGAAGACCTGGGCTTCGCCGCCCGCGGCACCGCCTGGCAGGAGGTCCTCAACGGCACCTTCGACCTCCAGGGCGACCTGCCGGTCAACCCCGACGGCGGGCTCAAGAGCTTCGGCCACCCGGTGGGCGCGTCCGGCCTGCGCATGATCTTCGAGTGCTGGCTGCAGTTGCGCGGCGAGGCCCCGCCGGAACGCCAGATCCACACCGACAAGACCCTGGGCCTCACCCACAACCTGGGCGGCTACCCCGGGGAATGCGTCAGCTTCGTCAGCATCGTCGGCAGCCGGCCGAGCGAGTGACCGAGAGGCAGGGAGATGTTCCGCACCAGGATCACTGAGATGTTCGGGGTGGACCACCCCATCGTGCAAGGCGGCCTGCAGTGGGTGGCCAACGCCGACCTGGTCGCCGCCGTCGCCAACGCCGGGGCCATGGGCTTCCTCACCGCCCTCTCCTTCGATTCGCCCGAGGCGCTGCGCCGGGAGATCCACCGCTGCCGCGACCTCACCGAGCGGCCCTTCGGGGTCAACATCACCCTGCTGCCCACCATGCGCCCCCCGGACTACGCCGGGATGGCCCGGGTGGTCATCGAGGAGGGCATCCGCTTCGTGGAGACCGCGGGGAGCAACCCCGTGCAGTTCATGCCCGCCTTCAACGACGCCGGGGTGCAGGTGGTGCACAAGTGCACCTCGGTGCGTCATGCCCTCAAAGCCCAGGAGCTCGGCTGCGCGGCGGTATCCATCGACGGCTTCGAGTGCGCCGGGCACCCCGGTGAGGAGGACGTCACCTCGCTGGTGCTCATCCCGGCGGCCGTCGACGCGGTGTCGCTGCCGGTGATCGCCTCGGGAGGTTTCGGCGACGGTCGGGGCCTGGTGGCGGCCCTCGCCCTGGGAGCGGAGGCCATCAACATGGGCACCCGCTTCGTGGCCACCCGGGAAGCCCCGGTCCACGACAACGTGAAGCAGGCCCTGGTAGATCGCGATGAGCGCAGCACCCGCCTTGCCCTGCGGTCCCTGCGCAACACCATCCGGGTGCTGCACAACGAGGTGGTGGACCGCATCCTCGAGATCGAAGCGCTTCCCGGCCCCACCGACTTCGCCGACCTGGCCCCGCTGGTGTCGGGGGTCGGCGCCCGGGAAGAGGTCTGGGAGAAGGGGAACGTGGACGGGGGGATCTTCACCGCCGGCCAGGTGATCGGCCTCATCCACGACGTGCCTTCCGTGGCCGAACTGGTACATCGGATCGTGGCCCAAGCAGAGTCCATCGCTCGCGACCGCATGCCCTCTCTGCTCCGCTGAGTCGGCCGGCCGCTCTCCCCTCGCGCAGGCCGCCCCACACCACGGGCGGGAACGCGTAGTGTGAAAGGCGACGTCGCGCTGGGGAGGCACACATGCCCGATCTCATCTGCCAGCAGTTGGTGGATCTCATCGAGCGCAATGCGGGCAGGCTCACCCAGGACTGGCTCGCCGACGTCCAGCGCCGCCCGGAGACGCCCACCTACCACGACTACCCCGAGGACAAGCTGTATGAGCGGGTCCACGACGTCTACTACAACCTGGGGAATTGGATCCGTCGCCAGACAACCGCAGCCGATGTCGCCCGGGTCTATACCGCGCTGGGCCGGCAGCGCCACGGCGAAGGCTTCGCCCTCTCCGAAGTGCTCGAGGCCCTCATCCTCACTCGTCGCCACCTCTGGCTGCTGGTGCTCCGCGAGGGACTGCTGGACACCGCCCTGGTGCTCCATCAGGCGCTGGAGTTGAACGCTCGGGCGGTGCTCTTCTTCGACCGGGCGATGTACTTCACCGCCCTGGGCTACGAACAGGCCCAGGCCGAGGCGGCCCGCAAGACCACCGCCGCCCTGGCCGAGGAACTGACCCTGCCCCGCCGCCTGAGGCGCAAGCGGCGGGCCGCGACGGAGTAGCCGGGCCGGTCGCCGACATCCGTAGGATCGGGTCATGCGACCCATGACGCCCGAGGATCTCTGGAAGCTGCGACGCGTCGGCCAGCCCGAGCCGCTGCCCGGCGGGGAGGCGGCCGTCGTCCCCATCACCCAATACGACGCCGCCGAGAATCGGGGGCGTACCCGCCTCCACCTGGTGACCGCCGCCGGGGAGAGCCGGCCCCTCACTCGGGAGGATGCCGACAGCACCGCCCCGGCCGTGGACGCGACGGGCCGGCGGGTCGCCTTCATCCGCAAGAGCGGCGAGGACGACCCCGGCCGATTGTGCGTCATGCGCCTGGACGGCGGTGAGGCGCAGTGCCTCACCGCGTTCCCCCTAGGGGCGGTGGCTCCCCGCTGGCTTCCCGACGGATCGGCTCTGCTGGTGTGGTCTCCGGTCTACCGGGACCATCCCGACCTCGAAGCCACCAGGGCGGAGCGCGACGCCCGCAAGCAGGCCAAGGTCAAGGCGCGGGTAACGGAAGACCGCATCTACCGCTATTGGAACCGCTGGCTGACCGGCGGCGACGTGCACCATCTGTTCCGGGTGGATGTGGCGACCGGGGAGACCACCGACTTGACCCCGGGGTGGACTCGCCTCATCGACTTCGAGGAAGCCGGCGCCGGCTACGACGTGTCCCCCGACGGTCGGCAGGTGGCCTTCCACGCCCTGGCGGTCGATCCCCCGTACGGTGACTTGCGCTTCGGCGTGTACACCCTGGATCTGAATGGGGGCGCGTCCGCGCTGGTGGACCCGGAGGGCCCGCCGAGCCAGCGGCGCCCGCGCTACTCCCCCGACGGAGCCGCCCTGCTGTACGGGGTGCAATACGACTGGCCGGACTTCTACGCGGATCGCATCCGCCTGGTGCGCCTGGATCTCGGCTCCGGGGAGCGCACCACGCTCACCGAGGACTGGGACCGCTCCCCCACCGGTTGGGAGTTCACTCCCGATGGGGCCCAGATCGTCTTCGCCGCGGAGGACCACGCCCGGTGCTCGCTGTTTGCCGTGCCCGTCGCCGGGGGGGAGCCGCAGATGCTCGCTCGGGGCGGTTGGCTTCACGGGCCTCGGCCGGTGAGCGACGGCCGGGTCTGGTGCCGGGTCGAATCGCTCACCCGGCCCGCCGAGGTGGCGATCGTTGCCGCCGACCGCCTGGAGGTGGTAGGCCATCACAACGACGACCTCCTCGCCGCATTGGACATGGGTGCCACCGAGGACGTTCGCTTCCCCGGGGCCGAGGGACGGGAGATCCAGATGTGGGTCACCTATCCGCCCGGCTTCGACCCGGGCCGGCGCTGGCCGCTGGTACACAACATCCACGGCGGTCCCCACGGAGTGAGCGGGGACCAGTGGCACTGGCGATGGAACGCCCAGGTGTTCGCCGCCGCCGGCTACGTGGTAGCCGCGGTCAACTTCCACGGTTCCTCCTCCTGGAGCAACGAGTTCGCCCGCGGCATCCAGGGGGCCTGGGGCGACAAGCCCACCGCCGATGTCCTGGCCGCCACCGACCACCTGCTGGGTCGCGGCTTCATCGACCCGGACCACATGGCCATCGCCGGCGGCTCCTACGGCGGCTATCTGGTGGCTTGGCTGATCGGGCAGACGGATCGCTTTCGGGCGGCCATCTGCCACGCCGGGGTGACCAACCTGCTGGGCCAGTACGCCACCGACGTCACCCACGGCCGCCGGGCCGCCTTCGGCGGCGAGCCCTGGGACGACCTCGAGGCGGTCCGCCGCTGGAGCCCGACCGATGCCCTCGCCGCGGCGGCGACCCCCACTTTGGTGATTCATGGCGAGCAGGACTACCGGGTGGTAGTCACCCAGGGCCTCGAGCTGTACGGGATCCTGAAGGCGAAGGGGGTGGAGGCCCGACTGGTCTACTACCCCGACGAGGGCCACTGGATCCTGAAGCCGCAGAACTCCCTCCACTGGTACGGCGAGTTCCTCGGCTGGCTGGAGCGGTACCTGGGGAGGCCGATACCGAAACCGGAATAGGCCTCAGGCTCGCGGGGTGCCTGCCGCGCCGGGCCGGCGTCGGGCTGGGAAGGCCCCGACCAAGACGGCGCCGGCCACCGCGGCGGCGGGGACACACCAGCGCCACCAATCTAGATCCCCGTCCTTGGCAGCAATGCCCACCAGGGCGGTGGCGGCCGACGAGCCGACCAGCAGCAGCACTCCGGCCAGTACCGTGGCCCAGCACTTGGGGAGCCGCGCTTGTCGGATGGCCCACTCGAAGCGGGCGAAGAGGGCGACCAGGACGCCTGTGAGGAGGCCGAGCACCAGGAACCAGGGCAGCCGGCTCCCCCACCACAACCAGGTTCCCGGCTCCACCTTGAAGACGGCCCCATCCCAGGCGGCCAGGCCGGCGGCGGCGATCAGCATGCCGGCGGTGAGGTGCCAGAGGAACACCGTCATGGCCACCCCGGCGAAGGCAATGATCACATGCCAGGCGCCCGCTCGCGCGGTGAGGCGCTCCACCGCAGGGCGGGTACTCCCGATGATGCCGAACTGCGCCAGGCCGAGCACGGCTATGGCGAAAGTCGGCGGCGTCATGTTGGCCTCGCCCTGGCCGGGGATGCTCACCATGGCCACCGGGTACAGGCCCGACCAGGTGAGGGCGATCAGCACCGCGAGAGCGCCGGCGGCGAGCGGCCAGCCGGCCCACCGCGGCACTCCGTCTCGGGCGTCCCGGTCCGACCACCAGTAGCCGATCTGGTGCACTAGAGCCCAAACGAAGGCGAAGTTGACCCAGCCGATCCCGGGCACCTCGAGGACGAACCGCGCCACGTCGACCACGATGGCTGCGGCGGCCAGGGCGAGCAGGGTCGATGGGCCGCTCCGTCGCCACCAGGCGTGAGTCAGCGGAGCCAGCACCGTCAGTGACAGGTACACCGCTAGGAACCAGATCGGCATCGTTGCCGCCATCGCTCCGGCGTACATGACCTCAGGCGGAACGACGCTGCGCAGCACCAGGATGAGGCCGACCCACACGATGAGCAGGGGGATCACCGGGGTGAAGAGGCGCCGTGCCCTCCGCGTGACCCAGTCCCGCGCCGGCTGCTCGCCCGTGCTTACTCGCTGCAGCGCCCGGGCGTTGGCGTAGCCACCGGCGAGGAAGAAGACCGGCATCACCTGGAACAGCCAAGTCACCCATCCGGCATACGGCACCCACTCCAGCGAGTTGAGCAGGTCGGTGGTGCCGTCGGGCTTCACCCAGATGGTGACCGCCAGCCAGTGGCCGCACACCACCATGAGAATGGCCAGTACCCGCCAGAAGTCCACGACGCGGTTGCGGCTCGCCGGGGTAGCCGTGGCGAGGCGCCCCGTGTAGGACCAGTACTTCACGAACGGAACACTATGGAGTGCGCCCTCCTGCCGCTATCCGGGAGGTCACGGAGACAGCGATCCCCACGCCGGGTCGCCCACCGTGCCCGGGGCAGGACTCGAACCATATCCGGCCGAACCCCCGCAACCGCAGTCGGCCACCCCTCAGGCCCGCCGCGAGCCGGCAGGCAAGCAAGAGAAGAACCCCCGCTCCCACGATCGCCGCCGGAAGGCGGCGATCCCGCCACCCACAACATCACCGTGCCCGGGGCAGGACTCGAACCTGCACGTCCCACGAGGGGGCAGCGGAGTTTAAGTCCGCCGCGGCTGCCTGTTTCGCCACCCGGGCGTGCCGCGAGGTTATCCCACCAGCGCCAGTGGCGTGTGCGCCGCTATGCCCACGAAGTCCTGGTCGTGGTGCAACAGGGGCAGGCGGCGGTCGATGGCCACCGCCGCCACCAGGCAGTCGGTGAGGGAGCGCGGGGTGAAGCCTCCCCGCCGGCAGGCCCGGTAGATCTCGGCCGCCCGTTCGAAGTCGAACAGGGGGCGGGCGGGCACGAAGTGGCAGCGGTTCAGCATCGCCCGCAGTTTCTCGGCGTGCCGGTCGTCACCGGCTCCCATCAGCAACTCCGCCACCACCACGTCGGTAGTGAAGCAGTCCTCGGACAGCAGAGCCTTGACCTGCTGATGCACCTCGGACCCTGTGGCCCGCAGGTACTCGACCCAGGCCGAGGTGTCGATCAGGGCCATATGCCCTCGAGGCGGTTGCTGCGGATGGCGTCGAGGTCGCCCTCCCACCCCGTCCCCTCCATGGCGAGGGCTTCCTCGAGGGTCATGGTGTCGCCCACCAGGCGCTGCAGGGCGAAGTGAACGGCCTCGCGCTTGGAGGGCAGGTGGTAGCGGCGCATGACCTCTTCCACCAAGGGCTCGTCCAGGTCGATGTTGGTGCGAGCCATGGAGGCATCATACACCTGGGCACACCTTGCTGTACAGCTCTACACCTATGCCAGCCTCCGGGCGATACCGTCGAGCAGATCGGCCTCCGAGACCACGATCTCCTCCCTACCGGAGCGGCGCAGGGCTTCGGCGCCCGCCACCGCCCCACCGAGCAGTACCGGCGCCCGGGCGGGGTCGAGGGATGGCAGGGCGGCGGTCTCCTCCAGGGTCATTGCCGCCAAGCGCTCCGTCAGTGCATCCAGGCAGGTCAGGGGCACCACCGACCCGTGCACCGTCTCCGGGTCGTAGGCCTCCAACCCCAGGACGATCGCGGCCAGCGCGGTGTACGTGCCACCCGTGCCGACGACCGTCTCCGGCACCCCGGGCAGCGCCGCGGTGGCAAAGGCCTCTCCCGCCGCTCGGCGCGCCGCCGCCACCTCCCCCGGGGCTGCAGGGAGCTGCGGCAGGAAGCGCTCCGCTATCCGGCGGGATCCCAGATCGACGGTTTGCGCCACTTCGGGCCCGGTCGTCCCGTAGACGAACTCGGTGCTCCCCCCGCCGACGTCGATCGCCAGGAAGGGCGGCCTGCCGGCGCTGCTCCCGACCGCCCCCTCGAAGGTCAGCGCCGCTTCCTCCTCGCCGCTGATCACCTCGGGCCGCACTCCCAGCACCTTCTCGGCCCGGTCCAGGAAAGCCTGCCCGTTCGCCGTCGCCGCCCGCACTGCCGCCGTGGCCACCATCCGCAGGGCCTGCACCCCGGCCTCAGCGGCTACTCGTTGATACTCCGCCAGCGCTCCGAGGGTGCGGCCAATACCCTCTTCGCTCAGGCGCCCTTCCCGATCCACCCCGGCGCCCAGGCCGGTCACCACCACCCGGCGCGCTACCGGGGTCAGCCGCCCCCCGGCCACATCGGCAAGGAGCAACCGGGTGGAATTGGTGCCGATGTCCCCGACGGCGACCCTCACTTCGGCTCCCGCCACCGGGAGTTGGTCACCATCCGGCCGGACACCTCGGCCACGCAGGGCTCGGCGCAGTCCAGCGGCTCCACCCAGGCTGCCACCGCCTCCCCTACCGGGTTGTCGTTCCCGGCGGCGTGATCGGCGTAGTGGGCGTGCAGGCACTTCACCCCGGCTCGGGCACCCCCCACCCCACCCGATGGGCGCGGCCCCGTTTCCCTCGGCAAGAGAGCATCCCGCTCGGAGGCGTAGCGGGCATGGGCGGCGTCGAGGCGGGCCCCGAACACCGCATCCGCGGCCGCCCGGCGTTCCATGGCGGCCACCCCCCCGGCCGATTCCAGCCGGCCGATGCGGCGCTGCGCCAGGGGGCAGCACAGCCAGTAGCGGGTGGGAAAGGGCGTGCCGTCATCCAAGAGCGGGGGCACCACGATCACCACCGGCAGCCCGAGGGGACAGCGGCGGGCAACGACGGCCTCCGAACGCAGCGGCCGCCCGATCTGCGCGGCCACTACGGCCGCGTCATCCATCGTGGACCAGGTCACCCCCGGTGAGGAAGTCCCACACGTCGCGCCACCACGGCTGGCCCTCGGGAGCCTCGAGGGTCGCTTCCGGCTCGGCCGCGACGAGTTCCTCCCCGGAAGGGGAAACCACCACGTAGGCGACCTCCCCGGGGCGCACCAGGCCGAACTGCTCCCGGGCCAGGCGCTCCACCTCCCGGTCGGTCTGGAGCACCGCCACCTGGTCTTCGAGGCGGGCATTCTCCGCCCGCAGTGCCAGCAGCTTCTCCTGGGCGAGAGTCACCGACCGACGATCGGCGATGATCTGGCGGAAAGGGAAGATGCCGGCGGCGGTGACCACCACCGCCACCACTGCGGCGAGAGCCAGCAGCCCCGGCAGCCTTCCTCCCCCGCGCCCTCCGCTCACCGGGCCACCCCCCCGTAGGGATCCCAGCCGGCGTAGCGGGCCTGGTCGCCCAGGCGCTCCTCGATGCGCAGCAGCTGGTTGTACTTGGCAGTGCGCTCACCCCGGGCCGGGGCTCCGGTCTTGATCTGCCCGGCGTTGGTGGCCACCGCCAGGTGCGAGATGAAGGAATCCTCGGTCTCCCCGGAGCGATGGCTGATGACCCGCCCGTAGGAGGAGCGCTCGGCCAATTCCATGGTGTGCAGGGTCTCCGAGAGGCTGCCGATCTGGTTCACCTTCACCAGCACGGCGTTGGCCACCCCGGCCTCGATCCCCTTGCGCAGGATCTCCTCGTTGGTGACGAACACGTCGTCGCCCACCAGCTGCACGCGCTCCCCCAGAGTGCGGGTGAGCAGGGCCCAGCCCTCCCAGTCGTCCTCGGCCAGGCCGTCTTCGATGGAGACCAGCGGGAAGCCCTCCACCAGGCCGGCGAGGTACTCCACCATCTCGGCCGACGTGAGCGCCCGACCGTCGAGGTGATAGGCGCCGTCGCGATGGAACTCCGAGGCGGCGGCGTCGATGGCGAACACCACCTGGCGGCCCGGCTCGTAGCCGGCGCCCTCCACCGCCTCTACCAGCACCTCCAGCGCCTCGCGGTTGGCGCCCAGGTCGGGGGCGAAGCCGCCCTCGTCCCCCACGTTGGTGGCCAGGCCCCGCTTGGCCAGGACCTTCTTGAGGGAGTGGTAGACCTCCACCCCGGCGCGCAGGGCCTCCCGGAAGCTGGCGAAGCCTGCCGGGACCACCATGAACTCCTGGATGTCCACCGCGTTGGCGGCGTGCACCCCGCCGTTGAGCACGTTCAGCATCGGCGTGGGCAGCACCCGGGAGGAAGGCCCGCCCAGATAGCGGAAAAGCGGCAGGCCGGCGGCCGAGGCGGCGGCCCGGGCCACCGCCAGCGACACCGCCAGGATGGCGTTGGCCCCGAGGCCGGCCTTGTTGGGGGTGGCATCGAGGTCGCACATCGCCAGGTCGATGCCTTCCTGGTCGGTGGCGTCGCGCCCGATGAGCAGCGGCGCGATGCTCTCGTTGACGTGGCCGACGGCCCGCTCGACGCCCTTACCGCCGTAGCGGCCTCCGCCGTCTCGAAGCTCGATGGCTTCGAGCGCCCCCGTCGACGCCCCGGAAGGGACCGCGGCCCGGCCGAAGGCTCCGCCAGCGAGCAGCACCTCGGCCTCGACGGTCGGGTTCCCCCGGGAGTCGAGGATCTCGCGGGCCCGTACTTGCGCAATCTGAAACACGGGCCCTCCTTGAGCCTGTGAACTTATCACCTACTGGGCCGAACCTCCAGGATCGGTTTCGGCGGCCTTGGCCGCCTCCCAACGCCGATCCATCTCCTCGAGGCTCAGCCCCGACAGGGTACCCCCCTTCTCCATGGCCTTGAATCGCCGCTCAAAGCGGGCGGCGGCGCGGCGCAGCGCCTGTTCCGGGTCGACGTCGAGGTGCCGCGCCAGGTTGACCACGGCGAAGAGCAGATCCCCGATCTCCTCGGAGCGCCGGGCCCCTTCGGCTAGCACCTCGCCCAGTTCCTCATGCACCTTCGCCACCACCCCCGCCAGGTCGGGCCAGTCGAAGCCCACCGTGGCCGCCCGGCTCTGCAGTTCCAGGGCCCGCGACAGGGCGGGCAGCACCTCGGGCACGCCGTCGAGCAACGACTCCCGGCCCTTCTCCTCCTGCTTCAGCTGCTCCCAGTTGGCCAGCACCGCCTCGGCCGTGGCCGCCTCGGCCTCGCCGAACACGTGGGGGTGGCGCCGCACCAGCTTGCGGCGGATGCCTTCGGCCACCTCCTCTACCCCGAAGACGCCCGCCTCGGCGGCCAGGGTGGCGTGGAACACCACCTGCAGCAAGAGGTCGCCCAGTTCCTCCTCGGCTTCCACGTAGCCGGCGTAGTCGGGCTCCCCGGAAGGAGCTTCGGGGGGCAGCGCCTCGAGGGCGGCCACCGTCTCGTAGGCTTCCTCGATCAGGTGCCGGGCCAGGGAGTGGTGGGTTTGGCGGCGGTCCCAGGGGCATTCACGGCGCAGCCGAGCCATCGTCCGTACCAGACCGGGCCAGCCCGGCGCCGCCGGGTCCAGAGACAGGGTTACCCGCAGGCCGGCATGGCGTGCCGCCAGATCGGTGAGCGCCATCTGCTCCACGTGCTCCTCCGGCCCTCCCAGATCGGCGAGCCGAGTCACGGGGGTTTCGGGGGGCAACAGCCGGAGCAGGGCGTCGCGCACCTCATAGAGCACCGCCGGCGTGTCCACCTGGGCGATCAGCGTGGGCAGTGCCAGCAGCAGGGGCTCGGGAAGGGCCCGCCCGTCGAGCAACTGGAAGCCGCTCTGCAGGGGGTCGATGCCGGCACGCTCCAGGGCGATCTCCAGGAACGACTCACCGGGCGCTACCTCCACCGCCAGGCCGGCGGCGGCGGCCCCGGCACGGATCAGCGCCACCGCCCGTTCGCCCACCAGGGCACTCCCCGGCACCGCGTAGGCCACCGGGCCCTCCTCGGCCAGTTGCAGCACCCGGGCGGCCACGCCTCGGTAGACCTCATCGAAATCGGCCGCCTGCTCGTAGAGGTCGTCGCAAGGCTGTACCGGGCGGCGAGCGGCCAGAGCGGCGGCGGCGGGGTGAGCCAGGGTGCGCAGCACAACCGTGACCCCGGGGTCCAAGAGGCGGCCTTGCAGGTCGGCCGGGAGGCGGTCGAGGCCGGCCGGGCCCAGGCCGGCGATCAGGATCATCCGGCGGAGGAGGTCGTCGTGGTCTCGGCCTCCGGGGCTCTGATGCCGATGGGCGTCCAGGTGCCGTAGCGCTCCGCCACCCAGGCGTCGGCCGTCTGCAGCACGTCGTTGAGCCAGTCGGTCCAGACGCGGCTGATCTCGGAGTCGGGCAGCACCGTCCGCGGATCGGCGAGGTAGTCCTCGCGAGTGGGCGCCGTCCGCTCCGACACCGTCAGCACGTGGAACCCAAAGGAGGTCTCCACCGGGCCGACGATCTCGCCCAGGGGGGCCGCCACCGCCGCCTGGGCGAACTCGGTCACGTACCCCGTCGCGGCCGCACAGCCCAGGTCGCCTCCCGGGGTGCCGGTGTCGAGCGACACCTCGTCGGCCAGGGCGGCGAAGTCCTCCCCGTCCTGCAGGCGGGCCAGTACTCCATCCGCCTCCTCCGGGGTCTCCACCAGGATGTGCCGGACGCACACCGTGGTCAGGGCGACCGGGTCGGCGAACAGGGCCTCCACGGTCTCCGGGGCCACCAACAGCCGCTCTATGGCCAGGTCGCGCAGGGCCAGCAACTCGGCGTTGAAGCGGACCATCTCGAACGAGGCGTCGGCGATGCCGATGAACTGCGCCGGAGTGAGGTCCTGCTCCGCCATGGTCGCCTCGAACTCGGCAACGTAGGACTCCACCGCCGCCGGGTCCACCTCCGCCCCAAACTCGGCAGCCACGGCCTGGTCGAGGGCCTCCACCGCCATCAAACGGAAGAGGGTGTCGAGGAAGACATCGTCGATGGGCATGGTGTCGCCCTCGAACAACGCGCCGACGTCGGCGAGGTGGATCGTGGCATCGCCGACCGTGGCGATCTCCTCGCCCTGGCTGGAGCAGCCCACGACGGCCACGGCAAGGGCGAGAAGGAAGATGACAAAGCGGCGCAAGGAGTCACCCCCGAGGGTTGAGGAACCGCATTCTACGGACCGGGCGGGATCAGCCGCCCGTGGTGGTCGTCGCTCCCTCCCCCGGAGGGTCGATGCCGCTGCCCGCCCAGGTGCCGTACTCCTCCGCCACCCACACGTCGGCGGCCAAGAGCACGGCCGTGATCCAGTCGGCCCAGATCAGGCTGAGCTGGGTCTCGGAGAGGATCCCCACGGGATCGGCCAGGTACTCGGCGCGGGTCGGGGCGCTCCGCTCGGAGACGACGATCAGATGAAGGCCGTAGTCGGTCTCCACCGGGCCGCTCACCTCGCCGATCGGGGCTTCCAGCGCCGCCCGGGCGAACTCGTCGATGTAGTCGCCGGCGAGGGTGCAGCCCAGGTCGCCGCCCTCGGTCTGGGTGTCGAGAGAGATTTCGTCGGCCACCGCGGCGAAGTCCTCCCCGGCGGCGAGGCGGGCGGACGCCGCCTCGGCCTCCTCCGCCGTGGAGACCAGGATGTGCTGGGCGCAGACCCGGGTCAGGGTGATGGGATCGGAGAAGAGCCGGTCCACCGTGACGGGGTCCACCACGATCTGCTCCAGTGCGGCCTCGCGCAGGGCGACCACCTGGGCATTGAAGTAGACCAGTTCCATGGAGGCGTTGTCGATGCCGAGCAGGTCGGCGGGAGTGGCCCCGGCTTGGGCGATGGCCGCTTCGAACTGGGTGTAGTACGAGTCCACTTCTGCCTGGTCGAGAGCGACCCCGAAGTCGGCGGCCAGTGCCTGGGTGAGGGCTTCGAGGGTGATCCTGGCAAAGAGCGTGTCGCGGAACCCGTCGTCGATCGCCGGCTTCTCCTCGTAGTAAGCCTGGATGTCCGAGAGGCGGAGGGTGGTGCCGCCCACCCGGGCGATGTCCTCGTCGCCGCCGGAGCAGGCGCCGGCCCCGAGAGCGAGGGCGAGCAGGACGATGGCGAAGCGGCGCAAAGAGTCACCCCCGGGGGTCGAGAGGCCACATTGTACGAATGAACTCGGTGAGGGCCGCCGCCGGCGCCCGCCGCGGCGCCGGGATGAACAGGTCGCCTCCCCGCACCACGGAGCGCGGGGCCAGCCGCTGCAGCCGTACCTCCTGGGAGGCGGCCAGCTGCACCGGCGCCAGCTTCACCTCGTCGCGCAGGCGCACCACCTCGGTCAAGCCCACGCGTAGGGCCTCCACGCGCAGCCGGGCGATCTCCACCAGGGCCTCCGCTCGGGCGGGCAGGGGCCCGTAGCGGTCCTGCCACTCGGCGACCACGTCGTCTACTTCCCCCTGCGTCGAGGCCGCCGCCAGGCGCCGATAGGCCTCCAGACGGGCCGCCGGGTCGACGACGTAGTCCTCGGGCAGGTGGGCGGTCACCGGCAGGTCGATGCGGACCTCGGAGGGAGCTGCCTCGGGAGGGCGTCCGGACTGCAGTTCGGCCACCGCGTCGGCCACCAGGGCCACGTAGAGGTCGAAGCCCACCGCGCTGATGTGCCCCGACTGCACCTTGCCCAGGATGCTCCCCGCCCCGCGAATCTCCAGGTCGCGCATCGCCAGCTGGAAGCCGGAGCCCAGGTCGCCGAACTCCCCGACCGCTTCCAGCCTCCGATAGGCGTCCTCGCCCAACGACAGCGAGGGAGGATGGAAGAGGTAGGCGTAGGCCCGCTGGGTCGAGCGCCCCACCCGGCCGCGCAACTGGTACAGCTGGGCCAGGCCCAGGAGATCGGCCCGTTCCACAATGAGCGTGTTCACTTGGGGGAGGTCGAGGCCCGACTCGATGATCGTGGTGGCGACGAGTACATCGTGGGAGCCGTTCCAGAAGTCGAGCATCACCTGCTCCAGCTGGCCCTCGTTCATCTGCCCGTGGGCTACGGCGTAGCGGGCCTCGGGTACCAGCGCCCGCAGCCGGGCCAGAGCGTTGTCGATCGACTCGACGCGGTTGTGGACGTAGAACACCTGGCCCTCGCGCAGCAACTCCCGCCGGATGGCCGCCGAGACCGTCTGGGAGTCGTAGGGGCCGACGAAGGTGAGGATGGGGTGCCGGTCCTCGGGGGGAGTAGCGATGCGGCTCACCCTGCGGATGCCGGTGAGGGCCATCTCCAGGGTGCGCGGGATGGGGGTGGCCGTCAGGGTGAGGACGTCCACCGAGGTGCGCCGCTCCTTGAGGCGGTCCTTGGCCGCCACCCCGAAGCGCTGCTCTTCGTCGACGATGAGCAGCCCGAGGTTGCGGAAGCGGATGTCTTCGCTGAGGAGACGGTGGGTTCCCACCACCAGGTCCACCTCGCCGGTGGCCAGGCCGGCCACCACCGCCTGCTGCTGGCGCGGGTTGAGGAAGCGGCTCAGCACCTCGACTCGCACCGGGTAGGGGGCGAGGCGGGTGGAGAAGGTCTGATGGTGCTGCTGGGCGAGGAGCGTGGTGGGCACCAGCACCGCCACCTGCTTGCCGTCCTGCACCGCCTTGAAGGCCGCCCGCAAGGCCACCTCGGTCTTGCCGAACCCCACGTCCCCGAACACCAGGCGGTCCATGGGCTCGGCGGATTCCATGTCCTCTTTGACCTCGGCGATGGCGGTGAGCTGGTCGGGGGTCTCTTCGAACGAGAAGGAGGCCTCGAACTCCCGCTGCCAGGGGGTGTCGGGGGTGAAGGCGTGGCCCTCCACCCGGGCGCGCGCCCGGTGCAATGCCACCACCTCTTCGGCCACCGCCGCCACCGCCCGCCGCACCCGGCCCTTGGTGCGCTCCCAGTCGGCGCCTCCCATGCGGGATAGGCGGGGCGCCTCGCCGCCGGTGTAAGACCGTACCGCCGCCAGCTGGTCCGTGGGTACGTACAGGCGGTCCTGGCCGGCATAGGCCACCAACAGGTAGTCCCGCTCGACTCCGGCCACCGTCTGCGCCACCAGTCCCTCGAAGCGCCCGATGCCGTGGCGGTGATGCACCACGTAGTCGCCGGGGCTGAGGTCGGCGTAGCCCGGCGCCGCCGCGCCCCGGGCCCCGGGGCCCGGCCGGCGATGGGCCCGGCGGCGGCCGGCGATCTCCTGCTCCCCCAGCAGGGCGACTTCCGAGGTGACGAAGCCGCGATGCACCCCGGTGGCCAGCACGATGGACTCCCGCCCCACCGGGGCCTCCCGGCGCGACAGGCCCACCCCGTTCTCGGCCAGCACGCGGGCCACCCGATCGGCGGCGGGGACGCCGTCCATGGCCACCACCACCTGGACACCTCGCCCCAGCAGCCGGGCGATAGCGGCCGCCACCGACTCGGCATCACCCGGCACGGCGTCGAGGCCCGCCACCGACAGGGCTTCCTCGCCCGGCCCGGCGGCCGCCGGCGGCGCCTCGAGCACGGACAGCCCGGCGAGGTCGAGCGCCAGGTAGAGCGCCGGGTGGTCGCCGGCCTCGGGAGCGCCGGGACCCCAAGTCGGAGCCAGGGCGGCGGCCAGTTCGGCTTCCTCCCGTCGCAACTCCGCCGACCGATCGGCGCTGCGAGCCGGGTCGAACAGGATCACCGTGGTCCCCGACGCCGCCTCGTGGGCAGCCGTGCTCTCCGGCGCCAGCCAGGGCAGCCAGGACTCCATGCCCGAGAAGACCATGCCGTCGGCCAGGCGGTCCCAGGTGGCCGCCGCCCACGGCTCATCGCGGGCCAGTCGCGCCGCCGCCGCGCGTACTGCCGGGTCGGGACGCACCTCACGGGCCGGGTAGGCCGCCAGGCCATCGAGCGCCTCGGTGGAACGCTGGTCGGTCACCGAGAAGGCCCGCACCTCCTCGATGCGATCGCCCCAGAAGTCGACCCGTACCGGATGCCTGCCCTGCGCCGGGTACACGTCGATGAGCCCGCCCCGCACCGCCATCTCGCCGCGGGTCTCGACCCGATCGGTGCGGTGATACCCGGCGGCCACCAGGGCGGCGCTCAACTGCTCGAGTGGGATCTCTTCCCCGACCCGCGCCTCGACTGGGGCCACCGGGGAAGGGCTCACCCGCTGGGTGACTGCCCGCACCGACGCCACCACCAGGCCCGGCTGCCCCCGGGCGAGACGGTGCCGGGCCAGCGCCCGGGCGCCCATCACCTGGACGCTGGGCGAGACGTGCTCGAACGGCAAGGTCTCCCAGGCGGGAAGATGCCCGGTCTCCACGAACAGGGAGGCGTCGTCGGCGAGTTCCTCGGCGTCCCGCTCCCCGGGGACCACCGCCAGTACCGGGCCCCGGGCAGCCAGGGCGGCGGCGAACCAGGCGCGCAGGCCGGGGGGCACCACCAGGCGGCCGGGAACGGTCGGGTAGTGCCGCCAGCG
>Ga0209164_1002477_pt1 | contig 19639 bp, 20 predicted proteins | sample MTBNYHSulfiMetaG_FD_187458 | JGI IMG/M metagenome (GOLD analysis project Ga0209164, IMG submission 187458) | Enrichment culture microbial communities from rom New York Harbor, USA that are MTBE-degrading - MTBE-NYH (New York Harbor Sulfidogenic)... | ecosystem: Environmental > Aquatic > Marine >...
ATGAGGTCAGTTTATCGATAACCGGAAGCTTACTGAATTTGGATTTCACCAGACATAGTGAGGTTTCCGAGGCCTAACGTTGTTTGAGGACAAGCTTAAGGAATTTGAGCCTATCTTTTACCCCAAGTCTGTTGCCGTCATCGGGGCATCGGCTGCCTCGATAAAAGCCGGCTCTGTATGGGTGGGTTCTCTGAAGTCCGCTGGTTTCCCGGGACCTATTTACCCCGTTGGTTCCAAGGGCGGCCGCATTGCCGACCTCGAGATTTTCCCTAACCTCAGGCTAGTCCCTGGAGAAGTAGATTACGTTATTGTAGCCATTCCTCGACAATCTGTGTTGGAGCTCCTCGATGATTGCGTGGCCAAAAATGTCAAAGCTGTCCAATTCTTCACCGCTGGATTCAGCGAGATGGACGCGCAACAGGGATACAAGCTAGAGGAACAAATGCTCGAGAAAGCACGACGGGGAAATGTTCGTATTATCGGCCCAAACTGCATAGGTATATATTGCCCGGAACACAAAATACCGTTCCTCATGGGGACACTCGGCGAAAGCGGTTCCGTGGGCTTCGTCTCCCAGAGCGGCGGCATCGCTACCAAATTAGTGACAATCGGTATAGCCCGCCATATAAACTACAGCAAGGGGGTCAGCTTTGGCAACGGCATTGATTTGGATGCCAGCGATTTTCTGCAATACCTGGCTGCTGACCCCAAAACCAAGGCCATTGGTGCCTACCTTGAGGGAACAAGAGACGGAGCTCGTCTTTTCAACACTATGAAAGAAGTAGCCAAGGTCAAGCCTTTAGTTGTCTGGAAAGGAGGGAGAACAGAGGCTGGTGCTCAAGCTGCTATGTCCCACACTGGCTCTTTAGCCAGTTCAGCAGCCATCTGGTCAGCAATGTTGAAGCAAGCTGGCGCCACAGAAGTGCATAGTTTAGAGGAATTGACCGACACCTTGCTTATCTTTCAACAGCTTAGACACTGGCAAGGTACCAGCGCAGCCATTATTGGCGGTCTGGCTGATGGGGGCGGCGGCAACTCGGTAGCTGCTGGCGATGCCTGCATGGAGAACGGTCTCAAGATCCCACCTCTCTCCCCTGAGACGAAGCAAAAACTGAGCGAGCTCCTGGGAGAAGTGGGTAGCATCCTGCGTAATCCGGTAGATGTAAGCCAGGCGCAATTCCGAGGCTTAGCAACCCTATTTCAAGCCATAGATGTAATAGCAAGGGATACCGTTGTTGACATCGTCTTAATTCAAGAGGATATGGACATCCTTTTACCAATTTACTCCCGGAAAGGACTGGAAGAAATAAATGACTTCTTTATAGAGCTTGGAAGCAGGCAAAATAAGCCCATAATAGCCGTTTTACCGCATGGCTCCGCTGAGCCAGAACGATTGCAGATAGAGCAAAAGCTCCTTGCCGCTTCCATAACAGTCTTTTGTTCCATGGAACGTGCAGCTAAAGCTATTTATAAACTTAACCAATATTCTTGCTGGCAGGAGGCTGAATAAAGCCAGCTGCAAAAAACTGCGACTCTGTACGAACTTGATAACCACAAAATAAGAATTTCGAATTTGAATCATGATACAAAATCACAATATGGAAAAAATCGACCTGGAATGGAGTGACGACGATGTAGTGCCCCCCGTAGTCTACCCTAACCTGGAATTCTTATTCCAGCAAATGCTCCATCTAACGCTGGAAGAAGTAGACCCCAGCAATGGTGAGCTAATACTGGATGTCGGCTGCGGCAAGGCTATTGATGGTGCACGACTATGGGAAAAGGGAGCGAAGGTCATCGGGCTTGAACCTTCCCATGTAATGATAGCCCGAGCTAAAGAGTATCTCAGTGAAAGCAATGCCCAAATAGTTTTAGCACAGGGAATAGGGGAGAATTTACCTTTTAAGCCCCACTCGTTTGGCAAAGTTATGTGTAAGGGGGCATTAGACCATTTTTTCTCCCCCAGCAAAACAATGGAGGAGATTGCCCGGGTGCTTAAACCTGAAGGAGAGATGATAATCTCTATAGCTAACTTTAATAGTTTAGGTTTCCGCTTGGGGAAGAAGCTATATCCAGTAACAAAGTTTCTTTCCCCATCCCTGGCTAAGGAAAGGAAGCCCTGGGAGCCACCACCAGACCACACATATAAATTTGACTACCCATTCCTAAGCAGCTTGGTTAAGCAGCATTTTGAAATTAAAAAAACAAAGGGAATATCCCTCCTTTTTGGACTCCCCCTGTGGGGTAGTTTTCTTTCCAAACTTCCCCATTCGGTCTCTTATGCTATTCTGAAGGTATTGGATAAATTAGCCCGACCTTTTCCCTCCCTGGCGGACGTCATCGTGATGAAATGTACTCCAATTTACAAGCAAAAATAACACGGTTTCAGGAAAGTCAACAGACCTTTACAATTCCTGCTGCCACAAACTATAATGCGCTGTCATGTCCTCAATAAACAGCGGCAATTTAGCTGCCACCCTGGCTAAGATATCCCACCTGTTAGATATCCGGAAAAAGCAAGGCTATATCGTTGGTGGCTTCATCCGTGATTGGCTTTTGGAAAGAAAGACCAACGATATAGATATTGCTGTAAGCGGGGACACGATATCCATAGCACGGAAAGTAGCCGAAGAAATAGGAGGCAAATTTGTGCTCCTCGATGATGTCAACGATGTAGCTAGAGTAGTGGTGATTGAAGACGAGCAGCCACGAGGGAATTCGCAGAACCAAGAATCGCATGGTGCAGAGTGGCATTTTGATTTCTCTCCTTTTATGGGAGACATCGAGTCTGACCTTGCCCGCCGTGATTTTACCATCAATGCCATGGCTCTTGAACTCAGCCAATTTGTCACCGCCAGTACGGCCACCAAGAGAAGTTCTCGAGAATCGGCAACTCCTCCGGCTGAAAAGCGACTCCTCTTGAATCTTATTGACCCCTTTTCCGGTAAAGAGGATTTGAGGGATAAAATAGTGCGAGGGGTAAGCGAGCAAATATTTGAAGCCGATGCCGCAAGACTCTTGCGGGCAGTGAGGTTGGCTGCCGAGCTTGACTTCACCATAGAGCCAGACACAGAATCTTTAATTTGCCGCTATTCCCGGGCTATTACTGAAGTCCCAGGGGAGAGAATCAGAGAAGAGTTGCTTCGTTTGCTCACTCTGCCCCAAGCTGCTTACTACCTGAGATCCCTAGATACACTTGGCCTACTTCCCGCCCTAATCCCCGAGCTAGCAGATGGTAAGGGGGTGGAACAACCAACAGTACACTTCTGGGATGTCTTCGACCATTCTGTGCAGACCGTAGCTGCCATAGAATTCCTCATTAGAGAAAGTGAATGGGAGTACGGCAACGACGCTATGCTCTCTACTGCTCTCTGGTCTGACATGATAGACAGGCACCTATCCCAGGAAGTTTCCAGTGGAAGTAACCATAAAGTTCTACTCAAGTTAGCTGGGCTATTCCATGATATTGCTAAACCAATGACAAAGTCTATTGATGATACAGGTAGAGCCAGGTTTTTAGGGCATACCAAGCAGGGAGCAGCTATGACTGCGAACATTTTGGAACGGTTGCGATTTAGCAATCGAGAAATAAGACTGGTGGAAAGCCTTGTCTACCATCACCTTCGCCCAGTTCAGATGGCAAATGGGGAATTTCCTACCCAACGGGCAATTTATCGCTACTTTCGAGATACTGGCGAAGTCGGCATTGATATTCTATTCCTAGCTTTAGCCGATTTTCTAGCCAGCCGTGGTCCTCTGGTATCTATGAAGGATTGGGAAAAACATTGCCAACTAATAAACTACATACTGGCAGAGCACGACAGGCAGCAAGCCAAAATCTTGTCGGTGAAACTTATTGATGGTCATGATATCATGGACACCTTTGGCTTAGCACCAGGACGACTGATTGGCAAACTCCTCGCCATGGTCAACGAGGCTCATGCCAGCGGTGAGTTAAGCACCCGAGAAGAAGCATTAGCCTTGGTTCGAAGGGAACTGCCAGCTGTGAGCAAGCAGCAAACAAGAGTTTCCCAAAATTCCCAGAATTCTGAAGTAAAAACAATATCTAACACAAAGGTAGACTAAATTGAGAAGGGGAAACGTATATTTATTAATCTTCATCCTTGCTTTGTTCGGATTCGCCTTATGGTCCATAGTCCCGCTGGATAGGAATGTTTTCGGCAGAGAAGGACTAAGGCTGGGACTTGACCTTGCCGGCGGCAGCTACCTCGTTTACCAGGCTGATGTCAGCGATATCGAGCCTGAGAACAGAGATGAAATTATGGAGGGTGTGAAGGGAGTTATAGAAAGGCGTATCGATGCTCTGGGCATAACCGAGGCCACCGTCCAAATACAGAAACAAGAGGGAGAATATAACATTGTCATCCAAATACCTGGCATTGCTGACATCGAGAAGGCCAAGGAAATGGTCGGACTCTTTACCGTGCTCGAATTCCGGGAACAAGATGCAGAGGGGAAGTGGATTCCTGCTACCGGGACGGTCACAGTCAATGGCGAGGAAAAAGAGTTGGTTCTCAGTAGTAGATATTTTAAGGAAAACACTTACGTTACTGTAGACCAGGTGACCAGAGCGTTCTTAATATTTGAGATGGACGAAACGGGAGCGCAGCTTTTCAAACAAATAAGCACCCGCCTTATCGGAAAACCGTTAGCTATCTACCTTGGCGATGAGCCGCTCCGGGGCGAAGATGGTCGTATCATCGCTCCGACTGTCGACGAGGTGATAGAAGACAAGGGACAAATTAGAGGGCTAAGCCTTGTTGATGCTCAAGAACTAGCACGGGTGCTCAACGCTGGACGGATTGACGTTCCACTGGGGAGGTTGGCAGATGGAGAATTTGAACCCAGTGTTCCGCTCTATGAGCGAACTGTGAATGCCACCTTGGGGCAGGATTCCATCAGGAAAAGCATAATGGCGGCGGTAATTGGGATAGTGCTATTACTGGTATTCATGCTTGTTTACTATCGTCTCCCCGGCCTGGTAGCTTGCCTTAGTTTAGGGATTTATGGGGTGGTGCTTCTAGGCATTTTCAAGCTTGTTCCTGTAACCCTTACTTTACCCGGTGTCGCTGGCTTCATCCTATCGCTGGGCATGGCTGTAGATGCCAACGTCCTTATCTTTGAGCGTACTAAGGAGGAATTACGGGGGGGGCGCAGCCTGGCTGCCGCCGTTGAGGCTGGGTTCAACCGCGCCTGGACCGCTATCAGGGATAGCAACATCACCACCTTTATCGCCTGCCTCGTCCTTTTCTGGCTTGGCGGCGAGCTTGGTGCTCTTATGGTCAGAGGCTTTGCCCTGACCCTGTTTATCGGTGTTGCTTTATCCATGTTCACAGCCATTACGGTTACCAGAACCTTCCTCCGCCTGATTATAGGCAGCAAGGTGGTCAACAATCTGGCAGCTTATGGAGTACCAGCCCAAACAGTGAGGAATACAAAATGATAGACTTTGTTGGTAGGAAGCGGTGGTTTTTCCTTATCTCATGGATACTTGTAGTTATAGGAATCATTTCCCTGGTCATCTCTCAAATACAGACCAAATCCCCACTGCAGCTTGGAATCGATTTTACCGGTGGCGCTTCCATGATTTTTCATTTTAGCCCAGCAGTGGAGCAAGGCCAGTTGCGGCAGGAGATGACTGAGCTGGGATACGGCGAGGCACGTATTCAAGATGCTGGGGAAGGGAATTTCATCATCTACACCATGGAAATAACCTCGGAAGAGGCAAATGAATTGGCAGAAGAACTCGGTACAGAATTGGATTCTCAGGTTGAAAGAATCGATTATTATTTAGTCTCTGGAACAATAGCAGCAGCAACAGCACGCAATGCCGTCATTGCCGTAATAATAGCTGCTGTGGCTATGCTGTTTTACATTGTCTGGGCGTTTCGTCGCATGCCCAGTCCTTTTCGCTGGGGCACCTGCGCCATCATTGCTCTCATCCACGATGTGTTCATAATAGTTGGCATCTTCTCCATACTAGGCTGGCTTGCCGGGGTAGCGATTGATGCCCTGTTTATCACCGGATTGCTTGCCGTTGTCGGCTACAGCATCAATAATACTGTGGTTGTCTTTGACCGTATTCGAGAAAATGTATCGAGGCACATCAGTCCCGACTTTACCGAGACTGTAAACAATAGCCTCATAGAAACGCTAGGGAGGTGTCTAAATACTGCCCTGACCACCCTTTTTGTGCTCTTAGCCCTGTTCCTTTTTGGCGGAGCCACCATACACTATTTCGTCCTGGTATTGCTCCTCGGCGTTATCATCGGCACCTACAGCTCTATCTGCATCTCCAGCCAGCTTCTGGTGGTGTGGGAAAAGAAGGAGTGGAGGGCACTTCTGCCCTTCGCTAAGAGAACTGGATAATAGTTGTAGCTGAGAGCTGTCAACGAATATGGTGTATTCCTTTTATGGCCTCGATATGCTCGTCAAATCCCTCGAGCTTCCTCACTTCTGCTTCGCCCACTGGGTCATCTATCTCTGAATTACCCAGAAGTACATCAAAAACAGCTTTTATGGAAGAGGAAACTACTCGAAGATTATAGCCACCTTCCAGGGTGAAAACGAGACGTCCCTGGCATAGTTCGGCAGCTAGTTCTTTCAATATCATTTCCATTTGTGCAAAACCTTTAACGCTTACCCGCATCATAGCCATGTGGTCGGCCCAGTGAGCATCAAAGCCAGCAGAAACCAGGATTAGCTGCGGCTGAAATCTCCGGGCTAGCGGAACCAAGACTTCGTTGAAAGCTCTCAAGTATTCCCCATCACCCCAGCCGGCGGCCATGGGAAAGTTAACTGTAGTGCCCTCTCCTTCACCCATTCCAGTTTCATCCATCCACCCCGTCCCGGGGTAAAAGGGATACTGGTGGGTGGAGAAGTAAAGGACTTGGGGGTCAGAATAAAAAGCATCCTGAGTCCCATTGCCATGATGGACATCAAAATCAGCGATAAGAACACGGTTGAGATTGAACTTGCTTAGAGCAAATTTAGCAGCGATTGCAAGATTATTGAAAATGCAGAAACCCATTGCTCGATCACGCATGGCATGGTGCCCTGGTGGTCTAACCAGAGCAAAACCATTATCCACCTTCCCCTTCATCACCTCTTCTACAGCCACCAGGAGCCCACCGGCAGCATATAAGGCTGCTTCGTAAGACTTCGGAGACATTACGGTATCAGGGTCAAGCCAACCACCACCCTTTTCCGCTTTACTCTTAACGTAAGAGATATACTCCGGCGTGTGTATCATCTCCAGCTCTTCTACCAAGGCAGGACGCGGAGGCAGACAGGTGAGCTTTTCCTCAATTCCAGCTTCTTTCAAATAAGACATCGCCTCTACCAGCCTACGAGAATTCTCCACGTGGTCACCGGTATCGTGCTCCAAATAGATTGGGTCATAGACCAAGCCCACTTTCATACCCGCATCATATCAAAGGTACTCAAGCAAAAACAATTATGGGCGAAGCCAGAGCAGGTGTTGATTTTTATCACGGAAAACATCTATGCTGTAGGATGCATAGTTCCGCGAAGGAAAGCTTTGTCCTGTGACCAGAGAAGAGATAAAAGAGTTGCTCAACGAGGCGGAGAAGAGGTTTGCCTCGGAGACAAAGTTGATAAAGTTGGAGTCGGGCAGAGTCATTTTCGTCGGCGATACTCATGGTGACCTCGAAGCCACGGAGAAAATTATCCACAGGTATCTCAAGTCGGAGAATAAGCTAGTTTTCCTGGGGGACTATGTTGACCGGGGACCAGCTTCCCTGGAGAACATTAACTTTTTGCTCGGGCAAAAAATTGAGCACCCCAATTCTCTTTACCTGCTCATGGGAAATCACGAAGGCCATGCTGTAGTCAGCTTCCACCCTGCCGATTTCTGGGAAGGACTGGGTACCGAACTCCGCCAGCGATATAGTGAGGTGCTTTCCAAGTTGCCACTGGCTGTGTCCACGCCAAATGGAATCATTGCCCTGCATGGAGCACTCCCCGATGTGTCAGGTTTAGAAGATATAAGTAGGATAAAGCCAGGTAGTGCCGAATGGCACCAAATAACCTGGGGGGACTGGCAGGAAAGTGAAGGGGAGTTCTTGGGAATCGACCCCTATACCGGGAGACCACAATTCGGGCGAGGCTGGTTCGAGGAAATCATGTCTCGCCTGGGCAAAAATGTCTTGATAAGATCTCACCAGCCAGATGCCCCACCCACAATGTATGGCAGAAGGTGCCTTACTATATTCACCTCTTCAGCTTATAAACATTATATTTCTGAGCGCACCATAGCCCTGGTTGATTTGAGAAAAGCAGTGCAGAGCGTGGATGATATAGAGATAGAGATTGTCTAAAGCCTCCCAACCCTCAAGCTTTCAGCCTACTATGGTTAGTTTTGCAATTTACCTCATTGGTATTATCTGAAGATTGTGCAACAATCTTGACATGGCTTCCTCGGGCATCTACACTATTAAAATCACCGGATGAGGTCTGAAATTAATGATATGCCCTGTTTGTAAATACGATATGATAGTCGTTGAGTATCAAAATATTGAGCTCGATTATTGTAATAGCTGTAAGGGGGTGTGGTTTGACTCTGGAGAGCTCGAGCTTTTGCTTAAGTCGCAGGGTCTCGAAGAGACAAAGGCGTTCCTTGATGGCATCCTCAATTCTCAGGAAGCTGTTTCATCAGAAAAGAAACGGATTTGTCCTGTCTGTGGCCATAAGATGAAGAAGACAGCGATAGGCGGACAGCCTGAAATCCTCATCGACATATGCCGTGATAAACATGGGTTGTGGTTTGACGGAGGTGAGGTCGCTCAACTGATAAGACGTCTGGCTGGGGAATACCCGCCAAAACATGATTCCGGGGAACAGGTCATCAGTTTCCTGGAAGAAGTATTTAAAGCCCCTGAGTAAAGCAGAGATTATTAGGCAAACCTTTTAGGCTGGACAATAAACACCTTTGCAATATAGTGCCAAGCTATCAATTCAAGGCGGGGACTGATTATGGTAAAGGAAGATTGAAGAAACGACCTTAGCATAGTAATATTGTTTTTCTCGGGTGTGGGTAATTCACTTGAGTCGTGAATCAAAAGAAGGAGGGACTATGTTTGGCAGCAAAGGAAAATTTGATATCGCAATTCAGAAGAGCCACTATGCTCCGGGAGATATTATTTCTGGCAATGTTTCCCTGACAATAAAGAAGCCAGTGAAAGCGAGGGAAGTGAGCATATCCTTAATCGGGGAGCATAAGAGCACGCAGACAGCCCCGCGGGTTGGAGGTACAATGGGCAGCGGGGGGATGTCAATGTCCACTACTACGAAGACCGTGCGCATCTATGACTTCAAGCAGCAACTGGATAGTGAAAAGGAATACAGCCAAGGGCAAGAATATCGCTTCGAGATAAAGATACCGGCAAATATTCTGGGCACGGGACCACAGATGCCAGAACCGGAAGGCAAGCTAGGCCAGGTACTGAAGGTCGCACAAACAGCAGCGGCGATGACGGGCGCAATTCCGTTTCAACAAATCAAGTGGTATCTGCTAGCCAAACTCGACATTCCCGGCGGGCTGGACATTAGCAGAAAGGTTGATATAACCATTGGATAAGCCGAGCTTTCTCATCGCTATAGCACAGGAAGCTTACAAGAGACATAACCTTTTCAGGCGGTGTCATCTAGGCTAGAATATAGAGATAATAGAGTAAGGAGGTTCAATATGCCAATAGCAGCTTATGTGATTATCGGTGTTGTCGTAGTTCTTCTTATCATATTCATAGCCGTCTTCAACGGCCTGGTCAGGCTGCGTAATCAAGTCAAGAACGCCTGGGCGCAGATTGACGTTCAGCTAAAACGCCGCTATGACCTCATTCCCAACCTGGTGGAAACTGTCAAGGGCTATATGAAACACGAGCGGGAAACCCTGGAAGCAGTAACCAACGCCCGTAATATTGCTCAGCAGGCGTCGTCTGCGGGAGCCGGTGAGCGAGCCAAGGCCGAAGGTGAGTTGAGTTCGGCCCTATCCCGTTTACTGGCTGTCGTGGAAAACTACCCAGATCTTAAAGCCAATCAGAACTTTCTGGCACTTCAGGAAGAGCTTACCTCAACCGAGAATAAGATAAGCTTTTCTCGCCAGTTTTATAATGATTCGGTCTTGAGATATAACAACCAGACGCAGATGTTTCCGTCTAATGTTGTAGCCAACATGACCGGGTTTAAGGCCAGTGAATTCTTTGAGGTTACAGTAGCAGCCGAAAGAGAAGCGCCCAAGGTCAGTTTTACTCAATAAGAAGACACCGCAGCTGTGTGGGAACAGATTAGGTCTAACCAGATAAGGTCGGTAGTGCTGACAATAGGCATGGGAGCACTGCTGATCCTCATCGGCTATTTCCTGGGCCTGGCCTTCGATAGCGCTATCGCGGGCTTGGTCATCGCCATACTAATATGGGTAATCTTGAGTCTAGTTGCCTATTTCCAGGGTGATAGTATCCTGCTCAGCATGTCGAGGGCGAAAAAAATCAATCGTGATGACCACCCCCGCCTGTACAACGTGGTTGAAGAAATGAAGATTGCCTCCGGCCTGGAGAAAATGCCGGACATATATATCATTGATGATCCGGCACTAAATGCCTTCGCCACTGGTCGTGACCCCAACCGGGCATCCGTAGCTATCACCTCGGGACTGCTACAAAAACTAAACCGTGATGAATTGCAGGGGGTCATCGGCCACGAGATATCCCACGTCAAGAACCGCGATGTGCTGCTCATGGCGATGTGTGGTGTCCTGCTCGGCACTATCGTGCTCCTGGCCTGGTACGGGTCACGTTTCCTGATTTTTGGCGGTGCCGGCTCAAGAAGAAGCTCCTCATCAGGAGGAGGCGGGGGGGCTCAGATAATAATTCTGGTCGTAGCACTCGTATTTATGATACTGGCGCCGATTTTCGCGCAGCTCATTTACTTTGCCATCTCTAGGAAGAGAGAGTACCTGGCAGATGCCTCGTCAGCCCTTTACACCAGGTACCCTGAGGGACTGGCCTCAGCCCTGGAAAAGCTGGGTGCCTCAACCGGCCAGTTAAAATCAGCCAACAAGGCCACGGCCCCTATGTACATTGTCAATCCTTTCCGCAAGAAAGGTCTGAAGGCCAGTGACCTTTCCAGCACCCACCCCCCTATATCAGAGAGGATACGCATCCTGCGTGCTATGGCTGGCGCCTCTTTTGGCGATTATGACCAGGCTTATAGCAAGGTTCATAGAGGTAAGGGAGTTATACCCGCTGCCAGCCTTGCCGCCGCAACAGTCCCAATAACAACAACGAAACTGGAGGGAGAAGCGGGCGAATTAAACGAGATACACCGGGCCCGGGAGACCTCAGATGTAATGTGGCGGCTGAGTAACTATAACACCATTACCTGTGACTGCGGTGCCAAGCTGCGAGTGCCACCTAAGTTCAAAGAGCCACAAATCAAGTGCCCGCATTGTGGTAGAACACACCAAGTCTGAGAAGATATATTATCGTTAACCAAATCTCCTCATGTACCACCGATAACTTCAGCACTGATCGTGAGGGTAGTTCGGACTTCTACAAGCCCGCTTCTTTTCTTAGCACTTCAGCCTTGTCCGTTCTCTCCCAGGGCAGGTCGAGGTCTTCCCTGCCAAAGTGCCCGTAAGTAGCAGTCTGGCGGTAAATGGGGCGGCGCAGGGCTAACGTCTTTACGGTACCCAGGACGAAAGTTGCCCCTCTATCACAAGGTGCTCTTTTTTACTTTTCTCAAGATTAACCATGGAATGGCTAGCGCAATGCCTATGGAGATAAGGAATTGGGCTGGGACGATAATCCTATCTTTCGGTGCGACCGCTAATACTTCCTTTATCTTCACGTCGACTTCCACCGTATTAGAGGATGGATTGGCAACTACGGCCATCATATTAAGGACATCCTCAGGAAATAACTCGTGGGAAAACGTGCTGCCCTGGGGCGGGTCCCACAAGATAATCTCGGGGTGTGTTTCCAGTCCCTTATCTAAAACGGTTACATTCCATACCATATTCTGGGTTTGGGGGCCGAATAAATCAGGAAATGGCTGTTCAGGATACGCCTCGTGGAAGAAAAGTAGCGGCACGGTATAGGGGTGAAAAATCGTCGCCGAATCAGGATATGCCTCCACAACCTGGGTTCGCCAGTTATCGAATTCAAGTAGGCTTAATCCAAGGAGATAAACACGGACATTATCGCTAGCTTCCACGGAGATCTGCAGTCCATTTTGAGGCGAGTAAACCCCTGATTCCCTAAACATATATTGTTCAGGCTCGATAGGCTGACTCCACCTAAATTCATACTCAGCACTTGAAGGGATGAGCCAGGCGACGAGGAGAGCTAAGCCGATCATCAGAATTACGGTGCCTATTCTTCCGAGAAGAGTTACCCACCTCATATTTCCAACCTTCTGTCGAAGTAGACGTATCCTATGACGAAAAGCACAGCCACAATCAGGTATCCAGCCCCCAAGTAAAGGAGGACCTCGGAAAAGCTTGGCACCCAACTTTCAGAAGCAAAAAGGCTTGCGCCCATATCATAATAATATATCTGGAGAGCTGAGTTAGGGTTGATTACAGCCCAAATTTTTAGGCTCAGATCGGAACCTGTTCCGTAAGCGATGGAGGTCACAAATCCAGAGACTATCAACCCCGCAAGGAAAAGAACGACTCCGATGACGAGGGCAAGTCCCCCTCGTTTTAGCCGTAAAGTGAAAAACAGCACGAGACCAGCCAGTAAAAGTACTGGGCTACAGAGCTGAGCAGCATAGGTCAAGAAGACCGTGCTGGGATAAGTGAGAATGACATCCGGGGCTAACAGAAAGAGACCAAAAATCTGGATTCCAAAGAATAAGAGCAACGCTATGCCTAAACCTGAGAGAAGTCTTGCCGTGAGAATATATCGCCTCTTCAGAGGATATGAGAACAGGGTTTGCATCACACCTTTGTCCAAATCGCTTCCCAGACCGTACGCCACGTTCTTTAGAATTAAGACCACAAAGATGAATAAAAGCGGGAATCCACATAAAGTGCTAACCAAGCTATATGCGAGGGCTTCTTCAGTCTGGCCGCTATATGTTCCTAAATCCACGAAGACAAATGTCCCCAATGCGAAAAGGAAAGCAAAAATCTCCAGGATCGGGAACCTGTAATCTTCATCCAGGGCATAGGTGAAGATTTCTAAGAATGGCCGGCCTTCTCTCATCTATGACCTTCTCCTTGTGTGGACTTAACGGCCAGTCTAAAAAGTTCTTCAAGGGAAGCAGTTCCGGTCTCTATACCCACAATTTTTGCCTCAGCTTCCTTAGCAAGTCTGGGAGCATCTTCGAAAAGCCTGTCATCTTGGCCGGCAAGCACGCCTACAGAAACTCCCTTGCTATCTACTTCCACCCGGTTAACATATTCCAGTTTTCCTATCAATTCTCCGAGCGCCTCAGGATTATCAGTAGATATCCTTGTCGTTCTGGCTCCGAGCTTCTCCGAAAGTTCCGTCAAACCTCCCGCGGCCCAAACTTTTCCCTGATTGATTATCGCCACGGATTCACAAACCCTGCTCAATTCAGGAAGTACGTGCGAAGAGAGTAGAAAAGTTACATTTTCGTCGCGGTGAAGTTGCAGGATTAAATCTAGCAACTCTCTCCTGGCCTCAGGGTCAAGGTTTGATGTAGGTTCGTCAGCAATGATGAGACATGGCTCTTTGATCAGGGCATGGGCTACGGCGAATTTTTGGAGCATCCCGGCCGACAACGCCTTTATGGTTCTGTCATAGGCATCCTCAAGTCTTGTCAAAGCTAAAACTTCACGGGCTCGGGACTCAGGTTTGCCAAAGATTCTACACACCCTCTCCAGGTAGTCGAGTACCTTATGACGGGATGGGAAGAAGGCTCTTTCGTAAATTACCCCTATCTTCGATTTGATATCTGGGTTGTCCCATGGTTCCTCGTCAAAAACCCTGACAAATCCTCTATCCGGCTTAAGCAAGCCTAAAATTACCTTAATAGCTGTGGTTTTTCCCGCGCCGTTGGGACCTATAAGCCCCATAATGCTGCCCTCTTCCACTCTCAGGGAGAGCCCATCTACAGCAACCACCTTGCCATAGCTTTTGGCTAAATCATCCACCTGTATCAAATTCATGCGACCCACCTCGCCAAACATAGAGTCCGCCTACGAGCAGTTAAGATAGAGGCACGCTATAACAGCTTTGCTCACACCGGTCCACTCCTTGATTATTCAGGTGCGCACTAAGGTTCTAAGTTGACCTTTTCATTATAGCACAATATGCTGAGATATATGTAATACCAGCAATGCAAAGATTGATGAATTGTTAACGCAGGATATATTGCTAAAAGGCCTCTTGACCTGGTTTTGGGGTTGGCAGTTTTACAAGCCTGCTTCTTTTCTTAGGATTTCGGCCTTGTCAGTTCTCTCCCAGGGCAGGTCGAGGTCTTCCCTGCCAAAATGCCCGTAAGTGGCAGTTTGACGGTAAATGGGGCGGCGCAGGTGCAAAGCCCTTATGATAGCCTCAGGGCGAAAGTCGAAATGCTTGTTGACAAGATTGGATATGATTTCATCAGGGACTTTTCCCGAGCTGAATGTCTCGATGGATAACGACAGGGGATGAGCCTTTCCGATAGTATAGGCAACCTGAAGCTCGAGGTAATCAACAAGTCCAGCGGCTACAATATTCTTGGCAACATATCTGGCCATATAAGCGGCGGAGCGGTCTACTTTAGTAGGGTCCTTGCCTGAAAAAGAGCCTCCACCATGTCCGCAGGCACTGCCATAAGTATCAGCAATGATTTTGCGCCCGGTAAAACCAGTGTCGCTCACCGGCCCACCGATGACAAACTGACCGGCGCTGTTGATGTAGTATCTAGTCTCGTTATCCAGCAAGTTGGCGGGAATGACCTTCTTAATCACCTGCTCTATAAGGTCGTGCTCGATGATTTTACGTTCTACCCCCGGGTCGTGATGAGCACCAAGAACAACACAGACCACCCGCTTGGGTATGCCATGACTATACTCTATGGTTACCTGAGACTTGCCATCGGGCCTGAGATAAGGTATGGCTCCACTTTTTCTTACCTGAGCCAGGCTCCGGCATAGCTTGTGCGCCATTGCAACAGGCAAAGGCATGAGCTCTGGAGTCTCTGTACAGGCAAAGCCAACCATCATTCCCTGGTCACCAGCACCGGTTCTATCTAAAACCTCGTCAATTGCCTCTCCTGTTCTTGCCTCTAAAGATTGACCAACCCCGGCAGCAATGTCGCTTGACTGTTCCTTAAGGGAGACGAGGACTCCGCAGGTCCGATAATCAAAGCCATATTCAGGTTTGGTATAGCCTGCCTCTTTGATTACCTGGCGCACAATGTCAGGAATTTCCACGTAACCCTTGCAGGTAATCTCACCGAGAACCATCACCATGCCCATGGCCACTGACACTTCGCAGGCCACCCGGGCGAAGGGGTCCTTTGCCAGCATGGCATCCAGGATAGCGTCTGAAACCTGGTCGCATAGCTTATCAGGATGCCCCTCGGTGACACACTCCGCAGTGGCTAAATAAGAATCCGATTGATTAAAGCTGTTCGGCATTTTTACTCCTTTTTATGTTCCCAATTCCCAGCTTTCGAGGTATTTTTTCTGCTCCTCGGTCAAGGAATCGATGGTGATATTCATGGAGGCGAGCTTTAGTTTACCTACCTCCTGGTCAATTTCATCAGGCACAGGATAGACCGCGGGCTCAAGCTTTCCTTTCACCCTGGCAAGATACTCCAAACATAGAGCCTGGTTGGCAAAGCTCATGTCCATAACGCTGGCCGGGTGTCCCTCGGCAGCAGCTAAATTGATTAGCCTGCCCTCGCCCAACAGATAGATACGCCGTCCACCGCCTAAAGTGTATTCATCAACGGAAGGACGTATTCGTTTCTTCGATTTGGCCAGGCTTTCCAAAGCCTGGATGTTTATTTCTACATTGAAGTGGCCGCTATTGGCCACAATAGCTCCGTCTTTCATCTCTAACATGTGTATCTTATCAATGATATTCATATCGCCCGTGGCGGTGATAAAGACCTCTCCTATCTCGCAAGCCTTAATCAAAGGCATGACCTGATAGCCATCCATGGCAGCCTCCAGGGCAGCGATAGGCTGGACCTCGGTGACGATAACCTGCGCCCCGAGCCCTTGGGCCCGCCTGGCTATCCCCTTGCCACACCAGCCATAGCCACAAACAACCACTTTCCTCCCTGCCCAGAGTATATTGGTAGCCCTGGTGATGCCATCTATTGTGCTTTGCCCCGTTCCATACCTGTTATCAAAGAAATGTTTGGTTTGAGCATCGTTTACGGCAATAATTGGATAAATCAATTTACCCGCCCTGGCCATGTTCCTCAGCCTGATGACCCCCGTAGTCGTTTCTTCGGTGCCGCCAATGACGTCGGCAGCCAGTTCGGTATAATCCTTATGAAGGGTGGAAACCAGGTCCGCGCCGTCATCCATGGTAATCAGCGGTTTATGTTCCAGAGCGGTGACGATATGTCGATAGTAAGTCTCGTTATCTTCCCCTTTTATGGCATCTACGGGAATGCCGTAGTCAACCAGGGCAGCAGCTACGTCGTCCTGGGTACTTAAAGGATTGGAGGCGCAGAGGACTACCTCGGCACCACCTTCTTTTAGAGCCAGAGCTAAATTGGCCGTTTCCGTAGTGATGTGGAGGCAAGCAGAGACACGCACTCCCGCCAGGGGCTTTTCCCTGCCAAACCTTTCCTGTATAAGTTTGACGACTGGCATTTCCTTGCCAGCCCAATCAATGCGAAGCTTGCCCTCTTGGGCCAGGGAAGAGTCTTTAATGTCATAATTCTTCATCTTTTTAGCTCCGTGAAAATAGCGTTAGCTGAACTGCTCGGCAACCCAATCAGGTATATCCAGTGTGCCCATAAGGAGCGGTTTTTGATGACAATCGCTGCCTCCGGTCATGAGCATATTATGCTTCCTGGCAAATTCAATATAGTGTGCCGTGGTTTTTTCGCCATGTCTGGTATGCCAGCACTCGACACCATCGATGTATTGTAGCATATATTTTTCTATAATCTTCGTTTGTTCGTCCAAATCGTGTGTTATATTCACCAGGGATGTTCCGTGGGGGTCATTGGGGTGGGCATGTACCAGTACACCACCGGCGTTCCTGATCAACTTTGAGGCTTCAACAAGGGAGAGAGGGTACTTGGGGACATCGCACTTGACCAGATATTTATCGAAAGCCTCTTGTTTATCCTTTACAATCCTCTTTTCCATCAGGTAGTTTGCTATATGGGGTCGCCCGAACACGCCGTCCACGCTATCCTCTATTTTCCTGAGGTCTTCCTCGGTAAATCTTGCTATACCCTCTTTATCGAACTCGACATTCAGGTTTTCTATAATTTGACGCGCTCTTCTTTCCCTGTGTTCTTTTAGCAATTGAAGCTTGCTCTTTAGCTCTTGATTGCCGATATCATACCCATATCCCAGGAAATCCAGGGAAACATCTTTATTGCCCTCGAGATAATGGAAAGTCACGTTTAATTCCACCCCTGTGATGTAAGACATGCCATGCTTTCTCGCCAGGGCGACGGCTCTTTCCTGGCAGTTTATAGAATCGTGGTCAGTTATTGAGATTAAATCGATGTTTCTGTTTTTGGCTTCCTGGAAAACCTCTTCAATAGGGAGATTGCCATCCGAGCCGGTCCTGGTGTGGATGTGCAAATCTATCTTCATTCCTATCCCTTTTCCATGCCGATGATATACCAGTCTTCGGGCGGGTCATATTGAGTATCAACTGTCAGGTGAATGATATTAAGTTTGGGGTACAATCGCTTCAGGTTATCCACGTCCACTTCTTCGAACTTCTTTTTATTGTTGAGGTAGGCCTGCTCAGTGAGGGCATTCGATTCGTAATCCTGTTTAGTACGTCTTAGTATTCGCTCTATGGATACTTCCTGCGGACAGTGGGTCTGCAGGATGACGAATGTCTTATTATGTTTGGCCGCTACCTCGGCAGCCCGCCTTCTCAATAATTGGCTGACGAAGGTGGCATCGAGTATTACACTATCGCCCTTCTCCAGGGCCTCGTCTGCCCGCCGGAACGTCTCATCATAGACCATTGTTCGCTTGCTCATATCCGAGGCGACCTTCTCATCGAATATATCCTCATCTTTCAGTACTTCCAGTCTAATCAGGTCGGACCGCAGGATAGGGTAGCCCTTAATCCTGGAAATCTCCTCGCTGGTCTCAGTCTTCCAGGTGCCGGGAAGGCCACAGGTAATAAGTAAAACTCCACCCCCCAGCTCGCTTTCTATAAATTTGGCAAACTGCTCCTTCAATTTACGCCTCCTGTACAGCTCAACATCGTCGCGTTAAATTATAACTGTTCAAATTCTCCTTGTCATAGCGCCACCTAATTTGACCGTCTCCTCTAGCCAATGCTAAACTGTTTTCGGGCAGCGTAGCTCAGGGGTAGAGCAGAGGACTCATAAGCCTTTGGTCGGTGGTTCAAATCCACCCGCTGCCACGTGTTGTTTAGTCTTTTTGCATAGCCACTGGGTTAAAATGCCCAAAATCACCATTTAATGGATTGCTATTTGAATAATGATAAACCGCAAAAAGACTGTTGCACATAATTAGCTAGGAGAGGAAAAATGCACTTGCTATGGGGTATCTTAATAGTCCTAGCAGGCCTGTTCTTGCTGGTCTGCGGCAGATTGAAGAGCGATTTCTTCATCTATCGGTTGATAGTAGCTCGCTCGAAGATACTATGGGGCGATAACACACATCGTTTCCACCAGATTGTCGGAGCAATTATCATCGTTTTTGGAGTATTGGTGGCTATTGGGTACATATAATTGAGATATAGCAATTGATTTGAAGTTGTAGAAGGCACTTCTCTCTTATTTCTGACTTCTAATTACGCTATTTACTTCAGCTGCAAACAGAGCGGATCTCTAAAGCTTGGAAGAGAGTATTGACAAAGCTGTTGACCTTCTCCTGAACTATACCTACTCGGCGGTTCAAATCCAGCCGCTGCCACCAATAAGCGTAAATCCTCTCTAACTGACCAAGGCATTACCACCTACATAAAAACCATTTTGCCTTGATTGGATTGTCGGCAAATTATATCTAGGCAAACCAAGGGACTACAAGACCGATGCTCTTTAGGTCAGTGAAGGTTGAGGATAACCTCAAGCTCTATACCTCCATAATGGACTAGCTCAGGACATACCAAGATAAATTCTAAGTTTCAAATTCGAACCTGTTTCGCCCGAGGCAAAGATAGACTCCCGCGCTGCATCACATTCACTTCTAGGGCAGAGGATTTCGCCTATCCTCAGGGCAAACTCCGCGCGACGATCGGCTGGTTCAGGTGAGATTCCGAAGCCTGAGCGAAAAACATCCTCTCCTCGCAATGACAGGAGGGCATCTTCCGTAATGACCAGTGGGCGTGTCATTGCCAGCAAAGCGCTGTAATCCATCGGCACGGTCGCTAATTGTTCTTCGTCGCTGGCAGAATCGTCTGTATTGTTCATAGTACGAAAGTACTATTACCTTTCTTATAGTACTAGTCGCAAA
>Ga0209164_1002479_pt1 | contig 19604 bp, 25 predicted proteins | sample MTBNYHSulfiMetaG_FD_187458 | JGI IMG/M metagenome (GOLD analysis project Ga0209164, IMG submission 187458) | Enrichment culture microbial communities from rom New York Harbor, USA that are MTBE-degrading - MTBE-NYH (New York Harbor Sulfidogenic)... | ecosystem: Environmental > Aquatic > Marine >...
TATAAAAAACAGGTTCAAATTGTCAAAGAGCAACGGATCGCTTTTAACCGATCCCAAATAAATCAACTGAGTGGCGTCTCTAACTAACACCTTTTTTTACTTGATTTGTCTGAAACAGTACACAAAAAAACTACACATTTCTAGTGCAGTGAATCTATCACTTCTTTACATAAATTCCGAGGCCGTCATTCCCGCGAAGAAACTGTGTCGTAATACATATTTTGGTAGCCGCAAGCTTTAGCTTGCACTTCTCGGATATGTGATTTCAATATGTTATGCAGCCTAAAGGCTGCGGCTATCCCCTGTTTTTGAATTGTGACACAGTCTCAAAGGCAGGAATCCAGCCCAAAAACACTGGATTCCGGGTCAAGCCCGGAATGACAAATAAAGCAAAGACATTTCTGAATCACTACACTAGTACTCAGTTGCATAATTTAGCGATAGATTGTCTCAAGGGAACTGCTTTCACCCTTGTTTTTTTCCACTCAAACGGAGCGGCGTTTTTATTATATGAATCAATGAAATCAGAGATTGCCTTTCTCAACTGTTTTACAGAAATAAAACTGGCACCTCTAAGAGCTTTTCTGGTTAAAATACTGAACCAGATTTCTATTTGGTTCAACCAACTGGCATGAGTTGGCGTGTAATGAAAGTTCACATTTTTATGACGTGCAAGCCAGAGATCATACTTCGGCTTGTGAGTCTTTAGATTATCAAGGATCACATGCAGTTCCGTGTCCGGGTATTCGGCTGTTATGGAATTCATAAAATCAAGAAATTCCTTTCTGCGGCGACGATTATAATGCCCAGCTTTGACCTGGTCAGTTGTAATATCGAGCGCTGCAAAAAGGGTGGTTGTTCCATGTCGCTTATATTCATGATTATAGCCGGTAATAGCTTTGCCATTTGGCAATTTTAAATATCCCTGAGATCGTTCCAATGCCTGAATGGCAGGTTTTTCATCCACGCTGATTACTACAGCATTATCTGGGGGCGATAAATAAAGCCCTACAATATCAGCAGCCTTTTCGGCAAACTGAGGATCAGTGCTGATGCACCAACTGTGACGCCGCTGTAGGTGGATGCCATGTTTACGAAGAACACGCCATACTTGATGTTCTGAAACGTCGCCAAGAGCGTTGGAAACAAGTTTTCCGGTCCATGCGCTATACCCGGAAGGAGGTTCTTCATCAAGTTTTTTGAGGATTCGCAACTCAGCATCCTCATTATATTTTTTAGGTTTTCCAGAACGATATGAATCTTGAAGTCCTTCGATGCGTTTTTGCGCAAAACGATTTCGCCATTGACTTACGGTTGTTGGTCGCACCTCCAGTTTTTTTGAGATTTCCATAGTGGTCAACCCATCGGCTGCCATAAGGATAATGTTGCTGCGAAGGACAATGCGCTGTTGTGTTGTATGTGAACGAACCCATTTTTTAAGAATGTCTCGTTCATCTTTAATTAACGTTATGGGGGTTGCTAATCTACTCATGTCCCCCCTTATATATTATATCGTTAATTATTGCAAGTAAATACTAGTTTAAGTTCAAGTTCTCCCTTTTCTATATAACCCAAGGTATTTTTTATTTCACACCCATACACCACCCCATTTCGACTAAACACAAAATCTAAATCATGGCCTGTTTTTTCCCACTTTTTACCGTTATATTCCTTTACCTTTTTGGCTTTGGGCATAAACCCTCGCATAGCGAGAGCATTACAAAATAAATCCTCAGCCCTGTGTCCACAACTTCTCGTTATATGATCCTGCGAATACTCTTCAATTATTTTTTCAGGCTCTTCCGACTTTTTAGTACAAAGAAACTAATATAAGTAACTGTAATTATATTATAAATTCTCTTTATAAATTGACACATTTTCTAATCTCAAATAGAGAGCCCGGGTGAAAACGAAAATGCGATCCTATACTTGTAGGTAATTTCGGTAATCCATGCACGTGACATAATGTAGTCAAACATGGAAGCTCTTGATAGGATTGGGAATAATGATTCTTTCCTACTATGTCAAAACAGCATTAATGACCAAAAATACCTCATGCTCAAAGTCATATAACATCAATTACAAAAAAACCGAAATCGAGCTAAATCATGCACAACAAAGCCAGAAGACCCTTTTTTCAATACTGTTTATTGTTCGCCTCGCATATTTAACCCTTGCAACATAAGGTAGTTATGCTATATTTGTTGTTAACCGGCAGCTCTTGTATTTTACTCTTATAGGCATTACTTCAGATTAATAAACCCCGTTAGAAGTAGATTACAAAAGGGAACTCCTGGTTAATAATGAAAATTTCTAGCGGGGTAAAGGTGTTGGGAGGTGACGATGGTTAAGGCAAAACATGATGTTGCTGTTCTTGAAAAATGCCCGACAGGCATCAAGGGTCTCGATGAGATCACAAAGGGAGGGCTTCCGAAAGGCAGGCCAACCCTGATCTGCGGCTCTGCGGGTTGCGGCAAAACGCTTTTCGCCATGGAGTTTCTCATGCGGGGCGCCATGGATTACGGAGAACCCGGGGTCTTCATGACCTTCGAGGAGACGCCGGAGGATCTCGCGAAAAACTTCATCTCGCTGGGTTTTGATCTCCATGGCATGATGTTGCGTGGTCTCATCGCCACGGATCACGTTTACATCGAGCGCAGCGAGATTGAGGAGACTGGTGAGTACGACCTGGAGGGATTGTTCATCCGCCTTGGCAATGCCATTGATTCCATCGGCGCAAAGCGGGTTGTCTTAGATACCATCGAAGCGCTTTTCTCCGGGCTGTCCAATGCCGCTATCATCCGGGCAGAACTTCGCCGGCTTTTTTACTGGTTGAAAGACCGCGGTGTAACGGCCATCGTTACGGGGGAAAGCGGCGACAAGCTCTTGACACGCTACGGGCTCGAAGAATACGTGGCCGATTGCGTGATCCTCCTCGATTTCCGTATCGAGGAGCAAATTTCCACCCGCCGCCTGCGTATCGTCAAGTATCGCGGATCATCTCACGGAGCCGACGAGTATCCCTTCCTGATCGACGAAAGCGGCTTGTCTATCCTGCCGATCACGTCCCTGGGGCTCGACTACCCCGTTTCCAAGGAGCGCATCGCCACCGGCATTCCCAAGTTGGATGCCATGCTTGACGGAAAAGGGTTCTACCGGGGCAGCACCATCCTCGTCTCCGGTACGGCGGGCACAGGCAAAACAAGTTTGGCGTCTACCTTTGCCGACGCCGCCTGCAGGCGCGGTGAGCGCTGTCTGTATTTTGCCTTCGAGGAATCGCCAAACCAGATCATCAGGAATATGGGCTCCATCGGCATGGATCTCGCGAAGTGGGTGAAGAAGGGTCTTCTCAAGTTTCATTCAGCTAGGCCTTCGCTTTACGGCCTGGAGATGCATCTTGTCACCTTCCACAAGGTGATCGATGAGTTCGATCCCCAGGTTTTCGTTGTAGACCCGATCAGTAATCTGAGCGCTGCGGGAACAGCATCAGAGGTCAAATCAATATTAACGCGCCTGATTGACCATTTAAAGATGAAAAAGATCTCCACGTTCCTTACGGACCTCACCCATTTTGGGGGCAGCCTTGAACACACGAGCGAAGAGATATCTTCGCTGATCGATACGTGGCTGCTCCTGAGGGACATCGAACTCAACGGGGAACGTAACCGGGGCCTCTACATTTTGAAGTCCCGCGGCATGTCCCACTCCAACCAGATTCAAGAGTTCCTGCTCACGAACCAGGGCATCGACCTTATTGACATCTATGCCGGTTCCGGTGAGGTACTGACCGGCAGCGCCCGGGCGGCCCAGGAAGCCCAGGAAAAGGCCTCTGAAATGTCAAGCCGGCGTGAGGCGGAACGCAGGCTCCGCGAGCAGGAGCGCAAGAGAAATGCCCTAGAAACGAAGATCGCCGCCCTGCGCGCCGAGTTTGAAGTGGAAACTGAAGAGGTACATTTAATGGTGGAGGAAGAGCAAAAAAGACAAGCTGTTTTGGCGGAAGACCGTTTAGAAATGGCGCATCTTCGCAAGGGGGAACCCTCAGCTCCTCCGGCGAAGCACTCGAAAAAGAAGAGGAAAAGGAGAGTAAGCTGAAAATGGTCACAACAGTAAAAGGAAAGAAAGCAAAAACCGGTGCGAAAGAAGAAATTTGGAATCTGAGGTTATATGTAGCCGGTCAGACCCAAAAATCAATTACCGCTTTTTCTAATTTAAAGAAGATTTGCGATGAGCACCTTGCGGGGAAATTCCGCATAGAAGTGATAGACCTTTTAAAAAATCCCCAGCTTGCCAAAGGGGATCAGATTATTGCCATACCGACACTGGTAAGAAAGCTTCCTGAACCGATTAAAAAGATTATCGGCGATCTGGCTAACACAGAGCGTGTGCTGGTGGGACTCGACATCCGTTCTGTCTCCGAATGATAAAATCAATTTTGGAGTAACAGACATGAAGAGGAAAATGGAAAAAACGAGCGCTGAGGAATTCGAAAAAGCAGCAGCAAGGCGAGACCGGGCAATGCATGTTCTTCGGCTGTATGTTACCGGGATGACCCCAAAGTCAACCCGGGCAATCGCCAATGTCCGGAAACTCTGTGAAAAATACCTGAAAGGATCCTACGAACTCGATGTAATAGACATCTACCAACAGCCCAAGCTGGCCAAGGGAGAGCAGATCATTGCCACCCCAACCCTCATCAAAAAACTCCCCCTGCCCCTCCGAAAGCTCATCGGCGACATGTCGGATACGGAAAGGTTTCTTGTTGGCATCGATCTGAAACCCAGGAATTCATGAGCGCGAATCAATGAACAAATCATATAAAACACGTGAGCAGCTTTTGGATGAGTTGCAGGAACTCACATCGCGGATGATGGAAACTGAGGAAACTCTGCGCGCTATCGTAAGCGGTGAGGTGGATGGTCTGGTTGTCTCAACGGCGGAAGGAGATCGGGTCTTTACCCTGTCGGGCGCCGATCTACCTTACCGGGTCATGGTCGAAACCATGAACGAAGGGGCCGTCACCCTGGCCTCCGACGGCACGATCCTTTTCTGTAACCAACGTTTTGCAGATATTGTCAAAGGGCCTCTGGAAAAAGTAACGGGATCTTTAATCTACCGATACATTTCATCAACAGACCTTCAATTATTTAAGGCATTGTTTGAGCGTGGGTTAAAGGAGAACTGTAAGGTGGAACTGGCCTTACAGAACGGAGGTAAAAATTCTGTACCTGTCTTTCTTTCCATAAGCGCCCTTCAACGCACGGATTTGCCCGGTGAGGCGTGCATGGTGGTTACCGACTTGACGGAGCAAAAGCGCAATGAAGAGATCCTGGCAGAGGAAAAACTGACAACTCAAATCCTTCATCAAGCTTCGGAAATATTTGTTCTCTGCGACCCCCAAGGCTGCATCATCCGTGCAAGTCAGTCGACCGATAGACTCTTGAGCAGAAGCCCAATCTTCCAGGCATTTGACGAGGCATTTCACCTCCTCTATCCTGACGGGACTCCCTTTGTCCTTCTATCCGCAATGACCGACAAGGTTCTCCAAGGTGTTGAGGTCACTTTCAAGCATGAGGAAAATAAGTTTTTTCCCCTTCTCTTGAGCGCAAACTCACTTATCACTCATAAAGGTGTCCTCGGCATTATTGTCGTAATAGTGGACATCACTTTGCGGAAACAGGCCGAGGAGGCGCTCCGGAAGGCATATGATGAAATGGACCTGCGAGTGAAGGAACGGACTAAAGATTTGGTCAAGGTAAACGAGCGGCTCGTGCAGGAAATAGCTGACCGCAAGCAGACGGCAAACTCACTCCGGGAAGCGCTCAGGATAATCGAGCAATTAAAAGACCAATTACATGAGGAGAATATCTACCTTAAGGAAGAACTTAATCTGATACACTCCCATAATGATATCGTGGGCAACAGTGAAGCGATCAGTGCCGTTTTGAAGAAGATAGAACAAGTAGGGCCGACCGACTCAACGGTTTTGATCCAGGGGGAGACAGGCACCGGAAAGGAATTGATCGCTCATGCGCTCCACAACGTGAGCCCCCGCAAGAGCCGGTTCATGATAAAAGTCAACTGTGCCGCCCTGCCGCCGACCCTCATCGAAAGTGAGTTGTTCGGCCGCGAGAAAGGTGCTTTTACCGGCGCGCTGTCGAAGCAAATTGGCCGTTTTGAGCTTGCGGATGGTTCGACTATTTTCCTGGATGAGATCGACTCCTTGCCCCCGGAACTCCAGGCCAAGCTGCTTCGGGTACTGGAGAGCGGTGAGTTCGAGCGCCTGGGCAGCCCCCGGACCGTGAAGGTCGACGTCAGAATCATTTCGGCAACGAACCGCGATCTTGCCAAGTTGGTCAGCGATGGCGGATTCCGGGAAGACCTTTACTACCGTTTGAACGTTTTTCTGGTTACCATGCCGCCTCTTCGTGAGCATAAGGAAGATATATTGCCGCTCGTGTGGTCTTTTGTTCAGGAGTTCAGCAAGAAGATGGACAAGCGGATCGAATCAATACCACAGAAGGTCGTTAACGCCCTGCAAGCCTATCCCTGGCCGGGCAACGTAAGGGAACTGCGGAATGTTACCGAACGTGCGATGATCATCACCACCGGACCTGTGCTGCATGTGGATGTACCGAAGATTACGCTCTCAGGTGCAAACCGGTCCGGCACTCTCGAAGAGGTAGAAAAACGGCGCATTATCGAGGCGTTGAACACCACCGGAGGGCGGGTAAGCGGCAAGGACGGGGCAGCAGAGATACTAGGCATCAACCCAAAGACGCTTGAATCGAGGATGCAAAAACTGGGCATCCAAAGAAATAAGAAAATGCCTGATATATCAGGAGGCTCCTGATATATCATCAAACGACGTCTTCAACAGTATAATTTTCTCTTCGTGTTCTTCGCAGAATTTTCAATGTTCCCACCATCATAGCAACTCCTTTCCTGTCAACAACAATCCTGGCACACATCCTGCTATTCAATACATCAGCAAACACCAAAGCATGTTCCCTTTTGATGTGATCGATGAATCAAAAAAAGTTTAATATCCTTTGGACCATATTTGTGATTCTCTTTATTTTGTGACTTCTGGGATTGATCAGTAGCTGCACGATTGGCGGTACATTCATATCCTGCTGGTCATCGCCATCATCGTGTTAGTGGTTCAACTTATTCAGGGACGAAAGATATTGTAACGATTTTGACCCTTCCCGGAGACGGTGAAACATTATAGGAAAAGGAGTTGGTCAGCAGGTCTGAAAAAATTTCCCGAATCTCACGATCCTTTAAGGGATAATCAGAACAGGAGGTAAAAAATATGGCAACAATAGTTATTCATTGGAAGGATAAGAACCTTCCGGCCATGGAAATCAAAGATGCGGCCTATAAGGGCGCTGATAGTTCTATTATCAAAATAACATCTAACGGTAATGAGTACTGGTTTAACTGGAATGAATGCTGGTTTTTAGAGACTACCAGCACGAAATGACTTGCCGATTCTCAATGCTGTCAATCATTTTACCGACAAATTTACACGAAGATAGTTTGAACCACTGTAAGTCCTATTGAAAATTATCAGCCAGGAAAGTCCTTGTAACGCCATTAAAAGACAGCAGTATTTTGATGGAATTTTGATAAAGAGTAAACATGAAATATCATGACAAAACAAACGATCAACTTTTCAATGAAGCAGGAGAACTGCAGCAGCATATTGAGGATTTGGGTACAGAAGCAGCCAAACGCAATAGGTCACAGAGGGCACTGAAGGTATCGGAAACCCGTTATCGGAGACTTTTTGAAACTGCTCAGGACGGGATATTATTACTCAATGCAGACACGGGACAGATTCTCGATGTTAACCCATTCCTGTTAAAGATGCTGGGATACTCGCATAAGAATTTTCTGGGAAAGAAACTCTGGGAAATCGGTCCGTTCAGCGACAGTGCAGCATCCAGGCTCCGATTTTCAGAATTACAGACAAAAGGATATGTGCGGTACGAACATTTGCCGCTTGAAACAAAAGATGGTCGTCTCATTGCTGTCGAATTTGTCAGTAATGTCTACCTTGTTGGGTATAAAAAAATTATCCAGTGCAACATTCGTGACATTACTTTGCGGAAACGGGCCGAGGAGGCGCTCCGGAAGGCATATGATGAGATGGGCCTGCGCGTGAAAGAACGGACCGCAGAACTCAAAGGGGTTGTTGAGACTTTGCAGAACGAAATGTCTGAACGCAAGCAGGGAGAAGAGAAATTGAAAATCACTAATGCTCTGTTGAGCCTTTTCTCCCGGAAGCCCTCACGAAAGGACTATCTTGACGCCGTGGTTGACCTGGTTCACTCCTGGAGCGGCTGCCGGTGTGTCGGCATCCGGATATTGAATGATGAAGGCTACATCTCCCATGAATCATACGTCGGTTTCACTCGGGAATTCTGGGAATCTGAGAATCGGCTTTCAATCGAGCATGCCCAGTGTGTTTGCATGCGTGTCGTTACCGGAAACCCAGACCCACAGGATGTATCCATGATGACCCCTGGTGGATCCTTTCATTGTGATGATACCGTCGCTTTCATCGGGTGCCTCTCGGCGGAGGAAAAAGCGAGATTCAGAGGTGTTTGTATCCAAAACGGATTTTTATCCCTCAATGTTGTCCCCATTCGCTACGGCAACAAAGTGCTCGGCACAATTCATCTGGCAGACGAACAGAGAAAAAAGCTGTCTTTATCCTTTATTGAATTTCTTGAGTTAATGAGTCCTCTTATCGGAGAAGCGATCAATCACTTCAATTTAGAGGATGAACTTCGGGAGTCGGAAAGTCGTTTCCGGTTCCTTTCTTCTCAACTCCTTACGGTTCAGGAAGATGAAAGGAAGCGGATCTCCGCTGAACTCCATGACGATATTGCTGCAAAATTGGCTGGTATAAAATTTAGTCTCGAAAAAAAATTGATGACACACGGAGGCAAAGCAGACGACGAGGCTAACCAATTATTAAAGGGCATTATTTCTCTGGTTCTTGATACGATCGCCTCGACCCGAAGAATTATGATTAATTTACGACCGGCTATGATAGATGATCTGGGGATACTGGCAACCTTAAACTGGTATTGCCGCGAATTTGAGCAAGTTTTTACTGACATCAAGATAGAAAAACAAATCAACATCGAGGAAAGCGAAATCCCTGATCACTTAAAGATCGTTATTTTTCGGATTGTCCAGGAAGGGATGAATAATATCGCCAAACACAGCGGAGCAAACCATGTTGCTCTTACCTTGGAAAAAATAAATGACTTCTTGGCGTTATCAATTGAGGATAATGGACGGGGATTTGATGTGGAGAATAAAACCCTTGAATCGGAAATATTTCAAGGGTTTGGCATAGTCAATATGGAAGAACGCGCCAGATTCTCAGGGGGGTATTTTTCAATCAACTCTTGGAAAGAAAAAGGGACTTTTCTCAAAATAACATGGCCTTTAAAACCAATAACACTGGACCATCAGTTACGAATTGAGCCTTCTTGATTATCCGTGGATGTACCGGTATCTCTTCCAAAAGCTTCCGTCCAAAATACTGTCTTTTTTTCGTGAAAATAAGTAATCCACCTTATTTTTTTATATCAATAGACGCTTATTCTGAAATTAATCCTCATATCCTCTCTTCCTCTTTTTATGGCCGGACAAATTTTTGTCCGGCCATTTTCTTAAACGGAGGGTAGTGACTCATTTTAACTTTTCAAATTAGGTTCAAAAAAGTAGCCTTCTGTTGTAAGGCATAGCAGTTATAACCATACTAAAAACCCTTACAAACAGGAGGGTGTGACCATGGTAGAGAAACGGCACATTATACACCACCGGATGGCGGGTAAGCGGCAAGAACGGTGCAGCAGAGATGTTAGACATCACTCCAAAGACGTTTGAATCGAGGATGCAAAGACTGGGCATCCAAAGCAATAAGAAAATGTCTGATATATCAGGAGTCTCCTGATATATCAGAAAACGGCACCTTTCTCAGTATCATTCCCCCTATTGTATTCTTCGTTAAAATTTCAATGTTCCCATCAGCATAGAAACTCCTGTCCTGTCAAAAACAGTCCTGGCATACATCCTGCTATTCAATCCACTATCAGACACCAAAGTATGTTCTTTTTTGATGTGATAGATGAATCAAAAAAAACAATTAACATTTATCGAAAGGAAAAAGAAATGAAAAGGAAAATCGCAGCAGCAATAGTGCTTCTTGTGTGTGTGTGGACCCTGTCAGGCTGTCATACCGTCAAAGGTGTCGGTCAGGACGTAAAGAGCGCCGGAGATGCCATCGAAGAATCTTCAGGAAAATAGTTCGGTAATCGGTAAATAAAGGTTTAGAAGGAGGCACGATGAAAAGACCAGTTAAGTTAATTTTAACCGTTATTCTGCTTATCACCTGTTTTTCCGGCTGTTTTTGGGGATGGGACCGCGGGTACGGTGATCATGACCGTGGAGCGTATGGTGATCACGACCGCGGGGGGGATGATAACCGGGATCGCGGAGGCCATGACAGTGATAGATACGACGACCGCAGAGACCTTGACGATCATCGTTAAGGCGATGAAGAATCGGAATCTAATGTCAGAATTTTGATAGGGAGGAAGCACCGTGATACTTGTGACATTAAGAATGATTGTCCGGCCTGAAAGGCGGAGTGATCTTTTAGAAACGATGCGGGGGATGCTCGAACCCGCACGGGTCGAAAGGGGTTGCCAGAGTTACCGTTTCTATGAAGACGTAGAAAACAGAAACGCCTTCGTCCTGCTTGAATCATGGGCGACTCAGGAAGATCTCGAGGGCCACATCCGCACAGAAAACCAGCAGCGACTGCTCTCACTTATGGATTTCCTGAGCGAACAACCTGAATTGCGGTTCAACACTGTGTCACACACGGCGGGAATGAATCTCATAGAAAATGTCCTCAAGACAGATGAACCGAGATGAAAAGAAGGTTAGTGCACTTTCTGTTGGGGGAAGGATACACTGTCGGGACCAAGGAAGGCAGAGCCGGCAGGAAGGAGGTGGAAAAGAGAAAAGATAGCTATGTCGAGGTTTCTAAAACAATAAAATTCATGAAGGAGGTTTAAAAATGCAAGCAATAACAGCAAAAAGAGTGCTCATGGTCGTCACTGCCGTATTTTCCCTGAGTTTAATGGTTGGGTGTGCCTGTCCGCCGAAACAAAGAGCTGAGATTAGGTCTGAGCCGAAACCGGAACCAGTAGTGATGGCTGAGCCGCAGGTTGTGAAGAAGGTCATTCTCCTTGAGCCCGTGTATTTTGATTTCGATAAGTGGACTCTTACACAAGAAGCGCAGACGATACTGGAAAGGAATATCCAGGTCCTGAAAGAAAATTCTGAAGTTGCAGTCGATATTCAAGGGAATACCTCTGCTATCGGCACTGATCAATACAACCAAATATTAAGCGAAAGAAGAGCAATGGCGGTTGAAGACTTCCTCATTCAAGGAGGAATTGCACCAGACAGACTTTCTACAATCGGATATGGCGAGACAAGACTGGAAATGTCTGAACCGAACCCTGAGATCACGGATTCAACGGCAGCAAAGAATAACAGGAGAGTTGATTTTAAAATCATCGTGGAATAGGGGCACGAGGTCAATGGGTCAAAAAGGCGTTTTGAATTGATCCGGCCCTTTGCCCTTGAAACAAAATTTTTTAGGAATGAGCATGAGGAAAAATTTTATGAAAAAGATACCTTCTGCCCCCGGTTGCTGTTGCATGATACAACACAACCAAAACTCTGAAAGCCATGAGGTCTTCGGAGTAAAAGAAAAGAGTTCAAATCAGTCAAATAGGAGGTAACAAAATGAAAAAGTTAATTTTGGGAGTATTGCTTTTGGCGTTGGTAATTGTAGGTCATGGTCCGACGATGGCAAGGGCAGATGTAGATGTACACATTGGCATTGGTCTGCCGCTGCCTATCACATTTGGCGGGCCACCGAGGTTGGTAGTGCTGCCCGAGACGAATGCCTACTTCGCCTCGGACATAGAGGCAGATCTATTCTTTTATCATGGTTGGTGGTGGCGTCCGTGGGAAGGACGTTGGTATCGCTCACGGCACTACAACTCAGGTTGGTATTACTATCGAGGAGTTCCCTTCTTTTATTCACGAATACACCCACGCTGGAGAGATGACTACAGGAATCGTCGTTGGAAAGGGCATCGGTGGAACTACCAACAAATACATTACCGAGAAGTTGAACGAAACTGGAATAACTGGGAAAAAAATAAGCATTGGGAGCAAAAAACATGGGGTGTCCAAGGTTGGCGAGACCAAAGGCGATCACAAAAACCGTCTCGAGGGGTGCAGCAACAAAGAACTCAAGAAAGAGGGAACGTTCAACAACAACACCGGGATGCAGGTCCGCAATCCCGAGATGCTCACAAACACAACACACAACAACAACAGGGAAACCGTGAAAGAGGAAAATTAGAACAACAAAATCGAGAGTCGAGTCAACAATCCCGAGAAGGCCAACAACAACACTCACAGCAACAACAGGGGCCCCATGACAAAAAAAAAGGAGAACAACAAAATCATGAGGGCCAACAACAGCAATCAGAGCACCAACAGGGAAGCCATGAAGGAACGGGAAGGAAGTAGAAAACATGATAGAAAGCAGGACGACAAAAGGTTCGCTCGACTATATGAAGAGGCTTATATCTATCAAATGGGTTTGCCTCGCCCTTTCAGTGCCAAAGGTAATCTGGTTACATTGAGTGGCAAGGCCGAAAATTCGTCCGCGAAGGAACTGGCCGCAAAATTCGTGAAAGACGTTCACGGGGTGAAAAGCGTAAAGAACCAGATGACCATCGAGGAGTCCAAATAGACTCTGGATCGTTGCCCCGCCACGCGGGGCAGTGGGAATAAAGCAAACGGAAAGGAAGATCATATGTTATGGACAATTGCGGTAATACTGATAATTTTGTGGGCGCTGGGTCTGGTAAGCAGTTACACGATGGGAGGGTTTATTCACATCCTGCTGGTGATTGCCATTATCGTGGTGGTGTTCAACATCATTCAGGGGAGCCGAGGTTAACAAAGCAGTCCTTTTGACCCATTTTAAGTTAAGGCAACAGAGGTTTTATGAAATCAATAATCATAATTGCGATCATACTCATCGCTCTGGGAATCACGGCGTTCGCTTTCCAGGGCATCACTTATACAACCAAAGAGAAAATCGTCGATCTCGGCCCCATCCAGGGGACGTCTGAGGCGAGAAAAATGCTTCCACTGCCCCCGATCGTGGGTGCGATCGCGCTCGTGGGAGGCAGTGTATTGCTGGTCATGGGAAGCAAAAAAAGCTGATCAAAGGCAAAAGATTTCAACTGCGGAGGATTTGCTATGACAAAAAATCGAAAAGCATACGAAGAGAAACTTGATGCGCAGCTGGAGGAATGGAAAGCACAGATCTCTCTGATCAAGGCCAGGGCGGGCAAAGCCAAGGCCGAGGCAAAGATTGAATACAACAAAACCATCGAAGGGTTGCAGCGCAAGCACGAGGAGGCGAGGGCAAAGCTGCACGAGCTGAAAACCGCCGGCGGTGAGGCATGGGAAGACCTGACGACAGGCGCGGAAAAGGTCTGGGCTGAAGTCAAGGCAGCCTTCCACAGTGCAAGGTTAAAGTTTAAATAAGCAAAATCGCTGGACTCATTTGTCTAACGTTTGAAGTCACTTATTTACATAAAAGAAATGAAAAATTAAATTAGTAGGAAAAACCGGGTAACATACCGAAAAGGTTTCGAAGAAAGTCGAGGACGAGCAAATGCAAATAGAGACTTTGTCTGAGATCGCAATCCTCGGAGAGGAGTGGGCTGAAGTGATGGCGAAAGATCAGGACGGTTATTTCGTCCATGAGTTACAGGAAGTTGCTGACTCAGATGCGGAAGATAAAACCTCAGGATTTTCGGCACCAAGTGATCAAGGCGAATGGGGGTGTTATGAAGATGAAGGTGCAAATCCCTTTTCACATCAAAGAAGAAAAGACGGAACGAGCGTGGCGGAGGCTTATCCATGTCAGTAATAAATTCGGCGATTTGCGGTATAACTAGGTTTAAACGTCCGCGGATGGGTAACCTGTCGGAGGTTCGGAGAATCCGTAGTCCCCGCAGACTGCCTTGGAAAAGGGGCGTCCTTTACCTGGTCATTGCTACAACGGTCATTACGGCCGCTCTCGTTGCAGTCGGATTCCATCACATCTATTTTGACCGAACCAACCTGCCTGACATAGGAACAATCACCAGCTTTAAGTATCCTACGATCGGCCACATTTACGATGCCAACGGCCAGCCGCTTATTGAGCTGGCAAGAGAGTACCGGCAGATCACCACGTATGATGACATCCCGCCCATTGTTCGTGATGCGATCCTCGCCGCTGAGGACAGGAACTTTTTCACACATAGCGGAATTGACTATTCGGGAATTCTTCGCGCGCTGGGCAAAGTCAGGATAGGGACTCTGGTGGCACGCCTTATCGGACTGGGACGGCAAGGCGAGGTGAAGGGTCCGGTGATCTTCCCGCAAGGCGGATCGACGATCACTCAACAGCTTGTACGAGGTCATTTTCTCCAAAACCTCACGGCTTTCGAAAATCTGACGGCTCAAGAAAACCGCAACCAGCTCCGCCAGGGCGTACTCTTACCCCGCGCGCTTTCTTATCTGATCGGCGCGCGAAGCGCCAACATGTTCGTTCGGAAGCTGGAGGAGATCCGACTATCCCTGTGGGTCGAAAAAGAGATGCAGGCGCGTTTCGGTTCGAAACGCCGCGCTAAGGAAGAAATCCTGGCCCGATACGCAAGCTTCATTTACATGGGAAGCGGTCAATACGGGTTTGCGACCGCGGCGAAATACTATTTTGGCCGGCCCCTCGCCACGTTCACCGCAGATGATGCTGACAAAGCGGCGGTGCTGGCAGGCATCGCAAAGTCGCCTCGTTACTACGCGCCCAGTGTGAACAAGACATCGAGAGTCTTGCGCCGCAGAAATCAAACTCTGGCGCTCATGGCAGCGAACGGCTTTATTTCGGTGGACAGAGAGAAGAGAGCCGCTGAGCGCCCGCTTCCGGTATGTCCGCCAAACAAGAGCAAAATACTCCAAGCGTGCACGGCCATTGACAGTGTCCTTGAAGAGCTTAAAGGCCTCAGTGCTGACCTCAGCATTAAAGACCTTCGGGAGGGACGGATCCAGGTTTACTCGACGGTGGACGCCCGGGTGCAGGAAATTGTGAACGCGGCACTGGAGGACGGCCTCGGCCTTTATGAGAAGCGCCACCCGAGGGCCAAGGGGCGGGTTCAGGGCTCTGTTGTTGTCCTGAGAAACCGCGATGCGAGCGTCCTCGCCGAGACAGGAGGTCGTCAGTTCTACGCAGACCGCTCCGCCTCATACAGCGATTTTAACCGCGTCACGAAGTCTCTGCGGCAACCTGGGTCCGCAATGAAACCCATTGTCTATCTCGCTGCCTTTCGGCAGGGAACATTTGATCTTAACACCATGGTTCCCGACGAACCCATCAGCGTTCCCGATGGAGGGAAGCAGAGTACGAAATGGATCTCAAACTACGATGGTCAATTCAAGGGCTTGATCCCCCTTCGAGAGGCGCTCGCGGAATCCAGAAACGCGGTCCCGATTTGGATCACAGAGCAAATCGGTATCGCCCGCATCCTGCGGACGGCTCAGATTTTGGGAGTCAAGACAACGTTGCAGCCATACGCCACGACCGCACTGGGCGCGTCCGAAGTGAATTTACTGGAGCTGGCCAATGCGTACCGCACCATAGCATCGGGCATCCTCGCCCAGCCGTATGTGATTCGGAAGGTCGTCCGCGATTCGGACCACGTGGCGGCGGTTGATAACGAACACGGCGAGTTTCCAGTCTCTATCGACGATTCCGCGCTCTCGCTCATTCAGGAAGGCCTGCGCGGTGTCGTGCGCCTGCCCACCGGCACGGCTCATGCACTTGACTCCAGCAGTTTCCCGATCCCCGTTATAGGAAAGACAGGAACGACCAATGAGTTCAGGGATGCGCTCTTCGTGGGCTCCACGTACGGCCCCACAGGAATCACTGTCGCCGTCCGGATAGGCTTTGACGACAACCATTCCCTCGGACCCAAAGAAACCGGCAGCAGGGTTGCGCTTCCGGTGTTCAAAGAAATTATGCTCAGAGTGTACCGTGAAAATCTAGTAGGGCCTGTGCCGAAGTTTCCGGCTCAAATGGAACAGAACATTAACGCTTACTTGAGCGGCGACTCGCCGAATAGCGTAGATCTGCCGGAGTGGTGGACGTCTGCGATCAGGGCATTCGATCAATTGCCAGGATACTCAAGTCGCCCGAATGGTGAATGGCCACAGGGCTTTTTACTTTCGCGGATCGCAGACATCTCGGGAAACGCCATGTCTGTGCCACCCGGCGGGAATGGAGGAAATTTAATGGATGAATTGCTTCTTATGAAATCCTCTTATTAAAAAGAATGGACGCATTCTGCCCCCAGAAAGGAGTCGACCATGCTTTGGGCCATATGTGTGATTCTCTTAGTTTTGTGGGGTCTGGCAATGTTGAGTGGCTACACGATGGGTGGAGTCGTTCATATCCTGCTGGCCATCGCTATCGTCGTATTAGCTGTCCGACTTTTTCAGGAACGAAGGGGATAGTAACGATTTGGACCCTTGTCGGAGAAGGTGAGGTATTGGCAAGTAGGTGGCAGGAGGTCCAAAAAGATTTTCCCGAATTTTACGATTTTTTGAGGGATAATCAAAACAGGAGGTAAAAAATATGTCAACAATAGTTATTCATTGGAAGGATAAGAACCTCCCGGCTATGGAAATCAAAGATGCGGCCTATAAGGGCGCTGATAGTTCTATTATCAAAATAACACCTAACGGTAATGAGTACTGGTTTAACTGGAACGAATGCTGGTTTTTAGAGACTACCAGCACGAATGACATACCAACACTCAATGCTGCCAACCATTTTACCAACAAATTTACAGAAAGGAGTAACCGCTAATGAAAAAGAAAAATATCTTTATTCACTATTTTGTCCTTCTGGTAATGATCGCCACCTTTGTTGCCTGTGGCAAACATGAAAGTTCCGGTCAATACATTGATGATTCGGTCATCACGACCCAGGTAAAAACTCAGCTTGCAAATGATGATTTTCTCAAGTCATTCCAGATCAGTGTCGAAACTTACAAGGGCGTCGTCCAGCTGAGCGGCTTCGTTGATTCTCAACAGGCCGTCGATAAAGCCGGTCAAATCACACGGAGCGTCGGTGGGGTCAAATCCGTAAAAAATAATCTCATCGTGAAATAGGCGGTCTTTATCCTTTCCCCGATGGAGCCCGGCGGCCGTTATTGATCCGATTCCTGGTTTGCTGAGGAGACCCGTTGGGAGGGGGGTAGTTAAGAATTTAAAAAACAGAAACAACAATAAAAGAGGAGGCAACAACATGAAAAAGTTATTTTTGGGAACATTTCTTTTGGCGTTGGCAATTGTAGTTTCTATTCCAGCGATGGCAGGGGCGATGGGAAGGGGAGGTGTAAACGTTAGTATTGGTCTGCCGCCGCCTATCGAATTTGCCGGACCACCGGAAATGATAGTGCTGCCTGAGACGTATGTCTACGTCGTCCCTGATTTAGACGTGGACATCTTCTTCTACAATGGTTGGTGGTGGCGTCCGTGGCAAGGACGTTGGTATCGCTCACAGTACTACAACTCAGGGTGGGGCTACTATCAAGGCGTTCCATCTTTTTATGGAGGGATACCCTCAGGCTGGAGGAATGACTACAGGAATCATAGTTGGAGAGGGCATCGGTGGAACTACCAACGAATACCTCACCAACAAATTCAACAAAACTGGAGGGGCTGGGAACAGACTAAGCATTGGGAGAAGCAAAATACGTGGGGTGTCCAAGGGTTGCGAGACCGAACGCGGTCACAACAACAACATCAGGAAACGGGGCCACCATCTCGAGAGAATCAACCACAGCGCTCACAGCACCAACAGAGAACCTATGAAAAAAAGGACATAGAACAACAACATCATGAGGCAGGTCCGCAATCCCGAGAGGGCCAACCACAGCGCTCACAGCACCAACAGAGAACCTATGAAAAAAAGGACATAGAACAACAACATCATGAGGCAGGTCCACAATCTCAAGAGGGCCAACCACAGCGTTCACAGCATCAACAGAGAAGTCTTGAAAAAAAGGATGTGGAACAACAACATCATGAGGCAGGTCCACAATCGCGGGAGGGCCAACTACAGCACTCACAGAAACAACAGGGCAACCATGAACAAAAGAATGCAGAAAAAGATGATGCGGAAAAAGAGGATGTAGAAAAAGAAGATAGAAGGTAAGAGGAAAAAGGTCACCAGATCATATAAAGGGCCTCGTATCTATCAAAGGGGCTCGTGACCGGCTATACGATGGGTTATTTTAATCAAATCCTGCTGGTCATCGCATTTGTTGTGGTGTTGATTGGGGTTATTCAGGGGCGAAGGCTGTATAAATGATTCCCAGGCATTAATTTGCCGTGGTGACTTTTATTAACCTTGCAATCAAATGATTGCACATCTAAAGACAGATGGAAAAGAAAAAGTAAATGGATAGGGAGCATTCCGTGAAAGCACTCCTCATTTATCCTGATTTCCCGGGGTGTCCCTTCAACTGCGAGTTTTGTGATTTCGCACTGCTCTATGGAGAGGGAAAAGTATCCCTTCTTCGTTAACCCGCAACATGAAAGGAGAAATACTATGCCGTTGATTCACTTAGTGATTGTTTTGGTTGTCGTTGGACTGATCCTATGGGTGATTAATAGCTACATCCCGATGCAATCTACCATAAAGAAAATTTTGAATGTGGTAGTGGTTATTGGTGTGATTATATGGCTATTGAGTGTCTTCGGACTCATAGGAAACCTCTCAACGATTCGTATTGGGAAGTGAAGAGTCTGAAATAAACTTTGAAAAGGGCATTCTTGCGCTCACTACGAGTCCGGCAAAGAAAAATGCTGATGGAAGCATGAACTGGTATTAAGTGCGTGTATCTTGACCTGTAGATTGGCGAGTTCCGGAAGATGTTTTAAAAAAATCGAAAAGGATTGACGAAGAAGTTTGCTACGACGGACAAACGAAAAGCGTGCGAAGAGAAGTTCGATGCGCAGCTGAAGGAATGGAAGGCCCATATCGCTCTGCTCAAGGCCAGAGCGGCCAAGGCCGAGGCGAAGATCGAATACTACAAAACCATCGAAGCGTTGCAACACAAGGAAGATGATGCCAAGGCAAAACTGCACGAGCTAAAGACCGCCAGCGATGAGGCAAAGGATGTCTATCAGGGGGTTTAAAAAGTAGTTATTTTAGTTTTTCAACACCCTGCTTTGATTGCGCCAGCGAATTAAGTTTAGACAAAGGCCACACTATAAGGCGTGTTGTTTTTGCTCTATCAAAACGACGCTGAGGACCACGGGCGTAAGCCCGTGGGTGAAAGCGTCCCAGCCGAAGGCTGGTAAAAGGGTTCTGATATGATATGCTCAGAGCATGGAAATAAGGCTGAGTGCTCATGGAG
>Ga0209164_1002480_pt1 | contig 19599 bp, 20 predicted proteins | sample MTBNYHSulfiMetaG_FD_187458 | JGI IMG/M metagenome (GOLD analysis project Ga0209164, IMG submission 187458) | Enrichment culture microbial communities from rom New York Harbor, USA that are MTBE-degrading - MTBE-NYH (New York Harbor Sulfidogenic)... | ecosystem: Environmental > Aquatic > Marine >...
TGCATCGATTCCTAACAAATCTATTGATTTTCGATAGGATTCTTACAAGGTAGGGACCGGAGTCAAGATGAAGTTGGTGTGGGGAGAATATGTTGGATGAGTTCTTTTGTGAGGGACAACTGAGCGGGTTGGGGATGGTTTCCTGGGCCCCCGAGCCGTACAAAGACTGTCGAAAGTGGGTTGATCGACTTATTGGAAAGCCGGTAAGGCCTGGAATTTGGCCCGGTTCCAACTCTTAAATTGGCTCAAGCTTTTCAAAATGCGAATACGTCTGTGTGGTATTCTACCCAAGGTTCACCTAATCCTTTACGCTGATCAAATGACAACCTACTTATTTATAACAATTGATACAGAAGAAGATTCATGGGGTGCCTATGACAATAAATCTCCTTCCGTTGAGAATATTAAAAACATTCCGCTACTTCAGGAAATTTTTGACAAATATTCAGCTATTCCTACTTATCTAATTAACTATCCTGTTGCTTCAAATAGTAGCTCTATAAAGCTGCTTAAGAAATTGTATGACTATTCGAAGTGTGATATCGGAACACATTGTCATCCATGGAACACCCCTCCCTACGAAGAAGAGCCGACTAATTACAATTCATTTATGTGTAATTTGCCCGAAGACTTAATAAACCTCAAAATGCGAAATTTACAAAAAACGATAATCGAGAACTTCGAGCTTAACCCTATTGTATTTAGAGCAGGTAGGTGGGGTTTTGACGAAAAGGTCGCGAATTCGCTCAACCGGTTGCAGTACAAAATAGACACCTCAGTTACACCATTTTGTGACTGGAAAAATTATTCAGGCCCTGCATTTGGGTTATCAAGTAACACAACATTTGGATTCCAAGGCGATAAGAGGTTATGTTTAAGGGCGCATAATTGCAGTTGTTGTGATAAATTTGATTCTTGTATTTTGGAAATCCCTCCTACTATAGGGTTTATTCAGAAGCATTTCTTGCTCTGCAACAAAATCAGAAATACTCTCAGAAATAAACCATATTCAAAATTTCACATAATTGGTATTTTAGATAGGCTCCGAATCCTTAATTACCGTTGGCTTTCACCAGAAATATCTAGCTGCAGTGATATGATAAACCTCACAAGATCAATTATTCACAATGGAAATCGCTTCATAACTATGTTTTTTCATTCTTCGAGCCTATTACCCGGAAAGTCACCATTTGTAAGAGATGGAAGGGATCTGAGATCGTTTCTAACCAAAATAGAAAAGTATTTGGAGTTCACATCGAGAGAGCAGATATCTTGCATAGGAATGTCCAACATATTGGAATTACTGTAATGAAAAGATACGAAGAATCAATGAAAGAGTATACAACTGGATATGAAAAGGAGATCATTAAACTACATGCGGAAGTCTTTAACTCTGGTTTCGACATCCCGCTCTGGAAATGGAAATTTATGGGTAATCCGCAGGGAGAAAGCTGGATAACTCTTGCGCAAGTCGGTTCAGAAGTGGTTGGCCAATACTGTATAATGCGTCAGCACTTGAATTTCATTGGGCGTGAGATTGTTTCCGGACAATCTTGCGATACAATGATAAAGCTTGATCAGAGAGGTAAGGGATGGTTCCTAAAGTTGGCAAACCGCAACTACAGATTCGCGTCAGGAAGCGGCGCTCAAGCTGTCTTTGGCTTTCCAAATAGAAACTCTTACCCGGGTTTCATGAAGCAGCTCGATTGGGTTCGCCTTTTTAACTTAAACTATTATTATTGTAGATTGGGGTTAAAAAATTTAGTCGGTAATAAGTTTGATAGCCTGATACAATCCTTTAATAAATTGAAGTGTAGATTGGAATACGAATTATTCCTTAAGAATAGGATTAGAGATATTGATTTTTTCATATCAGAAAAAATACCTCAACACTTGGTCAGCACCCTAAGAGAGATAAATACATATGAGGTCTTATCAATTTGGAAAGATATCGAATACTTGAAGTGGAGATATGAAAATCACCCTAAAAACAAATATCGTCATTATTTCTTAACTATTAGGGGGGTAATTGAGGCTCTAATTGTTGTCAGAATTTGCGAGGAAACCATTTGTATTTGTGAAGTCCTAAACAGAACCAAAAATGTTTTACAGACAATTCTTCTTCTTTATCATGTTATAATTCATTCCATTAATATCAGAGCTCAAAAGATCGACTTTTGTGGCTATGATAATGGTTTTTTTGATTCAGTATTTAAAGGTGCCCGATTTAAAAAAGAAATATCTGGATTAGTATTTGGCGGCAGGGCTTTTGGTGACCATAGATTAGCTGAAATGTTCAAAATGCCAAACAATTGGTCCGTTTCTCGTGGTGATATAGATGTAATGTGACTTGGTTTGCTTATACATTTAAATATCACCAAAATAGAGGCATATGTAAAATGCTGATCTTAGATTAGTCATAAATACGCACTCTGCCTTCATCAAGTCGGAGCGTGACCACGCGGCTCAAACAACCACACAGCTTTTTTGACGACCAAAACCGAATCACTCAATCGGAGGGCACAGTTATGGCCAGAGTAGCAATTGATCAATAGGCCATAAGCCCCGTGTTTATTGGAGACAACGTCTGGATCAGGTGTCGATCCATTTTGCTGAAAGGCATCACTGTGGGTGAAGGCGCTGTAATTGCAGCAGGATCAGTGGTTACAAAAGATGAGCCGCCATATACGCTCGTCGCAGGTAATCCAGCTAAGACAATCAAAAAAGTTGAGGGATGGCGTACACAGTAAATCTGGCCAGGTAAGAGATTAGAAGCTATCTCAAAATGTAGCAGATCAACTTTCTGGATGCTCTCCTTATTTTCCATATTACTCCATAAGGCATCCTAAACAAAAAGTATTTTCAAAAATCATTTCGTCCTAAATTATTTGGTCATTCTGCCCTCAAGTCAACTGACTCAACAAACCCAAGTAACTCAAGAAACTCGACATCCCCAATCATTTTGCCCTCAATTATTTTGCCTCATATCTTTTTATTCATTTTTTTCTAAATTATTTTGACCAACTTCTCCTACTATATGATATGCGCCTGGACCATCGTCATGGTTGGTCGGCCCCAAGATATCTTTCCTCTACTGAAATCCTTTCACCTTGGCGATATCTCTGCGGGGATAGCTATCATCACATACTTTTTAGGTACGAAAAAGGTCGGCCAAAATGTGCGGTCATTAAGGGAAGCCAAACTTTTCATGCTGTTTTGTGCGATTTCAGCGCTCTGCATTCCATTTGGCTACTATCCGCGCGAAGGCCTGTTTTTTCTATGGGATTTTTTTATTAAATTTGGAATTTACCTTTACCTTTTTGCGAAGCTCATAACTGATGAAGAGCATTTTCAAGGCATAATTAACACTCTCATCTTATGCGGGTTAATCATGTCGTTGGCAGCGATGTCTGTTATGAATGCTGGCGTCAGAACAAAAATACTTGGAAGTGCATACGATCCTAATGACTTAGCTCTTCTTATCGTGACTATTCTGCCGATCTCCATCACGCAGGGCCTATCAACCCCGAACCGTTTTTGGAAAATTATATGTTTTGGAGGGAGCATGTTATTTGTTATAACGCTTATAGGAACTCAATCAAGAGGGGGTTTTCTTGGCCTCACCGTTGCGACGATCTCATTTTTCTTTACAAGAACCCCTGGCTTTTCAAAAAGGAAGCTCCTATTTATATCCATTGGGCTGGCAATTACATTCGCTATTTATGTAGGAGTTGAATACAAGGAGCGTTTGCAGACGATATTTGAGGATGTTTCAAGCATAGAAGCCGGATCAGGCCGCGTATTAATATGGAAACGCGCAATTTATATGGCAAAGGACAACCCATTGTTAGGGGTTGGGCCGACGGCGTTTGCAACTGCCTACGGCAGCTATCTTTCAAACGACAAATTCACTGGTGAGTTAGCTTTGAAAGAGGACTCATGGGCGCCATATACCTGGAAGGCTGTTCATAATTCGTTTCTTCAGGTCCTGGTCGAGTTGGGAATTCCGGGTTTTCTGGTCTTTCTCGCGATTATCATCCAGTGTTTCCGAAATTTGAGACAGATTCAAACACTTGCTTCTGAGAGATGGCAAATTGCACTATCCTTTCAAGCTATTGGCCTCAAAGTAGCTTTAACAGGCTTCATAATATGCGCCTTTTTTCTTACACACGCATACTCGCCCTTTATATATATTTTTCTTTTCCTATCTGGAGCAATGGCACGATTTTGTGAAAACACACACTCAGATGGGAAATCGGATATCCCCGAAAGTTATTCAGTAAGAGCTACCGCATCAGAACATAATAGTATTCAACAGACTACATGACCTCATCTTGGGAAGCGTTCATAGACAAAGAGAGGATAACCCTTTTCGGAAAACGCTCCGGGGATCGGAAATATATCCAGTGCACTCATTTTTAATAATAACAACAAACAATCTCCCAGAAGCCTATTACTTAGCTCAATATCTATTGATTAGAAAACAAAAGGTTGCAGTTATAAATATTCGACGCAGGTCTCTTATTCATTCATTTCGGGTTCTTGAGAGACTGAGAAAAACACATGGTTTACGCTATCTCGTAGACCTGCTTATTCGGCGTCTTTTTGCCATATATTGTGAATCAAAAGAAGCCGAGCCTTTTCCAAACTTTGATAAAATATGCATAGGAACCCTTAAACACAAAGTTGAATTTCATGAATGCATTGGCCCCCATTCCCCGACAGCCATTCAATTTGCCAAAACTTTTTCTCCAGAATACATTCTATTGGCTGGAACACCTATATTAAAGGAATCTCTTTTTGGCATTGCCAGCCAAGGCGCCCTGAATAGACATCTTGGCATTTCGCCGGAATTTAGAGGATCTGATTGCCCCATTTGGGCATTGGCTCAAGGTGCGATTAACGATGTTGGATTTACCATACACTTCGTATCAGAAAAGGTTGATGGGGGAGACATTATCGTTCAAAAACGTGTTCCTTTACGAAAAGATGTGGGGTTCAGTCAATTATTATCAGATCTGCAATATAGAGCATCAAGGGAACTTTTGGGAGTCCTTGATGAAATCATCTCCAATCGCCCTTTGAAACGGACTGCACAAATGGGTGAAGGCAAACATTTTCCACCAGCAGGCCTAACAACTGTTCGCCGAGCTAAAAGGAATTATCATCGTCTCTTGCAGCTTAAACACCCTATCTAATCCCTTGGCGCTCCCTAAAATAGCCTACATATTTACGCCGATCGAGTTTGGCGGAGCAGCGAAGGTTGCTTACAATTTTCTATCAAATGTAGACAGGTCTCATTTTGACGTTCATCCTGTTGTTCTCATTCGTCCCTGGGAGAGGGAAAATAGTCTTATCAGGAGTATTGAGAAAAGCAACAATATCTTACACAGAATTCCTGTAACTATGAGGCCCAAGGACGATGGAAGCGATTATTTTAGAGTTATCAGATCATTCCGTATCCTATACCGGATTTTGTCGCGTGACCATTTCGATTTGGTCCATTCACACGGATATTTCGCAGATATCATAGGAGCCGCGGCGAGTCGTCTTCTAAGTATTCCACACCTTTCCACCTGCCACGGATTTGTATCCACTGACATAAACCTCAAAATATACAATATGTTGGATCTGATTGCGCTACGTTTTTGTAGAAAAGTTATCGCTGTTAGTAAGGAGATCCGCACGAGCTTATTGAATGCTGGAATCAGATCGTCTCGAATAGAGGTTATAGAAAATGCAGTTGAGTATATTCATGATGCGAGTATTCTTGCCGAACATAGGAAAAACACAAGGGGCTGTCTGGCATCCAATGGCAGCGACCATCTTATCGGATATGTCGGCAGAATAAGCACAGAAAAAGGCCTTGAGTACCTGATCGAAGCGATCTCTATTTTGACCAAGAAAAATGAGTCCTGTAAACTCCTGATAATCGGAGAAGGCCGTGACGAAACGCAGCTCAAATATTTGGTTAGGAGAAAAAACCTTACTAACAGCGTTATCTTCGTGGGTTTTCAGGAAAGGATCGAGGAATGGCTGCCTGCATTAGATGTCTTTGTTCTCTCCTCCCTCACTGAAGGCACACCAATGGCCCTGTTGGAGGCCATGGCTAACGGCATCCCAGTTGTGGCAACGACCGTTGGGGGTATTCCATCTATAATCAGCGATAAAGAGAACGGTCTACTCGTTGAACCCGCCAGGCCGGATGAACTCGCCAAGGGAATCGGGACTCTTTTGAGTGACACCGCAATGCGAGAAAGGCTCTCTGCCGCTGCAATAGACACAATAGTTAAAAAATATGATTTGGGCAGCTGGGTCAGGAGGATTGAATCCCTGTATCTGGAGGTCTTGGGAGTCTGAAATTCTGAGTCGCCTTTCTGATATGCATAGAATCTGGATTACCTGGGAAAAACACCGGCGAACGATCCAACTGGCGTCTTCCCTGCCCGGCATCAAACTCTTCCAAATTGAGCTTGAAGCCCATAGAATTGTCCGGTATCCTCGATTGCTACTGAACACTGCCGCCATACTCATTCGGGAAAAGCCAGCTTTAGTAATTGTGCAAAACCCTTCAGTTGTTCTTTCATTTTTCTTGGTGGCTCTGAGCAAAATGTCAACTTTCAAGGTTGTGGTCGATGCCCATAATGAAGGACTCATGCCTTTTTATCCAAAATACAATTGGCTGCTGCCGATGTATAATATAATTCAAAAATGGGCAACGCTGACCATTGTCACTAATGCAAGACTCGCAGTGCGTGTTTCAAGTAAAGGCGGAACCCCCTTTATCTTAGAAGACAAAATTCCTCACTTCAATAGTTGCAACCGAATCAGCTTGAAAGGTAGACAGAATGCCATTTTTGTATGCACCTTTGAAAAGGACGAACCCTATTTTGAACTTATTCAAGCTGCAAGCATGATTGATCCGTCAGTCTTTCTCTACGTCACCGGCAAATATGAAAAGGCCCCAATTTTAATTATCGAACAAGCCCCCACCAACGTGGTCTTTACCGGCCTTCTCTCTGATCAGCATTATATAGATCTTCTTTTTTCGTGTGACGTTGTCATCGACTTGACATTGATGCAGGATTGTCTTGTATGCGGAGCGTACGAGGCTATTGCGTTAGGGAAGCCCATAATTTTGTCCGACACGCAAGCCCTTAAGAACTATTTTTCAAAAGGAACTGTATTTACAGAAAACACTCCCGAAGCGATCGCTGAGGCAATAGCGTATGCATTAGCCAACAAGAAGAGACTGTCAGGAGAAAGCGCTCTCCTCAGAGCCGAACTTGAACTCAGCTGGAATAAGAAAATCTTTAATTTATATACCCTGTTAGATGAGCTGGAATACAAACGAATATAATTATTTTGCCCTCAATCATTTTGCTAAAATAATTTGCCGTTTTCGATATGATTAATCTTCTGTTTGTACTACCATCGCTAGGTATTGGCGGCTCCGAACACGTCGTCCTTGAATTAGCCAGAGGACTTGACAAGACCAAGTTCAAGCCCATCATATTCGCCATCAGCACCGGCCCAATGGAACATAAATTTAAGCAGGAGAACCTGATCACAGTTGTTTCCAATAAAAGGCCAGGACAAGGCCACCTCCAGTTGATGGCTCAAATCAACAACATAATCAAAATATATAATATAGATATTGTTCTTCCTCATCACATGGTTTCACTGCTTTATTCCTTTTTCCCAGCAAGAATATTTAATCGAACGAGCTTGTATTTCACGGAGCATTCTGTCACGGATATCGAATCATTATCCTTTTTCTTCAAGCTTCTTACAATCATATTCCTCTTTTTTTCTTCAGGTTGTATTGCTATCTCGCGCCAAATAGCTCGCTCCCTCTCAACATTGTTGTTCGTACATCCATCAAAAGTTATTTATATACCCAATGGTATCGACGTCAGTCGATTTGAACGGCCCCTTGATAAGCTAAACAAAAGGGCGTCCCTAGGCATTCCAGAGGATAACGTAATAATTGGAACAGTAGCCAACATGAGGGAGGTCAAGAATCATAAGAATCTGATTAAAGCTTTCGAGAAAATCCACCGCAAACTAGTGAAAGTTACTTTGGTTTTGGTTGGTGCTGGGCCCCTTGAGGATAATCTTCAATGCCTAACCGCGAAGCTTGGCATATCACCTAAGGTCAAATTCTTGGGAGAAAGAACAGATACAGCGGAGCTCTATCATATCTTCGATATCTTTTGCCTGCCGTCATTTGCTGAAGGCTTTCCACTTTGCTTACTTGAGGCAATGGCTTGCAAGGTTCCCGTAGTCGCTACCAATGTGCCAGGAAATAACGAAATTGTAAGGTCAAATGGTAATGGCATACTGGTAAGATCAAATGACCCGGGCAAATTGGCAGACGCTCTATCTGATTTGATATATGCAAAAAGTCTCAGACAATCTTTAGGGCAAAATGGATTTGATACGGTTTGCCGCGAATATAGTTATGATGGCTGGATCAGGAAATATGAGGATCTCATTCTGGAAGCAACAAATCCTCTGTATAAAAAGAAGTACTAAAAGAGAATCAGTAATCACCAAACTTGCTTTTGGCAAAGTGTAAAAAAGACCACATTCCGCTTTTTAATCATTTTTCTGTTAACAAACGGGTAACGCGCCTGTTGATATGCAACTATCACCTGATAAAGGACTTCCTTTGATTTGTTTAAGATGGCAATTCCCCGCAATATGGCAAGGGTAGCGTTGAAATGCCGAGGAGCTATCCCCCCGTAATAAAACTATCATAACCAAGAGTAATATTTCTTGAAAACCTGTCTGAGCGTTGACCCTAACACTGCACATTAAAACAGCTATGGCCTTTTTGTCGGACATGTTGCATACAATGCAAATCGCATTTAAAAATAAATACTTGCGATGCTTTCTCAGGGCTGAAGACTATTTGCGTGTAAATAACTATGCTGCCTACAGATCCAGGCTTCTAATTCTTTTGGCTCTCTTTACTAAGAATAACCGGAGAAAGTTAGCGTCATATGTGGCCTATCTTACCAATCACTACAATAGTCCCAAAAGAAACCAGATTATTCGACAGGCCTTGGCGACGATTCCCGAAACGCGATATGATTACCCAATATTATCAAAACACCAAACCCTGCTCCATCACAGTATTGTTCTTAAGAAATATGTTAGCAAAAATGAGAGGGGGATTCTTCTTGTTTCCTTTGAGAACGAACTGCACAAGCTTATTCTTTTGAAATCCTTTTCAGCCATTGAAGAGACCTATCAGCTTATTTTCCTCCCATCTTGGCATCCTATTTACAGTGTCCCGCTTTTTCACTTAGGCGCTAAGGCTTGCAAGCCGTTCTTTATCATGCCTTCCCTTATTGACAATACCAACCTTTCACGTGAAATAAGTTCTTTTTGCATTTCGTTGCCTTTTCATGCTGCAAGCTGGGTCAATGAGAAATTCTACGCTCGCGAAAACCCTAGGAAAGATATTGATATCATCATGGTTGCGATTTTTGGTAAGTATAAACGGCACTGGAAACTATTTGAAGCCTTAGTAGAGCTCCCCTCTGATGTCACAGTTTGCCTTTTGGGAAAGCCTTACGAAGGAAGAAATGGGAGGACTCTTCTAAAAGAAGCCAAAGCGTTCGGAGTTGAAGATAGAATCACTATTATTGAAGATCCGAACCAGGATACAATTGCAAATTGTCTTTCACGTTCCAAGATATTCTGTGCGCTCAGTCACAAAGAAGGATCGTATATTGCCGTTGTCGAGTCACTAATGGCAGACACACCTGTTGGAATGTATGCAAACGCAATGATTGGCTCTAAAGCATACATAAATGATCAGACCGGTGTCCTATTTGACCCCGATAGAAAGCTCGGGCCACAACTCAAAGCGTTCTTAGATAGATCCCGGTGCTTTGCGCCTCATATTTGGGCCAAGGAACATATCTCAGCGCATAAGAACTGTACACAGCTGAATGACGTTCTTCGAGAGGTTTCGATTTCTTCCGGCTACGTTTGGAGTCGGGATATTGAAAAGTTTTATTGCAGGCATTTCGATTTCTATTATGACCGTGGGGACGAAGCTGAAGGCAGCTTCTCTGATGCGTACCGTGATCTTGGAAAGCGATTCGGATTGTTTATTGAGCGCCCTTTTAACACCTCACTCAGTGATAACACTTCTGGAAATGCACGCTTCGCCTCGGAAAGCGATCTCGAATGATTACTGCCCTTAAATCATCCCTCAGGGAATTATACTTTGTAACCTACAGAAATGCTGTGATCTCCAGAGTGCGAGCTGCATTCATCAGCTTTGAGCAGGAATACCGCAAAGAGTCGGAAATGGTTTGCGAAAATATTCTTTCACTGTTAAATCCCGAGTTGACAGTATTGTCCGGTCCCTTCGAAGGCCTACGTTATCCATCATATGAATCAGCAGGATCAGCGTTAGCCCCCAAGCTTCTGGGAACTTACGAGAAGGAACTCCACCCCTATATCTACAGAATGCTCAGAGAACCATATTCTTATATCTTAGACATCGGATCAGCCGAAGGATATTATGCGGTTGGATTTGCATTAGCCAGTCCACAGACCAAAATAATTGCATTTGACATTGATCCGAGGGCAAGGTATCTCCTGAAAAAGATGTCGGAAACGAATCACGTTGTCGATCGCGTTGAAATTGAAGCCTCCTGTGAACCGCATATATTGGTTAGCTATAATGTAGTAAAAAGGGGCTTAATTATCTCCGATTGCGAAGGTTATGAGCTCCATCTTTTTAAGGAGCCCTTAATCTACGCTTTGCGCCATTTCGACTTTCTAATTGAAACACACGACAGTTTGTGTCTGAAAACTACGAAGAGCCTAATTAAAGATTTCAGTAAAACGCATGGCGTTACCCTTATTAAGGGGGAAAAAAGAACAAAGAAGGACTTTCCTGTACGTGGAGCCCCTTTTAGATCCCGTGACCAATTAATGGCCATGGATGAGGGAAGATATCGCTTGCCAAAGTGGCTATTTTGTACAAGCATCTTGGTATGAAGCTTGGCATTTGACGGCAGAGCTGTCAACATCGGGATAGCCGAAAAGGATACGAGGTGAAGGAATGGTTCTACATTGTCAGGGGAGTCGCCGACCTGTAATGGTATGCTTAAGCTGGCCCAATAGGCAAAACCAGCTACTCGGATTCACTATGCAATGTTGCTCCCCCGGTTTGGCGGAAAAGGCCCTCCCTATCTCTCATACCCTTCGCGAGCCGCAACGGTCGATTCTATCGTGGGCTAAATCCCTTCAGAAAACTGGGTTGGGCCTTGCGTTGTTTCCGGGATGCGGGGTTTTTTCTGTTCCAAGCCCTAAACAACGGATCAGATAAAATCTTGCCGTCTGCTCGATATAGACAGGAGTCGCTGCGAAATGCCAAAAGCCGGAACAAATATATTGATGGTATGTTATTATTATCCTCCTTTAGCTGATGTCGCAACCAAGAGGAGCATCGCCTTTTCCAGATATTTCAAGAAATATGGGTGGGAACCTATTGTCCTAAGCGTAAAGAACCCTGACAAAGCATATTGCTCCATTGGCACTGATAAGCCCCCTCATGAAGTGCATACCGAGTATTCATATTCTGTTCTCAATGTTTACAAGGTATTGGGCAAACTTAATGGTCTTACATCAAAGATATTAAGATTTATTGGATGCAATCTAAGCCGAAACTATTTTCTTGACATCTTATGTATCCCAGATATTTTTTGGGGATGGATCCCGCTCGCAACAATGAAGGGTCTGAAACTGATCAGGCGATTCAATATTGACGTGATCTATGTTTCATGCTCTCCTTTCAGTGCCGCGTTTATAGGCATATGGCTTAAGGCGATCTCCGGTAAGCCACTCATAATTGACTTTCGAGATATCTACGCGCTTGAGGTGGAATCGATCAAATATTTGCCCAACAAAAGTTACTTTCGGACCAAAATCGACAAATGGTTTGAAAAAATGATACTGAGTCGAGCAGATCTACTTATCGTCACTACCAGAGAAATGGAGTCAATGTACACACAAGCATATCCGCAAATTGGAGGTAGGATTTTCACTATACACAATGGCTTTGACCCTGAAGCGCTTCCCAAGAACAGCCATAATCTCAAATACTCCAAGTTTACAATTTGTTATGCCGGCAACTTTTATTTTGAGGCGGTTGGTCGGGAGGTGTTCTTTGAGGCGCTTTCGCTTCTTCACAGAAGAGGGGTCATTTATGAGGGCAATTTTCAATTTCTCTATTATGGCGACTGGTCACAGGCCATTAAAAGAATGTCAATTGATTTTCAGATCGAAGATCTGGTACAAGTCACACCTCGCATCCCTCATGAAATGGTTTTGCCTATTATCAAGAAATCGCATCTTCAACTTTTGCGCATCATAAAACCAATGATCAGCACTAAACTGTATGAAGGGATTGCCCTTAACATTCCTCTTCTGGCTATTATTCCTCCTGGTGAAGTAGCTGATATAATACATAGGTTCAGCCCAATCTCTTATGTGATAACGGAGAATTCCTCGAAGAAAGTTGCTGATGCCATTCTTGATGCAATGTGTAGGTATCAAGAAAATGAAATTCAGGCCAATAATATTGATGATTTCCTTGAACACTTCTCACGGGAAAAGCTTGCAATTAAGTTGATTAAATTACTTGATGACAATCTCAATTAAAAGAAACATCACTCAAATATCTTATTTGAATAGTTTCGATATGCATGATCGATGACTATTCGGCAATAGTCGCTATGTTTGAAAAGAGAAAAGATTTCCTGATTTTTGGCAGCCCGCAAATAGAGGAGCCGGAAATAAACGAGGTGATTGATACCCTCAGATCCGGATGGCTGGGAACAGGGCCTAAGGTTGCCAAATTTGAGGAGGCTTTCCGTAATTACAAAAGCGCTCAATATGCCATTGCAGTCAACTCGGGAACGGCAGCGCTCCATTTGAGTCTCCTGGCAGCAGGCCTGCAACCCGGTGATGAGGTTATAACAACCGCTCTTACTTTTTGCGCCACCGTAAATGCCATTATTCACGCAGGCGCCGCACCTGTTCTTGCGGATGTTGATCCTATCACAATGAACATTGATCCAGAACAGGTTGAAAGGCGGATTACCTCTAAGACCAGGGCAATCCTTCCGGTACATTTTGCTGGCCGTCCTTGCAATATGGATGCGATTTGCGACATCGCCAATAGGCATAACCTAAAGATAATAGAGGACTGTGCTCATGCCATAGAGACAGAATACAAGGGCCAGAAGGCCGGAACTTTCGGAGATTTTGGGTGTTTCAGCTTCTATGTCACCAAGAACGTTATCACAGGTGAAGGCGGCATGGTTATCGCCCGAAAAAAGGAGGATGCCGAACGAATCAAGACCCTGGCGCTTCACGGTATGAGCAAGGACGCATGGAAACGCTTCAGCGATGAAGGACATAAACACTATTTTGTTGTTGAATGCGGTTTCAAATACAACATGATGGACCTTCAGGCCGCAATCGGAATTCATCAGTTGAAACGTGTCGATACCAACTGGAATCGGCGCCAACAGATATGGAATGTATATAATGAGGCCTTTGTAGATTTGCCGTTTAAAACTCCTGCACCACCGGAACCCAAAACAAAACATGCATATCACCTTTATACAATTCTGATAGACGAGATAACCGCTAGCATTACCCGGGATCAATTTTTAGATGCCATGACTGGCAATAACATTGGCGTAGGCGTTCACTATTTAAGTATTCCCGAACATCCATATTACAGGGAACGTTTTGGTTGGAAACCTGAAGATTATTCCAATGCCATGTGTATTGGCAGGCAGACAGTGAGCTTACCCCTCTCGGCAAAGTTGACAGATAAAAATGTGGGGAATGTTGTCGAGGCTGTAATGGAGGTCGCATTTGATTAATTTATCAATAAAGAAAATGGTACAAAATTCGATCCGCTTTATTATCCCACGTAAACAGAACTCTGCTGCAATTAGATATTGGGAAGAGCGCGTCAAGATGTTTGGGCAACGCTCTGTTTTGAATATCGGGCACAGAGATGACGAAATAGAAGCCATTACCAATATGCAACGGAAAGAGATCTATCCTCATTTTCGTAAGTCATTAATGGGCAACGAAAAACTAGTTTTAGATTTTGGCTGCGGCCCTGGCAGGTTCACAATTGATCTTGCTGACATGATAAATGGGAAGGCTCTTGGAGTCGATCCCATTGCCACTCTGCTTGAAATGGCCCCCAAACATGCAAACGTACAATATACAATTATGAAAGAAGGAGAAATTCCTTTTCCAGCTAACTACGTGGATATTGTTTGGATCTGTTTGGTTCTGGGTGGTATCAGAAAACCAGCACTGACAAAAACTATCAATGAAATTCAGCGCGTACTAAAAGCTGATGGGTTACTTTTTTTAGTAGAGAATACCTCTGATATGCGAAGTACTAAAAACTGGGCATTTAGACAATGTTCTGATTACAAAAATATGTTTCCATTTGTGAACTTACGACATCTGCATGACTATTTTGATTTCGATGAGCGTATTTCAATAATGGCAGGAAGACAATTTTAGCAAATCGATAGAGGCGTTGGAACACGGGCATATTTTGAGGTTCACTGCCCTTCTCGACACTGGTGAGAGTACAAGGTGATTTTGGCTATGATTGTAACTTGCCCACAATCTGGTCGTATTCTGCATGTGGGTGCAGGGTGTGGTTATTTCGTAGAAGCAGCCATTAGTCGGAACCTTGAGTCGAACCCTTTGTATCTTATTCTCATTGACATAGTACCCAATGAATGACATGGTCACGCTGCTGAATCGTGACAAAGCGAGGTGTGAAACATGAATCTGCTGTGTTCAATAGTTATATTTGGTGTCTTTTTATTATGTTGGTTGGGAATCCCTGAAGAAGCACATGCTTACTTGGACTTGGGAACCGGAAGCTATCTCTTACAGATTGTGGTAGGTGCTTTAGTTGGTGGTTTATACCTTCTCAAGTTACATTGGAGTAAGTTTAGAGATTTCGCAAAAGCAATATTTTCCAAAAAGAAGAAATTAGGATGAAGAACAGAGAATTTTTTCAAAATGAGCCATCCTCATTCCGGGATCCAAGTGGGGTTGTTTTTTTTCGCGACGGAGAGATTTACCGCCAGATAAATGAGTTGTACAAGGAGAACTATGACCACCTGATCAACTCTGGCCTTTATGAAACACTTGTAGATTCAGGGTTGTTAATCCCTCACGAAGAGATATGTACCAGGCTGGAACCAAGAAGGGATGCATACAAAATTATAAAACCCGAAATGATTCATTTCATTTCTTATCCATACGAATGGTGTTTCAGCCAACTTAAAGACGCCGCGCTGCTCACACTTGAAATCCAGAAAAAATCTTTGGATGCTAATATGTCGTTGAAGGATTGCAGCGCTTATAACATTCAGTTCAATAGAGGAAAACCTGTATTTATTGATACTCTTTCGTTTGAAAGATATACCGAGGGAAAGCCTTGGACCGCATACAGACAATTCTGTCAGCACTTTCTTGCCCCTTTGGCCTTACAGGCATACAAAGATATACGACTAAATCAACTGTTCCGAGTCTACATGGATGGCATACCCTTGGATTTGGCGGGCAGACTTTTACCCTTCAGGACCTTTCTAAATCTTACCCTATTGTTACATGTTCATCTGCATTCAGGTAGTCAGAAGCGCTATGGGAATAAACCGTTGAGCAAGCAAACCAGATCGTTTAGGTTTGACCGCTTATCCATGCTTGGGATTATTGATAGCCTCGAATCTGCCATAAAAAGGTTGAAGTGGGAGCCTCAGGGTACTGAGTGGGGTACCTACTATGACCAGATGAGCTATTCTTCCCAGGCGTTTAGTCACAAAAAGGAAATGGTAGCTCATTTCATAGATGAATCATCTCCTAAGTTTGTATGGGACCTTGGGGCAAATACTGGGAAGTTCAGCTTCATCGCTGCTGAAAAGGGCGCGCAAACGATCTCTTTTGATATTGACCCTGCCGCTGTAGAAAAAAATTACATCGAATGCATAAAGAGGAAACTGGTCAACATGCTTCCCCTCCTGCTTGACTTGACAAATCCCAGCCCTTCCATTGGGTGGGAAAACAAGGAGAGGACCTCCTTACTGGAACGTGGTCCGGCAGACTTGGTTATAGCTCTGGCACTTATACACCATCTGGCGATTTCCAATAACCTACCGTTCGACAGAATCGCTCATTTTTTCCACGAGATCTGCAGTTCACTTATCATCGAATTCGTTCCAAAGAATGATTCGCAGGTTCAGAGGCTCTTGTCATCGAGAGACGATATTTATCCTAATTATAAACAGGATGCTTTCGAAAATTACTTCCGAAAATTCTTTAGGATTATGAAGATGGCTAAGATTTCAGATTCGGACAGAATACTATACCTGATGGCAAGAAGGTAATTTGATTTCTGACTTTCAGAGAGAGAACGCAGGACCAAAATGTAGCAGTCAACAAAGACCTATCAGAACGGTACATGCTCACATCCTATGAATCACGCCTTTCATCCATTTCTATTCTGTTTGTATCCTATTTTGTATTTGTACTCCAAGAATACAGGCCAAGTCACTATGATAAGTATATTAATACCAATGGGAATTGTTCTCGCAATTACATCATTTTTCTATTTTATGTTGAGATTATTAAAGGTAGTGCGGGAAAAAGCTGGATTTATTACATCTTTCCTACTCTTGGTATTTTTCTCCTACGGATACATTGTGGGTTTTTGGGAAGGCTGTAGAATAGGGCATATTGTTGCTTTGGTCATTGTCGTACCCATTATAATTCTATTTTTGCCGGTGAGAATGAAGAATTTCACAAATGCATTGAACCTAGTCTCGATCGTTCTCATTCTTTTCCCTCTGACGAACGTTGCATTATCTGCAACTGGATCATCTAAGCAGTCTGAGCAAGACATTGGTCACGTGTCATCAAGGGGCGAGCAGTCTTATCCCGAAAGAGATATCTTTCATATCGTCGTTGATGCATATGCAGGCTCAACGGCTCTCCAAGAGTATTATGGCTTTGATAATTCGTCCTTCTTCAATCACTTGAGGAGAAAAGGTTTTGTAATAGCTGACGAGAGTTACAGCAATTATCCGGCCACTTGGTGGTCACTAAGCTCGATGCTGAATATGAGGTATTTGGAAACAAAAAATATTTCATGTAAAGAAGCGCCAAAGTGGTTTGAAAGTGAGATCCGGAACAATGTCGTGGCAAGAAAACTTAAATCACACGGCTATAAATACGTGTATATTGGTTCAGGATGGGAGTCCACGAAGGATAATGAACATGCAGATATCGTTTACAAGGGCAACAAATGGATAAACACTGAGTTTCTAATGGCTTTGGGAGAGAGGTCGTTTCTGAAGTTTTTGCCATTGTGGGTCAATTATATCAAATATAATAACAGGCGTAATGTGATAGACAGTTTTGAAAATCTTGAGAAGGCTTTGCATCTAAAAGACAGAAAATACGTTTTTGCTCACATCTTTTGCCCACATCCTCCTTTCGTATTTGGGAAGGGCGGTGAAAATGTGCCGGAAAGCGAACTTGAATTGGTTGGAGCTGTATGGAAAAATAAGGAGCGATATTTGAATCAGCTTTTATTTACAAATGGTAAACTTATTCAGTTAATTGACAAAATATTTGAGAAAGCGTCTAATCCACCTATCATCATATTGCAATCTGATCATGGGTCCAGTTCATCGGTTGACCACGATATTTGGTATGATAAAGCCAAACCAACTACTCACATGCTAAAAGAGCAATTTTGCATGTTCAATTCATTCTATTTTCCTGATAGAGCAAAAATAATTCCTAATGGCATAACACCGGTGAATATCTTCAGACGAATTTTTAATCATTATTTTGGTTCGACTTATGAACTTTTGAAAAGAAAAAACTATTTTGTGACTAACACCAAGCCATTTACTTTTCATGATGTAACAGAAGACTTGATGATGCCGAAGCAAAAGCAACCTGAAAATGGCTGATTGGCTATGTGTAATTAACTTTTCACATTTACTGAACTTGACGTTCATTCAATAGCAGGAAGGTTTCAATGTCATTGACTTAAGGAATTCGCACTGGAAGCCCCCCTTTGGGGGATTTCCAGTGAGGGGGAAGATTCAAATAACAGCTTGATTTTATGAGGCAATATGGTATTATTATTCATACGCTGCTGTATCATTTTGGTTCCCAACGAAAGGAGAAAAAAATGGCAAAAAAATTCTCGGAAAAGGGTCAGTTTGGCATGGAACTTGATCAAAGGGTCCTACCAGGACGAACTTGATTATTTCTTCAAGACCATTCGCCAAAGCCAGACGTTTCTGCGTGTGGTCACGAAAAGCGCCTTTTGCAAGGCCAGAAAAACGCTCAAGTCCGAGGCTTTCAAAGAACTCAACAAATCTGCCGTCAACTTCTTTGAAGACAATTTCCAACCCAAGACATGGCATGGTTTTACCCTGGCCTCTGTCGATGGCTCCACGTTGGTGGTTCCCAACAACGATGCCATTGCAGAGCATTTTGGGGTATGGAATTCCGGCAGTGACAGCCCATGCCCAATGGCCAGGATATCTCAGATGTTCGATGTCCTCAACAAGATCACCCTGGATGCCATCATTTCCCCGAAAGGAACCGGCGAACGGGAATTGTGCGCAGAGCATTTCCTTAACCTCAGGCCCAAGGACCTCGTTTTGCTGGATCGGGGATATCCGGCTTACTGGCTATTCAACCTGATTCTGATGCTCGGCGGCAATTTCTGCGCCAGGGCGCCTGTTGGCAAATGGAAGATCATCAGGAAGTTTTTCCGTTCCGGGAAGTCGGAAAAAATCATCACCCTGAAGGCGCCCCCAAGCTCTATCAAGAAATGCCAGGAATTGGGCCTCGATATCCGTCCGTTGAAACTTCGGTTGATTCGGGTAGCACTGGAAAGTGGAGAAACCGAGATCCTGGTCACCTCCCTCATCGATCAAGAGGCATGGCCGATTCATCTGTTTGCCGAGCTCTACCATTGTCGATGGCCCGTCGAGGAGGACTATAAGGTGATGAAATCCCGAATCCAGATGGAAAACTTCACAGGCAAGTCTGTCCTGTCTGTTTACCAGGATTTCCATGCCCGGGTCTTTTCAAAGAACTTGGCGCAGATGCTGGTTTCTCCAGCGCAAGCCGAGGTTGACCGGCATAGGGAAGAAAACCAGCACGCCTACCAGGTCAACTTTACACAGGCCCTTTCCAAGCTGAAGGATACCATCGTCCTCCTCTTTGACCGGTCAAAGGAGGTGGCAATGCTTCTGATTGGAAGCCTGTTTGATATATTTGTAACAACGGTGGAACCGATCAGGCCAAACCGAAAGAATCCAAGGCCAAAAAGGGTCCAGCGTAAAGGCTTCTACGTGAGTTATAGTTTTTCAGAAAAATAATTTCCGTTATTAAGCAGCAGATAGGCCTGCTTGCTCTCTCAACTTTTTCATAACGCCGATGACTTTGGTAGCATCTCGCATGTATTTCTCAAAGGCATTCATGACA
>Ga0209164_1002481_pt1 | contig 19599 bp, 19 predicted proteins | sample MTBNYHSulfiMetaG_FD_187458 | JGI IMG/M metagenome (GOLD analysis project Ga0209164, IMG submission 187458) | Enrichment culture microbial communities from rom New York Harbor, USA that are MTBE-degrading - MTBE-NYH (New York Harbor Sulfidogenic)... | ecosystem: Environmental > Aquatic > Marine >...
TGCAACGCCTGATATCCAAAGACTGCATTCAGTTCACCGGAATTCAGCAGGCAGCTGTGCGAAGGAGGCTGCGGCGCCGAGGAGAAAGCTGGCGGATTTCACCTCCTCCGCATTCGATGCCCGACATACAGCGCTTCATCGAATCCAGCCGGGTTCAAGTCAACACGGGCGCCACATACTATTACAATGTTTCAACCGGGGGCCGCTTCATCACTCACCAGGAATTCATGAAAATCCGGCCGTTGCTGCATGCAGATCGACACGAGGCCCTGGCCAGGCTCGAAGAGATTTCAAGTCTAATTAGGCTCACCAACAATCTGGGAGTGCACGAGCTTAGTTTTTTCCTGCCGTGTGAGGAGGCTTTGGAGACGGACGATCTTGAGAATCTGATAGAGGTTCTGGCGGCTGCGACCAGCGATATGGATCTGGATGAAGCTGAGTATCTGTTTGCTCGGTTCTCGATGAAGTTCGCAGCCGCAGCCGGCCTTGAATTATCGGTTGACAGCACGAACGAAGCGGCATGGGCTACGACCATGTTTTGCCGTCTTTATGATATCAATGAAAAAGAAGTGGAGGAATGGGCTCTCGGGTTGAGTCCGGAGTTTCGCTTGAATGTCAGATGGCTGCCGGGGGCCCGCATATCCGGCGAACTTTTGTTTGAGTCGAATACGGAAGACAGGATTCGAAAACTGATGCGCCACTATTGGCAAATGCGCCCGGGGATAGTCTCCATTAATGTCGGCCGGGTCGAATCCTCACAAACGATTCGGGACCGCACCGGTGAGCAGCGGGATGTCTATCTGGTAGTGTTGGGGCTTGCTGACGGCACAGAAGATATCCGAATCGTGCGTATGATCAAATGGGACGTGATGCACCGGGTTAAAAGGGGAACCCCGTTGCACCAGGCGATTGCCGAGACTATCCAGTATCGGGATTACATTTTCGATCGCCTGCGCGCGGCAGCCGAGCTCGGCATACCCAAGCTCTGTTATACGGAAATTCGGTTGGAGGAAGAGATCGCCCAGCTGGGCCGTATTCCGGTTTTCTTTTTCGACCGGCAATATGTAGTCGGTATCGTAACCGACAAGATCCCGTTGGGGAGTTATGCCAGGCCGGGCTTCGTGGTAGAGCTTGCCGGGCTGTTGGGGATCGCTGCCGCCATCAGCCTGATTCTTGGCAGAGCCTGCCCACGCAGCGGGCACGTCTTCTTTGACGACGGTGATGAAGTGATCCAGCTCGGTACCGACGATCTGCCGGAGCGACTGACCATTGCCGATACGACCGGCTCCTTCACCGACTGGTGCACGCCGGTAAAGGACTCGCTGCCGCATTGCCTATGGCATCTAGCGCTCCACCTGGAGAGAGCAGGCCAACACGGCATCGAGCAGGCAGAGCTGAATGCCGCAGTTGCTGCATTTGCCACCAGTTTTACCAGCGAAATCCAGCGCATGCAGCGATTATTGGACAGCCCCGAAAAGAACCTGCGCTCGCTTTTTGCCGACCGGACCAATGAGCCCGGCGGAATTCGTCACCGTTGGGAAGCTATCCTGCGCCGACTGCAGACAACAGAGATTCAGCAAGTGCTGCAAGTCATCTTGGATAGTCCCCATTTAGCCTCTTTACGAAAATCCCAACAAGTTATTCTTCCAGGATAATCTTGCGTTCGACCAGTGACATGCTGTGAATTCTGGCTTTAAGGATCTTCTGCTCGCCAAAGATGTTGACCACCCTCAGCTTATCCCCTTCGTTTTCAACAACGTCAACTGCTTCCAGAATCAATTCTTCTTTTCCGTTTTTGAGCAGGTACGCATGGGCTTCACACATCGATCGATTCTCCATTTTGTTTTTACAATGAACGTTAAATACTATAAAACCATCCAACCTTTAAAAGGGATATGCGGTCTCTTCCCACAGCCCGGCAACAGAGGAGCACATAATGCAGTTTATCGACCTGACACGGCAGCAGCAACGAATCAGGCACTCGATTGAAAAACGGATTCAAACCGTTCTCGATCACGGTTGCTACATCATGGGGCCTGAAGTTAGCGAACTGGAAGCAAGTCTCGCTTCCTATGTGGGAGTCCGGCACGCCATCGGCTGTGCATCCGGAACGGACGCTCTATTGCTGGCTCTTATGGCGCATGGAGTGAAAAGCGGCGACGCTGTTTTCACGACGCCCTTTTCTTTCATCGCAACCGCCGAAGCGATAGCCCTGCTGGGAGCAATCCCTGTTTTTGCCGACATTGACCCTGCCACGTTCAATATTGATCCTGCAAAGCTGGAGAAGGCAATTGAAGCCTTCGTTTTATCCGATCCGGCAAAATACCCTCTGCCTGCAACAGCAAAAGTCTCCGAACTGCGTCCGCGTGGCGTCATTTGTGTGGATCTTTTCGGCCTGCCGGCAGATTATAACACGATCAGTCAAATCGCCCAAAAAAACGGCCTGTTTGTGATCGAAGATGCCGCCCAATCGTTTGGTGCGGATTACTTCGCCCAAAAGGCCTGTAGTCTGGCTCAAGTAGGCTGCACTTCATTTTTTCCGGCCAAGCCCTTGGGCGGATACGGCGATGGTGGCATGTGCTTCACAGATGACGACCAGTTGGCGCATACTATACGCTCTCTGCGCCTGCACGGGCAGAGCTCGCATAAATACGACCACATTCACATCGGCCTTAACGGCAGGTTGGATTCTCTCCAGGCAGCCATCCTCATGGCCAAATTCGAAATCTTTCCTGAGGAAGTCGAGCTTCGCCAGCAAGTGGCACAAAATTACTCTCGGCTTCTATCATCGGACTCATCACCCCTGATCACGCAGCGGATACCGGCGGAACGTCGTTCCGTCTGGGCGCAGTATTCCGTGCTCGCCGAACGGGACGAAGCGCGAACGGTCCTGCTGGCCAGGCTGAAAGGATCCGGCATCCCGACGGCAATCTATTACCCGAGGCCGCTTCATTTGCAGCCGGCTCTGAGCTACCTTGGCTATAAAGAGGGCGATTTCCCCGTTAGTGAAGATTGTGCGCGGCGCATTTTCAGCCTGCCGATGCACCCATATTTGCCGAAAGAGGACCAGGAAAGAATAGCCGCGGTTTTGCTGGATCAACCTGCGCATCGTTGAATCGAATTCAACGGTAATTGCTGTAAAGAATCATCCGCTCTTTTCCGCAACCCAGTGTGCGGACAGGTCTGAGTGCTTCCGGCGGAAAATGAGGGCCATATACGAGAACGGCTCCTTGCCAGTTTGTCAGCTTCTCTGCAATGCGGTTGAAAGGTTTGTCCGGGTAGAGATAGAGGCAGTCGGCCTTATCAAATCTTTGGGCAAGATAATCGCCGCATACAAAATCCGTCCTGCCATTGAGGCTCAGGGTTCGAGCGGCGTTTTGCGCCATGCTGCAAAGATCCGCATCGATTTCTATTCCCAGGGACCGTGTGAAAAGACCGGCTATGCAGGTGACGATGCCGTCTCCACTGCCAAGGTCGATGAAAAGATTATAGACGGCAAGATTGATCGTTCTAAAAAAATAAAAGACATGCGGTGCTCTGGAGGCCGCCCAGGCGCCCAATTTGGTATGGCGGTAGAGTCCCGCTCCTGAATGCTCCAGCTCTTCGTAAAACTTCCGATAATAGCGAACGATCGTCGTGAAATGCCTGCTGCGCTCTGCAGGGAGATCATCCATTGGAACGGACGACGGAATAAGGCTCATAGTAACCGGTTCGCACGGAGCTCACGGGAAGCACCATGCTGCCTTTGCCGAGCAGGGTTCCGGGGTTGGTGACGGCATTGCAGCCGATCTGGACATCGTCTCCCAGGATTGCACCGAATTTGCGCATTCCACTGTCGATGATCTGGTCGTTAATTCTCAGCTGCACGGTGCCTTCTTTGATCTTCAGATTGGCCAGCTTGGTACCGGCTCCAAGATTGCTGTTGCCGCCCAGGATGCTGTCGCCGATGTAGGCAAAATGGCCGGCTTTGGCGTCGTTCAGCATCACGCTTGCTTTCATTTCCGTGGTGTGCCCGACCACGCACCGGTCTCCCACTATACATTTGCCCCGCACGTAGGCTCCCTGCCGAACTTCCGTATGCTGCCCGATAATCGTCGGTCCTTTAATGAGTGCTCCCGGCTCGATTACCGAGCCTCGACCGAGCAGGACCCGATCATCCCATATCACCGCACCGGCAAAAACGACCGCGGCTTGATTCGTTTCTTCCCCGTTGACACGCACCAGGAATTTCTTTTTGGTCACCTCACCACCCAGGATGTAAAAGCCATCTCGCCAAATTCGATTTTGCCAGATGATCACCGTTTCGGGCAACGGCCTGCCGAAACATTCCAGTGCAAGAACGTTCGGAATCAGCTTCCTGGACAGATACGGAGATATGTTTGCCAGTGCCTGCCAAACATATTCGCATCCTGAGAAAAGGTCCCGGTGCTCAAATGACGGCAGATCAAAAAATGCTTCAGCCTGCAAGAAATCCATTGTGCAATCCGTTCAGGTTACGTCTGTTTGGCAATCAGACGCTGATGCTCGATTTTGGTACACTTATCCATTACCACCTGCAGGCCGTTGCTGCGAGCTTTTTCGGCTGCCTGTTCGTGAATCAGTCCCAACTGCATCCAAACAGATCCCGCTCCAACCGAAATGGCATCCTCCACGATGGCCGGAATGGCTTCGATATTCCTGAATATGTCAACCATATCTATATGTCCGGGAACCGACTTGAGGTTTTGATAGCAGGGCTGGCCGAGCACCTCCCGGTATTTGGGATTTACCGGAATAACCTGGTATCCATTTTCCATGAGGTATTTTGCGACCCTGTGGCTGGCGCGATGCTCTTTGTGGGATAGGCCGACCACCGCTATCGTTTTAGTCTTTTTCAACAGCTCGGCCACTTCTTCATCGGCGGCCCCGTTTTTGGAGATTTTGAAAATAGTCATCAAGAAACCTCAATTCTGCTTGATGCCTGGAATGTGATCACCACGACCGAGCAACGCTCTCATCCGCAGGCTACCACCCGGTTGCGTCCTTGATGCTTGGCCAGGTACAGCGCTTTGTCGGCGGCACTGATCAGGCTGTCCAGCGTATGTTCGTTATGATAAGAGCAGACTCCGATGCTGATCGTCAATCGGATCTGCCGATCGGCGACTGGAATAGTCTCCGCAGCTAATGTTCTGCGCAGCTTTTCGGCGGCTTCCGCCCCGCCTTCAAGATCGGTATCGGGCAACAACAGGAGAAACTCTTCTCCACCCCAGCGGGAGAGAAAATCTTGTCCGCGAATCGCACTTTGCAGCATATTCGACACGGTGATGAGCACCTGATCGCCGACCGCATGACCCAACTCGTCATTAATACACTTGAAATGATCTATATCGCAAAGCAACATGGAAAAGGTTGAACCGGTGCGTTTGAACCGCTCCAATTCGTGCCGCAAATGCAAATTCATAGCACGGCGGTTCAACAGATTGGTCAAAGGATCCAGCATCGCGGCCTGCGCCAACGCCTCCTCGACCTTTTGCCGTTCGATAATTTCAAACTTCAGCTTGCCGGTCAGCTCCAGCAGATCCCTGGTCCGCTCTTCAACTCGCAGCTCCAACTCTTCTTTTGCCTGTTTCAGCGCTTCCTGGGACTGCTCATGTCGTACCCTGCTCTCTTCCAACTGGGACGACATGCGATTGAATGCAGCAATCAGGTTATCGAGCTCATCACCGGTTTCAAGCGCGATGTGTTGATTCGGTCGTCCTTCGGCTATGGCGCTGCAGCGAGAGATCAGCAGCTTGATCGGAGTAGTGAAATGTATGGACAGGAAACGACTGAATGCCAGGGCCAGCATGATGGAGAAGACGAGCGAAATTATACCTGAAATGCGAACTCTCCTTAGCTTCTGCTGGACTTCGTCGGCCCGCATATCCATGCCCACCAGGTACATTCCCTGACTGTTTTTCAAGGGCGCATAGCCGGACATGAACGAGCCCCACTCATCCACAAAGATCTGGTCATCGACCGAAGGGCCGGAAAATCCGAGCAGCAAGGCTGGAACCACCGAAGTGTATTCCCGTCCCGGCATGGCCTGCACGGCCGTTTCATCCGTATCAAGGACGAATTCAACCCGATCGCCCTCTTTTCGCATTATGTAAAGATAGGCCACGTCTGGATTGGTATTGCGCAGTTCACGCAGCAGCTTAAGGTAGTGCTGATAGGCAGGCAGGTTCTGGTCTTTCTCAGATTGAATTCCTGCCAGCTCTCTGGCATCGACAAGTTCACTTATCAGGGCCGCACTGTTTTGCAGTCGAGCCTGCAGATTGTTTTTCAAGCTGTCAATCGCATTGATGTAGAAATAAGTGCCTATGCTTCCTGATACCAGTATCACGGCCAGAAAATGACTAAAGAAAAGTTTTCTAGCGATCGGCAGCCGGATCTTCAATTCTTTTCTCCTTGCACATTTTGCGACGGCAGAGCTCTGAACCGGCAGCATCCAGGAGATCTTGAGGACGTTTTGTGGCTCCGTCAATAGTGCCGACGCCGATAGTTGCTTGTATCAAAACGGCGGTGTTTTGCTGCCTGAAAGGAGATTTGCGGATCGTTTGCGATAGATATGGTATCACCTCTTCGGCTTCCTCATGCGGAACGTTCGGCAGGACCAGCAAAAATTCGTCACTTCCGTATCTTCCGAGATACCCCTCTTCCTCGGGGATGATTTCCCTCAGCAGGCCGGCCGCATGCTTGAGCACCTCGTTCAACAATCCGGAAGGACCTTCGGTCGCATTATAGAAGTCGAGATCGATGAGCAGAATCGAGAGGGGGGTCTGGCGGCGGCGGGCTTTCCTGAATTCTTTTTCCAGGAGAGTGTGAATCTGGAAGTAGTTCATCAGGCCCGTCAAAGGATCAAGTACGGCAAACTCTTTTACTTTTTCATAAGTCAGGCAATTGTCCATGCAGAGTGCTATTTTTACTCCCAACTGCTCGAGAAGGTCGGTCCCGTCATCCCGTTGATAGCGATTCACATCACGGCTTCCCAAAAAAAGGCTGCCGAATGCTATTTCGTGAACACACAAAGGAATCGAGATTCCCGACCGGATTGAGGCGAGCACTCCATCAGGGAGTATGCCAAGGAGCCCTTGCAGTGTTTCGTCGGTCAGGAAGGAAGGTTTGCAGGCGACACCGCCAAGAAGTTCGCCGTTGTTCGGGAAGAAAGGTAAAATCCATGTGTTTTCGGCTATGGGCTCGTTCTGTCTGGAAACGTCCGGGAAAAAGCGTTCCAGAATGTCTGCGTGACTCAAGATTAAAATGAGATAATCCGGCTGGAATCGATCCTTTATCTCTCTTAGCAGCTCTTCCACCAGCACATCCAATTGCCTGGTGCGAAACAGTATCCGCTCGATTTCGGTAAAGTGCCGCCAGATCCTTTCATTGTTGCTTGCAGTGCTCATCAGATGCTGAAGCTGTCGCCGCAGCTCTTCATTTTCCTGTTTAAGCTGCTCTAGTGTGGCGGCATCTTTCCGGTTTTGCTCACGCACTGTTGAATCCATGACTTCCGTCCGTAAGCCCTCAGAGGCAAAGGCATATTTAAAAAGCAGTGACAATCAAAGGGGGGATGTTTCTTACATCTTCGGGCAGGCGGCTAAAGCAATGCTTACGGCTTCACTTGGCGTTTGGGCGGCCAGCACCCCGGGTATGGCAAAGCGGCTTTGAATGGCTACAACGGTTTTACCCAATTTCAGAGCCAGTGCCATTTCCGACAGCGTGCCATAGCCTCCGTCAATGGCAATAAGCACATCGGCTGTCTGTACGATGACAGCATTTCTTGCCTGACCCATATTCGTCGCAATAGGGAAGTCGATATAGGCATTCGCATCCCGGCTGCAGGCGCCAGGAAGAATGCCGACGGTAAATCCCCCCACTTCCTTGGCCCCCCTGGCCGCGGCAGTCATTACGCCCCCCAGTCCGCCACATATCAACACCGCGTCGTGGCGAGCGATCTCCCGACCGACTTCCGCCGCCAGATCCTCAACTAAGCTGGAACGTGATCCGGCTCCGATGACTCCCAAGAATGGACGTCGCATTTACTCCTGCCATCCCCATTTGCCGACCAGATCAACAAAGCGGACGCCACCCAGATTGGTCTTCTTGATACCCTCTGGAACACGCTCCGCCAAAAACAGCTCCTGTGAAAGGCGGTCGCCAACCGGCACTACCAGCCGTCCACCCATGGCGAGCTGGTCGACTAGAGGCTGAGGAATTTTGGGCGCACCGGCAGTGATCATTATGGCGTCGAAAGGAGCTTCGTCAGGCCACCCAAGCGTGCCATCCGCAACTCTCACAATTACATTCTTGTAGCCGAGTTTGTGCAAAGTTTGACTGGCTCGATAGGCCAGGTTTGGAAATCGCTCGATAGAAAATACTCTTGCGGCAAGCTCTGCAAGCACAGCGGCTTGATAACCCGACCCCGTCCCGATTTCTAAAACTTTCTCATTACCTTGTAATTTGAGAGTCTCAGTCATTAGTGCGACGATATAGGGCTGCGAAATGGTTTGCTTGTCTCCGATGGGGATGGGATGGTCACCGTAAGCCTGGTCTTTCAACGCTTCGTCAACGAACATATGGCGCGGGACCTTGCGCATAGCTTCCAGCACCCGAGGATCTTGAATGCCTCGGCTGATAAGCTGAGCTTCCACCATACGGTCTCGCGCTTTCTGGAAATTCATCATGGAAGAGCTTGCTTTCATCATTTTCTTCAGAAACTTATACATGTGGTGCAGTTCTCGTTGAGCCTCGGCAATCGCTCACCCCCTAATAGTTCCAGCTCTGCATTCCGACTAAAGATTAAACAGGCAGTATTGTCAATGGTTTTTACAGAATTTAAAATATAATGAGGAGTTTGCTTAAGAGCGAGGTAGAGAACTCGAGTTAACCAATCCATATTCCACTTTTTGCAGGTTGAGATCAGTTTTTGGGGTCTTTCATCGTTGTAATCGCAAACGCACAAGCTTTATTCCGGCTCGACCTCTCGCTGTGATGATAACTTATTAAAACCGATAAGAGGAGTATCCTCATGCGGGAGAAAGAATATAGCCTGATCGACATTATCCGAGACCCCGGCCTGTGGGTTTATGAAGCATTCGAATTGGACTCGCATGGACACTATTATCTATACCGTTATGATGCCGGGGAAGCAACCTTCAGCAGGGCAACCGTTCCGGCAGGAGCGGCGGGGTTACATTTTCATCTACTGAAGGCTCAAGACCGCGTCCCCATCGGCGGCTGGCTTCCCTTGGAGCGGAAATGGCTTCCTTTCCTGCGGCCTCGTCTGGTGGTTGACCGCAAATCCGCCTCAGCATAAGTTCGCCCAGTATGCATATTGCCTGGAAAATTCATCCATTTCACTGTCTTCGCCAAGTGTTAACTCCCTGAGTCTTCTCCTGAAATACGCGCCGAACGGATGCTTTCTCCCTGCTATGCCGATCCATGCCGGAAATGGTTCCATGTCAGATTGTACGGAGAGCAAAGGAAATACCTGGGTTCCGACATACAGGAAGCACAGATTATCTTTCCACGATGAATCGTAATGTTTGAAGAACCGATAGTCGCGATTCCGGATCAGCTGAGGGAAAGAGTGCGGATAATGCTCATCGCTTAAGGGACGAAGGGCAAATAACCTTACTCCGCTGTGCTCCCGACAAATACGCGACAAAGCATTGGAGCGATCAGAGGCGAATTGGTCGAGAATTCCGATGCCCCTGACAGCCGTCTTGGCAGCCATTTTTTTCAATGCCAACTGGAAGCTGGGAGCCTGCGCATGGGATGTGTCTTCCCAAAATAATACCAGCGGATCGTTCTCCTGCTTTTCGAGCCAATCGACAATGAGAGGGAGGTATTCGAGATCTGCAGTCCGGCGCGAAGAGATGAAGAACTTATCAATCCAGGGCAGCACCAGATACGGCAGGTGCCCGCTGGTGACGAGCTTCTGTCCTTCTTGCAGCAGTGCCGATAAACGAATCAGTCCTTCCTCCCAAACTTTTTGACGGGCATTGGCCCAGTTCAGAATTAGATCAAAATTTATGCGCTGAACGGGAGCGACTGTTCCATGCCACCCGTATTTTCCGCCTTCGACGATCTCCTGGAGCGCTTCCACATCCAGAACGGAACCCGCTGTCCGAATGTGTTTCTCATAGACTTCCTGCCAGGCAGCATCAAAAGAAGCCCGGGCTCGGCTTTCCCAAAGGGCGTGTATAATTTTGGGCTTAACCAGACGCTCTTGCCAAAGCTCAACGATAAATGCTGATTCGGGATGTGGAAGATCCTGCTCCTTCTGAATCACATGCATGCGGTTATCGACGGCTTGTTTGAATTCCTGCCAAAGAGTGCGTGATGGAAACTGCGCGGGAAGGCTTTCGAATGCCCAACCGCCGGCGGCGGCAAGGGTTGCATTGTGCCAGCTCAATACCACCCGGCGCGTATTGCGACTCGTTGCCTTCGCAAGCTCTCTAACAGCAGCCAGCTCCTTGGCCTGCCATTGCAGCAGTCTTTCCAAATAGCGCAAGACGCCCGCTCCGAATCCTCCGAAGTAGCCACTGTTCAAAGGCGGCAACGGAAGTTTTTTGCCTGCTGCTTCGGCCTGCAAGAATTCGTTGGTTCTTATCGAAGGTGACGGCCATGCCTCAACTGGAGCAAGCAATATGTTCCGGCCGATCAACCGCCAGTGGGTTCGGAAGCCCGATCGAGATTCACAGCAGCCGGTGGCCGGCACACGCCAAATCGGCTTCAGGTCGTTCCAGGTGAGCTCATATGCAGGCGCTGACGATGAATTTGCCCTGAGAAGCTTGCGCAAAAGTCGCCATTTTCGTTTAGTTGCGGCACCGGGTTTGTTTTTGGGCCATGATAGAAGTTTGACCGGAATGTGCTGCAGAAACGGTCGCAGCGGAAGAGTCTGGTTGGAGAGCCTGGCCAGTGAGGATTTAGGGAGATGGTTCAAAACACGGCGAAATGCAGGATATAAATGTTCCGTATCCGGAACCTTGGCCAGGAATCCGATGAGATCGCAAACCAACTCTACGAAAGCCGGCGGCAGCTCGGCTATTTTGGGCGCACTGTCGAGAATTAGAGGGATGAGGTGACGATAGTAGCTGAGCTCATCTGCAACCGGCGGATGAAGTAGAAGGGTAAGAGCCGTTTCGCGGATGTTTCGATCCCGATGAGTGCAAAGTATCAGCAGTTCATTGAAATCTTCCCGAGAGAGCAGATCATTTTGTTTGAATCTCTCCTCGAGATCGTGGAGCGTTTCAATAGATCTCATCTGGTTGACCTGTTTTTTTGCCTTTCTTGCCGGCCGGTGGAAATGTACTGTCAAGAAAATAGAGCTTTCAATCCTTAACAGACATGCATTTTATGGAAAACACCAGGGTTTGACTCAAGTCAAGGAAATCCTCTTTCAGGGAGGTTAAATGTGCAAAAAGGTATTGACAGCTTATAAAGTTTGGATTACCTAATTGCAACAACCGTTAGTTGGAAGGATGAGTTATATGTTCAACGGCTGGAAGCGAAAAGATAAGTGCCCTTGTAGCTGCAAAAACAGGTGCAGTGAAAATACCTTGCCGCTTTCAGATGCGAAAGCGGGAAAGCGCATTAAAGTGTGTTGCATTGCAGGGGGGAGGAGTCTGTGCGGTAGAATGGCGGCCATGGGTATTTATCCGGGGGTGGAAATCGAGCTGCTTTGTGGAGGATGCGGTTGTCCGTGCCTGGTGCGCGTGCATGGTGGGACCTTGAGTCTTGGTGCCGGAGTAAGCGAAAAAATCCTGGTGACCTCTGCAGGTTAAATGATTTAGGGAGCTGAAAAGCTAGAGCGGTTTAATTCGATAATTTCGGCTCCTTCACATTAAAACAAAGCTTTCAACGTTTACAGGTATAAATAAAGATTCGAGCGGCTGTTTAAGGCCGCTCTTTTTTGCACCAAAAAGTTAGGATCGCCTAATTCATCTTCGGAAAGGAATGAGCATGCCCATTATCTTGCTGCGGCAGATGTCTGTGGGACAAAAAGGGACCGTCGCCAAGGTCACAGCTCAGGGCGAACTGGGGCGACGCATTCGCGATATGGGACTGGTGCCCGGAACTCCGCTGCAAATTCAGGGACGAGCCCCTTTGAAGGACCCCGTAGCCATTAGACTGCGTGATTTCACTCTCACATTGCGCAACAACGAGGCCGATTATGTCAGCGTGGAGGTGGACAAGGGGGCATGAGGAAGGCTAACGAATACCTAATTGCATTGGCAGGCAATCCGAATTGCGGGAAAACCACTCTTTTCAATGCGATCACGGGAGCACGGCAGCACGTCGGCAATTATCCCGGCATCACCGTGGAAAAAAAAGAGGGATTTTATTTGTTCAACGGATTGAAGCTGCGCCTGGTGGATCTGCCCGGCACCTATTCGCTCACCGCTTATTCAATGGAAGAACTGGTAGCGCGGGACTTCTTAGTTCACGAACGCCCTCAACTGGTCATTAACATTGTCGACGCATCGAATTTGGAAAGAAATCTTTACCTCACCGTGCAGCTTTTGGAGCTGGGTATTCCTGTGGTGTTGGCGCTCAATATGGTGGATGCGGCGGCCTCCAGAGGCATCGAAATTGATGCGAACGAACTTTCCAGACGTTTGCAGGTGCCGGTAATCCCGACGGTGGCCAGGACCGGCAAAGGAAAAGAAGAATTGCTGGAGGTAACAGCCGGAGCCGCCTCTGAGAACCATCAATGGCATCCCTTGCATATTTCGTATGGAGCGGATATCGATCCGGTACTGGATAGGATGGAGGCCGAAATCAACGCCTCAGCTTTCTTGATCGATATCTACCCGGCCCGTTGGGTGGCGCTGAAATACCTGGAAGCCGACGAACAGGTGCTGGATAAAGGGAAGAAGGTCAACCCCGAGCTCTCAAAGCGATTGGAAGCGATTGCCAACGAAGTTGCCGATCACCTGGAAAAAACCCTGGAGACTTACCCGGAAGCCATTATCGCCGACCATCGCTATGGCTTTATCTCGGCCCTTCTTAAGAGCGGAGTACTGCAAAAGAGTAATAAAAGCGATCGGCTTTACCTTTCCGATCAAATCGATCAGATACTGACCAGCCGTTTTTTTGGCCCGCTAATCATGCTCTTGATACTATATGTGGTCTATAAATTCACTTTTGACTACAGTGCTTATCCGGTGGGCTGGCTTGAATCCGGTTTTTCCGCTCTGAGCGGCTTTATGGAGTCCGTGCTTCCGCCCGGATTGATCAAGTCGCTGATCGTTTCCGGAATCATTGACGGGGTGGGAGGCGTGTTCAGCTTCATCCCTCTCATTCTGTTCATGTTCTTTGCCATCGCTTTTCTGGAGGATACCGGCTACCTGGCCCGAGTTGCTTATATGCTCGACCGTGTATTCCGAACGTTTGGTTTGCACGGCAGCTCGGTCATGGCCTACATCGTTTCCGGCGGAATAGCGGGAGGCTGTGCCGTACCCGGAGTGATGGCAACCCGGACCCTTCGCAGTCCGCGAGAGAGGTTGGCCACTTTGCTCACAGCTCCATTCATGAATTGCGGGGCCAAACTGCCGGTGTTTGCCATGCTCATTGCGGCGTTTTTTCCAGCAAAACACGCCCAGATGATGTTTCTGCTCACTATTGTCTCCTGGATGTTGGCGCTCCTGTTTGCTCGACTCCTACGCTGGACCATTTTGCGCGGCCCCAGCACTCCCTTTCTTCTGGAGCTTCCGCCCTACCGGATGCCCACCCTCAAGGGATTGTTGATTCATACCTGGGAGCGCACCTGGCAGTATATTCGCAAAGCGGGCACGATCATCCTGGCACTCTCCATTCTATTCTGGGCACTGATGACATTTCCCACCCTGCCGGAATCCCAGAAAAGTCGTTTCGAGGCGGAGCGTGCACTGTTATTGGATCAGGTGCCGGACGACCGGCGGAATTCAATCCAAACAATTCCATCGACAACCGACCAATCCTTTGAGGAAATCTCAAGCTTGAGCCAACGTATCGATGCAGTCAATCGTACCGAGTCCCAAGCGGCATTAAGGAACTCATATGCCGGCCGCATCGGAACTTATCTTGAGGGAGTGAGCCGGTGGTGCGGTTTCGAATGGCGAACCAATGTTGCTTTGCTGGCCGGCTTTCCTGCCAAAGAGCTGATCATTTCTACCCTTGGAACCGCCTACTCACTGGGTGAAGCCAGCCAGGAAGAAGAGATTTCGTTGAGTCGAAGACTGGCGGAAGACCCCGATTGGAATCGCCTGCGAGCCTTTGCGCTAATAGTTTTTATCATGCTTTATGCCCCCTGCCTTGCCACTGTCACCTGCATTGTCAAGGAAGCGGGAGCCTTGAAATGGGGACTGTTTTCTCTGGCGTTCAATACAGCAGTCGCCTTTCTATTGGCAGTATTGATTTACCAGGGAGGGCTTTTGCTCGGCCTGGGAAGTTGAGGTTGAGATGTGGCAAATCATTGTTGTGCTATTTGTAATTGCAGCGGTTTTGATCTATGTGATACGTCATTATGTGCGCATTTTGCGCGGTAAGGCCCCCATGTGCTGCGAATGCTCAAAATGTTGTTCATCCGTGGCCGATGGCTGTAACATTGAGAGGGGGAGCCAGCTGCACGAAACCGAAGTGAGTATCGAAGAAAGGCTGTAAGAAAAGGAACCAATATGAGGCGACTTATAAAACTGCCGGGAAGCCCTCCACGCATTTCCGAAGTGATTATCGGTGAAGGCCTTCTCGCAGATCTTCCCCGTATAATCCGATCTCATGCTGAGAACCGAGCGCCCTATTGGATATGGGACGAAAAGGTATGGGAGCTCTGGCAGGACAAGCTTGCTCCCCTGGGCTGGCCGGGTCCCGCAGATGGTCAGACGCTGCTGTTCGCCGCATCGGAGCAAAATAAACGCCTAAGTGCAGTGGAAGGCCTGGCGCGAAGGCTGGTAAAAGCCGGAGCCGATCGCCGGAGCCTGCTGGTAGCGGTCGGCGGCGGGGTAACGGGGGATGTGGTCGGCTTTCTTGCCTCTATATACATGCGCGGCATTCCCCACTATCAGATTCCCACTACTTTGCTGGCGCAGGTGGACAGCAGCATAGGCGGAAAGACCGGGGTCGATCTTCCCGAAGGCAAGAATTTGCTCGGATCCTTCCATCAGCCCAGCTTCATCTGGATGGAGCCGCAATTTTTTTCGACGCTTTCCGCCGAGGACTTTCGGCAGGGAATGGCAGAGGTCATCAAAACAGCACTGATCGGCGACGAGCTTCTCTGGAAATTCCTGGAGACTCACGGCAATACCATCAAGCGGCGGGAGCCGCAAGCGCTCCTGCGGATTGTTTCGGCCTGCTGCGCAATCAAATCGAAAGTGGTGGAAGCCGACGAAAAAGAGGCGGGATATCGGCGTGTCTTGAATTTGGGCCACACTGCCGGCCATGCTTTAGAGCGCCTCAGCGGCTATCGGATTCCCCACGGCGATGCGGTTGCCGTCGGCATGGTGGTCGCAACTAAGCTGGCCGTCAGAATGGGAAAAATTAGCGAGGATGTGCTCATGAGACTGGAACAACTCTGCCGGGCCTGGGATCTTCCCCGCCGCATCCCCAGTGATTACCCGGCCGAGGCTTTGCTTGCCGCTCTGAAGACCGATAAAAAATGGGAAGCCGGGACCCTGCATTTCATCCTTCCGGTGAGAATCGGAGAGGTGGCGGATTGTGTTCAATTGGATATGAACGAGCTGGCAAATGTGATGGAATCCCTGCGGCATAGAAATGTGAACGACGGTTTCCGATGAAAGGCTCCGGCCATCGGAGACTCTCCCTTCGCTGCAGGCTGCGACCTGCGAACTTCTCATGCTTCACCCACGAAATGTGAATTTGCGGACAGAGGCCGCTCGCATCGATCTCATCACTCAGCAATGGAGAATCAATGGATTTACATGAAAAATCAAATCCTGATCTGCCCTCCGAATCCATTTTGTGGGATATCCTTGAATCGGTAACCGATGCTGTTGTCACCATCGATGAAGAGCACAAAGTTTTGATCTGCAATCAAGCTGCCGAAGAGATGTTCGGTTATAAACGTGAAGAAATAGTAGGCCAGGACGTTTCGCCGATCATCCCCAACCCCCACCAGAGTATTCATAGGGGATACGTGGAAAGATACCTGAACACCGGCATACCAAGAGTCATCGGCAAGGCGAGAGAATGTTACGGACTTCGCAAGGACGGCAGTTCTTTTCCGGTGGAGATCTCTTATTCAGTTTCCAAAACAGGCGGACACCTCTATTTCACCGCGGTGATCCGCGATATCACCCGGCGCAAACAGTTGGAGCGGGAAGCACGCTTTATCGAGCGCCTTGCCGATGTGGGCAAATCCGTCGCCCACATCGCCCACGAAATTCGTAAGCCGCTAATGCTGATCGGAGGGTTCGCCAACCAGGTGGCTCGGTGTGACTCCCTGAGAGGAAATGAAAAAGACCGCCAGAAGCTGAACATTGTAGTTGAAGAGGTGAGCAGGCTGGAAAAACTGCTGAACGGTGTGCGATTGCTCACTCGCCCCCCGGCTTCAAGCCATAAGAGCCCCCTGCCGTTAAAGGAGCTTTTGGCTGAAACCATTGACCTGATGGAACGGGTTGTGGCGGACCGCCGAATCAACCTGGCAACCGATTTGGTCCGGGAGCCTGTTATGGTCGACGCCGACCCTGATCAGCTCAAGCAGGTTTTCTTGAATATCTTGTATAATGCCATTGAAGCGGTTCAGGAAGACGGTAACATTCGCATCAGCTTCCGAATGGTCGGCAGGGAGGCAGAAATCGTCGTCGCTGATGACGGACCCGGCATTCCTCCCGATCTTCAGGAGAAAATTTTCGATCCCTTCTTCACCACCAAAAGTGACGGAACAGGCCTCGGACTGGCCATTTCGAAAAACATCATTCAGGATCATGGCGGCTCGCTCCATCTTCAATCGCAAGCCGGCAAGGGGGCAGCCTTCATTGTCCGATTGCCGGTCGCTGTTCCCTGATCCGCTCCATTGCCCGGATGAACCGGAATCCCGCTCTTCTTGCCATGATGTCGGAATGCTGTGGAGACTGTCGGGCTGTGCATGTCGGCTCGAAAGAAACCCCCTTTGCGGCACTGCAAAGGGGGCTACGGAGCGCATAGTGCCGGATGATAAGCGAGAGCTATCTGCCGGGCTCTACTTCAACCGCTCCGCTGTGCCGCAATGCACTCTTGGATACCGCAGGTGCGAACACGCTGCTCGCACCATGCTCTGAAACGACTGGAAAATCGGGATAAGCCGCTTCCCCATGCTCACCGATGTCGAGCCCTTCCATTTCCTCTTCCGCGGTGACCCTTAGTCCCACCGTTGCCTTTATGATGCGGAACATGGCGTAGGCCATGCCGAAAGTCCAAATGAAGGCGGTGATGCATCCAAGTGCCTGAATCCCCAGCTGGTGGAAAGTGAAACCTTCCATATTAAAAATGGCTGCGGCCAATGTTCCCCACACGCCGTTTACCGCGTGCACCGAAACCGCGCCGACCGGATCATCTACACCGAACCGATCGATCAACAGTACCGACCAAACCACCAGAATTCCACCTATTAAGCCTATGATGACGGCGCTGCCGGGAGAGACATTGTTGCATGGTGCGGTGATAGCCACCAGCCCTGCTAAGGCTCCGTTCAAGGCCATAGCCAAATCCGGCTTCTTCGCCACCGACCAGATGGTTATCATTGCCGAAACGGCGCCGGCCGCTGCAGCCAGATTGGTATTCACAAAAATCATGGCGATATCTTTGCTTCCGGCCGTCGTAGATCCCGGATTGAAGCCGAACCAGCCGAGCCACAGGATGAACACGCCGAGGGCAGCCAGTGGCAGGTTATGCCCGGGGATGGCCCGTGGCTTTCCCTTGGAGTCATATTTGCCAATGCGCGGTCCCAGCACGATTGCTCCAGCAAGAGCTGCCCAGCCGCCTACCGAATGCACCACGGTGGAGCCGGCAAAATCTATAAAGCCCAGCTTTTCCAGCCAGCCTCCGCCATGATAGAGTCCGCCCCACGCCCAGCCGCCCATGATTGGATAGATGATCGCGCTTATGAAGAAACTGTAAATGAGGTAAGAGGTGAACTTGGTTCGCTCTGCCATAGCTCCGGAAACGATGGTAGCTGCAGTGGCTGCAAAAACGACCTGAAACATCCAGAAAGCTAGTACCCAGGGATCTCCACCGGGGGTAAAATCCGCCAGGAAAAATCCTGAAGTCCCTATCCAGCCGGTGGCCGAAGTCCCGAACATCAAGCCGAATCCGATGGCCCAGAAGGCAAGGCTGCCCACGGAAAAATCCATGAGATTCTTCATCATAATATTGACGGCGTTTTTGGCGCGGGTGAAACCTGCTTCCACACAGGCAAAGCCGGCTTGCATGAAGAACACCAAGGTGGCTGCCACCAAGGTCCAGACATAATCGAGGTGAGTCTGCACCTCCGCCGCTGTAGGGTCGTCGGCCCACCCCAATAAAGGGCATGCAAGAGTGAGCCATGCAGCCAAAAAAACAGTCAATTTCCCGTTCCCTTTCATTTCTTCTCCTTTTACATCCATTAATTGGCTTGCAAGCCTTGCATCTCGGAATCTACAGGGCGTCGACGCCGGTCTCTCCGGTTCGGATACGCATCACTTCATCCACCCTCGAAACAAAGACTTTGCCGTCACCGATCTTGCCCGTTTGCGCACTCTTTTGAATCGCTTCCATCACCTGCCCAACCCGCTCATCAGGAACAACCACAGTGAGCATCAGCTTCGGAACGAAGTCGACCTGATATTCAGCGCCGCGGTACATTTCCTTATGCCCCTTCTGCCGGCCGAATCCTTTCACTTCGCTAATGGTCATTCCTTGCAGGCCCACAGCGACCAGAGCATTCTGAACTTCGGTCAGCCGAAAGGGTTTTACGATTGCTTCAATTTTGGTCATTTTTCATCTCCTTGTGTTTCTGCCCAAAGCATGATTTTGACTACGCTCTTTTAATTGAGCAAGGAGTTTGCCAAACCGCAAGATGATGTCTAATTTGATGAAAAAACTAGTAAATAGTTATTATGACGACGATTTTTATGAAGAAAATTGGCACAATTTTGTACCAATCTTGCAGAAGTCCTTAGGGGAGGCGACTTTTTTGTGCCATTGAAGATCGCGGATAGGGCTCATGGAGTGAGGAAGAACAAAGGTCCGTCGATCTCAGCAGAATCCGCAAAGATCGTAAAATCAGAGATCGGACGGCATGGGTGCCGGGCGATTCACCTTCTTAGCTACCGTGATGAATCCCGTATGGGCAATCATCCGATCTACCGGTCTGGCGCGAAGAGTATCGACCATCCAGTCCCGCTTCAGCAGTTCGAATGTATGTATGTTGATATAGCCACTATTTTTGAGCTCTCGATAAGTCAATTGGACCTGCCCGACGTTGGGGCTCAGGCTTACAAGCAATCCGCCGGTTTTTAACAGGGGAGTAACCGAACCAATCGCTCCCCATGGCTCCGGTAGGTCGAGGACGATGCGGTCTACCCAAACGTTGAGGCAGACCGATTGAATTTCGGCCACTAC
>Ga0209164_1002482_pt1 | contig 19593 bp, 16 predicted proteins | sample MTBNYHSulfiMetaG_FD_187458 | JGI IMG/M metagenome (GOLD analysis project Ga0209164, IMG submission 187458) | Enrichment culture microbial communities from rom New York Harbor, USA that are MTBE-degrading - MTBE-NYH (New York Harbor Sulfidogenic)... | ecosystem: Environmental > Aquatic > Marine >...
CCCTGTTCATCTTCCTGACGTACCTGGCCGTGTACTTTCTGTACGAAACGGCCCGGGAGCCCCGGGCGTAGGCCGGGGTCAGCGCAGGGCGCGCCGGGGCTTACCCGCACGCCCACGCGCAGCCCTGCCCGGGGGAATGCTCACGCAGCCGGCGGCTCAGGGGACCAGCAGGGGAGGAGCACGAGCAGCGCGCAGAGGGCAGCCCGATCTGCGCTTCCTTCGGGGCACACGGGACGCTGCGGAGAAACGGCCCCGAGCCCGATTCTTTGCACAGCAAGGCGGGGCTCCTGCTGTGTCTCATGGAAGAAGAACCCGGCCAAGGGTCTCCGCCAGCCACTGCTCGTAGCGCGCCGGAGGCCAGCCGCGGTCTGCGGTCAGCAGGCGGAAGACTTCAGGACTGGTGATGGCCCATACGGTTTCGGCCGCCGCTTCGGCGGTCAAGCCCTCTCGCAGCCCTTCGCCATTGCCCAGAAGGGCGACGAAGTGTCGCATCCCATCCAGGCGCTCCACCAGCGTTTTCTCGAGAAGGGCCGCGATTTCCGGCTCACTCTTTGCGGCCGAGCGCATGATTTCGAACACGGGGCTGACCCGCTGCATGATCTGTCGAATGTCCCGGGCAAACAGCTGCACCTGGCGGGCAGGGTCCTGCTCCCCCTGAACCTCCCTGGGACCGGGACGATCCATCAGCGTGCCCTCCCCTTCGTCGCCAAGGACAGAGGATGCGATCAGCTGGGAGAGCACAGCCTTCTTGCTGCCGAAGCTCGCATATACGGTCTCGGAAGCCACCTCGGCCAGCTCGGCAATTGCCTCAATGGTGGTTCCGACGTATCCCCGCTCGCAGAAGAGCCGACGCGCGGCTTCCACGATCTGACGCCGGGTCTGCTCGGCCTGCGCCCTGCGGCGGGGAGAATTGTAACGGCGTTTGCCCTTTTCGCGACCCTGCATTGTCGCTTGACTCCGCACGGCTATTATAATACATTACAACTGTAGTGAATAGATTTATGATCTATCCAATACGGAGCCGCTCAGGTGACTTCAGTATAACCGAGAGAACCGAGAGCGTCCATCCCGGGGAGGCGACGTGAGGCGAGGCTCAAAGCGCCGACGTCCACGCCCACCCTCCCCCCCAAGCTGTTCTCGCTGCAAGGAGGGTACCATGACTGGCGAGCAGAACAAGAGTGTTGTACGCAGGGTGATCGAACAGGCCTTCAACCGGGGCAAGGTGGAGAGCCTGGATGAGCTGTTCACTCCGAACTACCGCGAGCACCAGTTCGGCATGCCGCCGAACATCGAAGGCCTCAAGGCATCTGTGCTCGCCTTGCGGGCCGCGTTCCCGGACCTCAAGCTCACGATCGAGGAAATGAGTGCGGAAAGCGAAAAGGTCTGGGTCCGCATGACTGCCCGGGGTACACACGGGGGAGAGTTCATGGGCGTGCCGCCTACGGGCCGCAAAATACAGATCTCCGTGTTCGACATGTGCCGTCTGGAGGATGGCAGGATTACGGACCACTGGGGCGTCCCGGACCGGTTCGCCATCATGCACCAGATCGGTGCGTTGTCTGCACCGTCCCGGGCCACCTGATTCCTCACCGGGCCCCGGACTGCAAGCCGGGGCCCGGTGGTTCTTCGCCCCGGCGGTTCGCCGCCAAGTAGGTCCTGCGCTCCCATGGAGGAAGCGCATGCATGCGCCCTGACGCGCCGGCGCACTGAGAGCCGGCAGACGATCAGCTGCGAGAACCCCTGCCAGCCGAGCAGGTGAATCAGGCTCCGCCTGATGGTCACGGCGGTCCACAGGGTCCACAGATGGAAGAAACAGAAGAAGCAAACAGCGAACCTGCCCCCCGGGTTCCGTGCCGGCGCCAGGGCGCGCCAGGGCCTCGCGGCCGGTCTTGCGCCCCTGCGGCTATCGGGCCGCCGCTGATCCGGCCCGCTATCCAGCGTGGGTCCCGGCCTCGCCGTTCAGACGGCCGAGTAGCCCGGCCAGGGTGTCGAGAATCGAGGCATCCGGAAAGCTCACCGTGAGCTCCAGGCTCCCGTCCTCCCGGCGTTCGAGGCACTCCTCCAGCAGGGCCCGATACCGGGTGGTGGCGGCCGCAGCAGGGGCCGGCGGTGGGGCGGCGTTGGCTGGGCCTGCTGTCGCCGGTGTAGGGCCGCCAGCGGCAGGACTGCCGGCGGCAGGACTACCGAGCAGCTCCCCGACGAACTGGAAGGCCGCCCCCAGCAGCCGCCCGCCAGCCACTGCGATCTGCTCCCGCCGCTCCTTGCGCCGCAGCTCCGCCTCGACCTCCAGGCGGCGGCTTTCGTCCTCCGGCGCCGGGGGCTTCTCGCCGATCAACACTTCCAGGCGCCGCTTCAGGGCGTCCATGCCCCCGGACAGGGCCAGCTCGCCGACCTCGGACTCCAGGTCCAGGGCCGCCAGGGCGAGCTCCCGCTTGGCCTCCAGGGTGTCGAGCATGCCTTCCTCGAGAGTGCCTTCGGTGACCAGCAGGTACACCTGCACCGGGCGCTTCTGCCCCATGCGGTGCACCCGGGCGATGCGCTGCTCGAGCACCGCCGGGTTCCAGGGCAGGTCCACGTTCACGACCGTGTCCGCGGCCTGGAGATTCAGCCCCGTGGCGCCGGCGTTCGTGGTCAGGAACAGCTTGCAGGCCGGTTCCTCCTGGAACCGGCGGATCAGTCCCTGGCGTTTCTTCTGGGGCACCGAGCCGTCCAGGCGGACGAAGTCGACCTGCCGGGCTGCAAGCAGCGGCTCGATCAGGTCCAGCATGGTGGTCCACTCGGAGAACAGCACGATCTTGCGGCTCTCCTCGGCCACGAGCTCCTCCAGCAGCAGCTCCAGCTCCTTGAGCTTGCTCGAATGCCCGGGGGGCTCCTTGTCCACCAGGTAGGTGCTGTCCGCGGCCAGCCTGCAGACCAGCAGGGCCTTCTGCAGGCGCAGGAGGTCCATCTCCGAGATGTAGCGCTTGTTCAGGATCGTGGAGATGATCCGCCTGTAGCCGTCGTGGATGTCCGCCTGCTCGGCGGTGGGCGGGATGCGGCGGATCTCGGTCGTCCGGGGCGGAAGCTGCCGGATCACCTCGGACCGGGTGCGCCGCAGAAGAACGGGCCTGAGGCGCCGGCGCAGGTCCTCGAGGTTCCGATAGCCCATGAGGCGCCCTTCCTCGCTCACCACCCGGTGGCGGTGGTAGAACTGGAAGGCCGGTCCCAGCCGCCGCCCGTCCACGAACTGCACCACCGAGTACAGCTCCTCCAGGCGGTTCTCCAGGGGCGTCCCCGACAGAACCAGGGCATAGGGAGAGACCAGGCCCTTGATCACCCGGGCGGTCTTGGCCTCCCAGTTCTTGATCCGCTGCCCCTCGTCCAGGATGATCAGGTCCCAGGGCACCCGCTCGATGGCCGGCAGGTCCCGCAGCACCTGCTCGTAGTTGCAGATGGTGAAGAAGGCCTGCCCGTACTGGCCCGCCCGCTCGGCTGCGCCTCCTAGGACCAGCTGGCAGGTCCGCTCGCTGAAGCGCTCGATCTCGATGCGCCACTGGCTCTTCACCGAGGCCGGACAGACCACCAGGACCCGGTCGATCCCGGCCAGGCGGGCCAGGAGCTCCGCCGTTCCGATCCCCTGGACGGTCTTGCCCAGGCCCATGTCGTCGGCCAGGATGGCCCGCCCAGCCCCGGCGGCAAAGGCGATGCCGTCCAGCTGGTAGGGCAGGAGCTCCCGGCGCAGGAGCCCGGAGCGCAGGGGATGGCTCTTCGGGTCCCGGCGGATCTCCTCGATCTGCCTGCGAATGCTCTGCCGGAACATCTCGCTCTCGATGTGCTCTTCGGCGTCCCGGTAGACATTCACCGGCTGGCCGAGGGACTCCAGGCGGCGGATCCGCTCCAGGAGGTCCCGGGCGTCCGCGACGGCCCGGTCCCGCAGGGGGGCCACGATCCCCGCAGCTTCCCCGGACAGGCCGTCGTGGGGAAGAAGGACCCGCAGCTCCACCTCCTCGCCGTAGCGCAGGGCCACGCTGATGCCCTTGCGCCGGTACGGTTCCTGCAGGCGCTCGCGGGTGAACTTCTTCTGAACCTGCTCCTGAACGTACATGACGTGCTTGCAGGTCCCCAGGGTGTTGACCCGGAAATCCGGACAGGAGCAGTAGGACTCACCCCGCTTGAACCCCCGCAGGGCCACCCGGTAGCTCTTGCCCGAGGCGTGGCTGGTGACCCGGTAGTCGGTCCACACGGCCTCGGGGTCCGCGGACTCCAGGCTCATCCGGTCCTGGCGCATGCGCTCGGCCCGCTCCTCCAGGGCCCTGTGCACCAGCTCCTGGTCGCTCAGGGTCTCCAGCGGCGCCTTGTCCGGCGGCGGAATGGCCAGGCCCAGGGCCAGCTTCTCCTCCAGGATCAGGGACAGGGCCGCCCCGGCGTGGACGCACGGGGCGCCGCAGGCGCTGCAGTGCAGGTCGAGCCGGCGGCTCCGCCCGGGGCTCATCTGGATGGTCACGGTCCCCTCGTTCAGGCGAAGCCGGAAGCGCTGCGGGTCCAACTCGACCTGCCCGGCGATGTCGATGTCCCACCGGCCTCCCTGGCGGATCAGGCGGTCTCCCCCATGTCCGAGAAGCCGGCAGGCTTCCTGGTAGCTCAGGTGGGACAGGCGGTCGATCAGGGTCATGCGGGCACCTCCTCGGGGGGGGCTGGCGGGAACCGCCGAATGGGCAGCGCCCCACGCGCTGCCGCCGCGCGGCCCCGCAGTCAGTCTTACCCGATTTGCCCGGGGCCGCCAAGTCCCGGGGCTGATGGGATTGCGGACCGCGACCCGGCCGAGCACCATGCCGCCGCCGAGATCCTGGCGGGCGTACTGGCGGGCTTCCACGTCCTCGAGGTTCACGCGGGCGTGGTTCGCAAGAAGCGGCCTTCGCCAGCACGCTCTTGCCGGGCTGCCTGCGGCCCGCCGGGACCGGTGTGGGCTGGTCGTCCGCGACGCGGGCTGGTCGTCCGCGACGCGGGCTGGTCGTCCGCGACGCGGGCTGGTCGTCCGCGACGCGGAGCCGCAGCCGCACGGCACCTACGGCGTCTCGCCTATGCCCAGGAACCCCCGGATGCTCCGCCAGTACTCGGGGTGGCGATCGATCGAGTTGTGCCCCGCCCCTGCGAGCACGCGCGTTTCCCGCGGCCCTCCCCAGGCGGACGCCAGGCGCAGGGAACGCTCGGGGGAGATCACGGTATCCTGCCCGGCGATCAGAGCGAGCATGGGCGTCCTGACCTCTGCGGCCCACGAGGCTGCCTCGAAGCGGTGGCGGAGAAGCAGGCGCACAGGCAGGAAGGGAAAGGTCTCCCGGGCCACCGCCGTGATGCTGTCGTAGGGAGAGACCAGGATGACGCCTCGGAGGCTCCGCTCCCTGGCCAGGTACACGGCAATCCCGCTGCCCAGGCTCCTGCCGAGAGCCACGACGCGCTCGCCGTCGACGTCATCCCGCCGGGTCACGTGGTCGTAGATGCACAGGGAATCGCGCCGGAGCGCCCGTTCGGAGGGCCGGCCCTCGCTGAGCCCGTAGCCCCGGTAGTTGACGAGCACAAGCCCCCAGCCCGCCAGCTCCGGGGCCCTGTCCACCATCCAGGAGACCTCTTCGCCGTTGCCCCCGAAATAGATGACCAGGGGGGCCCTGCCCCCCGTGCCGCTCCTGACCAGCCACCCGTGGAGATTCACGCCGTCGAGAGTCCCAATGCTGAGCGGCTCCAGCTCCGGATGCGCGGCCTCGATCCGAGCCACCGTCTCCTCGGAGACCCGCACGCGGGGAAACAGGATTCTTCCCTGCAGCAGATACAGCACGAGGACGGCCGCCCCGGCCGCCGTGAGTACGACGAGCGCGACGCTCCTCAAAGCGATGCCCCTCCCCCTGCCCCAGGGGCGCGAGTGGATCGGCCGACCGTGCCCGACGGCCCCTATTGCCGCGCCCTTCGGTTCACTTGTGACAGCAATCGGCCGGCCTGTCAACAACCGGTGCATCCCCGCGGGGGCGCCTGTGCCCGCAGCGGGTCCCTCCCGGCCGGCTCCCCGGCCGGCTCCCTGGGCGTCTCCCCCCAAGGCTGGACGACCGCGGCGGGAAAGCCGTAGGTTATGAATGGGGGTGTGCGAACGTGGCTGCTCGCAAAGGGCTGGCTCTCCTCCTGGTTGCAGTCCTCGCCGTGCTGGGCCTCGCAGCCGGTATCGCCCTTCGCCTGGTGGCCGAGGCGACTTCCGCCGCACCGGAGGCGGAGAACCGCTACGAGCCCTGGCAGACCACCGTGATCTACGATGCCGGCGGCGAGGTGCTGGCCCGCTTTTTCAGGGAAGACAGGCGATGCGTTGCCCTGGAGGAGATCCCGCGGGAGCTCCGGCTGGCCTTCGTGGCGATGGAGGATGCGAGATTCTTCAGACACCGGGGCGTGGACCTCTGGGCGCTCGCCCGGGCCCTGGTGCGCAACACCCTGCGCGGACGGATCGTGGAAGGCGGGAGCACGATCACCCAGCAGTACGTTCGCCATCGCCATCTCAGCACCGAACGCACCCTGACCCGGAAGCTCCAGGAAATCCATCTTGCCCTGGCCCTCGAGGAGACCCTCACCAAGCCCGAGATCCTGGAGAGGTACCTGAACGAGATCTACCTCGGCGCCGGCGCCTACGGCGTGCAGGCCGCTGCCCGGCGCTACTTCGGCAAACCGGTGGAGGAGGTAGGGCTGGCGGAAGCGGCGCTTCTGGCAGCCCTGCCCCGCGCGCCCGAGCACTACAACCCCTTCACGAACCCCTCGGGCGCCCGGGCCAGAAGGAACCTCGTGCTGGAGCGCATGCAGCGCCTGGGACACATCTCCCGCGCCGAAGGCCAGCAGGCCGCGCGGAGCGAGCTCGGGCTGGCTGACCCCGTACGCTCCGCAGGCTTTGCCGCACACTTCGTCGAGCACGTGCGCCGTGAGCTCGTGGATCGCTTCGGCGCCGATGCGCTGTATACCGGCGGCCTCGAGGTCCACACTACCCTCGACCGACGGAAACAGGGCTGCGCGGAAGCCGCAGCGGCCCTGGCCGTGCACAGCGGGACGATCCCGACCCTGTCGGCCGCCTCCGGTCGGGCGGAAGGAGCCACGGCGCCCCGGGCAGACCCGGGGAACGACCGCGGCGAGGCAGAGCGCAGCGTGGGGCCGGAGTTGGCGCTGGTATCCCTGCAGGCGGGCAGCGGTGCGATCCGGGCCATGGTCGGAGGCCGAGGAACCGATGCCTTCAACCGGGCCGTGCAGGCGATCCGTCAGCCCGGCTCCGCCTTCAAGACCTTCGTCTATGCAAGCGCCATCCAGGCCGGCCGCCACCCGGGTACCGTGGTCAACGACCTGCCGATGGCCGCGGCCCAGGGCGAGGGCTGGGTGGTCTGGCCGCGCAACTACGACGACACCTATCGGGGCCTCATCAGCTACCGGACCGCTTTGAACCTGTCGGTGAACGTGGCCGCAGTTCGGGTTCTGCAGGATCTGGGAGTCCGGCGGGTGGCAACCCTGGTCCGGCGGTTCGGGTTCTCGACCCTGAGCGAGCGCGACGGCCACGCCGGGCACTATGCTCTGGCTCTGGGCGGACTCGAGCGCGGCGTGAGCCCCCTGGAGATGGCCGCCGCCTATGGGGTGTTCGCCAACTCCGGGGTGCGCTGCGAGCCCCACGCGATCGCCCGTGTGGCCGACCGTGGGGGCCGCCTGCTCTATCCGGTGGATGCAGGAGGCTCGGGTGCAGCCGTTGAACAGCCTTTCGCCGGCGGCGGCGGAACCCCTGGCCACCCCCACACGGCCGGGTGCCGCCGGGTCCTGTCGGAAGCCCAGGCCTACCTCGTGTCCGACATGCTGCGCACCGCCGTGGAGGAGGGCACCGGGTGGCGCGCGGCCCTCGACGGACCGGTCGCCGGCAAGACCGGGACGAGCGACGACAACACCGACGCCTGGTTCATCGGCTTTGCCGACGATCTGGTGACCGCCGTGTGGATCGGCGAGGACCGCCCCGCTCCGATGCGCTACACCCGCGAGGGCGGGCGGTGGCTCCGGGCGGCCGGGGAGCCGCAGCTTGCCCTGACCGGCGTGCACGCCTCCTGGATCTGGGGACGCTACATGCGGCAGGTCCTGGACGGGGAACGGGAACGAAGGACCGGAGCGGGAGCGGATCGCCGGGCTTGTCCGCCGGGGGTGGTCGTGGCGCCCATCGACCCCGTGACCGGACTCCTCGCCGGAGATCACACCCCGATCACGCTCAGCGAGCTGATTCTCGAAGAGGCGCCGCCCTGCCGGGAGACCGAGTTCTGGAGCAGGATCCGGACCGCCTGGACCCACCCCGAGAGCGGGCCGCCGGTGCAGCGCCGATACCTCGAAGCCTGCCGGAGCCTCCTCGGACCCGCGGAGATCCCCCTGGGGGGTTCGGACCGAGTGACTACAGCCGACGGCAGGGTGTTTCGGGGCGTGTACCGGGTGGGCGAGCTCGAACCCATCCAGAAAATCGACCCGGCCACCGGCCTGCCGCTGAGCCAAGGCGAGCCGGTGTTCGAAACCCTCCCGCCGGGTTCCTCTGAGAGGCACGACGGTATGCCTGAGCCGGGGCAGGCCGACCCCGAGGTTCCCCCTCGGGGATGATCGCCTGGCCGAAGCTGATCGGGACGGCTCCTCCGCCTCGCCGCAGCGCTGCAGAGCATGTCGAGCGGGCTGCCCCTCGAACCCTTCAGAAGTCGAAGTTGTCCGGGTCCGGTCCGATGCGGGTGCCGCTGTCCAGGGTCTCCAGGCTGGCCAGGTCCTCGGCATCGAGCTCGAAGTCGAAGATCCGGCTGTTCTCCAGGATGCGCTCCCGGTGCACGGACTTGGGGATCGTCACCACGCCGAGCTGAAGGTCCCAGCGAAGAAGCACCTGGGCGTTGGAGCGGCCGTGCTTGCGGGCCACGGCCGCGATCGTCTCGTGGTCGAGCATCTGCCCGCGGGTCAGGGGACTCCAGGCTTCGTGGCGGATACCCCTGGCGCGGCCGAACTCCAGGAGCGGTTTCTGCACCAGGAAGGGGTGGAACTCCACCTGGTTGACCGCCGGCACAACATCGGTGCCTGCCAGAAGATCTTCGAGGTGGTGCACCAGGAAGTTGCTCACCCCGATGGCCCGAACCTTGCCGTCGGCGTACAGCTTCTCCAGGGCCCGCCAGGTGTCTGTGTACTTGCCCCGGACCGGCCAGTGCACCAGGTACAGGTCCACCACATCGAGGCCGAGCTTGCGCCGGCTGGCGTCGAAGGCCCCGAGGGTCGACTCGTACCCCTGGTCGGCGTTCCACACCTTGGTGGTTACGAAGACCTGTTCCCGGGGAACGCCCGAGGCCTTGAGAGCCTGCCCGACGTCCTCCTCGTTGCCGTAGGCCGCCGCCGTGTCGATGTGCCGGTAGCCGATCTCCAGAGCCCAGCGCACCGCCCGCTGGGTCTCCTGGCCGCGGGGCGTCTGGAACACTCCGAGTCCCAGCCAGGGGATTTCGACCCCGTTGTTCAGCCGCACCGTGCTTGCCATGTCCATGGCGACCCCCATTCTGTTGGCTCCTTCTGTTCTGACAGCAATCGCCGGCCCTGTCAACGCCCGCCAGGTCACGGCCGCCCCGTTGGGGGCGTCCCGGCTTCACTATCCAGTCAGCCACGCCTGGGTGTGGATGAATCTTGTGCCAACAAACAGGCTTGCCCGAAGTACGCCATTGGCGTATATAGATACATGAGATTCGTAGAGACTCCGATCTTGACCAAGGAAGTACGGGACGCAATCTCAGATGATGAGTACAGATCAATTCAAGCAGCGATCATGCTTCAGCCGGAACGAGGGACAATCATTCGAAACACCGGGGGTTTGCGGAAACTTCGTCGGAGCGGGAAAGGCCATGGCAAAAGGGGTGGGCTGCGGCTCACATAGTATTGGGACAAGGAATCAGGAACTGCCTATATCCTATGCTGTACGTGTATCCCAAGAACAGGCAGGAAGACCTTACCCCCCAACAGCGCAAGATGCTGACTCGTTTGGTACGGAAAGAGTTCAAGTGAACGAGAAGGACTTCGATAAGCTTGCGGAAAGTATCAGGCAAGCAGGAAAGATCAAGCGCGGGTCGATGAAGACGTCTCGAGTCAGGACGGTTGAACCGGAAGACGTCCGGACGATAAGGAGGAGATTGAACAAGACTCAAAGCGAGTTTGCGATGATGATTGGAGTGAGCGTTGCCACCCTCCAGAACTGGGAACAAGGACGAAGAAGACCCGACGGACCTGCTCAGGCGCTATTGAAGATAGCGTCCAAAAATCCGAGGGCAGTGGCGGAAGCATTGGGCAGCTGACAGCTGTAAGAGCGCAGAGCCGACAGGCAACGCCGTGACGATGCGGTGGCAGCCTCAGGCGGAGGCATGGCCGGCATGGCACAAGGGGATGCTCGAGCGGAAGCTCGACGCACTGCTCCCTCGACTTGTCGGCGCCATATGCCAGCGACGAGATCCGGACCCCCGGCTGCGGGGCCTGCATAGCAGCTTCCCGGATCCATCGGAATGCTTTCCGCGTGCGTCTACGATGTCCGATCACCATAGTGGTTGCCGCTTCCGCGTCTGCTGCTCGGAAGCCTGCGTGAAGCCAGGACCGCTTGACAGATGCACTCATCCCCCCTGCATCCGGAACCAGCGCAAACCCGACTCGCTCTGCGTGCGTGCCCGCACCCTTGCCATCCAACGACCGTTCGCTCCCTGCCCTATCCATGCTCCACGATGGGGTACGTGCCCCGCTCTCGGGCGGCCAGGAACATCCCCACCACATTGTCAGGCGGGACCTCCGACTGGATCGCATGGACGGGGGCGAAGACAAAGCCGCCTCCTGGAGCCAGATCGGCGATCCGCTTCCGAGCCTCGGCCTCGATCTCCCGGGCACTGCCTCTCGGAAGCACGTGCTGGGTGTCAAAGCCTCCCCAGAACGCGAGGTTCCGGCCGAAACGCCGCTTGAGCTCCCGGGTGTCCATGTCCCGCGCCGCTGGCTGCACGGGGTTCAGGATCTCGACTCCGATGTCGATGAAGTCCGGGATCAGTTCCGCCACGGAGCCGCAGCTGTGCAGCGCAACCCTGGCCGCTGTGTGGGCCCACGGAAAGCCTGCTGCGGATCGTGGACCAGGCGGCGGGCCTTGAGCTCCTCGATGCTGCTGAGCGTCTTGGGAGCAGTACAGGATCACGGTCGGTGAGGCCAAGAACACTGCAAGGGAGGCTACATCCTCGGGCTCGCAGATCCGAACGGCCGCCCTGGCCCGCGGGGCGGTGGGCGTCACCACCAACCCGGTTCTCCGGGCGATGCGCAGGACCACCCGCCGCCATCACGGTGACCATGACCGTGAGCTTCACGGTCCCCCAGGCCCTGGCCGTGGCCTTCCGTTACGGGAAAGGCGTGGAGTGGGCCACCGGTGGGGGGACCCTCCGAGCGCGCCCACGGCCTCTACCAGGACATGGATTCCCGCCCCACCCTGCTGGTGGCGGCCCTGCGGGGGCCGTACCACCTCACGGAGCTCGCCGGGGCGGAACTGATCATGTCGGTGCACCCCAAGTACCAGGCTCCGTTCGATTCGCCGGTGCTGGCCAAGTTGAGACGGATCGGCAGCAACGTGCCGGCGCAGGCAATCCGGCGCCAGTCCCGGTGCAGGGAGTTCCTCCGGACCTACGAGCCCGACGGCCTGCAGGCGCAGGAGTTCCTCTCCTTCGGGCTAACCCAGCGGACCCTCACTCAGTTCAGCGAGATCGGCTGGAAGCAGATCGAGACGCTGCCGGCGCCCCCGCGGTAGGAGCCCGACACACCGCCCAGGCCGTGACGCAGAGCTGCGGCCTGCGGCTGATCTGCAAGTTACGGCCCGGCAGGGTTCGGGAGAAGAGACTCACGGCCACCGCCACGGACGGGATCGTGGCGGTCAGCTGGTAGCTGTCGCCCGCCGTGCTCTCCTTGACGAAGACCCAGAATGGGTTGAGCACCCTCTAGAGCATCAAGTGTTTTCCGAGATGATAGTTCGCAGCGAACCGGAAGGCTGCGTCCAGGTACTGCGCATAGTCGATGTCACCGTCGACGTTGATTCCCTGCAGCGCTTCCGCCCCGACTCCTATGTCCGCCAGATCCGAACGGCGAAACAGAAACATGGCGTACCCCTCAACCTCGAGCATGCCGTTGCCCGGGTGCACGCTTCCCGGGAAGCCGTCGTAGCGCACGGCCTGGGCCTTGGCGCAGATCTCGAAGCGGTTCCCGCTCAGAATGAGACCGAAAGAGGTGTCGCTCGCCATCTGCACTCCAAACTTGATCTTCCGGCGCTTAACCGCCCAACCTGCTTCAGCCGCGCGGCCTGCAGCCTCCCCGGTCTCCTCTTGCGGGCCGACTACCCCGGATCGTTGGCGAAGGGGGCGAGGTCGTAGAAGGCCCCCAGGAGCTTCTCCCCGCACGCGGACTTTCCACAGGCAAACAGCACCTCGAATCCCTTCGCCCCAAGGAGGTTCCGGTATGCGCTGAAGATCTCGAAGGACGAGGCGCTCTCGGGACCACCGTACGGGGTCATCAGGACCCGGCCCTCAACCGCTCAGGTCTCTCCCACGGTGCCGTCTGCTGCGGGGCCGACCCCAGCACGTACCGATCGAGGCGGCTGGACTCCTGATGTGTGGCCGAAGAGCCTTCGTAGCGCCCGATGAGCGGGTGGTCGTAGTACTCCTCCGCTTGGACAGCAGCCGCACAGACCACCAAGGCCAAGACCGCCACAATCAGACCTTTCCGATTCTGCCTCTTCGTCCACAACGTTGCGGATCAGCCGTCTCCGCGGGTTATCGGCATTCTCCGTGCTCGATCGCCGTCGTGTACACCCTGTCGAGGCGCTCGGGGGTGATGTCGGGCTGGATGTTGTGCGTGGGGACGAAGACGTATCCCCCCCCGGGCGACATGATCTCGAGGGTCCGTCGGATCTCCGCCTCGATCTCGGCAAGCGAGGCCTGGGGAAGGAAATGCTGAGTGTCGATACCCCCGCCCCAGAAGCTGAGCTCCCGGCCGAACTCCGCCTTGAGCCCGGCGATGTCCATGCGGGCCGCGCTCCGTTGGATCGGATTCAGGATGTCCACGCCGATCTCGATCAGGTCGGGAATGATGTCGTAGATGGCGCCGCAGGAGTGGAAGAACAGCTTCGCTGGAGTCCTGGAGTGGACGAAGTCGAAGATCCGCCGATGGCAGGGCTTGATGAACCTGCGGTACATCTCCGGGGAGATGATCAGGGAGGTCTGCATCCCGACATCATCCCCCTGGCACACGACGTCCGCGTGCTCACCGACAGCCCCAAGGTACAGGTCCCAGAGGGCGATGTTGCTCTCTGTAATCTTCTCCAAAAGCGCCACCACGAAGCGGGGCTCAAGGTAGAGGTCGGTCAGAAAGCGATCGTAGCCCCGCAGCTTGACCGCCAGCTCGAAGGGCCCGCGATCGATGATGTCCGCGACGACGGCGAAATCGGTCGACCGCCTCAGCCTCCGGGCTTCTTCTTCCAACCCTTCGACTCTCGTCCTGTCGAAAGGGTCCGGCCACACGGCACGCCCGAGATCACCGATCGCAGCCTCCTGCAGGGGTGTGGACACCGGACAGTAGTCGTACACGCCCTTGCGCCACAGGATTCCATACTCGTCCCGGAAGCTGTCCTCGCCGATCGGCTCGCAGGGGTGCGCCCTTGGGGAGCGCTTCATCTGCACCGTCCGGAAATCCACCTGGTAGTGCGACAGGAGGTCTTCGGACGGAAAGCAGATCCCTTGGTGAAGATGGGCGATCCGTGGGTCTGGGTCCGGGTCCACCCCGAGATACGAGCGAACGCTCCGGTAGGCTCCCTCCGTGATTCCGGATACGGAAGTGGCAGCCAGGTCGATCGGAACCCGGTCCGGCTCCCTGTGGTCCAGGGCACGAGTCACCCGCTCCCGCGGGCTCATGTCGTTTCTCAAGATCCCTCCTGCAGGGCCGCGATGCCCCGCCGACCGGCCGCGGCTCGGCCTGCGGTCACTCCTCTTCGATGCCGTCCATCCGAACGACCTGGGGGTCCATGAACTGGTCTTCAGCATCGGTGGCCTTGGAGGAGATGCTCCAGACCACGGCCCCTGCCGGGCCGGCCTGGAACCAGTGCCAGGTGTTCGGCGGGCACACGTGCTGGGCTCCCGGGCCCAGCGGGACCTGGTGCCACACGGTACAGTAGGGCCGCCGGTGCTCCGGGGGCATCACCGCAGGCCGCTCGCTCGGGGCCCCCGGCACGAAGGCGTAGGCCTCGCCGTGCTGGCCCCGCACCACCTCGGTCTTCCCGGGATAGCCAGCCTCGGGATCGGGAGGATGCCGGTGCTGCGGCACGAACTGGCCGGGCCGCAGGATCAGAAGCTTCACGGCGACCCAGGGATCGGAGACGAGGGTCAGGATGTGCAGGCCGCTTCGTTCCAGCTCACCGAGTCCGAACCCCGCCACCTGGATGTGCCCCCGTTCCTCGGGGCGCAGCGGCACCCCGGCCTTCTGGACGAACTGCCAGGCCCACTCCCTGGCCTCCTCGCGCTGCGCTCGCGTCATTCGCTTCTCCCCCGTCGACCTACCCCGTCTTGATGTCCCGGAGACGAAAGATGTTGTCCTCGATGAAGCGCCAGGTCTTGAGATAGTCTTCCTGACCCACCAAGCGCCCAAGCTCTGCCCGGTCGATGCTCCGAAGCAGGTCCCAGATGCGATTGGTCATGCGGGCGTTGGCCTCGAAGGTGCCTTCGATGTCCCAGCGCGTGGGCGAGGTATCCGAAGTGAAGTAGTCCTCGTAGCCGTACTCCTGGAGGTAGTACAGAAACTCCACATAGCCGAGAAAGTGGCGGGTACCCACGAAATAGTCCCAATCCCAGCGCCCGTCGTTGTCGTTGATGTGAACGTACATCCGGTAGGGGCTTTCGGCGACCAGGGACACCGCTTCGGCCGGAGTTTCCCCGGCCCAGACCGAATGGCCGAAATCGATCGTGACGCCCATCTGCGACACCCCGATGTCGTTCAGCAGGCACAGGGTCTTTGCTGCCGTGTCCACATAGCAGCGCCCGCGGGTCTCGCTCGGTTTGTACTCGATGAACAACGGTACCTCTGGAAGATAGGCGCCGGCCTCCCCCAGGGTTTCCACCAGGCGCCTCCAGGACGCCCTGTAGTCCGCCTGGAAGTGGAACTCGTAGCCGTCACCCAGGGGACAGCAGGTCACCTTGTCCGCTCCCACCGCCCGGGCGAACTCCTTGGCCTCCCGGATGAACCGCACGGCCTTTTCGCGGACCTCCTTGCGGGGGGAGGTGAGTCCCCCGTTGCGGAACTCCGGTTCCGCCTTGACGTTGACGTTGACCGCGGCCCAACGCAGGCCGTAGCGGCCCATCAGCCCCCGAACGCTCTCAGGGTCGCAGACTTCGTAGGGATACACAGACTCCACCCCATCGATGTCCTCCATGTTGGCGATCGACTGCAGTCGCTCTTCCAGGGACTTCGGCTCGTTGTATTCGTGAAAACGATCCCTCGTCCTGCTGACGAAGCTTGTGATGACCGCGCTGTTGACCATGTTACACCTCCAAAAGGGTCGCTCAACTCTCTTGACCTCGGCTCCCGCAGTACGCCCGGGCCGCCGCCTCACGGAGATACGAGAGCCCCGCCGAGTATTCCCGCACCAGCTCCTCGGCCCCGCAGCGGATCTCCAAATCGAGGCTCCCGCGGTAGCCGCTCGCCCACAGGGCCCTGATCACACCTTCCCAGGGAATCGAGCCAGCGCCAGGCCGCAGCTTCAGGTTGTCGTTTCCGAAGTTGTCGCCCAGGTGCGTGCCGAGGATCCTCCCGGCGAGCCTGGGAATGGCCACGCGCGGCTCCTCCTTGCAGGCCCACAGGTGGCCCGTATCCAGGTTGTAGCCCAGCGAACGCGAGCCGACCTCCTCGGCCAGGCGCAGGAACCCTTCGGTTCCCCCGAGCAGGGAGAAGGGGAGGATCTCCAGGGCGAGCTCCCGATCTGCCCGGCCGACGACCTCGAGAATCGCCGCCAAGCCGGCGGCCAGACGCGCCAGCAGTTCGCGGAGCCGCTCCGGGTGGTAGGCCCCAGGCGCATCCCAATCCCGCCCCGCAGGTCCCACGGGCAGCGTCAGCACACGGCATTCCGGGAAGCGGCCCAGGATTTCCACCAGGCGCTTCACCGGCTCGAGGCCCTCCCGCCGGGACAGCCCTCCGCCGCTCGACAGACGGTCCTGGTAGAAGTGGCCGACCAACTGCGTCGGGACCAGCCCCAGCTCCAGTGCCGTTTCGCGTACCAGGCGGCAACCCTCCGGCGTCCAGGCCTCAAGCTGCCCTTCCCGGAAGACCTCCAGCTGGAAGGCGCCGAACCCCAGGCGGGCCACCATCGGCAGCGAGCGAGCGTATTCCCCGGGGCCGAAGCCCTCACCCCACTTCGAGAGCAGGAACGCCGGACTGACCCCCAGTAGGCTCGTCACGGACCGGAATGCGCCCCGATCGCTCGCACGCGACCCGTGCCCAGCTGCCGGACCGTGCCGAGGTAGTCGGCGACGCCGACCTGCCCCCCCTTGAGGGCGATTTCCAGGCCCTGCGCGCGGGGATCGTCGGCGAAGGCCCGACAGAGCGGCGCAGGGGCCCCCGGAATGCTCGCGATCACCTGCAGCGCCGAGACCCCGAGCTGCTCGAGCACGGCCCCCGAGGTGTCGCCGCCCATCACCACGAGCCTCTGCACGTCGGAGCGGCTCAGAATGCCCCGGGTGATCCGGCCCAGGCTCAGGCGGATCCGCAACGGAGCGTCGGCCCGCGAGGCGCGCACGCGCGGGTCCTCGGGCCCCAGAGCCGAGTGTACGATCACCGAGGAGCCGCGACCCAGGTGACCCGCCGCCTCGGCGGCGATCCGCTGCTCTTCGCCCGCGGCGCCTGCAGCGCCCCCGGCGCCGCCGCCGGCGCTGCCACCGGCGCTGCCGGCGGACAGCAGCAGCTCCGGCCGCACCGCAACCTCTGCGAAGCCGTGGCTCCGGGCCCACTCGATCTGACCGGAAGTCACCGGCGTGCAGCTGCCGGACACCGCCAGGAGCTTCACGCTTCGCTCCCGTCGGAGCTCCGGCCCTCCGGCCGCGGGCGCGCCGGCCGCCATCCCCCGCTCCCGAAACCAGGCGGCGAGCCCATAGGCGACTTCGTGGGAACCCACGAACAGGGGCGGCACCCCTTGCCCGGCGCTGTCCAACACCGCAGCGCAGGTGTCGACGAGGTGTTCCATGGCCAGACCATCGAAGAGGAGCAGCCGATCCCCCCGGTCCGCAAGGATCCCGATCACGCTGCGCAGCGCCTCCCGGCCCTGAGCAACCGTCCGGATGTCCACCAGCCCTGCCGGCAGCTCCGTCTGCCGCCCCAGGTGCCGCAGCAGGTCCGCTTCGTCCATGGGCGTCACGGGGTGCACCGACATCGAAGGGTGCCGGTCCAGACGGAACACCTCGCTTCCCCCTGCGGTGGCGAACAGGTTGCCGAAGGCGACGAAGCGCCCAAAGCGCGGGGCGGCGGGGACGACCGCAACCCGGCGGTTGGGCAGCATCCGGAAGGCGATCTCGATCGCTCGGCCGATGCTCCCCACCTGGGGCGCGGAGTCGAAGGTGGAGCAGACCTTGTACAGCAGGGACGCCGCCCCGCTGTCCCGCATCAGGCCGAACACGGGAGGCAGGATCCGCTCCAGCGCGGGGGTCTGTTCGCTGCGGGCGGTCCCAGCCACGCCTACCGCCTGGACTCCCGGGTACTTGGCCCGAAGTGCCTCCAGGGTCGGAGCCCTCGTGAACACCAGGGTCGCCACGCCCTCCGCCGTGAAGATCTCGGCGGTGGACATCGTCCCGGTGAAGTCGTCGCCGTAGAAGAGGTTGAGCGGGGGCCCTGCGGCGCTCATCCCCGGTCCAGACCCCACTTGTCGATCGCCGCCGCCAGCTCGGCGTGCTCCCGGTTGCCCTCCAGCGTGCCGCCGGCGAGCAGGACCGAGATGCCCTGCCGGAAGGCCAGCGCCCCGGCCGCCGCTCCCATGGGGTGGCCGTACACCGCTCCCCCCGCCCCCACGATGAAGTCCTTTCCCAGGAATGCGTGCAGGACGGGAAGAGTCCCGGGCTTGATGGCTCCGCCGATGATGGGAAACACGGGCTTCACCGCGTGCAGCTCCCGGCGCAGCCCGGTCACGATGCGGCTGTAGCTCCGACGGTTGAGGTTGAACTTGCCATAGGGGGTGGGGATGGTCAGCATGTCCACCCCGGCCAGCCGGGCCAGCTTCCCGTAGATGAGGGCAGAGCTGACGCCGTTGCGGGAGCCGGCGCACAGGGCGCCCCCGAAGTCGAGGTGAGCCAGGATCGGCACCTCGAGCGCCGGATTTCTGGCCAGGGCGGTCACCAGGCCGAAGCCGGCGGTGAGATAGTTGACCATGATCGCCGGCGCCCCCTCGGCCACCACCTTCTCGGCGTTGCGCAGGGCGGTGTCGGCGTCGCCGGTCAGGTTGATTGCGTAGAGCTTCTTCTCCCCGGTCTCCCGCTCGGCCAGCTCCAGCTTGCGCAGGTAGCGCTCCAGCCGCCTCAGGGTTGGGGAGATGTCCGCGTCCGCCAGGATCTCGTCGTCCTTGATGATGTCGGCACCCCCGACCGCCGCCTGGTACAGCAGCTCCGCCCCCTGATCGGGAGAGATCCCGATCGAAGGCTTAATCATGGTGTTGAGAAGCGGGCGCTCGGGGACTCCGAGAAGCCGGCGCACCCCTTCGATGCCGAAGCGCGGCCCCGGCATCGCCTCGGTGAACGACCGCGGGAAGGTGATGTCCAGAAGCCTCACGTCGCCGATCAGGGAGATGTTGCCGAAGACCGTGGTCAGGAGCATCGGAATCTGCGGACGGAAGTTGCGGACCGGGAAGGCGAGCTGGAGCACGTACTGCGCCGCCCGGTCGCCGCCGGCCCCTTCAGTCTCGTGATCCGGCACCTCCCAGAGGCTCACGACCCGGGCGGCGTGCCGAGCAACCGTTTCCAGGTCGAGCCCCGGTACGTCCACCCAGGTCCCCGTGCTCTGCTCCGATGCCATGGCGGAAACCCGCTTGAGGACCTCCCCCGTGACATCCGAGAGCAGGTAGGTGGCCACGATGAGCTCCCCGCCCAGCGCCGCCTCCGGAAGGATCATCTCCTCCAGGTATGAGGCGCTCATGGGCGGGCGATCCCCATGATCTCCCGGGCCCGCTCCGCCGTGACCACCCTGCGCCCCCGCTTCTCGGCCGCTTCGACGATGTCCTCCACCAGGCGGACGTTGCGGCCGGCCCGGCTGCCGTCGGACAGGAAGGGTCCGTCCTCGTATCCCACCCGGATGTGCCCGCCCCGCTCCAGGGCGCCCTCGAATCCCCTCGCCCCCCGCGCGTGGTGGCGCACCATGAACCAGCAGCTCTCCGGCGGAAGCTCCCCGAGTAAGACGTCCAGGTATTTGTCCCGATAGGTCAGCGCGTTGGGCACATCGAAGATCAGGCCGAACACGAAGGGCGGCCCGATCAGCCCTTGGGCCTCGAGCTTCGGAACCGCCGAGAAATGGGAAAGATCGAAGCAGTCGAGAAAG
>Ga0209164_1002484_pt1 | contig 19584 bp, 17 predicted proteins | sample MTBNYHSulfiMetaG_FD_187458 | JGI IMG/M metagenome (GOLD analysis project Ga0209164, IMG submission 187458) | Enrichment culture microbial communities from rom New York Harbor, USA that are MTBE-degrading - MTBE-NYH (New York Harbor Sulfidogenic)... | ecosystem: Environmental > Aquatic > Marine >...
TTCCCCTTTACGCCGACATCAGGGACCTGCGCACTTACGAAGTCGAATTGCTCAGGCCCCCGGTGGAAGACATGGACCGGGAAGACAAGGCAGACGCAGACATAGAGAAACCTAAGGCGGAATCGAACCCCCGCCAGGAAGAAACCGAGGACACTATATCTCTTGACACCGATGACAAGAGATATGTTGACTATGCCGGTGTGATCAAGAAAAAGATCGCGCCTCACTGGAGCTACCCTCAAGAGGCCCGGAACAATCTCCTGGAGGGGCGGTTGCTTGTCGTTTTTAGCCTCAATCGCGAAGGCTCTCTCGCGAACCTTCATGTGAGAGATTCTTCGGGTCACGAGATTCTCGATCGGGAAGCTGCCCGGGCTGTCCGGAACGCTTCGCCTTTTCCTCCCTTTCCCGATCACATAACGGTCAGCCGGCTCAATATTCAAGCCACTTTCGACTACAGGATTACGACGAAACGAAAAATGGAGTAATGGCGTGTTGGAGTGATGGAAGAAGAACAGGAAAAAGGAATAATGGCACAAGGCCCAGAGCACAAGACTCACCGCGCAAGGTCCACGGTTAGACTGCTCTCCCAAATGGTCTTTTCTGTGTGCCGTGAGCCTTGTGCTTTGCGCCGTCCCTATTTCTTTAAGATCACCGGCTCGTGCTCGAACCGGCCGGATGCAACCGCTTCCCAGAATTCCTTCTCGTTCTTCTCCCACCCGGGACCGAACTTCGCGGTGAAAAACCCGCCCAGCTTTTCGAAAACCCGCTTCCACCCCGGCCGATAGGATAGTGAAAGAACGTCTTCCAGAAAAGGGATGATCTCCGCCATTTTCTCTTTGGGGACGTAAGCCCTGGCACCCATTTCGATCGATTTCTTGAGGGCCTCCCTGTTCAACGCGTGAGCAGTGAGCATGATGGTAGGGAACCCAAGACTCACGGATGCGTTCAGGAGGTCGAATCCCCGAACTCCCATGATGTCCAGGATCACCAGGTCGTATGTCCAGGACCGGAGCAGATGATAACCCTGGTCGTAGTCCGTTGCCGAATCGAACACCAGTCCTGGAAATCCCTCCAATTGCTCTCTCAGAGTTTCCAGAACATCGGCTTCGTCATCGACGGCTAGAACACGTTTGCCGTTCAGTATGCTTTCGCTCATGAGGCTTCCCCCCGTTTACCCTTGGTCATCTTCCGGCGTTCCTCATCACGGATCTCGCGCCTAAGAAGCTTTCCCACCTTGGACTTGGGAAGCATGTCGCGGAATTCGATGTAACTCGGCACCTTGTAAGGCGCCAGCCTTTCCCTGCACCAGTTGAGAAGCTCTGCACCGCCCACCCCCCTGGCATCCTCCTTGAGGACCACGATCGCCTTGATCCGCTCACCCACCTTTGGATCCGGCACACCCACGACGCAGGCCCCGACCACTGTGGGGTGGTCCTGGAGCACGGCTTCCACCTCTGAAGCGGAAACCCGAAAGGCTTTATGCTTTATGATGTCCGCGGACCGCTCCACGTAGATGAGGTCGCCGTCCGCATCCTGCTTCACGAAATCACTCATACGATAATAGATATCGTTGTTGATCTTCACATAAGAACGGCCGGTCTCATCAGGCTTGTTCAGGTATTCCTTGATTGTGTAAGGGGAGGTGACCAGGAGTTCTCCGGTTTCTCCCTGCGGCACAGGTTCCAGGGTGTCCGGGTCTGCCACGAGACAGCGCCTGCTTTTCAGGGGCTCGCCGATGGTGTTGGGTTTCGGCTCTCTTCCGATGCGGCTGTAGGTTACGTGACCCGCCTCGGTCGACCCATAGACCTGGTAGATTTGCACTCCCGTGTGCCTCTTCCACCGGTTGAACACCTCTACAGGCAATACATCACCGCCGCAATAGCAGTAAGTGAGAGAACTTATGTCATAGCGGTTCAGACGATCATTTTCAAGAATCATTCGATAGAGTGCCGGGACTCCGAGCATCCATCGGGCTTTGTACCGCCGGATGCATTCCAGGATCGCGTCCACCTGCGGTACGGGCATGAGCAAGGTCAGGTTCCCCTTGTTGAGCCCCACGGCCATGAAAAGACCGAGCGCCATGATGTGGAACAGGGGGTTGACGGCCAGGTACACGTCTTCCCCTTCCTTGAGATACTGTCCCGCCACGTCCTCCGTCACATCGTTTACATAAGAGGTCATGCCGATGTGGTTGCCCGGAACTCCCTTGGGAAAGCCCGTGGTTCCGCCGGTGTAAAGAATGTAGGAAAGGTCTTTCCAGGGATTCAGCTCCACTTTTGCCTTCAGGCGCGGATGTCCGAGGAGGCTCCTGAACCAGAGAACCTGGGTATCCCGCTCCACTTTACCGTTAGGGATCCTGTCGAAGAGAAAGCCCAGAATTCTCTTCCACGGAGGGAGGAGGTCCGCCAGGTTCGTCACAATGATGCGTTTGATTCCGGTGTTCGGCAACACCTCTTTGACGTAGCAGAAGTTCGTGTCCTGGCAGATCACCGTCTCCACACCGGCGTCCCTGATCATGTACTCGATCTCGAAGGAGGTGTAGATCGGAGAAATTGGTACCAGAACAGCCCCGATTTTCTGGATAGCCAGAAACCCGATGATCCACTGGATGCAGTTGGGGATGTAGATCATGACCCGGTCGCCCTTCTTGACGCCCAGGTCTGCCAGGGCTCCTGCAAACCGTTCGCTCAAATCGCGCAGCCTGCGATAGGAGAAGATCTCCCCCAGGTACATGACGGCAGGCCGGTCCGGGTAAACTTCGCTCATCCGGTCGAAGCGGGTGAAGGTGAGTTCGGTTTCCAAAGACAGGTCAGTTTGATTCATAGGCACTTACCGTTTGGCTGCTGCAGGTTGCTGGTCCAAACCGCATGTTGTTTGTTGTTTGTTGGCTGCAGTGCACGGTGCCGTTGCTGTTCGTCGGCCACGCACTTTTGTTCAGGGACAACATGCAACATACAATACACTACACACAACTTCCTACACTCCGAAATAGGCGGCCCTCACATCCGGATTGTTCATCAATTCCTCCCGCGTTCCCTCCATCACCGCGGCGCCATTTTCAAGAATAAAAGCGTAATCCACAATGGGGAGCACGGGCCGCGCATATTGCTCCGTGACTATGATGGAGATATTTTTCTCGTCCCGTATCACTTTGGTCCCGCGGATCAGGATCGCCTGCATGAGCGGGCTCAACCCGAGCAAAGGCTCGTCCAGCAGGAGGAGTTCCGGCTGCGCCATGAGCGCCCGGCCGATGGCCAGCATCTGCTGCTCTCCCCCGCTCAAGAACCCTCCCACTCTCTTTCTGAGATTGACCAGCGCAGGAAAGACCTTGAACACATACTCCATGGTCTCTTTGGCCTGTGACGACGTGGCGAGGTAACCACCGATTTTCAGGTTCTCAAGGACCGTGCTTTCCTTGAAGATGCGCCTCCTTTCAGGGCAAAGTATGAGGCCTTTTCTGGCGCGCATGCTCGGCTTCAAATGGGAGATATCTTCCCCCTTGTAATGGATGCGACCTACTACCGTTATTCGTTCCCCTCCGGCCATCTCCTCTTTTTTCCGGATGTCTTCCATGATGCCGGACAGAGTGTACATCAGAGTGGACTTTCCTGCGCTGTTGGCGCCGAAAACCCCGACGATCCGGTTGTCATCGCAACGGAGGCTCACGTTGTTGAGGGCGAGCATGTTTTCGTAAAAAACCATCAGGCCCGTGGCTTCAAGCATAGGTCATGACCTCCTCCACCTCCTCCGATCCGAAGTAGGCCTCCTTCACTTTTGGATTTGCCATGACCTCTTCAGGGGTTCCTTCCAAGAGCTTTTCTCCGAAGTTGAGCACCATGACCCGGTTGGCCACGCGGAACAGCTCCCTCAGGCGGTGCTCGATCATGATCAGCGTGATGCCGTCCATCTGTAGCCGCTCGATGAGAGGAACCATGCTCGCAATCTCGCTCATGCTCAAGCCGGAAAAGACCTCGTCGCAAAGGATGATCTCCGGTTTCAGGGCAAGGCACCGCGCCAGCTCGAGCCTTTTGAGATAGCCGGTCGGCAGGGTGGAGGCCAACTTGTAAGGCACGAAAGAATCCCGCTCAAACCCGATCTCTTCGAGGATATCGATGCCCACGGTGTTCCGGTCCCCCAGCTTTCCTCCTCCCCGCCATCCGCCTGTTCTTTTTGCCCTTGGGGAGAAGAGGGGGATGACCAGATTCTTGTAAGCCGGAAGGCTGTAATAGGGGCGCATGATTTGAAAGGTGCGGGTCACGCCGAGATCGGCGATCCTGTGAGCCGGTTTCCCTGTGATCTCCCTGCCTTTGAAAAAGATCTTTCCCGATGTCATGGTCACGAAACCGGTGATGCAGTTGACCAGGGTGGTCTTGCCCGACCCGTTGGGGCCGATGATCCCCAAAATGTCCCCCTGATTCACGTCGAAACTGACCCTGTTTAGAGCCAGGATCCCTCCGAACGCTTTTGTGGCCTCTTCCACATGGAGCATGGGGGATTCGGTCATATCTTCACCCACCGTTCGAATTGGTGATACTTGCGCTGGCCGTAGACCATGAGTCCCTCGCTTTTGAAAACGATGAATGCCATGAGGATGACGGCATAGAAAGCGATGCGCAGGGTGCCGAACTCCCTCAAGAGCTCGGAGATCGGCACGAGGATAAAGCACCCGATGACCGGGCCCGCGAGGGTCCCGCCGCCGCCGATGACGGTCGCCGCTATGGGAAGGATGGAGAAATCCAGGGCAAAAAGGGAAATCCCTGCAAACATGTAAATGTGGGTCAGGCAAGCGCCGGCAAGGCACCCAATGATGGAGGCGATGAAAACCGCCACCGCTTTGTAGTAGGTTATGCTCATCCCCGAAGCACGCACCGCCTGGTCATTATCCTTGACTCCACGAAACACCAGACCGATGTCCAGGTTCACCAGCCTCCTTAGCCCGAACAGGAAGAGGAGCACCATGACGATGACAAAATACTGTTCCACCCAGGAATAGGGGAAACTGTCGACTCCCATGATTCCGTCCGTGCCCCCAAAAATGTTGAGGGCTTCGATGATCCGCATCACGGCCAGGGGATACATGAGGCTTACAATGGCGAAGTAAACCCCTCTCAGGGGGAGGCAGGGAAGGAGAAGCACGGTGCAGATCGCCGCACCGGCTACTGAAGCGATGGGAATCGTCAGGACGATGGAAAAGCCCAGATGCTTGTTCAGCAGAGCGGCAATGTAGGCGCCCGTGCCTATGTAGAGCGCGCCTCCCAGGGAAACGAGACCGACGTAATGGGCCAGGAAATCGAAGCTCAGGGCAAGCAGGGCATAAAGGCAGACATTTGAAATGACCCGCTGCCAGTACAGGCTCGGCATGACCAGGGGCAGCAGGAGCAACCCCACAATGAGCACCAGCCTGGGCAAGACTAGGTACCCCAGTTCTCTCCAGGACAAAAGCGCATAGATCCCGTCGGATCGCACCTTGATGCCCCTGTCCAGCCTCTCCTTTCGAAATTCGCCGGTTCTCACCTTTATCATACCCCTATGATCCCGCCACAAAGGCACTAAGACACCAAGTAAAGATTAATGCATTCGCAAAAAGACCCAGAGCGTCATTGCTATCCCGGCGAAAGCCGGGAGTGGCAATCTCTTGGCGATTCGGGCAGTTCCGAGATTGCCGCGCTTCGCTCGCAATGACAAACCGGGGTTTCTCAGGCTTATTGCGGGTTCATCAGGATTGCCTGTAATATTCATATTTCTTCTTCGTGCCTTGGTGCCTTGGTGGCTGATCTCTTTACACTCTTTCTTCGAGTTCCTTTTGACGTCCGAAAAGACCTGAAGGCCGTATGATGAGAGTGATGATGATGGCGAGCAAAGCCACCACCATCTGAAAGTGACTGCCCAGATAGACTACGGTCAGAATCTGGGCAAAGCCGATGAGGAACGCGGCCAGCACCGCTCCCATCCAGCTCCCCAGACCCCCTACTATGCAAACGGCGATGGCCAGGATCAGGACGTTGTAGCCGGCTTCCACCACTATGTTTCCGAGGGGAAGGAGTACCACAGCCGCAAGCCCCGCGAGCATGGACCCGAAGGCGGTCGCAAGGAGGGCCATCATGTCCGAATCAATGCCCAGCATGAGAGCCGCCCGCTCGTCCTGCGCCATGCCCCGGAGGGCCAGTCCGATTCGCGTGTAATGCGTGAACAGCCAGAGCAAAACGATGACTGCAGCGCCGATGCCGATGAGCAGCAGGCGATGGATGTCGACCGGAACGCCTCCCAGGTTAACACTGCCCGGAATGAAAAGAGGCAGCGTATAGGTCATGCCCTTGAACCCGCCCCAGCGCAGCCCTTCCAGTATAGCCAGGCCGATGGCATAGGAGGCGATGATCTCCGAGATGGCCATTCCCCTGACGCGGATCAGCATTAAGCGGTAAATCAGAGCGCCTAGAACTCCGGTAATGAGAATGGCAATCAGCGCACTTAGGAGATAGCTGAAGCCTGCTGCTTTCAGAAACGCCCACGTGAGGAAACCTGCGACCACATAAATGGCGCCGTGAGCAAAGTTGGGGACACGGCTGATGCCGTAGACGAGAGCGAAACCCAGGGCCATCAAAGCCAGGGCGATGCTGTTGATCGTTCCATAGATCAAAATTTGCATTTACTTCTTCATCCACGGAGGCAGTTGGATTTCACCCATGGCAATGCTCTTCGGGAACACCACCACTCTCTTCCCTGCCTGCCATTGGAGGATGGTGCCCACAGCCCCTTCTTTCGGGTCCAGAGATGGAATCACCTGGTGGTTTTTCGGATTGAACCGGATCCTGCCGTAAACGCCCATCAGGTCGGTTTTTTCCAGTGCTTCAACCACCTTGCCCGAATCGATGCTGCCGGCCCGCTCGATGGCATCTTTAAGTGTGTAGACGGCCATATAGCTGCTCGAGCTTCCCAACCCTTCGGGCTCGATCTTCCATTTCTTGGCGTAGGCATCGTAGAACTTCATCGTCCAGTCCGTGGCATTGGAAGGAGCGTTACCAGCATTAACCACGTTGCAGAGCGTGTACTCGCCCTTGCCTTCGGTCGCCTTCCAGAAACCCGGCTGTTCGGCGGCGGCCAGGGTTGATCCGAAAGGAAGGGCCGGGATCTGCAGCTCGTACCACTGTTTCAGCAGAATCGAGCTTTCGGGCATGTCCATCCAGATGTTGAGAATCTGGGATCCCGCGTTCTTGGCTTTGAGGAGTCCCATCGAGAAATCAGTTGTCCCCGTGGGATAGACTTCCGTCCCATCGATCGTCCACCCCGCCTTAGCCGCCACTTTTCCGAGGATTTCGCCGCCTCCTCTGGCATGGGCCACGTCCTGGACCATGATGAATGCCTTGGTCAGCCCGAATTTCTCTTTGATCTCCCCGAAACAGGCCATGATCTCCTTGACGAGTTGTCCTGCCTCACCGTGTATGCGGAAGCAGTACTTCAGCTTGTCATATTCTTTTTCAACCCTTGCATGGTATGCGGGGGTAAGCGAGCCCGTTGTCAGAATCGAAACCTTCTTGTATTTGCCGAGGAGGTCCATGGCGGCCAGGGCGGCCTCCGAACGAACAGGCCCGCCTATGAGAAAATCGGCCTTCTTTTCAAGAATAAGCTTTTCAACCGCCATGAGAGCGTCACTGACCGGCACGCCCGGTTCGAGGTCCCTCGTGTCGATCACCTCGACCTTGAATTGGGTTTTCTTCCCGCCCACATCCACGCCGCCCTGGGCATTGATCTCTTCAACGGCCAGCTTGATGCCCCTTTCCGCGTCCCACCCGTAAAGGAAAGCGGTGGAAAGGGGCGCGCCGATGACGATGGGCTTTTGAGCGGAAGATAGGGAAGGGACGAAAATGACCAGCGCTGCAAGGACTAAGACATTAAGTGTTCGCTTCATTGGGATCCTCCTTCTATTTTAAGGTTATCCGCCTTTCTTCAACGCCTTCCGTCTAAGTCTTGAGTTCTCGCACATGTTGCTTCGCAGGGGATGGGAAAGTAGGCTTGCCCTTCCCGCTTCAACCAAGAGCGGTACCATATTCACTTGTTTTAGGGTATCAGTAAAGAATCTTTTGCTGGGCCATGAGAGAACAAATGCATTCACACACTTGCAACATCAATGCCAGCCTCTCTTAAGAGAATACTTCGTTGAGCTGCAAGGTCATACGGAATCCCGGAAGGTCGCGGGTCCTCGGCCCGTTTGAACGGAACTTTCACTTTTTGAAAATTACTTTCAACACTCAACCGGTCTTTAAACGGCTTTGAGTCCGTTCGATATTTCATATGCTTTGAGCTTGTGTCGCAGCGTGGGCCGCGAAATTCCGAGAGCCTCGCAAGTTTTCCCGAGATGCCAGTGATTTTGATTGAGGGCCGTCACGATCCACTCTTTTTCTATGCTCTTGAGGTCTTGTTCCCCCTGAGGAACCCCTCTTGTGTTCTCATGAACGGTCGACTTCACTTCAAGCACCGCGGCGATGAATTCATCGAGAATTACTTCCCCCTGTGTATGGATAGCAGTGTGGACGAGGATGTTCTCCAGTTCCCTCACATTTCCCGGCCAATCATACTCGATCATCCTCCTGAGGGCTTTTCTTTCGACTTTTCTTATGGATTTACCCAGTTCGTGATTGATCTTTCTGAGAATGTGTTCGATCAGCAGGGGAATGTCGGATTTCCTCTCCCTCAGCGGAGGCACCTTCATGCTGGACACCTTAAGCCTGTAATAAAGATCCTCTCTGAAAGAACCGTTTCTAACCATATCGGCGAGGTCTTTGTTGGTTGCGGCTATTACCCTTGCATTCGACTGAATCTTTTTTTCTCCCCCCAGGCGCTCGAATTCTTTTTGCTGCAAAAATCTTAAGAGCTTTGACTGGAGTTCGAAAGGAATATCCTCGACCTCATCGAGAAAGATGGTTCCCTGACCCGCCAGTTCGAATTTACCCTTCTTCAGACCGGCGGCGCCGGTAAAAGCACCCTTCTCATGGCCGAAAAGCTCGCTTTCCAGGAGTGTACCCACGATAGTTGAGCAGTCTATGGCCCTGAAAGGGTGATCTCTGTAAGGACTGTTGTGATGGATTGCCCTCGCTATCAGCTCCTTGCCCGTGCCCGTTTCACCATATATGAGAACGGTCACCCTGTTCTCCGACAGCACGCCTATGGCCTTGAAAATTTCTTTCATTTCCCTGCTTTTTCCGATGATCTTGCCGTCTTCATAGGACAGGGATGGATCTATGTTCAAAGCCTCCGTGGTTCTTGTCATGCTTGAGGATTTCAGGGCCCTGTCGATTACCCTGTCGAGCTCCTCGACGTCTATCGGCTTGGGGATATAATCAAAGGCGCCCAGTTTCATCGCCTTTATGGTGATCTCCATGTCGTGAAAGGCGGTAATGATGATGATGTTCTTTCTGCCGTCGCGAATCAGCTTCTGAAGCACATCGAGGCCGTTCATGTCGGGGAGCCGGATATCGAGGATGATAACATGGGGCTCGAAGACGACACTTTGCTGCAGGCCCTCCGCGGCAGACATGGCGCACCCCACCGCATATCCTTTTTCAGTGAGGAACATCTCCAAGGTTTCAAGAAGGGGGCGTTCATCGTCGATTAGCAGAATCCTCTTGGATTTCATGTCTTCTCCCTGAAAGGAATCGTTAGACTGACACGCGTTCCGTGGGGTTTTCGAATCGCCACTGTCCCCGAGCCTCCGTGGGCTTCCATTATCTTCTTCACATTTGAAAGCCCGAGTCCCGTGCCCTTCTTCTTGTTACTGAAAAAGGGGTCGAATACAAAGGGTAGATCCTCCGCGCTGATTCCCGGACCGTCGTCGTTGATTTCAATGCGAATCCCGCCTCCGTCTCCCCTCAGCCTTCTTGTTGTGATCTCTATGTGTCCGCCCTCCGTGAACGCTTCCACTGCATTCAGCACGACATTGAATATAGCCTGCTCTATCTTCTCGTAATCGACCGGAATCTGAGGCAAACTCCTGGAATATCGTTTCTTCAGGGTGACGCCCTTTTCCCTCATTCTCGCATCCATGATCTCGAGACAGTCGTCGATCACGCTGTTGATAGCGGCCGGTTCGAGATCCAATTTTACGGGCCTGGCAAAATCCAGCATTTCACCAAGAATTCTCTCCAGCCTGGAAATTTCATCAACGACAATCTCCATGCGCCTCTTGTTGTTTCCGTCGAACTCGATATTTTTCAAGATGATCTGGCTGTTCATTTTGATCGAAGACAGGGGATTGCGAATCTCGTGGGCAAGAGAGGTGGTCAGTTGTCCGATGTGGGCCAGTCGCTCTGATTCTCTGATTCGCTTTTCGGTTTCGATCCTTTCAGTGATGTCCCTGCAGATGCCCGCCACCGCATATTCGCCCTGGTAGAAGATCTTCTTTACCTTGTTCTCTGTGGGGAGGGTCCCGCCGTTTTTGTGGCGGCGAAAGTAAATGTAAAGATCCTCTGTATCCTCTCCCGCCATTCTCTTTTCGTAGAGCCGCCGCACAATGGAAATCGACTTGGACGCGATTAGATCGTCGTAACGCTTCCCCAACATCTCCTCGTAAGAGTACCCGTGAAGGTCGCAAAAAGCCTGATTCGCAAAGACGATACGACCGTTCTGGTTGACAAAATACCCATCGTTGATCTCTTCCACGAGGACTCGGTATTTTGATTCCGATTCGACAAGCTGTTTGGTTCTGTTCTCCACCTCCCCTTCGAGATTCTGGGCATAATCTCTCAGGTGTTTCTCATGCAGTGACTGGAAATAATTGCTGAATTTTGTAATTGTATAAAAAAGAGTGTAATTCATTCGCTTCAGAGCGTTCTGGAGGTCTTTCTCCGCCATTTCATCAGGGAGAATCGGAAGAAGGACCGTTCTGTAGAGCTCATAAGCATTTTGAACTTCAGAGAGGGAAAACCCCCCATTAAGACGCAAGTTGGTTATCCATTGAATATGTTCATTGATCTTCGAGAAATCGTTATGAATGAGGAGAGCGTAGTTTCCTTCATTCGCTCTCGACACGGTATGAACCAGCTCGTCCAGCGGCCGAACCGCATAGCGTTCACTTACCTCCGAGTGGAGCCGATGGATCCACTCGTCCACGATGCGCTTGCGATAATTTTTCAGGATTTCCTGGAAGTCCATTCTAAGATCGCTATTTACCATTTAGAGGACGGAGAGTCAATTTTTGCCGGCTCGACTCTGGATATTCGACATAACGATCCCAAGATGCTGACCGACATTTCTTTGAAAACGAAAAAAAATCAAAAAAAGTTTCCCGGGGCGTTGTTTTTCAATTTTCTTTTTTCCACTCTGACAACGGCCATATGCCTCAGTCAAGGGGTCTAATCCCGCCACAGGATGGCGCAACGCAGGCATGATGCGGCCCTCCCTTTATCAACAATCAAATGCTCACCCCGTTAGGATTTGAACGCCATTTTTAATAGGAATATCAGTAGGTTATAGCTTATCCTTCCTTGACATTCCCCACGCCACCTGCTACATTCCTACACCATGGATTTGATCAAGCGGGCATCTCAACGTATTGCTGAACGACTCACCTGGTGCATTGCCCTCAGAGACCAGGCCGGTATGGCCAAAGACCTTGCCGAGGGCAAAGACATCTCCGAGGTCTATGGCCTTGGCGAAGCAGGGCTCTTCGATGAGTTCTTCTACTTCCTGGATGAGTTCGGCATCATGGACCTATTCCTGGGCCTCGACCCCCAACACACTCAACGATCAAGCAACGTCACCTTCCCTGCCGTCATACTTATTTATGTGATGCGAATCGTAGCGGGCTTGGCCTTCTTTTGGCACATCCACCCGGTGCTCCTTCGATCCCAACCCCTGATGAGGATCGTGGGATTCAACGGCACCCAGATACGCAACGGCACATCTCAAAGAGGAAAGAAAAACTCTTCCCCTCCTCCTGCTCCCAATCAAAACTCAGAGAACACACAGGACACCATTCGGGGTCCTCTCTGCCCTGATTCCATCGCCGAGTACATTCAGGCCATCTCCGCACACGCCCTGGAGCACTTCTTTAACCGCGTTATCTCAATCCTGGCTGCCAAGTCCTTCTTTCCCAAACGCATCGACGCCCTTTTGGATTCCTCGGAGATCCAATCCACCGAAGCGTGTGAAGGCTGCGGGAGTGTCAGCAAAGAGAAAGCCCCCCAGCTTCGTCATAGAAAACGCCGTATCCGCAAAGTCATGGAAACGGTCTTTGGCTTTAAGCTCTGGGTCATCTGGGACCCTGTGAGTCGTCTTCCTCTTGCCATACGCTTTGCAACAATCGAGCACAGTGATCTGGATTTTGCCCGCGAAGTGGTCAGTCAAGCCGTAAGCAATCTCGCCCCCCATGCCACCATTGCATCTTTGGCCATTGACAAGGGGTTTATGGACGGGCCCTTTCTGTGGTGGCTTGCGGACACCATGAAGATCATATTCTACATCCCTGCCAAGACTAATATGAACGTTTACAAGGATGCCCTTTCGCTCCTGGAGACAGGAATAGCTCAAACCAGACAGAGAAAACGCAGTGTTGGGGCCGGGAAAAACAAGACCATCGTGATGGATCGTTGGCATGTGGTGGGCATCGAAGGCCTTCTCTCTGCCGGCTTTTATGGGGAAAAAGGCAGTGGGAGTCATGAAAACAGTTCGGAGTTCACCCCCAACCCCATCAACGCTGTCGTGGTCGTTGACGACCCTTATAAGGTCAACAACCCCAATACCGACACCCTCGTCATCCTCACCAACGCTCCTGTACAAAAACCCCTGAAGGTCTATGACGGCTATGATGCCAGAAGCGAAATCGAAAACACCGTCTTTCGCGAGGCCAAGCAGGCATGGTTCATTCAGCGTCCGCCCCGCAACAATGCCTCCGCTTTTCGTGCCCATGTCTATCTGACCATGATCACCATGGGCCTTACCACAGCCTTCCAAACCTGGATGGACCAGCAGGATAAACTTGAGCAGGTCGGAAAGGAGACCGGCATACGCAAGTTCCGTCAAAAGGTTAAACAGGAAAACGGCAACAAGCTGATCCTTTTTGATGAAAACCGCTATGCTATCTTTGACACCTATGAGGTCTTTATCCTGTGCGGCCGGACTGTCCTGATGCCCACGGGCGTCCCTGAAACCATCACCAAGAGGGACATATTGCTCAAGTACGGTGCATTACTGGAGTAAGCCTATCGCCTTTGGCCATTCTCGTTGCCTCTGACCCAGATCAGTCTTCAGGCTCCTTGGTCTTTCCTCTCAGCTTCTGCTTTCCCGGTCTCACTCCGGGCTTGCCCCTTTTCTCGATCCACAAGGCTTCATCTTTTGCTGCTTGTTCCCAGTGTACCCCCTGCTCGTTCTTTTTCCCTCACTGTAGCTTCTTCTGAGGCGCTTTGGCAGCCATTTCCAAAGGTCCCCCGAAATGCCGCTTTCACTATCTCAAATATTCAGAAGTTGGGTATCGGCCTCCGAGAATATTTCTGGATATTACGGCATCTCTTCTTCTAGAATCGTCTTACCCCGAAGAAGGACTTTTTGAGCCGAAGGAGCAAGGAATATGGATTACGAAACCATAGAATACGAAGTTGTGGAACCGGGCATCGGGGTTCTCTCGCTGAACAGGCCGCGGATCTACAACTCAGTGAATTACAGGATGATGGAAGAGATCGAGAGCTTCTGGCAGGAGAGGCTCCACGACCAGGACACCCACGTCGTGGTCCTCCGCGGCAACGGAGAGAAGGGATTTTGCGCGGGCCTCGACTTGAGAGATTTCATGAAAAGAAGCCCCCAAATGAACGTGGCTCAGCACTACGCTTTCCAGGTCCGGCTGGCCAGGCTTCTCCTTGCCATGAGGCGGGCGCCGCAGCCGATAGTCTGCGCCGTGCACGGCGCAGGCGCCGGGCTGGGTTTCAGCTTTGCCATGGCCTCCGACGTGAGAGTGATCAGCCCTGACGCCCGTTTCTCCGCCGCTTACATCAACATCGGACTTGGAGGCGCGGACATGGCCTGCAGTTATTTTCTACCCCGGCTCATCGGCGCGGGCAGGGCCTACGAATTCATGCTCACCGGCAACTTCATGTCCGCGGAGGAGGCCATGCACCTCGGGTTTGCGAGCAGGCTTGCCGAGCGTGAAAAGCTTCTCGAGACGGCCCTGGAAATTGCCAGGGCAATGAACTCCAAGAACCCCATGGGGCTTCGACTCACCAAAGAGGCGATCAACATGAATCTCGATGCAGGCAGTCTCGAACAGGCTCTGCAGATGGAGGACCGCAACCAGGTCCTCCTGGTGGCCGGATCTTTGCTCGGCAACGGCGGGAAAAAAGGGAAGCATTTCTGAGGTTCGGGGTGCAATGCGCAATGGACACGGCGATAGCGCGGTGAGGCCGGAACCGGCTCCCGCGATCAATCCTTCACATGAAGAATTTCCCCGATATCCATTATAATGAACCTGGAACTGTCTAGACCCCGTTCGCCGATCTTCCTCTTGAGTTCGAGGACAGGATACCCCGCAGGTTCGTCGCCAAGATGAAAGGTCCCCCACTGGTGAGGAATCATGAATTTGGCGTTCAGGTCTTCAAAGGCCTCGATCGCTTCGTCCACATTCATGTGGTTGTAGTGCATGAACCAGCGAGGATGGTAGGCGGTAGTGGGGAGGAGGGCATAGTCGATCCTGGGAAAGCGTTTCCCGATTTCCTTGTGGCCTATGAAGCGACCCGTGTCTCCTCCCAGGTAAACGGTAACGTTCTGAGTGATCAGCATGTAACTTGCCCACAGGGTCTCGCGGTGTCCCTGTCCCAGTCGCCTTGACCAGTGCTGCATGGGAAGGCAGACCAGGGTGACGCCGTTGCCGCAACGGCTTTCCTGCCACCAGTCCATCTCCGTCACATCTTTCTTTCCGAGGTCTACGACATACTCCTTGAGGCCCAGAGGTACGAACACCCTCGTGTCTTCCGGAAGGTCCAGGATGCTGCTTCTATCCAGGTGATCGTAGTGATTGTGGGTGATGATCACCGAGAGGTTCGGCGCAATCTCTCTGATGGTTTCAGCAGTGATTCCAGGGGGAGTCTTCCTCTTCACCACAAGCGCTCTCTCGGAGAATATGGGATCTATCAGCCAGTACTCGCCGTTGAGACGGATGAGAAAGGTGCCGTGCCCAATCCACATGATGAAGTCGCCCGCAGGCGCGGCCAGAATTCGTTCCTTAGCATTCCCGAGCACATCCGGGAGATAGGTCCTTTCCTCTTCCGTGTATTGCTGCGAAGCACTGAGCCACCACCGGAGCAGAGTTAAAAACCCCTTGTCTTCACCGGGCATCCACGGGTTGAAAAAGCGGCCGTCCTTCAAATGAGGGGCGTACAATAAGGAAGGATCAGCGGATTTGACCTTCGCTCCCCACGCCGCTTCATCGAAAGAAGGTGGAGTCAGCGAACAGGAATAGGAGGAAGCTGCAAAGAAGGCAACGAACGCCGCCGTCGAAAACATGGAAGGGAGTTTTGCAAAAAACCTCCCCCGGATTTCTGGAAACCACATAGCGCCTCTGTAAAGGGTGGGGTTCTTTTTGCGGATTAGCCTACCGGTTGGTGACCGGCTTTTCAAATAGAATAAGAAGGCTTCCGATCAGAAACGGCCGAACCCGGGAGGCGGATCAAAATACAAAATTTACCCGCTTTTTGAGTTGACAAGTCCCTCCTTAGAAAATAAGCAACTAATTCGGCCGAAAGGAACGAAAAACGAATTTCTTCCGTGATCGGGAAGGCATAGACAGGAGTCTGAGATGAGTGTCATTCTGCGGGACGCACGGGTAATCGACGGCTGCGGGGACGTCCGGGCGCGCGGCTATATCAGAGTAGATGGGAACCGGATCGGGGAGGTAGGTACGGGGCCCGGCCCCGCAGGAATGAACATTTATGACGTGGTCGATCTTGACGGGAGGTGCGTTCTTCCGGGAATGATCGACTGCCACGTTCACCTTTGCATCGACGGGAGCGCCGACCCAATGCAGCCTCTGCAGAAAGATTCTCCCGCCATGATCGCCCTGAAAGCGGCAAGGCATGCCAATCTTACCCTTCTCGCCGGCGTGACGACCGTGCGGGACCTGGGTTCGGTGGACGGCATCTCCGGCTCTCTGAGGGACGCCGTCAACCAGGGCCTTGTAGCCGGGCCCCGGATTGTCGGCGCAAATCAGGCTGTATGCATCACCGGCGGTCATGGGTGGCAGTTCAGCCGCCAGGCGGACGGGGCGGATGAAGTGCGGCAGGCTGTAAGGGAACAGATCAGAGCGGGCGCCGATGCGATCAAGATAATAGCCACAGGCGGTGTGCTGACTCAGGGGGTTGAACCCGGATCTCCTCAATTCACGTTTGAGGAACTCAAGGCTGCTGCCGAGGAAGCTCACAAGGCCGGCCGCAGGATCGCAGCCCACGCGCAGGGAAACGAAGGCATAAAGAACGCACTGAGAGCAGGGTTCGACACCGTCGAGCACGGCATCTTTCTCGACGAGGAGGCTATAGCCCTTTTCATGGAAAAGAAGGCGATCCTGGTGCCCACTCTTTCGGCGCCTTTCAACATCATGGAAAAGGGCGAAAAGAGCGGGATTCCCGCCTTCATCATCGAGAAAACGCAAAGAGTGAAAGACACCCACGTGGAGTCAATGAAGATGGCTCACAAAGCCGGCATCCCTATTGCCTCGGGAGCGGACGCGGGCACACCCTTCAACTGCCATGGAGACAACCTCAGAGAATTGGAACTACTGGTAGGAATCGGCCTCTCTCCCATGGATGCTATCGCAAGCGCGACTCGAATCGCTTCAGAGACCTTGGGGTTGGGCGGCCGCATCGGGACCCTCGAGCCGGGGAAACTGGCGGACCTCATCGTTGTCGAGGGAGACCCGCTAGAAGACATCGCCGTGCTTCAGCGGAAAGACAGGATCGTCGCAGTCATGAAGGACGGACAATTCTTCAAAAGAACAATTTGAGATTGACTTAAGCAGTATGAGAGCATAAAATGATATCGAGGTGAAATCGCTAATTGATATCATCGGAGTCAAAGATGAAAAACATCACTGTCCGAGGGATTGATGATGACCTGGATGAAAAACTCAGGGAAAAGGCCCGTGAAAAGGGGGTAAGCATCAATCAAATTGTGATCGATGCTTTGAAGGAACAATTGGGCTTGAGAAAGAAGAAAAGATTCACTGTTGTTTACAGCGACTTGGATCACATGTTCGGGAGATGGTCCGAAGAGGACTTCCAGCGCATTCAGGCAAAATCGATGAGGGGCGCGTCATAGATATGGATCTCTGGAAATGAAACAGGCGCTGATTGACACGAATATTTACTCCAACGCCTTGAAAGGAGAAAAGGACGCAGTATTCCTTCTGAAGGAATTGAGCCTTATCGGAATCTCCACCATAAGTATTGGTGAACTTCTCTCGGGCTTTAAAGGAGGGAGGAAGGAGAGGGAGAACAGGAGAGAACTTGAGGAATTTCTGGACTCCCCACGTGTTCGGATCTTTTCCGTCGATGAAGACACCGCTCAATTCTATGCCGAAATTCTAAGCGAATTAAGAACCAAAGGCACGCCGATCCCGACCAACGATATCTGGATTGCCTCCGTGGCCCTTCAGAGAGGTCTTCCTCTTTGCTCAAAAGACGGACGATTCAGGAAGGTGAAAGGGCTTGTCTTGCTGTATTAGCCCCAATGTTGAGAATCCCGTGCGGCATACTGGGGCAGACCTGGCCCTTTGATGTTATTTGCCTCGCGACGATTATAATTCCCGGTTCTCGCGGGTCTTTTACCGATTTCAGCCGCGGCCGACAAAGGGCATCTTCGTTGCCATGACGGTCATGAACTGGACATTGGTGTCGAGCGGCAGGCTCGCCATGTACAGTACGGCGCTCGCCACGTGGCTCAGGGACATCAGCGGCTCCGCCACGATGGTGCCGTTGGCCTGAGGAGCCCCAGTTGCAATCTTGGACGTGATTTCAGTCGCCGCATTGCCGATGTCTATCTGCCCGCAGGCTATGTCGTATTTCCTGCCGTCGAGGGAGGTCGACTTGGTCAGTCCGGTGATGGCATGTTTTGTGGCGGTGTAAGGCGCCGAATTGGGCCGCGGGGCGTGGGCCGAGATCGAGCCGTTGTTGATGATGCGGCCGCCCCGGGGAACCTGGCTCTTCATCATCCTGAAAGCTTCCTGTGTGCACAGAAAGGCGCCTGTCAGATTGACGTCCACCGCGGTCTTCCACTGCTCGAAGCTCAGATCCTCCAGGGGGATACCCGGCGGGAAAACACCCGCGTTGTTGAAAAGGAGGTCCAACCGGCCGAAGCCCCGTTTCGTTTGGGCAAACAGGGCTCGTACGGATTCGGGATCGCTCACGTCCGCCGGAACCACCAACGCCTGCGCGCCCGAAGAGCCCGCATTCTTTGCGGTCTGTTCAAGGGGGTTCCTGCGCCTGCCGGCGAGGACCACTCGATAACCATCCCCCAGAAGCGCAAGCGCGACGGCTTTTCCAATACCGCTGCCCCCGCCTGTGACAAGGGCTACTCTGTTGTGCCCGCCCATTCCTAACATCCTCCCCTCATTCTATGCCTGGATTGGACGATTTTTCGCCCTGCGACCACGGGATTGCCGTCGCCGGCACGCTTCTGCAAAAGAGCGTAGATATTCATTCCTCCAGCCTCCTTGGAACGGTTGGGACTCACCCCCCGAGCATCCCATGGGGGAGGTGTCCCTTTTATCATTCCCCGTACAACATGTCCATGCCTTTGCGGTCATTATGAATAGTCCCATAATTGAATTGCACGAACTGAGGAATCTTAGCCTGCCGGAGGGGACATGCTTGATTTTGATGAGACCTTGTTTAATTTGAAAAGAAAAGACATTCCGTTTTCAGGTGGGATGTCTGGGAAGGAGGATATGAGATGGATGTTCAAGCTTATTGCTCGGGCTTGGAGGCCGAGTTGACCGGATGGAAGGGAAAACTGTCGGATGTAGCAGGCAAATTCGACAGGAGGGATACGGGCGACAAGGACAGGATCGCCCATGAGATCAGAGATCTTCACATGGTGGTCGAAGAGCTCTCAGACCGGATTGAACGGCTGCATAACTCATGTTCGACCCAGTGGGAACCCGACAAAATAGAACTCGAGACCAAAATCACCGGATTCAACCCCGAGTGGCAGGACGTTTGGGACAGGGTCTCCCCAAGCGATTTCGGAGGATAGAGTGAAGAGCGGGGGACCTGAAGCGGAGAGCGCCGGAATCTTTCCTTCGGCGCTCTCTCTTTGACTGCCCCACAGCATGGACCTGTCCATTCATCCATTTCTTAGTCCATTCCCTCTTCCATATCTTCGAATTCCGCCTCCTCCAGCCGAAGCTCCGCTTCATCCGGACCGCCGCCGGTAACCGCAAACCAATTGCCGCTCGCTCCGACAACAAAGGCCACTGGGGCAAAGCAGGGGTCGGGGAGAAGCAGTTTTTCTTTGATGTCGGCGTTACCGTCAAGATCGGCGGGAACTTCCGCGGTGGATACGTTGACGATGGCTCCACCGTCCGCCAGGCAGCTCACCACGCCGCTGAAAGTC
>Ga0209164_1002485_pt1 | contig 19583 bp, 17 predicted proteins | sample MTBNYHSulfiMetaG_FD_187458 | JGI IMG/M metagenome (GOLD analysis project Ga0209164, IMG submission 187458) | Enrichment culture microbial communities from rom New York Harbor, USA that are MTBE-degrading - MTBE-NYH (New York Harbor Sulfidogenic)... | ecosystem: Environmental > Aquatic > Marine >...
ATGGGAAAGGATCTACAACGAGGTCAGGCCGCACCATTCACTGGACAATCTGACCCCCAAAGAGTATATTCAAACTAATTACCCTCAGTGTTGGCCCCAAGTGTCTCATATGTATTGAACCCATACACCGGATTGATTTTTTAATCTTAAAAATTATATAATAAGGGCATATGGTCTTGCATATACCCTTATTTAGTGTAAAATCCTTTCGTCTTGGTCTTATTGTATAGACAAACTGGACAAAATCAAATCAAGTCCAAATCAAATCAAAGTGAGAGGAGAAAAATGAAGAAAACGTACGTTTGGAAGTTGGTTGCAGGGCTGCTGGTCATTCTGATCATGGCTTCAGCCTGTGCGCCCGCAGCGGTCGAACCCGTTGCAGAAGAACCCGTGGAAGAACCTGCCGAAGCGCCCGCGGAAGCACCAGCCCCGGTTGAACCAGAGGAAGAGGAGTTTGTGTTTGGCATGCTCCTGGTTGGACCATATAATGACCACGGCTGGTCGCAAGCCCATTATGATGCGGGCTTATATGTCGAAGAGAATGTCTCTGGCTCGACCATGGTTTACCTGGACAAGGTCAATGTTGCCGACCGTCCTGGAACCACTCCCGCGCAGCTCGCGGAAGAACTGGTTGACAAAGGCGCCAAAATGGTGGTGTTCAACTCCGATGACATGAAGGACAGCGCGCATGAATTCGCGACTGCCAATCCTGACATCATCGTTGTGCACGCATCCGGTGATGGCAACTGGGTAGACGGCAAGGATTTCAAAAACCTTGCCAATCTCGCAAACATCATGGGGCGTATGGAATATGGCAAGATGATCGCCGGCTGCGCTGCGGCCATGACCTCCGAAACCGGCAAGATCGGTTATCTTGGGCCCCTGATCAATGAAGAAACTCGCCGTCTCGCTGCCTCTGTGTATCTCGGCGCTCAATATTGTTGGGAGAATTATGCGGGCAAGGATCCGGCCGATCTGACATTTGAAGTCAATTGGATCGGTTTCTGGTTCAATATTCCCGGCGTCACCTCTGATCCCACCCAGGTGGCGGATGACTTCTTCAATAACGGTTTTGATGTGGTCGTTTCCGGTATTGATACCACGGAGGCCTTGGTCGAAGCCGGTAAATTCCGCGCGGATGGCAAGAATGTGTACGCGATCCCCTATGACTACGAAGATGCCTGTGCCCCTGCAGCAGATGCCTGCCTTGGCGTTCCTTATTTCAACTGGGGGCCCTTCTATGCGGATGTTATTGAATCGGTAAAGAGTGGCACATTTGAGCCGTTCTTCTCCTGGAATGCACCAGATTGGGCCGACATAAACAATCCTGATACGTCTGCTGTCGGTTTTGTGAAGGGAAGCGCCCTGTCAGCGGAAGCTGCTGCGACTGTGGATACGTTTATCGCAGAACTTGCTGGTGGTTTGAATCTGTGGACAGGTCCAATGAACTACCAGGATGGCTCGGTTTTCCTTGGTGAAGGTGAAACAGCCACGGATTTCCAGGTTTGGTATCTGGCTCAGCTTCTTGAGGGTATGGTGGGTTTGAGCACACCAGCCGAATAATCAATCGTGTACAATGGGAGGAAGGTGGAAACACCTTTCTCCCTTTTTTTATTAAAAATGAATATCGAAATACGCAATATTTCTAAATTTTATGGAAAGCTAAAGGCGAACGATGGTGTGAGCCTGCAGATTCCCTCTGGAAAGATATTAGGTATTTTGGGTGAAAACGGCGCCGGAAAGAGCACCCTGATGAAGATCCTGTCCGGCCTGGTAAAACCTAACGAAGGAGAGATCCTGGTTGATGGTGTATCGATCAAAATTGATTCTCCTAAAGACGCAATAAAGTTAGGTATTGGCATGCTGCATCAGGAACCGCGTGATTTCCCTTCTATGTCCATCATCGATGATCTGCGCATTGGAAATCAAAAAGATGGGAAAAAACGTAAAGAAATGGATGTCGGGCAGCTTCATAAGATGAGCCTTGACTTGGGATTTTCGCTCGATTTCAACGGCCTGGTCAGAAAACTGACAGTTGGTGAAAGGCAGGAGCTTGAGCTGATCCGCCTGCTTTATTTTGGCGTAGAGGTGCTGATCCTAGATGAACCTACCACCGGTATCAGCCTAAATCAAAAAAACCAGTTGTTTGGGGCATTACGCAAGCTGGCAGCTGGCGGAAAATCGATATTGTTTGTTTCCCACAAGCTGGATGAGATCCAGGCATTGTGTGACCTGGCGGCTATTATGCGCAGAGGAAAGCTTGTCCAGGTGATGAAAGCACCTCTGGATCAGAATGAAATGATTCGCTGGATGTTTGGTCAGGAAGTGACACGTCATAAACCAGCGCGCACAGACGCGACAGAGATATTTTTCGAAACACGTGACCTCAAAATCGACGATTTTCGTATCCAATTAAAAAAAGTTGATATGCAGTTGAAAAAGGGAGAGGTAATCGGCCTGGCTGGTATGGCAGGTTCGGGACAGAAACAGTTCCTCAGGACGGCGGCGGGGCTGATGCCTCCGGCTGGCGGGGACATAATCCTGAATGACAGGAAAATCACAGGAAAAAGTTGTTTTTCATTTCAACAGAATGGAATCCACTTTGTCCCATCCGACAGGCTGGAGGAAGGATTGCTTCCTGGGATGACTCTCGATGAGCATTACCAATTGGTTACGGATTGCGGGCGTTTCTGGATCAATAACCAATCGGCTGCTGGTATTTCAGGCGAAAAGATCGACCTTTATAGGATCAAGGGGAATCGATGGACAAATGTTGAGGAATTGTCCGGTGGAAATCAGCAGCGCATGCTTCTTTCCATGATCAAGGAGCCATCCAATTTGCTGCTGCTCGAGGAACCCACACGCGGCTTGGATATTGAATCTGCCAATTGGATATGGTCGCTGCTTCGCATAAAGTGCCAGTCAGGTACCGGGATCATCTTTTCATCAGCCGATCTGGATGAACTGCTCTTCTACTCTGATCGGATCATGGTTTTTTATTCAGGGGAGGTTTCCGCTCCCTTGCCTGCCAATCAATTAACTGAAACCAGCCTGGGTGCGATGATCGGCGGAAAGGATTGGGTAATAGTTTGAATCGGGAAAGAATTACCAACTTCGCTTTTCGGCTCTTGAGTATTTTACTGGCTCTAGGATTCACTTCCTTTGTTGTCTTGGCGGCGAAAGCCAATCCTTTGACAGCATATGGGCACCTCATTAATGGCGCTTTCTCATCAACAAAGAAAATCTCTGACAGTCTGGTGATATGGATACCGCTCATCATTACATGCTGCGGGTTGGCTGTGACTTTCACAGTAGGTTTGTGGAATATCGGCATCGAAGGGCAGATCACCCTCGGGGCTGTCTTCACCACAGGCATGATCCGCCTGCTTCAGACGACCAACACTCCGCCGACATTTGTGATATTAGCATCGATTTTGATCGGATGTTTGGGTGGGATCATTTGGGCTTTGATTGCTGGCTTTCTAAAATTTCTTGGCGGTGTGAGCGAGATTTTTGCCGGCCTCGGATTGAACTTTATCGCCACCGGCATTAATCTTTATCTGATCTTTGGCCCCTGGAAACGGCCGGGTATCGCTTCAATGAGCGGGACCGAGCCTTTCAGTGAGATTTACAGGCTTTCCAACTTCGCTGGTTTGAGGTTGAGTCCTTGGTCTCTATTGCTCGCTTTAATCTCAATCATTTCAGTCTTCATTTTGCTCAAATGGACCATGATCGGTTTGCGTATGAAGGCGGTTGGCAGGAACGCGGATGCAGCCAGACTGATGGGGATTTCTTCCTTCCGTTATATGCTTCTTGCTTTTTTGATCTGCGGTTTTTTTGCCGGTTTAGCGGGAGCTCTTCAGGTCACAGCTGTCTATTACCGTTTGATCCCCTCCATCTCTTCTGGATACGGATTTTTGGGATTGTTGGTTACGATGCTGGTGGATTATCAGATCTTGTGGGCTGCTCCGGTTGCTTTCTTATTTTCTGCCTTGAATATCGGTGGAATTCAACTGCCCATCGAAATGAAACTGGATTCCACGCTGGCTGGTGTTATCCAATCGGCTATGGTGCTTTTTTATCTGGTGATGGATTCCGTGCGTAAAAATGTTCTAAAACCCAGGGAGAGTTCGCTGGATGAATGAACTATTAATTGGTTTAACCAGCGTGTTAGCATCGGCGGCTCCTGTTGTGGTCGCAGTGGTCGGCGAGACCATCACTGAGCGGTCAGGCGTGATCAATCTTTCGGCTAATGGCATTATTCTCTTGTCCGCAATGGCGGGTTTTGCGGCTGCCCAGACCTCAGGCAGCGCTTTGGTGGGAGTTTTAGCTGGAATGCTCTGCGGAATGGCTGCCGGTCTTTTTCTTGCTTTCAGCAGTATCAGCTTGAAGGCATCCCAAGTCGCAGTGGGATTTATTCTGACGATCCTCCTCAGGGATCTTTCCTATTTCCTTGGTACACCGCTCATGGGACTTAATGCGCCCATGGTGGGGCTTACGCGCATACCGCTGCTCTCACAAATTCCAGTAGTGGGTAGCCTGTTCTTTAACCAAAGCATCCTAACCTATGTGAGTTTCCTGATTGTGATCATCGGGTATTTTTGGATCTTTCGCACCCGCCATGGTCTTGTGCTGCGTGCGGTGGGGGAGCAGCCGCAATCTGCTTTCGCGCGTGGGATCAGGGTCAATCGCTTACGATACCTTTATACAATTATTGGTTCGGGATTGATCGGCTTGGCAGGTCCCATGTACTCCTTGAGTGTCAAACCCGGTTGGCAGGGAACGCTGACCGGATTGGATGGCATTGGATGGATCGTCCTGTCCATCACTATCTTTGGCGGATGGAATCCTATAAGGGGCGCTCTAGGTGCCTATCTGTTTGTTTTTCTCCAGTGGCTGGGTCTTGTGCTCCAGAGCAGTTTTCCCAACATCCCGTCACAGGTGCTGCAGGTGGCGCCTTTTCCGTTGATGATCTTCACGCTGCTTTTCGTGAACATCGGCGATACAGAATGGGTGAGGAAATTCCTGAGTATGCTGCCTCCCCAATTGCGTAAAATTTTGGAGAAGGCGATCAATTTTTTGAGAACTCCCCCACCGGAGTCCTTGGGTACACCTTTCGATCAAGGGTAAAATTATTTCATGTCGCAATGTAAATCATACCAATGTTCGGTTTGCGGTACGGAATACGCACCCGAGCAGGTGACCTATACCTGTCCAAAAGATGGCGGCAACTTGAATGTACTGCTGGAGTATGAAAAGATCCGCTCGACGGTTGCGCTTGAAGAGGTACTCAATTCGACAGATCGATCGATTTGGCGTTATCTTCCCCTTCTACCGGTCAACGACCCGGGTTATGAAGGTACTTCCCTGCGCACTGTGGGTTGGACGCCGGTCTACGAGCCAATGGAACTCGCCAAAGAACTTGGATTAAAACAGCTTTGGCTCAAAGATGACGGGCGCAACCCTACCGCTTCATTCAAGGATCGTGCCAGTGCAGTTGTTGTTTCTCGCGCCAAAGAGATCCGGGCTGAAGTGGTTGTGACGGCATCCACTGGCAACGCGGGTGCAGCATTGGCTGGCATGGCAGCCGCTTCAGATCACCAGGCGGTTATCTTCGCACCCAAAACCGCGCCACCTGCCAAGGTTGCTCAATTGCTGGTGTTCGGCGCGCGTGTCCTCCTGGTAGATGGAAATTATGACCAGGCGTTTGATCTTTCCATTGAAGCAGCCAATGAATTTGGCTGGTATTGCCGCAATACGGGCTACAACCCATTTACAGCCGAAGGAAAAAAGACTGCCGCTTTCGAAATTTGGGAGCAGGTGATTTTTAGTAGGAATCTGAAACGTCCGCTGAATGTATTTGTCTCGGTAGGCGATGGCAACATCATCTCGGGCATTCATAAGGGATTCAAGGATCTGATTGAAATTGGCTGGCTGGATCGTATGCCGCGCATTTTCGGTATTCAATCGGAGGGTTCGGCTGCGGTCGCGAACGCGTTTTTCTCGGGAACTGAATCGATTGAAGCGGTCAGCGCGACCACGATGGCGGACAGTATTTCGGTTGATCTTCCTCGCGATGGCTTGCGTGCGCTGAGGGCGGTCACACAGACCGGCGGCAGATATATCACAGTCAGTGATAAGGTGCTCATCGAAAATATCGCGAAGTTGGGAAAAGTGGGAATCTTCGTTGAACCCGCAGCATCCACTGCATATGCAGGTCTGCATAAAGCTGTAAGAGAAGGGCTCATCGAACCTGATGACCCTGTGCTCGTTATGCTGACTGGTAGCGGACTTAAGGATATTCGCGCGGCAACAATGTCGGTTGAAGCAGCAACCATCATCCAACCTTCGCTGGATGCGGTCAAACGCAGTTTGAATATTTAATACTTGGGTAATCATATAAAATTTAAGCATGCCTCCAAGAAAATCTGAGAAAAAGCCGGTATATTCGGTAATTGCGCCAGTCTATAACGAGACCGGCAGCATTGATGAGTTTTATTCCGTAATCACCTCTGTTATGTCGGGTCTCCGCGAACCGTGGGAACTAATTTTGGTGGATGACGGTTCTAATGATGGATCTACAGAAAAGATCCGAGATTTTGCAACGAAAGACCTTCATGTACGGCCGATTATTTTTGCGCGGAATTTCGGCCACCAGATCGCGGTAACGGCAGGTCTGGATTATTCGCGCGGTGATGCGGCGATCATAATTGATGCAGATTTGCAGGATCCGCCTGAAGTGATACTGGATCTGATTGCCAAGTGGAAGGAAGGCAATCAGGTAGTCTATGCGGTAAGGCGGAAGCGCGAAGGTGAATCCTGGTTCAAACTGATCACTGCATCCCTGTTCTATCGAGCTATTTACCGCATTACAGATGTAAAGATCCCCTTGGACACTGGTGACTTCCGGCTGCTGGATCGCAAGATTGTGGACATCATGGGTCAGATGCGAGAAAGGCATCGCTTCTTGAGGGGCATGGCTGCCTGGGTGGGATTTAAACAGGTGGGTGTGGAATATGATCGTAAGCAGCGCTTTGCAGGCAAGACCAAGTACCCGTTCAGCAAGATGCTCAAATTGGCGCTGAACGCGGTCACCAGTTTTTCATATTTTCCCCTGCAGGTGGCAACTTATCTGGGATTTATTTCCGCCGGGATCAGTATATTGGCGATCCCGGTAGTGGCTTATCTTCGGCTGACACGGGTTGGCGCCCTCCTGGGCCAGGCAACCACGTTGATTGCTGTGTTGTTCCTGGGTGGTGTGCAATTGATTACACTGGGCATCCTGGGTGAATATGTAGGCAGAATTTATGATGAGGCAAAAGGACGCCCACTCTATATAGTGAGCGAAGCACCTGAAAAAGAATAAGAGGAGTAACCATGGCGAAAATTGATTTAACCGTTTATCCGGAACGACTAAAGAATACCATTCAGCGGGCAAGAGAACGCAACATTATTATCCCAACCTTTGCCCAGATGAAAAATCCAGAGCTTGTGCCTGACAGGGTGAGAAAAGAATTGGGCTCCATCGGTTTATGGGAATTGAATCCTCGAAACCTGTTCCGCATAACCTGGAAAAATGAACCGAAAGAAAAAGGCGGTGGATTTGGGAGCGTCAATTACATGGAACTGCCAAAAAGCTTGACTGGTGTGGATGCCCGCATTATCGTGTTAATCGGCAAATGGTTCCCAACTGGCGCACACAAAGTAGGCGCTTCCTTCGGGTGTCTCGTGCCGCGCCTGGTGACCGGACAGTTTGATCCCGTCACCCAGAAGGCAGTTTGGCCTTCCACAGGAAATTTCTGCCGCGGTGGCGCGTACGATTCGAATCTGCTTGCCTGCCAATCGATCGCGATCCTGCCTGAAGGCATGAGCAAGGAACGCTTTGATTGGTTGAAAACCGTGGCTGGCGAAATTATCGCGACACCTGGAAGTGAATCCAATGTAAAGGAGATTTTTGATAAGTGCTGGGAACTCCGCGAAAGCGGGGAAGACCTGATGATATTTAACCAATTCGAAGAATTCGGCAATTATCTCTGGCATTATGAGATCACCGGTCATGCCATGGAAGAAGTGCTGAAACATGAACTTGGTCCGAAAGACAATTATCGTGGCGTGATCCTCACTACCGGGTCTGCCGGAACGATTGCTTGCGGCGATTACATGAAACAGGCATTCCCTGGATCTTTGATCGGCGCCAGTGAAGCGCTGCAATGCCCTACTTTGCTTGAGAATGGATTTGGCTCGCATCGCATTGAAGGGATTGGCGACAAACACGTCCCATGGATTCATAATGTTAAAAATACCGATTTGGTCACTGCAATTGACGATAACGCAGTGGTAAACATCTCACGTTTGTTTAATGAGAAAACAGGGCACGAATACTTAACCAAAAAGGGTGTGCCTGAAAAAATTGTCACCAACCTGGATCTGTTGGGTTTCTCCGGTATCGCCAATATGCTTTCAGCCATCAAGATGGCAAAATATTATGAAATGGGCGAGCATGATGTGGTTTTGACTGTTCTGACCGATTCGATGGAACTTTACCAGAGCCGGCTGAAAGAAATGCATGAGGAATATGGGGCGTACTCCGAAGTCGATGCGGCTTCGCATTATGCGCAGTATCTGATGGGTGAAAGCACGGATAATTTGCTGGACCTCTCCTATCAGGACAAGCGGCGGGTGCATAACCTTAAATACTATACCTGGGTGGAACAGCAGGGGAGAACCTATGAAGAGATCGTTGACCAGTGGGAAACTCCGGATTATTGGACCGGTTATCAAAGCCAGGCGGATGAGATCGACGAGCTCATTACAGAATTCAATCAAAAGGTTGGATTGATGTAGTCTTATGCAGGAATCTAAAGTCCGTAATTCTGCGGATTCAATGCCCCCACCGTACGCTTTGATATTGGTCGGGGTGATTCCTACGCCAAAGGACCTGGAAATCGCTCGGTTGCTTGGTTGGTATCGAATACCCTTTCGATTTGCGCCCAAAGTGGTTCAGGTGGATTATCTGGCTTTCTACCAGCCTTCAAGTTTTGGTAAGGATCGTGATTGCAGGATTGAATATTACACAGATGTGCGAGGGGTTGAACTCACGACCCGTGGCGAGTTGATCAAAGAAGAGCCGAACCATCCCCGCGTTCATGAGGAATATTACAAAATTCAGGTCGGTCCCCTTATCCGGCTGCAGACCCCAATTCTTGTGAATAGGTGGAAACGTATCACATTCCTCTACACGACCGGTGAGCTGTTTTCTAAAGCGGCATTAGTAAATGATCTGGTGGTCAAAACCGAGGAGCGAAACATACTGTGGAAATCTCTGCGAGAAAAGGCAAACCAGTCGCAGGAATATCATCAGGAATCCTTGCCTGATGTCGATTTGGATCCTGACATTCTGATGATGCTCGGGGACCTGCGTCTGCTGAGTGATGACAGCAATTGGTACGAATCCATTTAATGATATAAGTTAACCACTTCAGCCGGCTGATGCCGGCGCGGGAGGAATCTATGAAAACGCTGATCCAAGGCGGTACAGTCATCACAGCCAGTGAGACGATCCAGGCTGATGTACTGATCAAAAATGAAAAAATTGAGGCGATTGGCACCAGCTTTTCTCTAGAATCTGGTTTTCATGTCATTGATGCTGTAGGAAAACTGGTGATGCCGGGTGGAGTGGACGTTCATACCCACTTTGATCTGCCCATGTTTGATACGGTATCCTCGGACGACCACTATACAGGCCATAAAGCTGCGGCCTTTGGCGGTACAACCACTGTGATGGATTTTGTCTCCTTCGATAAAAACACGCTGGAAGAGAGCGTAAGTGCCTGGCATGAGAAAGTGGACAGTAAGGCTGCCATTGATTTTGGTTTTCATATGAACATCTCTCGGTTTAACGAGAAAGTGGCGGACGAACTTCCGCATCTAAAAGATCTTGGAATCAATAGCGTGAAGGTTTTTACAGCGTATACAAATCGACTGCGGTTGAACGATGGATACATCTTTAAAACACTGCGTATAGCCAGGGATAATGGCTTGTTGGTGATGGTTCACGCAGAGAATGGCGACGTGATCGATTTGCTGGTTGAGGAAGCCATCGCCGCTGGACATACCAGCCCAGAATGGCATGCATTAACCCGTCCGGTTCAGAGTGAGGTGGAAGCGGTTTATCGCACAATAAAACTTGCTGAATTGGCAGATGCACCGGTATATATAGTTCACATGAATACCAAAGGGGGAGTGGATCATATGCGCGAAGCGCGCAGGCAGGGGCTGCCGGTCATGGGTGAGACTTGCCCGCAGTACTTATTCTTTACCATTGATGACATACGCAAAGTTGATGGTTCTAAATGGATCTGTTCGCCGCCTGTGAGGACGTCTGCTGATAATGAAGGAGTTTGGAAAGCAGTCGAGGATGGGACTATGCAGGTCATGGCAACCGATCATTGCCCGTTCTTTTATGATGGCACGAAACCGATCGAATACGAAAATGAGAAGATCACCATTCCAGGTAAGGAACTTGGATTAAATGACTTCACGAAAATCCCGAATGGGTTACCCGGGGTCGGCGATCGCATGATGGTTATGTGGACGAAAGGCGTGGTTGCTGGTCGGATCACTGCAAACCAATTCGTGGAGATGAACTGTACCAACCCAGCAAAAATTTTTGGCATGTATCCCCGTAAAGGAACGATCATGCCCGGCGCGGATGCTGATATCGCCATTTGGGATCCAGACGAGGAAATCACGTATGGCGTCGTTCATTCGCAACAGCGAACTGATTACAACTTATATGAAGGTTGGAAACTGAAGGGGATCGTGGAAAAAGTCCTTCTTCGTGGGAAGTTGATTGTTGATCATGACCAATGGATGGGGAATAGGGGTGGCGGTCTGTTTGTACATACGGATGAGGTCGTTGTCCTGTAATCCATGTTGATAGGTCTCTTTTTTTTAATTAATATCCTAGTGGTTGGCGGCGCTTTTTTCTTGCGCTGGCGAGGATGGCGGACTGCCCATATTTGGATGATTCTAGTTGCGATCAGCTTGCTCGAATGGCTTATGCTTGTTTTAATCCGGGTAGAGAATATAAATCCTCTAGATTTAAGAAACTGGTATAGATTGGGCGAGATCTCTGTCGGACTTCAATTTCAAGTAACGAATCGCAATTGGCCAATAGCGTTTTCCATCCTAGCAGCGCTACCGGCGCTTCTTTTAACTGGAATTGCCCGGTTGAATGTCCGCAAAGATCTAATTTCCTGGTCCGTGGGAATATTCTTTATCGGGATTTCGTTTCTCGCAGTGAATGCTGCGGACCTTTGGGCATTGGTCATTTTATGGACAATCTTTGACATCTTAGAGATTTTTTATCATTTGATTGTTGTGCCTGCTCCGGATTTGATTCATCTGCAGCGTTCGTTGATTTTCCGCTTTCTTGGAAGCCTTCTTCTCATTTACAACTCATCACTGCTTTACAGATCAGGAATCAACCCCTTGGTGGGGAATATTTCTGATGAACAAAGCGTCCTCTTTATTCTCGCGGCGATTTTGCATTCAGGGATACTTCCCTTCAATATTTCAAGTGTTAGTGATCAAGCATCAAAAACTGAAAGAATTATTCACCGAATGGTTCAATTGCTCCTGGTCACATCCAGTTTCTCAATTCTTACATTTTTCTCCACACCGGATTATCGGTTTCCGATGAATTTGGTTTTGCCGATATTTTTATTCATTCTCTTGCTTCAGTTTGGTTTTCAACTGTATTCAGGAAAAATGGAAGAATTCAATGAGAAGTGGCAGATTTTTATTGCTGTATTTTTAATTTTTCTCTATGTCAGTTACGGAAACCTTCAATTTTGGATACCAGTCTTCTTTAATTTGTCGCTATTCCTAATACTATATTCCTATCACAATAAAACATTCCTCCTTTTTCCCTTGATACAAATTGTGTTGGTTTCCGGCTTGCCGTATACCCTCAACGCATTTGGGACCCGTGGATTTAACGACACTAATTCTTTAATTCCCTTGATTGTTTCTGCGTTCTTACTTGCTCTACTACAAGAAAGAATTTTCAAAGCGATAAACAGGGAACCAAACGAGATTGAAGTAATGGAGCCTTTGTACCAAATTGTTTATTTATCTGGTTTATTGGTGATTCTTTTGTCATCGGGCTTGATCGCTTTCAAGAATATCGGTCTGCCAAAAGATGAACTCTCTCTTTGGTGGCTGGGTGTTTTTGAATTATTGCTGACTGGATCTCTTATCTTTCTATCATTAAGCAAGAATTTTAAAATTCCAAGTCGATTAAAACTGGATCATTCAAGTGCCATTTTAAAAATTCTATCGTTGGACTGGTTATTTGATATTGGAATAGCAATCCCGAAAAGAATAAAAAACTTTGCCTTCGGTTTTTCCAATTTGTTGGAAGGAACGGGTGGGATACTTTGGGCGATTGTCCTCTTGATTTTGCTTCTTTCTATTCTATAGATTCGACATGATCATCAATACTCTTTTAATCCTAATAGCCATCGTGGCGTCAGGTGCCATCATCCTGGTGGAGGATTGGCGCTATCGGCTTGCCCTGGTTGCAATTATCGAACTTCTCGGCTTTATAATGATCGTTCAGATTTGGCCGATAGCGTTGGCATCTGTAAAATTGATATCAGGCTGGATGGGTGTCGCGCTGCTGGCTGCCACATTCACTTTTACTTCCCCTCGTGGTGAACCCTCTTCTCCTATATCATCTCGAATTTTCAGATTAATGTTGGTGGCCTTTGGTTGGCTTTTAGTCCTGGTATCAGCTGAACGCTTCAACGAATGGTTACCCATTTCTTATACGAACTTGTTTATAGGATTAGTATTTTTGATAACCGGGATGATCTACCTGGCATTGAGAATGAATACTATCGATACTGTTCTGGGATTATTAATATTTTTCGAAGGCTTTGATGTGATCTACTCCTCATTGGAGGGATCAGCATTGATCACCGCTATATTTGGGATAATTATTATCTCGATTTGCCTTTTAGGAAGTTATTTGGAAGGCGGTTTCAGATTCGGAGATTCAGAATGACCAGCGCATTTGTCTGGATCATCATGCCGCTGATATTATCGATGATTCTGATCATATTAAGCAGATATCTTAGGCTGTCAAATTGGCTGCAAATAACCACATCATTTGTCTTGGCCATACTTGCGTTGGTTTCTACAACGGATCCGGTGAATCGTAGTCCTTTTCAGGTGATTGAATTTGACCCTGTGTTCAATTTTTTGGGAAGGAGCCTGGTTGTCGATTCAAACCTGCGTAACCTTGCGGGTATTTTTTATTTCTTCCTGGGTTTTTGGACACTCGCTTTACAAGTATTCAATGTGCGATCTCGCATAGTCCCTTTAGGCTTAACGTTTTTTGCTTTCGTCATCAGCTCTTTGGCTGTTGAACCCTTTCTCTATTCCGCACTCCTTGTTGAAATAGCCGTGATTGTCAGTGTCATCATGGTTGCTGACACTAACGCAACATCAAAAAAAGGTGTGCTTCGGTATCTGGTGTTTTTTTCCTTCGGTGTTCCTTTAGTACTGCTGGCTGGATGGTATTTGGCTGGAGGTGAGATAACGCCGGTAAATGAGGGGCAGTTGATCCAAGCAACTTTGCTTCTTGGATTGGGATTTGTATTCTGGCTGGGCGTATTCCCCTTCCAGTCCTGGATACCGCTGATCGGAGAAGAAAACCGTCCTACAGAAAGCATGTTGTTGCTGATTGTAATGCCTGTGATGATTGTCATGCTGCTGCTAAAGTATCTTAATGGTTTCGTCTGGCTTAGAGAATTCCAATTGGTATTTCAAGCTTTGACAGTCTTTGGATTAAGTATGGTTCTTACAGGGTCATTATGGGCTTTTTTCGAACAGAACACCAATCGCTTCCTAAGCTACTTAATGATCATTTCCACGGGAATGATGCTTCTCTCGATCGGACTTAATCAACCTTCAGGAACCTATCTGGCTGTCAATTTGGTCTTTGTTCGGTTATGTGCCTTTTTTGTATTAACATGGACAGTTTTTATTATTCAAAGAGAAGACTCTGATAATTCAATCAATTCATTTCAGGCATTATTCTTCCGGTCGCCATACGTCGGGATTTCTACACTCATAGCGTTTTTTACCGTTGTCGGGATGCCGTTGACAGCGGGTTTCCCCGTTATGCAGAGTCTTTATGCGCATCTTTCAGCTGCAAATCGATGGGTGAATTTCAGTGCTATCTTAAGTTCAGGATTCATCTCAATAATCTTTATCCGGCTGAGCTTCATGATTTTTTCACAGACACGCGAGACGAATTTAAAGCAAATATCAATAACGACAATGGAAAAGTTATTTTGCCTTTTCTTCATACTTCTGATGATTGCGTCAGGATTGTTCCCCAATGTTTTCATGACCGGATTTGAAAGCACCGTAAATGGTTTCGAATTTCTTGTAAAATGAGGATATAATCCCGCGTCAAAATTGGATAAGGTGAAAATGGATCTTGAAACTGTTGTCAAAAATATAGAGGAATTGGAAAACCAGTTATCCTCGCTGAAAAAATCCGTTGCCAGCCAGAATACGAGAATTGGGGATCTGGATGACCGGGCAGTGAATTTTCTTGAAAAAACACGGGAGACTAACAATGAATTGTCCCGGATCCGCTCATCCATTAACAGCTTAAGCCAGTTTGACCCAGCATTGACCAAACTCCGAGTGGATATCGGCAGGCAGTTGGAAGAGATTGAAAAACGAAACCAGCTCAACGTGAAGATGCTGGAAAAAGTACATAATGATGAAGTGAAATCAGTCAATCAGAACCTCGAGAAGACCAAAAGAGAATTATCGGCGCAAATCGATGAGCGGTTCAAACGTTTTTCAGATGAAAATGCCCGGATCACAACAGGCTTAAAAGAAACTGAAAAAAAGGTCGATGAAAGAATCAATTCTGATGATTCTTTCAAATTGAGCATGCACTCCCTTGAATCTGAATTTAATCAGAACAAAAAGGTTATTGATAATCTGGCAGCTGAATTTGACTCATTTAAAAAGCGATTCGAGGAAATGCGTTTCAAATCAGAGAACCTTTTGGATAATGTTCGGAATAATGAAAGCCGGCTAAACGAGATCGTCGCTACGGAAAATGAAAGAAAACAGGCTTTCATTGAAATCATCGAACAACAAACATTGATCAGAAATGAACGGGATCGGATCTGGAAGGACTGGGAGACACAGTTCAATGAATCGATCAACCAGGTATACAAATTAATCCCTGAGCTCCAGACTCAACAAGTTGAATTAAGAAAAACTAAAGAATCTTTTGAAGAGATATCTCAGAAATTTGAGCGCCGAATTAATGAATTGACCGAGATGTTCCGTCTGATGGATGAAAAATTCAGGAAGGAATGGGCAACATTTCGTTCAGATCTGGAAAAGCGCTGGTCTGGTGTTACTTTATTACTCGAGGACAAACAACAGGATTTTGGCGGAGAACTTGAAAAGCTCAATGACCGTATTTTGTCAGTTGAAGACAGCACGCACGACATGCAAGAAGTCCTGCTTTTAATGAGCAAGGAGATTCAAAAAGGCATGCAGGGATTGATGTCCATGGTCAATGGTTGGATGGATGCCTTTGGGCAGATAAAGTAGAAATTTTATGCATGTAATTGGCACGGCTGGCCATGTTGATCATGGGAAATCCACTTTAATCAAAGCACTTACCGGTATCGATCCGGATCGGCTGCGAGAAGAAAAAGAACGCCAGATGACCATCGATCTGGGTTTCGCATGGCTTAACCTGCCCTCCGGCGAAGAGATCGGGATTGTGGATGTGCCCGGCCATCGGGACTTTATCGAAAACATGCTGGCGGGGGCTGGGGGTATTGATGCAGTACTGTTCATCATCGCGGCGGATGAAGGGATTATGCCTCAGTCCCGCGAACATCTATCAATCCTCAATCTGCTTGAAATTAATAAAGGAATCATTGTCCTCACGAAGATCGATTTGGTGGAAGACCAGGAATGGTTGGATTTGGTTCGTTCGGATATTAAGCAGTTTACTGAAAACAGTTTCCTCGTAGACGCCCCGATCATTGGGGTTTCGGCGATCACCGGAGAAGGTCTCAATGAGCTTTTGCAGGCGATCGATGAGACGATCAGGCAATGTGAGCCCAAGAGAGATATCGGGCGCGCAAGGCTGCCGATTGACCGCATATTTTCGATCAAAGGGTTTGGAACAGTTGTCACGGGAACGATGCTGGATGGCGCATTTTCCATCGGACAACAAGTCGAGATCCTACCCGCGGGCAGAGAGGCGCGTATTCGGGGTTTGCAGAGTCATAAAAAGAAACTTGATAGATCAGAACCTGGCAGCAGGACTGCGGTTAACTTGACCGGTGTGGATGTGGATGATATCCAACGCGGCGATGTGCTTGCTGAACCTGGTTTTTTTTCACCGACATCATTGATAGATGTGAGGTTGACTTTACTTCCAGACTCATCGAGCCAATTGAAGCACAATGATGAAGTAAAAATATTTTCTGGAGCTGCCCAATCCCTGGCTCGCGCAAGACTGATTAAAAAGAAGATACTGGAGCCCGCGGAAATGGGTTGGCTTCAATTGGACTTGGTGGATGAATTGGTCGTGGCTAAAGGTGATCATTTCATTCTGAGAAGGCCATCACCGGCAGAAACAATTGGTGGCGGAATTGTGTTGGATCCCCATCCTGGCAGGCGTCATAAACGTTTTTCTCCGAGTGTATTTGACCATTTTGAAATGCTCGAAACAGGATCGATACAGGACCAGTTGTTGGATCTAATTCGTGCAAAACAACCGATCCTGCTTAAAGAAATCATCGATATCAGTGGAATTGAAAAACAAAAGATTTTGGAAGAATTGGCGCCATTGGCTGGTGATGAAATTGTTTTGATCAATGCGAAAGGTAACCAGCTCACACAAAATAGCCTTCTCGTGATCGGATCCGATTGGCAGTATTCGATGGACCAGATACTTCAGACTATTAGAGATTTCCACTTGCAGTTTCCATTGCGGGCGGGAATTTCAAAGAACGAGCTTAAAGAAACACTAGTATGGGGGACAGATAAGTTAAATCATTACCTGGATGGGTTGGTGGTGAGAGAACTGATTACGCAGGAATCCGGTGTCATATCTTTACCCGGTCATCATGTGCAGTTCTCAGATGAGGTCAATCGGCAGATCGCATCCGTTTTGAATTTATTTAGGGCGGCTCCATTCACCCCTCCGTCACTAACAGAATTATTGGAAACATATGATCTGGATTTGATCAAGGTGCTGATCGCGGATCAAAGGCTAATCCAGACATCAGACGACATCGCTTTTCGTAAAGAGGATTTTAATGAGATGGCTCTGAAACTGGTCGAATTTATCCAAAGGCAAGGAGGGATCACACTTGGCCAATTCCGAGATATTTTTAATACCAGCAGGAAATTCGCCTTGTCCTTTCTGGAGTATCTGGATAAGCAAGGTGTGACCCGTTTTGATGGAGAGAAGCGGGTGATCAGGAATATTGACAAATTAACGCTGTAACCGTATAATACTGTGCGCTTGCCCCGGCGGTAGGTTGCTGGGGTAAAATTATGCATTCCAACTTACCCGCGATCGGGCGTTGAAAACGCGTGATTTGCGGTAAAGTGAAGATTGGAGAATATATGTTATATGCAGTTTTAGAAAACGGCGGCAAGCAGTATAAGGCTTTTGAAGGTCAGAACCTTGAAGTTGATCTGCTGCCCGTCGAAGTTGGCAAGAAAAAAACGTTTGAGAATGTACTTCTTCTAGTCAACGAATCAGAAACCCAGGTTGGTTCGCCTTTTCTGGATGGCGTTTCTGTTGACTGCACAGTTGTTGAACACGTCAAAGGTGAAAAGCTCACTATCTTCAAGTATCGCCCAAAACAACGCTATCGTGTGAAAACTGGCCATCGCCAAAAATACACCCGGGTTGTGGTGGATTCCATCGCATTTCCGGGAAAGCCCAGAGCTGCGAAAGCCAGCGAATCATCAGAGGAATTTGCAGCGCCGGTAAAGAAAGGCCGAACGAAGGCGGCTGCAACCGTGAAAAAACCAGCGGCGAAGTCAACCGTGAAGAAAACAACTGCTGCGAAAGTTGCCCCAACGAAGAAAACGGCAACAACCAGAAAAAAATCATTCTAACGGATGGATGTTGAAATCAGGATTTAGAAAAGGAAATTGAATCATGGCTCATAAGAAAGGTGGAGGTTCAACCCGAAACGGCCGCGACAGCAAATCGAAGCGGTTAGGTGTAAAGAAGTTCGCCGGCGAATATGTTCTCAGTGGAAATATCCTGGTTCGCCAGCGTGGAACAAAAGTCAAACCCGGAAATTTTGTTGGCGTTGGCAAGGATTACACTTTGTTTGCGACCGCGGAAGGAACCGTGGAATATTCACGGCTGCCGAATGGTCAGAAAAAAGTCAGCGTTGTCCCAGCGGAATAATTCCGGTTTGACTATTTAGTTGAATAAGGAAATTAAATATGAAAAAAGATATCCATCCGACATATTACCCAGATGCGACTGTGACCTGTGCATGCGGAAATACCTGGAAGACCGGTTCCACACAAAAAGAGATCCGAACGGAAGTTTGCTCCAACTGCCATCCGTTTTTCACTGGCGAGCAGGCTCGACTGATCGATATTGAAGGTCAGGTAGATCGGTTCTATAAGAAGCTTCAGGCACGCCAGGACTTTGTGGCTGAGGAAAAGCGCAAAAAATCAGAAAAGACTTCACCCGAACGGCCCTTGGAAGACCTCGACCTGGGCACTCGTGCGGAAGCCGCTCTTAGAGAAGCCAATATCAACAACGTGGGTGATATTCTAAAGAAGCTGGAAGGCGGAGAAGTTGCATTGCTTGATCTTCCGGGAGTGGGTAGGAAAACCCTCATCGACATCAAAAAAGCGCTCCGGAAATTTGGTTACAAATTACCAAAGGCAGCCGAAGAAGTTTCCGTTTAGTTAATTCTCAGCAAATGAATGGCGTGAATAGACCCTATTCACGCCATTTTTGTTTAATAGTTTCACCAGGATAAGGGTGTCGAATTCGAGGTTCTTTTCAGTCAATCAAGGGGTTTACCTCGATTTTGCTAACTGATGAATAAGTTCAAACACATGTGAGACGGTGTGACTGGACAAAAAGGCGCATCGGGGTCATCCTTAGAGGTGATAAACCAAACCAAGGAGACACCCGATGCATACGTTCTATCACTTACCCAAGGAATTTTATCAGTTAGTCAAGCGCAAATCGCATGAGCTCACACCCCAAGGGCAGATCAGATATCGGACTATCATAGCTTGGCAAGCGCTGCGTGAGGCAGGCTGCACTGCTGAGCGAGCCAGCCGGAAGTTGGCAGTGGCGCGATCAACCGTGTATCGTTGGCAGAAAAGGTTATGTGATCGCAAGCTGCGGGGCTTGGAAGATGCCAGCTGCCGGCCGAAGCGGCTACGTACGGTCAGTTGGTCCCCTGAACTGATCGAGACCGTGCTGGAACTGCGTGAGCAATATCCGCGCTGGGGCAAAGAAA